>Ga0207697_10001402_pt1 | contig 13187 bp, 9 predicted proteins | sample KBSSwiS5withPhiX_FD_184293 | JGI IMG/M metagenome (GOLD analysis project Ga0207697, IMG submission 184293) | Switchgrass rhizosphere microbial communities from Kellogg Biological Station, Michigan, USA, with PhiX - S5 (SPAdes) (version 2) | ecosystem: Host-associated > Plants > Roots >... | reverse complement strand
TATTGCTGTACTCGCCTTCCGCCTGACGACCCAGGTGATGCGATAGGTTGACGAGTTCCCTATGGTCGTGCCGCCCGCCGTATCTTCACTAACGCGTGGGACAGCCCAGTGCGATGAGCCCGCACGTTGGAGTTCACGTGATTGTCGCGTCCATATCTAATCGTTCAAAACCACCCCAGGGTTTACCCCATTAATGAACGCAGTTAGTAACAATTCAGTTACGTGACCCTTATTCGTCCCGCTGAGATCGCTCGACCGAGACGACCCGGAACAACCTAACCCACCGCCCTGTAAGGGTTTGTGTCCTTTGCCCACCAAGTCTGTCAAACGGACTTCAGCGTCTGTTCGAATCTGACCAAGGTTGTCGTTCAACCGACCGAGTAAGATTATAGGTTTTCCCCACTTCGACGTTGCTCGGTTTAGTTAGCCCACTGCGGCGTAATGTTGGTCGATCCGCCCAGCCCCTGTGAGTCAGGAACCCGCGCCAACGCTAAGTCTTCCGGGAGCACGTAAAGTTTCTCGATCGTACGATCAAGGAGATCGAGCTCCTGGCGCAAGGCGGCATGCCGTTCCGCCGGAAGGGTATTGGCCAGGTTGATAATCATCGCACGCAGACGACGTGCGATCTGGATGTTCGATGCGCCATAAAAACGAATCTCCGCGAAGGCGAGATGAATGAAGCCATCCCAATTGGGGTTGCGAAGAATTAGCCGAAGGTTCCCGGCGCTATCAACGAAAGAGTCAGTGTGAAGGCTGCGCTGGCCTGTGGTGCGCAGCAACCGATGAAGCTGGTCTATCGCCAGCACCGCAGTCGTCGGGTCGTTGATCGCGGCGGAGAGTGCCTTGATCGCGATATCGACAAGAATACGGAACGCGAAGAGAGGATCCTGCTCCAGCGTCCGCTCCGACCCGAAGATGACAGAGTCACGCAGCGTCTTGTCATTAATCGTCGCTGCACCACCATGAAGGAAAAAGAGTGGTTCATCAATGCCGACGAAATCACCTACCTGCGGCGCAAATTCAATCACCCCGTTTGCCTTTTCCGCGTCGGCGATGAGCTGTGGCGTATCAACTGCGATGACTACGCCGGACGTCCGGCGCTGCAGAACCGTCCGCTCCACCGGACCGGCTCCAGGAGACGCTGCCGCGACGCTGGGCGCGCCCGTTAGTTTCTCCGGATAAACTCTCTTGATTACCACCAGGCCATGATCTCCGACCCGCTTGCAAAGACTCACCGGACGCAACAGCCGCGCGGCGTAATCGATGAAAAAGAGGAAGGCCGCCAGACAAATGAGGCCAAGCATGCCGGTCACAAAAATGGCCAACTGCGGGACGTCCGCCTCGATCCGGTTCATTGTCCGGATGCAAAAAAGAAACGTAAATATGAACAAACCGACCGTGTAGCGGATGACGTTATCGCGAAGCAGCGTCGTCGCGATGATGCGGGGCGTGTATTGCCCGCTCGCGACCTGGATTGCGACCAGCAAGGAACCAAAGGTGAAAACAACGAACGACAGCGTCAGCGTGATGACTGCATTCTCAAGCGCCCTTGCTCCTTCGAGCCCAAGCTCGGAGAACGGCAAATGAATACGCGTTTCGAAAAATTCTACGATTTGCCTGAACACCCGTTCGGTCAGGCCAGCACCGACCGGAACGATCCACAAGGAAGAGCGCAGGTAGCTCTTGATTTTGTAACGCTGTTTCCAAGTCACTATTCGAGTAGTTGCCTGAAAATTGTGGCGCTGTCGATACGATTATTTGCTTGAACGAGATGCGATTACGCTAGTCCCAAGAAATGGGGTCAGTGACCCCGGCCGCCGAGCACTGGGGACGTTATTCGACTGTAACGCGCGACCGAGCCTGCGATCACTTGAAGCGGCACATGGAGTCGCAGCCCCCAATCAGGCTCCCCATGTTGGGCACCTGGATAGGCGAGATGAAACAGATTGCGCCCCCAGAGCCATCCGCGACTGATTAACGCCATTGCCATCCCAACCGTGGTCTCGTAATTGTCACCAGGCCATCCGCTATCCAGATAGAACGCGACGTCACGTGGCTCCTCGTTTAGGACGCGCTCGAGCAAATTATCCTTATGCGAGAACGTGCCGGACATGCAAACCGCCGCGCCAAAAACTTCCGGATGCTGCCAGACCGTGTAGAAAGAGACCACGCCGCCCAACGATGAACCCCAGACGGACCGATAACGGCGGTCTCTAACCACGCGAAGCTTTGTTTCTACTCTTGGAATGACTTCCTCGACCAGCGAACGCGCATACAATTCGTAACCCGGGTTGGTATACTCATTCATCCGTTCTGCTCCGGAGTAGAGACCGACCATGATCATATTTTCGACTGCGCCCATCGATCGTAACTCTCAATGAGTTGAGTCAACGCCCCAGTCCTGGCCGCTGAACGCTTCCTCCGGAAAAAATAGATTCTGTCCATCCTGGAGAAAGGCGACCGGATATTGGGAGAGAGTATTCTCATCGTATCCCGGCGGGAGGTAAACCCTCGCCCGGTGCTCGCGCCCGAGGATGGGCGAGTTGAAAGTAAGCAACGCAGAGAACCTGCCGTAATCAGAGCCGAAGAAGTAAGGATAGGATATTATCCGGTCGTCCTGAGTCATAATCAGCAGGCGGTTGTCGCCTTTGGCCCAGTGCAGTTGACCATTCTGCAATAAGCACGGCTTGAAATAGAGGAACGGGTGATGAGCCTGAACCTGAAACGTCGAAATTCCGTCCGCGGACTCCGAGACAGGCTCGATGGTCCTGTCCCAGTCGAGTTCCGTCCGCAATATTATTTGTCCTGAACCCGGCGGATAGGCAACGCGAAGGTTGCGCGTGAGCAGGGTGTTGGTCTTATATAGATTCCGGTCAGAACCCATGAGACTATTAGCTACTTCGCGCTCTGCGCGGCCAACCAGGCGGCGCGCTTCTCGCGAATCAGGCTGACGGTATCCTCGATCGTATCGACACAATGCGGAATGGTGAAATCGATCTCGCTCGCGAGTTCGTTGCCTTCTCTGAGCATGGTGCGGCGACCCCACTCGACCAGCTCGGCCCACATTTTGCCGACAAGGATAAGCGGTGTGTTGTAGAGCTTGCGCACCTGCAGGAGCTGCCACGCGAGTGATAACTCCAGCAATGTCCCAATTCCGCCGGGCACGACCACAAATGCATCCGAGATAATCATGAAATGGTGTAGCCGAGAAAAGAAGGTGCGATGTTCGTAAGCCTGTCCGACAAACGGATTGACTGCCTGCTCGAAAGGCAAATCGACCCGGATGCCAACGGAGCGATGGAGCGCCTTCGGATCAGCCGAGAGCGCTCCCTCATTCGCCGCCTGCATCAATCCCGGCCCTCCCCCACTCATGATGTCGCAACCCATGGTTGTTAACTCCGCCGCGAGCTGTTTCACACTCTCATAGGCAACCGTGCCAGGCTTGAGACGAGCCGAGCCGAAAATAGTTACCCGGTAGTTCTGACGCGTTGTTCGGCGGAGACGAGTCAGTTCATTTACGACTTCCCAAAGGCCCGTCACCGTGCGCTCGACCAGTGCGGTGACCGCATCTTCGTCGCTTAGCTTAACAATGTCGGATTGTCCGAAGACTGGATTTGGTTCGCTCATGATGATTTCGGAGTTTGCGGAAGCTCAGCCCGTAACACCGCAGCGGAACGAGCTTGTAGAGGAAAAATGCTCATGTGTGCAAAGATCCGTCTCTTCGCGATTGGCACGGCGGTATCAAAGATGCATCGCCAGCGCAATTCCCGACGTCGCGCGCCGAGCCGAAAGGGCGCTGGCTCGTGATGCGCATTAAGAAGAATGGCAAACGAATCGCCGACGATGCGTTCGCCCTCTTCGTCAGTCTCGGTGATCTGGTCGCCCGGCAAAACCATGCCGATGGAACGGACATGTCCTGAATGCCAATCTGCCTCTGACATCTCGCTCCCGTCCGACTTAATCCAGTAAAGATCCTTGATTTCGCTTCCGTGAATTGCCCGGCCCTGGAAAAAACCGCAGCGCCGAAAGACGGGCTGGAGCTTGCGCAAGCGCACAAGATCCCGGGTGAAAGCCAGCAGCGCGCGTTGCTCATCAGAGAGATTCCAATCGAGCCAAGCGACCGGCGAATCCTGACAGTAGGCGTTATTGTTGCCCTGCTGCGTCTGGCCGAATTCATCTCCGGCCAGCAGCATTGGCACACCCTGGGAGAGAAGAAGCGTGGTCAGAAAGTTCCGCTGTTGACGTGCCCGCAGCAGATTGATCTCGCTCTCACCGGTCGGTCCCTCGACCCCGCAATTCCAACTCTCATTGTCGCTCGTTCCGTCGCGATTTTCTTCGCCGTTCGCTTCGTTGTGTTTTTGGTTGTAACTAACGAGATCTCGCAGCGTGAAGCCATCGTGGGCGGTGATGAAGTTGACGCTCGCGCTCGGACGCCGGCCGTTATGAGAATAGAGATCGCTGCTCCCGGCGAGCCGCGAAGCCAGCTCGCCGACAGTGCCGCCCTGGCCTTTCCAGAAGCGCCGGACACAATCCCGGTACTTCCCGTTCCATTCGCTCCATAGGACGGGAAAGTTGCCGACCTGGTAACCGCCTGGACCGATGTCCCACGGTTCGGCGATCAGTTTTACCTCAGAAAGAACCGGGTCCTGATGAATGATATCAAAGAACGAACTCAACCGGTCGACCTCCCACAACTCACGCGCCAGCGCGCTGGCAAGATCGAACCGAAAACCATCGACATGCATTTCGGTCACCCAATGCCGCAACGAGTCCATGATAAGCCGGAGTGTTTGTGGATGACTGACCCTGAGAGAGTTACCGCAGCCGGTGAAATCGACGTAGTAACTCTGGTCCGCATCCAGGCGGTAATAGGTCGAGTTATCTATTCCACGTAGCGAAAAAGTCGGGCCGAGATGATTCCCTTCGGCGGTGTGGTTATAAACAACATCCAGGATAACTTCGATGCCCTCAGCATGCAGCCGGCATACCATCTTCTGGAACTCCTCTATCACACCGTCCAAGCCAGTCGCCGCATAGCCCGGGTGCGGTGCGAGGAAGCCAAGCGTGTTGTAACCCCAGTAGTTGACCCGGCCTCGCTCGAGGAGGAAGGGCTCGTCAATGTGATAATGAACAGGCAGCAATTCTATCGCGGTGATGCCAAGCTCATGTAGATGTTTGATGGCGGCAGGTGAAGCGAGACCCGCATAAGTCCCGCGAAGATCCTCTGGAACATCAGGGTGCTGATTGGTGAAACCTTTGACGTGCAGCTCATAAAGGACCGTTTCGTGCCAGGGCCGACGTGGCGACTTGTCCGCACCCCAACTAAACTTGTTATCAACTACACAAGCGAGTGGCGCGAAAGGAGCGGTGTCACATTCCTTGTCGAGAATGGATCGATCCCAATGGAGATCGCGCGCGATTAGTTTGGCGTACGGATCGAGCAGAATTTTCCGCGGATTAAAACGATGTCCGCTTGCCGGATCATCCGGTCCGTGCACCCGGTAACCATAGATTTGACCGACTTTCAGTTTGGGGAAAAAGCCATGCCAGACTTGGTTCGTCTTTTCTGGTAGTGGGATGCGAGCGGATTCGACCCACGAATCCGGCGAATTGAAAAGACAGAGCTCTACCTTGGTCGCATGCTCAGAAAACAGCGCAAAATTAACCCCATTGTTCCTGCGAGTGGCACCTAGCGGAGAAGAGTAACCCGGCCAGGGACGCATCGCTTGCACAAGATCAGTGGCCTCTCTCGATGCGCATGTCGCTGATCCGGTCAGCGCATCTTACCGCCGTAGATCGCGTCGTTGCCCAGCGCTTCTTCAATCCGCAAAAGCTGATTGTATTTCGCGACGCGATCGGTCCGACTGAGTGAGCCAGTCTTTATCTGACCGGCGTTCGTGGCCACGGCGATATCGGCAATCGTTGTGTCTTCGCTCTCCCCGGAACGATGACTGATAACAGCCGTATAACTGTTTTCTCTGGCCAGCTCGATGGCATCGAGGGTCTCGGTTAGTGAGCCGATCTGATTTACTTTCACCAGAATCGAGTTGGCCACGCCTTGATCAATCGCTTTACGCAAGAACTGTACGTTTGTCACAAGCAAATCGTCGCCGACCAGCTGGGTCTTCGCGCCCATTGCGTCAGTCAATTGTTTCCAGCCGGCCCAATCGTTTTCTGCGCATCCATCTTCGATCGAGATGATCGGAAACTTCTTTGTCAGATCCTGGTAGTAGGCAATCAGCTCGCTCGCGTTGCGGCTCGACTTGTCAGATTTCTTGAAGACGTATTGCTTTTTTTTCGCGTCGTAAAACTCCGAGGCCGCCACATCAAGCGCGATGAAGATATCTTTGCCGAGTTTGTAGCCTGCCTTCTTGACTGCCTTGGCAATGGTTTCCAAAGCGTCGTCAGCGCTTTCGAACTTCGGTGCAAACCCGCCTTCATCGCCGACGGCGGTGGCCAGCCCGCGATCATGCAGAACACTCTTCAAAGCGTGGAAAATCTCGCAGCCGGCACGCAAGGCTTCGGAAAAGCTCGGCACGCCCTTGGGCATGACCATAAACTCCTGGAAATCCACCGGCGCGTCGGAATGCGCACCGCCATTGACGATGTTCATCATCGGAACTGGCAACACTTTGGCATTCGGTCCGCCGAGATATTTGAAAAGCGGAAGGTTGAGCTGCGCCGCCGCGGCCCGGGCGGTAGCAAGGGAGACAGCGAGAATCGCGTTGGCGCCGAGCTTTGCTTTGTTGGCCGATCCGTCAAGCGCGATCATCGCCTTGTCCACGCCCACCTGATCGGTCGCGTCCATGCCAACGACCTTCTTGGCGATGGCACTGTTGACGTTCCCCACCGCCTTGGTCACACCCTTGCCGCCAAAGAGTTTCTTGGCGCCGTCGCGCAACTCCCAGGCTTCGTGCTCACCAGTGCTCGCGCCACTTGGGACGATGGCGCTACCACTAGCTCCTCCGCCGACCGTAACTACAGCTTCGACGGTTGGATTACCCCGCGAATCGATGACTTGGCGGCCGTGAACTTGAACAATTTTGGTTAGAGACATTTTAGATTTTTCCTTGGTAGCTGAAGACTGGCAACGAAAAGTTGGACCTTATCATAATTAATCAGTGAGCGATGTGCCGGGAAGAAAAGCTTTTTTGTTCGCGAAAGCGAGCAAGTTCGTAACTGTGACCCGAGCGATCTCGGAGAGAGCCTCGCGAGTGAGGAAAGCTTGATGCGCAGTGATCAACACATTTGGAAAAGTAAGCAGACGAGCGAGGTCATCGTCATGCAGGATCTGGCCGGATAGATCCTCGAAGAAGACACCTTCTTCCTCTTCGTAAACGTCGAGCCCAACCCCGCCGAGGCGGCCGCTTTTCAAGGCATCAATCAAGGCTTTCGTCTCGATGAGGGCTCCCCGGCTGACATTAATAATAATGGTGCCAGGTTTCATTAACTCAATAGTCTCGCGACGAACGATGTGATGCGTCTCAGGGGTAAGCGGGGTATGAAGTGAGATGACCTCGCACTCGCGCGCGAGGGTGCGCGCGTCGGTGTATTCTATTCCATGTTCCTTTGCCCAATCGGGCAGCGGAAACGGATCGTAAGCCATTACTTTCATTCCAAACCCGCGCAAGATTTCCGCCGCGCATCTCCCGATCTTTCCGGTGCCGAGAATTCCGGCAGTTTTCCCATGAAGATCGAAACCGACGAGACCATTGAGAGAAAAGTTGAGATCATGAACGCGATTACTGGCGCGCGGGATTTTGCGATTGAGAGCGAGGAGAAGCGCGACCGCGTGTTCGGCAACACCGTGCGGAGAGTAAGCAGGGACGCGCGTGACTGGGAGACCAAGCTCCTTCGCCGCCACCAGATCCACGCCATTGAATCCGGCGCAACGCAAGGCCAGGTGTTTCACTCCTAGCGACTGCAGGCACTCGAGGCATGGCCGGTCGGCGCGATCGTTAACGAAGAGACAAACCGCTTCAGCCCCACGCGCGGCTGGGGCGGTTTCGACGGAAAGACGCGACTCGAGGAAGCGCCACTTTATTTGGTCGCTCGAGGCTGCTCCTTGCAGCGACTCGCGATCGTATGGCTTGGTATCGAAGCAAGCGGTTTGCAGCATAACGAGACTAACTCCCAGGGGCTATTTTCCAGACGCGGTCACAGTAATCGCGGATTGATCGGTCCGAAGAGAATTTCCCCATCCGCGCCGTGTTCAAAATCGATTTACGCGTCCAGGCCTCCGGATCCTTCCAAAGAACGCTGACTTGTTCCTGCGCATCCAGATAGGACTGGTAATCAGCCATCAACATAAAGGGATCATCGCCGAGAAGATTTTCCACGATAGGCCGGAAGAGTTCGGCGTCGCCTTGAGCCAGCGCGCCGCTGGCGATGAAATCGATAACTTCGCGCACGGCTTCGTTCCCATTGTAGAAATTGCGCGGTCGATAGCCACGTGCTTTCACCTCGCCTACCTCACTCGCCGTCAGACCGAAGAGGAAGAAATTCTCCGCGCCAACTTCTTCGCGGATTTCCACGTTGGCACCGTCAAGAGTTCCAATGGTGAGCGCGCCGTTGAGCGAGAACTTCATGTTACCGGTTCCGCTTGCTTCCTTGCCCGCGGTTGAAATTTGTTCGGACAGATCGGCCGCGGGATAAACGAAATGGGCGTTTTTCACATTGAAATCCGGGAAGTAGATAACCTTCAGCCGGTCGCGGACATTTGGATCATTGTTCACAAGATCCCCGATCGCAGTGATTAGTTTGATGATCCTTTTCGCCATGAAATAACCGGGCGCTGCCTTGCCGCCAAAGATAAAAGTGCGCGCCGGGACATTACTGTTTGGGTCCTTCTTAAGCCGCAGATACAAGGTAAGAATGTGAAGAGCCGCGAGGTGCTGCCGCTTGTATTCGTGAATGCGTTTTACCTGCACATCGAAAAGTGAATCCGGCGCGATTGCAATTCCGGTCAGCCCCTTGATGAGCTCTGCCAGGCGGCATTTATTTCCGAGCTTTACCTCGCGCCATTGCTGCCGGAATGCTGGATCATCCGCCAACGGTTCGAGGCCGCGCAGCCGATCAAGTTTTTTTAGCCAACCTTCGCCAACCCGTGCGGTGATCAGCTGGGTAAGCGCAGGATTGCTCAGTGCGACGAAACGCCGCGGGGTTACTCCGTTCGTGACATTGCAAAACTTCTCCGGCCACAATTCGGCGAAATCGCGCAGCACGGTTTGCGTGAGCAACTTTGAGTGTAGCTCCGCGACGCCATTGACCGCATGACTTCCGACGGTGGCGAGGTTAGCCATTCGGACTGACCGCGGGGCACTTTCATCAATGAGCGACAGGCGTGAAAGGCGCGCCTCATCACCGGGAAATTTTTCACGCACCTCTTCAAGAAAGCGGCGGTTGATTTCGTAAATGATCTCGAGATGGCGTGGAAGCAAGGCGCCGAAAAGACCGACGCTCCACTTCTCTAATGCCTCGGGCAGGAGTGTGTGATTCGTATAGGCGAAGGTGGCCCGAGTTACATTCCATGCTGTCTCCCACCCAAGTTCGTTCTCATCCACCAGCAGCCGCATCAGCTCGGCAACCGCAATCGCCGGGTGCGTGTCGTTCAGTTGTGCCGCCCACCTCTCGTGGAAGGTCGAGGGCGTTCCCCCCAGGAACGTGTGAATCCGGAGCATGTCTTGGAGAGAACAACTGGAGAAGAAAAACTGCTGTTTCAGCCTGAGTTCCTTACCCGCAGCAACTTCGTCATTCGGATAGAGAACTTTCGTAATGTTCTCTGAAGCCATCTTGTCCTGAACCGCCCGGTAATAATCGCCGTGATTAAAAGCCGAGAAATCGAATGACTCAATTGCCTCCGCCTTCCAGAGCCGCAGGAGATCGCAGGTATCGACTTGATAACCCAGGATAGGTGTATCATAAGCAACGCCCTTGACTACGTTCGCCGGGACCCAACGGACGTGAAGGCGGCCCTGCTCATCCGTGTTAGTCTCCGTATGCCCGCCAAACTTCACTTCATAGGCAGTTTCTGGACGCGCGATCTCCCATGGGTTGCCGGATCGGAGCCATTTGTCAGTGATTTCCTGCTGCCACCCATCACGGATGATTTGATCAAAAATGCCGAACTCATAGCGAATGCCGTAGCCGATGGCAGGCACCTCGACCGACGCGAGTGAATCCATGTAACACGAGGCTAACCGGCCAAGACCGCCATTTCCCAGGCCGGGTTCCTCTTCCTCACCGATAAGCTCATCGAGGTCATAGCCTAACGAATGTAAGGCTTCCTTCGTTGCTTCGGTCATCCCGAGACTGAGGAGATTATTGGCCAGATGCGGCCCGGGCAGATATTCCGCCGACAGATAGGCGACTACTCGTGTGTCTGCGTCGCCGTAGGTTTCAAGCGATCTAACCGCACGCTTGAAGACGCGGTCGCGCACCGTCAGGGCGAGGGCAAGGTAAAGATCGTGCTTTGTTGCCATCCGCTCCAGGCGGCCCAAACCGCAATGGAGATTGTCGAGAAACGCTCGTCTAATCTCATCGGCGTTCGTGCCGGTCCGGATGGTGCCAATTGAGTTCATGAGAGTTAGAGCGGGAGCAGAGCGACGCGTGTGACGGCGAAGCCGAAAACCGCCAGAGCAAAGATGAATGATACCAACCGGACCCGCCTCTGCTCGAATTTGATCGCGGCATTAGCAAAGAACAGGACGGTGGCGAACAGCACCGTGTTCGCGAGATAGGCACCCGAGAAAGTTCCGGCCATTCGAGCATCCTTAAGTTTGTCGGCGCCGGTGGCGCTAGCCTCGGCCGCCTCACGCGTCCCTCGGATTTCATACAATCCCGGCACGAACGGGTGCGGATCGGCCTTCGGATTTTCGAATGGTTTCTGCGTCATCCAGGCGTCATACGCCTTGCGCACGTCAGGCGGAAAACGCTGGACATAAAAGTCAGCGAGTTTCTCATTACCAGCCTGCTTGGCCGCGAGCACCTGCATGAACATGGCGGTGTGAATGGTCGCGCTCTGCATTCCTTGCACGCTTAAGAGACCGGCCTTGCGTTCGAGCGAATTGTATTCGTTGAAAAGTCGATTTCCTTTCCGCGTCCAACCAGCTGACTCATAGGAACACCAGGCCGTTCCGAGCGTCGCCAGCGCCATGAGCAGAGCCGCGATCGGCTCGGCCCAACGATGCTTTGCCGGCTCCCGCATGGATGAAGGAGGCGACCGGTCATCAGCGGGCGCCGTCCTCGGCTCTGCAGCGCTGGTGCTGGGGTCAGGCGGCGTAGCAGTCATGCGATCAATTTTGAATTCGTGGAAATCATCTCGTGATCTTGCAAATCGCGAAAAAACCATCGCGCGCTGACCGAATGGCCTCTATCAGACCTTGGTCCTACACGCTAAGCGCGACTTATGCGAAGCGCTCGGGCTGACCGGTCGTGGCGAGGACAGAACGCCACCAACCGCTCGCCGGATCGAGCCGTTTGGTCTGGGTGGCGAGCAGTTCGATCGGGACGTGGACAAAGCGCTCGTGCACAAAACCGATCACGACGCCGGTCCGGCCCGCCATTGCGGCGTGCACGGCATGACGCGCGAACAAATCGCAGAGAAGATCGTCTTCGCAATTGGACGGCCGGCTGCGAACCTGGTAGCTCGGATCGAAGTAGCGGAGCACAACCGGGATGCCCTCAGCCGCAAAATGCGACTTGATCTGCTCGCAAAGGAACGGGCCAATGTCCTTCAGCTTGACGTTCCCGGAAGCATCGCGTGCCGCGGCGGCACTCTCTAACAAGTCTTGCCCGGCGCCTTCCGCAACAGCGATGACCGCGTGCGACTTCGTTAGCATGCGTTGTTTCAGCGCAGCGAGAAACACGTCGAGTTTGAAAGGCACCTCAGGAATGAGCGCGAAATTCACATCCTGGCTCGCAATCACAGCCCCCGCAGTAATGAAGCCGGCATGTCTTCCCATCAATTTCACCACCCCAATTCCTCCGGGCACACTCCGGGCCTCGGTGTGAGCGCACTCGAGCACCCGCGCCGATTCCTCGATCGCACTAAAGAAACCAAAAGTGCGCGAAACGAAGGCGACATCGTTATCGATCGTTTTGGGCACTCCCACCACCGAAAGCGCGTGGCCACGTTTGCGCGCTTCCTGGTAAAGCGCATTGGCGCCCCGCTGGGTGCCATCTCCGCCGACCGTAAATAGAATGTTCACGCCGCGGTTGATGAGATTGTCCACCGCTCTGCCGATATCGACCGGACCTCGGGAGGAGCTGAGAATTGTCCCACCCTGTCGATGGATATTGTCCACCAGACGGTGCGTGATGATGACCGGCTCCATCGCGCAGGCCGGTTCAAGCCCGGCATATCCGCCCCGGAATCCAATCACCTCAGCGATCCCGTAGCCATAATGCAGCTCAAGAAAAAGCGAGCGAATCACGTTGTTCAACCCTGGACAAAGCCCGCCGCACGTTACGATTCCGGCGCGCGTCTGTCTCGGATCGAAGAATAGTTTCGCGCGCGGTCCGGCCAGCTCGAACTGGAACCCTGGTTCTGCGCCAGCTTCGATTCGCTCCGGGATTCGGATGTCGTCGCTGACGGGGTGAGTGGTGTGGGATTTGAAGGTGGCTTCGCCTAAACAAGGACAGTTCATCGGAATAAGATAATCGCTAGAATTTGTGCGGACAGAATGCGGAGCAAAGTAACAAGAGGATACACGGTGGCATAGGCAACAGTGGGCGCGTCCGACCTGAAAATGTTCGAGGCGAAGGCGAGCGCAGGCGGATCAGTCATGCTACCCGCGATGAGACCGGAGAGATCCACAAAATTCAACTTGCACACGACGCGCGCGAAAATGCCGATCAACATTAGAGGCAGCACCGTTACGCAGGCGCCGGCCAGCAACCATTGCATCCCAGTGGTGCTAAAAACAGTGGCAAAAAATTTCGCGCCCGCACTCAACCCGACGGCGGCGAAGAAAAGCGCGATCCCGAATTCGCGGAAGGCCAGATTGGTATTGGCCGGCATATGCCAAACCTGTCGACCAATTCGTCCAATGCGACCAAGAATAAGCGCCACGATGAGCGGTCCCCCGGCCAGGCCAAGGCGAACTGGCTGCGGCAAACCGGGAAACGGAATCGGCATCGTGCCAAGCGCAATTCCGAGAACAAGGCCGATGAAAAGCGGAATGAAA
>Ga0207697_10001401_pt1 | contig 13201 bp, 4 predicted proteins | sample KBSSwiS5withPhiX_FD_184293 | JGI IMG/M metagenome (GOLD analysis project Ga0207697, IMG submission 184293) | Switchgrass rhizosphere microbial communities from Kellogg Biological Station, Michigan, USA, with PhiX - S5 (SPAdes) (version 2) | ecosystem: Host-associated > Plants > Roots >... | reverse complement strand
CTCGGAAGGAGATCACGGACGGCGCATGGAAGTTCCCCGAGCCGCAGCCGGAGACGTGAGCCACATGAGTGCACGCGACCAGATCCTCGATCTCAAACAGCGCATCGCCGCGGCCGTGATCGGGCAGGAGCAGGTGATCGATCAGCTCTTGATCGCGCTGCTCGATTGAAGTGATCGCGACATGATAGAACCGACGTTGCTGCCCGCGTTCGCGACGCCGGCGATAGCGCCTTGCTCAACGTGAACCTTGTTCAACGTAATGCCTCCGCTGATCACTACCGGGGTGGGGCGCGGGGGGTACCGGGCCCCGCTGCGGACTCCGTGAATCTTGTCAATCTGGTCCATCAGAGAATTCTGTTCGCGCTCCATGCCGGCGATGCGGCGCTCGGCAAGCGCCTTGTACATGACGCTGTGCTCAAGGCACAAAGCCACGACGCCGCGCTCCGGAGTCGAGTATCGGTGGAGTGCCAGTCGGTCGCATTGATGGCACCTGGTCAAGGCCGTGAAATCTTACCAAGCGATCTTCACGGACATTCTGGATTTTGCGAGCGAGTTCTCGCCATTTTGAGGCAGCGAGAAGCGCCCGACGATCACCGACCGATGTCAGCGCAGTTCTGCCTTCTCTGCCCATTGCACCGAGGCGTTCGGTGCAATGGCGCCGCCTCGAGGCAGACCAGTGCGTTGGGACCGCGGTCGGAACGGCCCTAACGAGTCGGGCGTCATGCGGCCGCCTTGAGAGACGGACACGTCTCGCCTGACGCTGATCCATCCCCGCGCTCGAGTGACGTCCGGGCTGTTCTTCTTGACACGTGGGGCCGCACGCATCCAGAGTAGGCCAGCCCAGAACGGCGGCCGCGGACCCTCAGGGGCCGGTGCCCCTTCAACGAGCGCCCGCGCAGAGGAGGCCCGACATGCGTGGATACCTCGGCGCCCTCGCGGTGATCTCTCTCGTGGTGCTCATCCCCTCAGCACTGTACGCGCAAGCAACGATTGCCGGTACCGTCCAGGACGCCTCGGGTGCGGTGCTGCCCGGCGTCACCGTCGAAGCCGCTAGCCCGGAACTGATCGAGAAAGTGCGGACAGGCGTCACCGATACGTCCGGCCAGTACCGGATCGAGAACCTGCGGCCCGGCATCTACAGCGTCACGTTCATGCTGCCCGGCTTCAGCACCTTCAAGCGCGAGGGGCTGGAGCTCGCGGGCTCGTTCGTCGTTTCGGTCAACGCCGAGCTGAAGGTCGGGTCCCTCGAGGAGACGATTACCGTCACCGGAGAGACTCCGATCGTCGACGTCCAGAGCGCCAAACAGCAGACGGTGGTCGGCAAGGAGATCATCGCCGCGCTGCCGACCACGGGTGGCTACTCCTCGCTCCTCGCGCTCGTGCCCGGCATCGTCGGCGGCACGCGCGACGTGCAGACCGGCCCCTGTGCCTGCACGTTCAGCGCGCACGGCGCGCTCCTGGCGGGCCGTTCCAACGGCGAGGGGCGGACGATGCTCGACGGCCTCCTGATCTCGGTGCCGCAGGGCAGTTCCTCGAACTACATCGCCGACACCCGTAATGCGCAGGAACTTTCTTTTACCGTCTCCGGCAGCCTGGGCGAGACGGAAACGGGCGGGCCCGTGCTCAACATCGTGCCGAAAGGGGGCGGAAACACGTTCTCCGGCAGCGCCTATGCCGGCGTCGGGCCCGAGTGGGCACAGGGCAGCAACTACTCGGATGAGCTGAAGGCGGCGGGCCTCCAGGCGGCGACGCCACTCATCAAGAACTACGACTACAGCGGCGCCGTCGGCGGGCCGATCCGCAAGGACCGGTTGTGGTTCTTCACGAGCGCGCGGACGCAGGGCAACTCGCAGTACGTCTCCAACATCTTTCACAACAAGAACGCGGGCAACCCCAACTCCTGGACCTACTCTCCGGACACGACCCGTCAGGCCTTCCGCGACCGCACCTGGGACAATGCCAACATCCGGTTGACGTCACAGATCACGCCCCGTAATAAGGTGAACATCTTCTGGGACGAGCAGCGCACGTGCCGCGAGTGCGAGAACGGCGGCAACAACTGGGGCCATAGCCCCGAGGCCAACTCGCAAGGGCAGCAGCCGATCATCGTCAAGCAGGGGACGTGGACCTCGCCCGTGAGCAACAGGATTCTCCTCGAGTTCGGGGCCAGCGAGTACCACGCCCGCTGGGGCGGATTCAAGGCCAAGGAGGATCCCTACACCGGCGACTTGATCCGGATGATCGAACAGTGCACGGCGGGGTGCGCGGTGAACGGCGGCATCCCCGGCCTCATCTACCGCTCGCAGAGCAACGACCTCTTCGTCAGCGGGCGTAATCTGAACCACATCATCATGTGGCGCGGCTCCTTCGCCTATGTGACGGGCGCCCACAGCTTCAAGGCCGGCTACGTGGCGAACCGGCTCAGCGACCTGCGTGAGGCGAACCGGGCGCCCAACGGGCTCGACTACCGGGTCAACAATGGCGTGCCCAACCAGCTCACCATGTGGATCAACAACTACCAGAACGACGTCTACATGCGTGGCGATGGCTACTACGCGCAGGAGCAGTGGACCCGCAATCGGCTCACGCTCCAGGGCGCCATCCGCTACGACCGGGCCTGGAGCTGGGCCCCTGAGCAGACAGAAGGGCCCGTCCAGTTCCTGCCGACGCCGATCTCGTTCCCGAAAACCGAGATCGCAAACGCCTTCAACGACATCACGCCGCGCATGGCCGCCTCGTACGACCTTTTCGGCGACGGCAAGACGGCGCTCAAGGCGACCCTCGGCAAGTATCTGGAAGCCGCGCTCACCTCGGGGACCTATGTCCGCGGCAACCCCACCTCGCGGATCATCCAGAGCGTGAACCGCGCGTGGACCGATGCCAACGGCAACTTCAGGGCTGACTGCAACCTGCTCGACGGGACCGCGCAGGACCTGCGGGCGAGCGGCGGTGATTTCTGCGGCGCCTTCTCGAACCGCAACTTCGGGACCACTACCTTCACCAACACCATCGACCCCGACATCTTGAAGGGCTGGGGCGTGCGGCCGTCGGACTGGAATCTGGGTCTCTCGATCCAGCGCGAGGTGCTGCCGCGCACGTCCGTCGAGGTGGGCTACTTCTGGCGCTGGTTCCGGGGCTTTGCCGTCACCGACAACCTCGCCGTGACGCCCGCGGAGTTCGACCCCTTCAGCGTCGTCGCGCCATCCGACGCGCGCCTGCCCGGTGGCGGCGGCTACACCGTGTCTGGCCTCTACAACGTGAAGCCCGCTTACTTCGGCATCACCGACAACTACATCACGTCTTCGGACAAATACGGCGACCAGTACGCCAGCTTCAACGGGCTGGACATCACCGTCAACGCGAGGCCGACGAGCAATCTCACGATCCAGGGCGGTTTCAACGGCGGGAAGACCACGGCGGACAACTGCGAGATCAGGGCCAAGCTCCCCGAAACCTCGCCGGTCGATCCGTACTGCCACGTGGTGTCGGGCTACCTGCCGCACTACAAGGCGTTCGGCTCCTACAACGTGCCCAAAGTGGACGTGCAGCTCGGCCTCACGTTCACGAGCAAGCCGGGCCTTCAGGTGAGCTTTGCCGGCACGCCGACGGGGAACGGCGGGACGCTTCAGGCCAACTACACCGTGTCGAATGCCCAGGTGATGCAGTCGCTCGGCCGGCCGCTCTCCGGCAACGCGCCCAACGTCACGGTGAACCTGATCGAGCCGGGGACGAAGTACGGCGACCGCATCAACGAGCTCGACCTGCGCGTGGCCAAGCTCCTGAGGTTCGGTCGCATGCGCGCCACGGTGAGCGCGGACATCTACAACCTGATGAACGCCGCGCCGATCCTGAGCTACAACGAGGCCTTCATCCCGGGAGGAGCGTGGCTGCTGCCGACGTCGATCATGACGGCGCGCTTTGCCAGGCTGAACGTGCAGGTGGACTTCTGAGAGGGGGCTCGCAGGGTCTTCGACGCTCTCGTCGGAGCAGTGAGAGCTTACGAAGAGGATCTCCGCAGGGACATTGACCTTCGGGCGCGATTCTCGGCAATGTACGCGAAGTATTGCACTGTGGCGTACTTTGTGAGGCCGGAATAGGCGAACGCAAGCGAGCGTTCAGGGACGTTGCCCTTTTCTTGCCCTTTGAATGCAACAACGAGCGGCACACGGCAGCAAGGGTCGGCACGAGGAGAAGCTTGCAATTTGACGAAATCTACGGGCGCTGAGACCGAATCCGGCAGCATTCAGCAACCGCTGCAAAGCGTGGCTAACCAGCGGCGCGCCGTTACGCGTCGCCCGTCGTGCCACGAGATCCACCTGGCAGTCGCCGAACGCCACCAGCGTGGGAGCGGGCCCGCGACGGCGCAGGAACGCATTTATGCGAGCGACGAGTTCGGCGACACGAAAACGGCTTGATGATGTAATCGTCGGCCCCGAGGTTCAGGCCAAGCACCACGTCGGCCTCCTGTCCCTTCGCCGTCAGCATCAAGATCGGCACATCGAGCCCGTGCGCGCGCACCGCCCGGCAGATCTCAAAGCCATTCACCTTTGGCAACATCACGTCCAGCAGGATCAGGTCCGCAACACCGCTCACAGCCGCATCGAGCCCGCGCTCGTTCAGGATCGTAGCCTCGTCCACGTTACCGGCGTGTTACCTGTTCGGCGACGAAGGTGACGGCGGTCGTGCAGGAAGGCACCAGAGATGGACGCTATAATCGGTCGCTCGATTGATACGTCTCGATTTAGCTATTCCCGCCCGCAACGGATCCAGGCCGCCCGAGCGAAAGGACCATATGCCCCGCGTTGCACAATGGATGGACGATCTGTGGCATGACACCCGCTTGGGTGTCCGTGCACTGAGACGGAATCCGGGCTTCACGGCGTCCGCGGTCTTCGTTCTGGCTGTCGGCATCGGGCTCAATCTCGCGTTCCTCCACGTCGTGAAAGCGACGCTCTCGGCGAACTTGCCATTCCGTGATGCCGACACGCTCGTGCGCATCGTCCGCCAATCGCCCGAGGCGGAGCGCTGGGCGATGACGATGGACGCGCTCCGTTTCTATCGTGAGAACACGACCGTCTTTTCTTACATCCTCGCCGAGCGCCTGACGTCTGAGCCGGTGCAGGTGCAACAGGATGACGAGGACGCGCGCGCGAAGTTCGTGTCCGGTAACTATTTCGTCGATCTCGGAATCACTCCCGCGCTCGGCCGCGTGTTGGAGCCGGCCGACGACCAACGTGGAGCGCCCCTCGTTGCGGTGTTGAGCGACGGCTATTGGAAGCGACGCTTCGGTGGCGATCCATCCGTCGTCTCGCGGACAGTGACGATCAACGGCAACGGCGTGATGGTCCTCGGCGTGCTGCCGTCCGACTTCGTTGCTGTGACTATGGGCCGCGGCGATCTGTGGTTTCCGGATGTAAGTCGTCCACGCCTGCTGGGCGCGACTGGTCGCGAGGGGGATGCAGACTCGCTGGACACGGCTCTCGTTGCGCAACCGCGTGCGGGTGTGAGCCGAGACGTCATCTCCGCCCAGCTGGGTGCTATTGATGCTGAGTTGCGCTTGCAGCAGCCCCGCCTGTTTGAACAGCGCGAAGTGGTTCGCGTGCGTCCCGTCAGCGAGGATGAGCGTCGCGGCAACGGGTTGATGATTACCACGGTGCTGGTGTTTCTCGTGCTGCTCACGTCGTGCGCCAACCTCGGGAACATGATGCTTGCGCGCGGCGTCGCACGGCGGCGTGAGATCGACACGCGCGTCGCCGTTGGAGCCAGCCGCAACCGATTGGTACGGCAGCTGATGACAGAAGCGTTGCTGCTGTCAGGGCTGGCCGCCGTGGTGGGAATAGCGCTCGCGAGCGTCGGCGGCCGACTGCTCGTGGCGAACTTCGCGGGGCAGCTCAATGTGCGCGTGACGACTGACTTTTCGATCGTCGCGGCGGCCGGCGTCCTTGCCCTGGTGTGCGCGATTGCATTCGGCCTCGCGCCAGCTCGTCATGTCAGTCGGCAGCGTCCGCCCGCAACGAGGGCCAGGCAGACGCTCGTCGCCGTACAAGTGGCGACGAGCTGCCTGCTCCTGGTGCTCGCCGGTCTCCTGGTTCGCGGTTCGCAGCGTCAGTTGACGCTGGCCGGCCACGCCGATCACTCGTCGATCATGGTGGTCGCACCACAGCTCGACGAAGGCGCTTTTCCCGGAGCCGCCACGCGCGCAGCGGTCGACGGCATGGCCGCGCGTATTCGCGCGGTTCCTGATGTTGTCGGCGTTACCGTCGGAACGGATCCCATTTATGCGCCGGCCGTACTAAGCGCGGAGGGTGCGCCGGTGATCCTGCAGTCGCGTGTGGATCCCGGGTACTTCGAGGTCATGGGTATTCACGTGCTGCGCGGCCGGCTCCCCATGCCCGGTGAGCGAGGCGTGGCCGTGATCAGCCTCTCCGCCGAGCGGGCCGTGTTCGAGGGCGACGATGCGTTGGGCCAGATCTGGACTCCCGGCGGCCAGCCGGCCACAGTGGTGGGGATCGTCGAAGACACGGTGCTTGGGAGGCTCCGAGACGCGCGTGCCGTCGAATCGTACGTGGCGCTCGACGAGAACAGTGTACGGGAGGCGTCGATCGTCGTTCGCACTCGAAGCGACGCCCGCACCGTCATGCGACGTGCACGTTCCGCTGCATCGATGCCTAGCGCGAAGCCATCCGTCTGGCTGTTGCAGCGCCCCATCGACCAACTGTTGCAGCACTCGCTCGCAGCCAGCCGGATGATCGGAGCTCTTGGTGCGGTCGCAGCAGGTCTCGCTGCATTCGGAATCTTCGGACTGCTGGCTTTTGCCGTCCGGGAACGCACACGCGAACTCGCGGTGCGTCGAGCGCTGGGAGCTCACGCGCGCACGATCGCGTCATTGCTGCTACGGCAATACCTGACCCCCTTGGCCGCCGGAGTGGGCGCGGGTGCAGTGCTGGCGACGCTCGTTGCAAGGGCGATGATCGGTGTCAACGCCGGGCTGGGCCTGGATACGTCGCTTGATGCCGCCGGATATCTGCTCGGTCTTGCGACGTTTGGTCTCGCGCTGATCGCCGCAGTGCTTCCGGCGGTGCGTGGTGCCACACGTGTCGATCCGGTTGTCGCGCTGCGCGCCGAGTAACGGCGAGCCCGTAATATCCCACAACTGGATCTGCGAACGATGCCAGGAATCTGTGATCACAAGCGGACGCTTCGCGATCCGCTTCTTTGCGTCACGCGTTGATCGGAGAAAAGAAATGTGTCAAGGGATGCACGTGCGGGATCGACGCCGGTGGTTGTTCAAATGACTTAGACTCACCGTTTATATCTAGCGAGGCTCCGCCTCCGACCGACGATCATGTGGCTCCGCCTCGCTAGTGGCAGTATCTCTTGCCCGCACTCCGTGCGGGCGAGACTCTCGAAGGCCGCTGAAAAACTTGACTCAAATGTAAGGAATCGCGGCCTTCAAGAGTCTAGCGACGACTTACAGTTACGAGCAGGTGTCCCTGCCGACTGGAGGCGCGGTTGAGCGACGCACCCATTACGTTCCTCGTGCCGGGATACCCGTCTGGCGGCGAAGCTCGCGGGGCCACCGGCTCCCGTCCGAGCGACGAGGCCCGACGCGGCACATTGAAACAGTCAGTGACCGTCGCGGCGCGGCGCGGCGAAGGCGGTGAAGTCACCGTCACCGCCGTTCCTGGAAGAGACGTGGTTGTTCTCCACATCCAGGATGGGCCATCGCTCACGCTACACCCCGCGAACGCCCGCGACCTCATCCTGGCGCAGAGCGGTTTCGCGCCGAATCGCGGTGGGAGTACCGCCGATGGCGTGCGTGTACCCGCGTCGTTCCGCTGGCGCGGGATCGAGCAGACGGTTCCTAGTCGTGGCGCGTCACGCAGCAGGCTCGGCGACGTCATCCTCAAGGGTATCGACGTGTTCAAGGACGCTGTCGCCGACGTCCTGGTCGACAAGGCGCAGTCGTTTGCCGCGTCCGAGCTCGTCAGACGCGTCGATGCACAAGTGACTGAAGGTGTCTACGCTCTTAACCAGGCCGAGCTGACGCCACTCAAGACCGGCACGCCTCTCGCCAGGATTGAGGGCGATCCCGAAAAACTGCTCGTTCTCATTCACGGCACCTTCTCGACGACGAGCGGAACGTTCGGCAGGCTGTGGACGAAGCATCCCGCTCGTGTGCAGGAACTATTCGAGAGTTACTCGAAGCAGGTATACGCCCTCGATCACCGGACACTCGGAGCCAGCCCTTTGAGCAACGCGCTTACGCTTGCGCGAGCACTCCCCGAGGGCGCGCACGTCCATCTCGTCACACACTCCCGCGGCGGCCTCGTTGGCGAGGTGTTGGCGCGTGCCTGTGCCACCGGAAGCGAGGGTCAGGAATTCTTCAACGGAGACGGATACGCACAGCACCGCCAGGACCTGAAGGATCTTCTGGATGCCGTACGCACAAAGAAGATTACGGTCGATCGATTCGTGCGCGTGGCATGTCCGGTGCGCGGGACGCTGCTCGCTTCCAGGCGCATCGACGCCTACCTCTCGGTGCTGAAGTGGACATTGGACCTCGCCGGGATTCCGGTTGCCGGATCGGTGGTGGACTTCCTGAACGGGGTCGCGCAGCATCGCACCAGCCCGGAGGAGATCCCGGGCCTCGCGGCGCAGATTCCCGACAGTCCGGTCGTGCAGTGGCTTCATCAGGTCGGACGTCCGCTTGAAAGCGAGCTTCGAGTCGTCGCTGGCGATGTCGAAGGCGACTCGATCACCTCTTGGCTGAAGACGCTTCTTGCCGACGCGTTCTACTGGACCGACAACGACTTCGTGGTCCAGACCGGATCCATGTATGGCGGCGCGCCACGCCAGTTCCAGTCGACATTCCTGCTGAATCAAGGCGGCAAAGTCTCGCACTTCACCTACTTCGATCACCAGAAGACGGCGGACGCCATCGTCGACGCGCTCACTCAGGATCAGCCTCAGGGCTTTCGGCCGATCGGCAAGGAATCCTACGCGGGCAGGGACTCGTCCGGCATCCGGGCGCGCGTGGCGAGCGATCCGAGACCGATCACGATTCCGGACGCCTCGAAACCGGCCGTCATTCTTGTACCGGGCGTGTTTGGCAGTCATCTCAAAGACGAGCGCGGTCGCGTGTGGCTGGACTGGGAAGCCGTCGATCCGCTCGCGCGCTTGCAGTACACAGCAGCCGGCATCACGGCAGACGGTCTCGTGGAAGGCCTGTATGCAAAGCTTCACGCGGCGCTGTCAGCGACGCACGACGTCATTCCCTTCCCGTACGACTGGCGAAAACCGATTGAACAGTCCGCGACCGATCTCGCCGTGCGTGTCGATGATGCGCTCCGCGCGCGCGAGGTGAGCGGCCAGCCGGTTCGCCTCCTCGCTCACTCGACGGGTGGACTGGTTGCGCGCGCGCTGCAACTCGATCATGCGGAGGTGTGGCAGCGATGGCTCGCACATCCCGACGCACGGTTGCTCATGCTCGGCACCCCGAACGCAGGTCTCTGGGCACCGATGCAACTGCTGTCTGGGGACGATACGCTCGGCGGTGTACTCACCTTCCTCAGTCCACCGTCTCGCGATCGCCAGACACGACGGACCCTCGCGGAATTCCCGGGCGTGATGCAGCTTCAGGCCGGACTACTCGATCAGCCGGATTTGCAGGATCCCAGAACCTGGCAAGCACTCGCCGGCGATGACGTCCGGCGCGCAACCGAGGCAAGTGCGTGGCATGCCTCCGACGCGCAAAAGAGCCAGCTCGCCTGGGGACTTCCCGACGAGAAGACATTCAAGACTTTGCTGGCCGCGGCCGTCGCATTGCAACAGCGACTTGCCAATCAGCTCACCGCGAACTTCGAGCGATACGCGTCGAAGATCCTCCTGGTCACCGGTCAGGCACCGTTGACTCCTTTCGGCTATGCGGACGGTGCGGAGGGGTTCACGTATCTGTACACGCCGTCAGGTGATGGCTACGTCACCTACGGCAGCGCAGCGTTGCCCGGCGTCAAAGCATGGACCGTCGATGACGGCCACGACGGCCTGCCATCCAAAGCCGCTGCCTTCGATGCCTACATCGAGCTGCTGCAGAAGGGATCGACGGCACGTTTATCGTTCGCATCGGCCGTGGTCGGTGGCGGCGACACTCGCGGCGTGATGAGTGTCAGTCGCGAAACAGTTCGCATGAGGCCGGCGCGGATCCCCAAGTCGCTTGCGCCCCCCGGAGCCACTTCGACACTGCTTGGCACCAGCGACGAAGACAGGGCAACGACGGAGGATCCGGACACACTGCAAGTCACCATTGTCAACGGCGATCTGTCGTTCGTGCGACAGCCCGTGATGCTCGGCCACTACGTATCCTCACGGCTGACCGGCACCGAGTACGTGATGAATGGGCTTATCGGCGACGCGATGGACGCCTCACTGAAGAAGGGACTCTATCCGGATCGCGCAGGCTCCCATCATGTCTTCGTCAACACCCGGCCGCACGCGGGTCCGCTCCCCCGACCACAAGCGGTCATCGTGGTTGGCCTCGGCGAAGAAGGGAAACTGAAACCGGCGGATCTCATCGCCACCGTGCGCAACGGCGTCATGGCGTGGGCCCAGCGACTCAGCGAGCGGCCAGACACAGGGTCAACATTCGAGCTCGCTGCCACGCTGATCGGCAGCGGTGGTATCGACATGAGCGCCGGCCAGTCGGCGGATCTGATTGTCCAGGGTGTGTGCCAGGCGAACGCGAAGCTTTCTGAAGGGCGGGACGGCGGCGAGCAACGCGACCCGGCTCGCCCCTGGCCTCAGGTCACCCGGCTCTACCTTATCGAGATTTACCTGAGTCGAGCCGCAGAAGCCTTTCGCGCGCTGAGGATGTCGTCAGACCTCTCGTCCGTGTCACGTCGATTCATGTCGACGGAGGTCGTCGAAACGGGTACGGGAGGCTTGCCGCGACCAATCGACTCCGAGTATCGCGGCGTTGACTACGACTTCATCCGCGCCGAAACGCAGATCAGCGAGCTTGGGCTCAGCATTGCGTACACGCTCGACACGAAGCGGCGGGCGCGATCGGAGGTCCGGCCGCAGCCGATTCAGGATGCGTTGATCCGGAATCTCGTCGAACGCGGAGCGGATCACCAGAATCGCGACGTCCAGATCGGACGCACCCTGTTTCGCCTGCTCGTACCCGTCGAACTGGAGCCGTTCCTCACCGGCGACACCGACACGCAGTTGGAAGTCGACCGCGGAACGGCAGGCATTCCGTGGGAGCTGCTGGACACCACGAGCGCGGGCTCGAACGATAACCGGCCATGGGCGATTCGCACGAAATTGATGCGGAAGCTCAAGACGGCAGAATTTCGCGCCGACGTTGCCGACGCCAGCCTCGAAGCGAGCGCCCTCGTCATCGGCGAGCCTCTTTGTGACCCGAAGCTCTATCCACGGCTCCCAGGTGCCGTCGCGGAAGCGAATGCGGTTGCCGAGACACTCGAAAACGCATTGTCCACGGACTACGTTCGCCTGCTTGCCGAAGCCAAGGGCGCGGCACGGCCCGACGCAGATACGGTAATCAAAACGCTTCTCACCGGCAGCTGGCGCATCGTGCACATCGCCGGCCACGGTGAGCCACCAGACGAGTCTGGTGCGAAGGCCCATAATCCGGGTATTCCGCAGATTCCGAGCAACCCTCGCGGTGTCGTGCTCTCCAATGGCGTGTACCTCGGATCCCGTGAGATCAACAGCATGCGCACGGTTCCCGAGCTTGTCTTCGTGAACTGCTGCTACCTGGCGCAGCGGTCGTCGTCGGAGCTGCTCACACCGGAGCAGACGACGTGTGCCAGGCTCTTTGGCAGCGCCCGCCCGTCGTTTGCATCGGGACTCGCTGACACACTGATCAAAGTCGGCGTCCGCTGTGTCATCGCCGCCGGATGGGCGGTCGACGACGCCCCCGCCAAGATCTTCGCGGTTCGCTTCTATGAGGCGCTCATCGCCGGCGAGCGCTTCATCGATGCCGTGGCGCAGGCGCGGGAAGCGGCGGCCCGTGAGCCGAACAGCATCACCTGGGGCGCCTATCAATGCTATGGCGATCCGGACTGGACGCTGAGAAAGGGGGACGCCGATGCGTCGGCAGCGACCGACGACGGCCTCGACGAGTTCAGCGTGGTCGCATCTCCTCGTGGGCTGTTGCTTGCGCTCGAGACCATCGTCGTGCGGATCAAGCATCAGAACCGCAACGTTGCGAGGCAACGCAAACACATTCAGTGGCTCGAGGATAAGTTCGCGGCGCGCTGGGGCAACCAGGGCAGCGTGGCCGAAGGTTTCGGTCACGCGTGGGCCGAAGCCGGTGAACGTGAGGCCGCGCGAAAGTGGTACCGAACCGCGCTTGCGGCCAATGACGGCGGCGCTTCACTACGGAGTGCGGAACAGCTCGCCAACATGGAGGTCCGCTTAGCCTGGCAAGCGGTCGCCAAAGCGGATCGACAGTATCAGAAGGAGAAGTCGATCACACCACCGTCTCCTACGCTGGCCAACGCCAAGGACGAACGCGATCGCGTGATCGGCGACGCGCGACAGCAGGTCAACCGCGGGATCGAACTGCTGGCCACACTCGTCTCGCTCGAGCGATCGATGGAACGCGAGAGCCTCCTCGGCTCCGCCTACAAGCGCCTCGCACTGATCGAAGCTATTGCACACGAGGAGGGTACTTGCCAAGCGGAAGAAGACGCACTCAAGGAGATGCAGAAGCACTACAAGCAAGCCGAGGACTTCGGCAGAGACCACAAGCTCAAAGGCTTCTACTATCCGGCCCTCAATCGGCTCGCGTCGGATCTGGTGCTCCGTGACGGCAGTGCGCAGAAGCTCGATGCGGCCGACGTGGAAGCGATTCGCGATGATTTGGACGCGACTGTTGCCGATTTTCCGGAATTCTGGAACGTCGTCAGCCAGACCGAGCTGCGGGTATACGAGGCGCTTGATGGCTGTGGGCTCGGTGCGTCGCTGCCGCAAGTCATCGACGCCTACAACGACCTGCAGCGCCGGATCGGTCATCCCTGGATGTGGTCGTCGGTTTACGATCAGGCGCAGTTCGTCCTGTCACGGTATAAAAAGCGAGCGACGGTGCCAGAACAGGAAAGCGCCGATCTGCTGCTTCGGCATCTGAAGACGCTCTCGAGCTGATCGGTCGCTGACGCGTCTGCAGATTCCAGCC
>Ga0207697_10001398_pt1 | contig 13220 bp, 10 predicted proteins | sample KBSSwiS5withPhiX_FD_184293 | JGI IMG/M metagenome (GOLD analysis project Ga0207697, IMG submission 184293) | Switchgrass rhizosphere microbial communities from Kellogg Biological Station, Michigan, USA, with PhiX - S5 (SPAdes) (version 2) | ecosystem: Host-associated > Plants > Roots >... | reverse complement strand
GCCCTGCCACTGGAACCACTGCTTCATGCCGTTCCAGAGCCAATACCAGCCGCCGGCGTCTGGCACATCGTACGTGTTGTGCGAGAACCGCAGGTTCTTCGCGCCACTGTGATACGTCGTGACTTGCGTTGCGGTGCAGTCGCCGGTGTAGCTCATCCCGGTGGCAAACGCTCCGCTCTGCGTGCCAACGAAGATGCTGTTGTCATGCGCCGAGTTGTTCTGCAGGTCGATGTCCCTGCCCACCATCCCCCCGCAGTTGACGAAGTAGGTGATCGCGCGGAAATTGTTCTCGAGCGTGTTGCCGTAGATGTCGGCGTTCTGCGACGTCGAAATGAAGATTCCCGTGTCCCCGCTGCGGCGAACCGTGTTGTTGCGGATGATGCTGCCGTTGCTCGCCTCGTAGAAGATCCCGTTGCGGGCGTTATCCTCGACGCGGTTGCCTTCGATGAGCGCGCTGGGATTGCCGCCGTCGTACCAGATGCCATCGGCCTGGTTGTGATGGACGAAGTTGTTGCGGAACGTCACGCTCACCGACTCCATGATCTTTTGTTCTTTCCCGTTATAGGCAATCTCGTTGTTCTCGAACGTCGTGTAGCTGGCGTAGTACCCGACATAGCCGCCGCCGCGCCGGCCGGGGTCGGTGGCTGACGGGTCGTCATAGTTGTGATGGATGTAGTTGTTCCGAATCATGGAGTGATCCGGGAACAGGATGCCGGTCTTGTTCTCGGCGATCTCGTTGTATTCGACGGTCCAGTGGTCCGGGGTCAACCAGTAGAACGCATGGATGCCCTTCTGCGGCATCTTGCGGATGACGAGATTCCGAATCGTCACATAGTCGATGTCCTGGTTGTGGGCGCGGAACGCCGCCTGCGTCGAGTCGGTCGTCGACCAATTCGAGCCGTCGAGGATCGCGCCATACTCGCCGACGAAGGTATTGCCCGTCTTGGGGGTGATGGAACTGGTCAGATAATGCACCCCCGCGCGCAGACAAAACGTCGTCGCGCCCGCATTGATATTGACCGCGGTTTGGATGGGCTGACCGGGCGTGATGTCGATGGCACCGGCGGGACACGTAATCGTTGATTGCGGGCCATATCCCGAACTCGGTGGGGGCGGCGGCGGAGGCGGCGGTGCCACAGATGTTCCACCGGTCGCGCACTGTTTCGGGAGACCCGGCGCAGGATCGCCGAATACGGCGTTGGTACAGGCGGTGCCGCCCGTCAAAGTCTTGTAGGCATATAAGCCGTTGGCGCCGTATCGCACCTGTTGCGTGCCGCTGAACGCGCACGTTCCACCTTCGTTCGCGCAGACCGTCCAGGTGGTCGACCCGCCGCCGGTGGAGGTGACAGTGACGGAGAATCCGCAGGTGGCAGTCTGGTTGTCGCTCGATCGCGCAGTAACGGTGACCGATGTCGGCGGCCCGACGGGAAACAGGCTGCCCGAGGCCGGGCTCCCGGTGACTGAAACGGGGGCGACGCCCCCGGAAGTCGTAGCGGCCGGATAGTTCACGACGACGCCTGAGCCATCGGGAGACGTCACCGAGATATCGGCGGGACATGTAACCACGAGCGAAGGGACCACAGGCGCCCCTCCCACTACGGTGAGATTCACGGACACCGTCGCCGATTGGGACTGCGACTTTACCGTGAAGATCGGATAGGTCCCGGAACTGGTTGGTCTGTTCGTGCCGAAGTTGACCGTTACCGCTCCGGAATCGGTGCCCTTCACCGGGGATACTTGCACCCAGTTCACGAGCGAGTTGATCGACCACCGGAGGGCGCCGCCGCCCGACCTCGAGATCGTCACGTTCTGTGAGGGAACGCTGCTGCCCGCTGCCGCCGAGACGTTCAACGAGGTCGGGTTTACGACCAGCGTTTGCCCAAATACCGACAGTGGCACGAACAAGGCCGCGACAGCGATCAGAACGCGGGCACTTATCACGGAACGTAAATGCATGTAGGGGCTACTCCCAAAATGCGTTTGCGTACGGACCTGAAGCTGCGCCCTTTGGACCGACTGCAGCTTCTAAAACCTAATTGGGGAACCGATTTAAAACCCGGTGTAATTACCGGCCCGCAACTGCTGTACCAGGTGCTCAGCGACCCCGATGCCCTTGTGCTTTGTGAAAAGCCTCACGCGGTGAACCGACAAGGGAAGACAGTTTTGCCTAGCGAGTTACATTTCGCGACATTGAGAGGAGGTGGCGATCTGCGAGAGAACCGAGAAGCGTCGTTCAATGTCTCGTCCTAGATCAAACGATTCACTCACGGCTTCCGCGCGCGAGCGTAAGGCGATGTTGACCTCGATGGCGGCGACGGACCCTGACACTGGTCCCGCGCAATGAGGACGTACCATGCAGGGCGCGGTAGTCAGCGCCTGCGAAAAAGATTCCGTGGGGTTGGGGGAAGCGAAAGTCTAGCACGAGTGAGATGCGTTCATCGACTCTAAGATGTGATCACCATTGACGATCTCAGCTCATCGTTGGCCCGGCCCAGCTGCCCATCGCCCACCTTCACCTGAGGACGCGCGGCGCTGATGCCAACGTGCCGCACGCCTCTTGCGGCGCGAGCCCAAGTCGGTAAGCCTCCACGAGCCTGGCTGCGATAGAGGGCCAGCTGAAATGGGTTTCGGCCACACGCCGCGCCCGCGCGCCGATGGTGTCAAGCTCCTGACGGGTCAGAGCGCCGGCCCGCCTCAAGCCCTCAGCGATGCTCGAAACACTGGGTTCCACAACGACCGCCGCCTGCGCGCGCTCGAACTCACCGAGCGGATCGGCCTCCCGCGTGATCAGGCACGCCTTGCCCGCAGCTGCTGCCGCCAACACCGATAGCGAAAGGCCTTCCCATCGCGATGGATGCACGAATATGTCGGCGGCGGCGAAGAGGTCTACTCTCTCCTGTCCGAATGCAGCCTCGATGAAAACCACTCGGGATGAGATGCCGAGCTGTTCGGCGCGTTTCGCAAGCGCACGCCGTGAGCCGCGCCAGTCGGGACCAACCAACACCAGTGATGCCTCGGCCAGCCTGGCAGCCGCGAACGCATCTACCAGCACATCCAGTCCCTTGTGCCAGGGATCCAATCGGCCGACGAACATGAACACCCGTTGGTCACGAAGCTGAGGGTTTTCGGCATACAGCGCATCCGGCTGCAATGCCAGAACGTGACTGTCGGGCGGAAGCCCATTCGGCACGACGACGATGGGGCGATTTACTCCGTGGCGCCGGATACTCTCGCTCTCACCAGGGCTCAGTGCGTGGATGAATCGCGCTTCGTTCAGATAACGGCGCTCGAAGACGACATTGAAGAGCGTCTTCTTCAGCCAACCTCGCCGAAGTGCGGCGCGAAACAATGCGCCGTGGACGGTCACACAATAGGCGATTCCGGCGGCGCCGAGATGAGGCGCCAGCGCGATGTTCTCGGGTATGTGGACTGAGTGAAAGTGAACTATGTCAGGTCGCCAGGCCAGAACGTCCCTGGCCAGGGTCTGTTCGAAGTGTCGCGAAAGCAGCCATTGCCGGAATGAGATGCGAGATGCCGGGACCACAGGACTCGGGCGGTCCGACGTCGACTCCGCAGCATCTGCGAGAACATTTCCCGGATCATCTGCGAGGACATTGATCGCGTGGTCGTCCCTCGAGAAAACAGCGACGGCCTGGCCAATGTCGGCCTGTGCCCGGGCGAGACAGTAGACCGCCTGCTGGACTCCGCTCGCAGTCTCCAGACCGAACGCCTCATTGCTGATGTGCGCGATTCGAAGAGGCATTGGGGACTCAGGTGGTCGAATCTGCTAAGGCGCCGCCGCCGAATACCGACTTGCGCACAGCGTCCAGGCCGGGCACCGTCGCCGCGACGACGGCGGCCAGCAGGCCGGCGACCGCCCAGCTGGCGAGTTCGTCCCAGAGATTCAACCACTGCGACAGGCTGCCGACCCAGAGCAGCAGCACAATCGCAACCAGCGTTACCAGTGCCAGCCGCGAGAGACGGTGCTCCGGGATGCTGGCCCACTCGATGAGTTGCGGAAAGGTCAGGAGCAGAAACACCAATCGGTAATCGAAGTTGTTTGCTGCCGCAAACGTGCCCAGGTAAATGAGAGCCCCCACCTGCAGAGCGAGCAGAGGGGCGCTGGCGACTGTCGGCTGATCACCCCGAGGCGCGAGGTGACGCTGAACCCGGATTGCGATTGCGGCCGAAATGGCCGCGAGTGGCACGACGGCGATCACCTGCTTGAGAACTGCCGGGCCGGACCAGCGCTCGATCCCGAGTTGATGGTAGAGATGGGCCGGCAGGATACGCGCACCGTACGAGAACTGCTCTCCCTGGGTGGCGATTGCAGCGACATGTGCGATGTCGCGGAGGCTGTACACGCAGTAAATGCCAAACGCCGCCACACACAGCAACGCGGCGCGAGCCGCACTGCGACTGCCCGAGACCACGAAGGCCGGCAAGGCGAATGCTGGATATATCTTCGCGGTAGCCCCAACCAATATGACGATCGGGCTTATGACTCGGGCCGGGCGTGGGAGTACGCGCCACAGAAGAATCGAGACAGTTACGATCGAGAACAGCGCGATATCCATGTTTGCGCGCTCCACGGCAAGCATGACTGCCGGCGAACACGCTGCGAACGCCAGCACGATGCCAGTTCCGGCCGTGACCCGGCCAACGAGAAGGGCGAACGACCCGAACATCGCCGCAATCAAGGTCGTGGACAGGATGAAGGTGTGCGACTGGTCGAGGCCGAGCACGCCCAGCAGGAGCCAGGGACGCAAATACATCAGCGGCCGATGCCACGGGTCGCGTGGACTCTCGTAAAGGGGATCGTAGCCAAGCCGCTCGCTTTCCCAGGCGGCGGTCACATTACGAGCGTCGAAGAATAGCGATGGGCCCGGAGGAACACCGAGATACGGCCAGAGATCGACGCCCCATTCGAGACGCCCCGCCGCGACAACTCCTAAATACGTCGCGACAGCAATCATCAATATGAGCCGACCATCAACCTCCGGCTTCCATGTCAGGAGCTGTCGGATGCTTCTCATTGCCGTCGCCGATACACAAAGTACCGGCCGACCAGACCATCGGGCCGATAAGATTTTCGGAGCGCCGCGGCGACGCGCGGACCATATTGGAAGTCGTTCCACCAGAAGTCTACAGTCGGGTCCTCGAGCGACACGACGAGCACAACCAAATCGAAGCGCCGCGCATCAATCCACGAGATGAGTGGATTCACTTGCTCAGGATGCGCACGTTCCAGTCTGGCAAGCATGAATGCATCCATGACGACGGGTTGGCGACCGAGCGCGGTTTCAATTGATGGGTCCTCAGCCAGCACCTGCTCGCCCGGACGTACCATGGCCGCGACGAGGTCGACGGTGCGGTGGGGCACAGCGCCCGCTTTCAGAGTGGCTATTGTGCTTCGCAGGTCGAAACCCACAGTTCGTACAAGGTCCAAACCCGCTGCCCAGATCACAGCAACGCTGACGACGACGGTGAGGACCGCGCCGGTCGGCCGATCGGAACTCGCTGCGGGAGCTGCCACATAGCCAGCTGCGAGCGCCGTGAGAACTGCGAGGTCGAGCAGCTGGTTGAACCCGGTGCCGACATCAGCGAACACAACGAGCAGCAGCAGGATCGAATAAATCAGCGCGACGTGAACAACTGACAGCTGCCGCCAACCGCGCGACAGCAGCGCGCCGAGAACGGCCAGTGGGAATAGGACGACGATTCCCGACGCGTGACCGAGCAGATTGTAGAGAAGCTGGTTCGGGCCTCGCAAAAGGGAAGCCCCTCCCTGAACTCCGGCTAACGAGAATGCGAGCATGTGCGCGGAGAGACCGCCTCCAGTGAGGAGCTCCACGGTCCCCAGAATAAGCGCCGCAACGCCTGCAGACGCGCCTGCAAAGCTCACGGCGTGCCGCCACCGGAGCTGCATGACGAGCCAGGTGGTTATCCCAAGAAACGCCCACACTCCAGTGAGCTTGCTTGCCATCGCCAACCCCGCGAATGCGCCCGCGATCAACAGCGCGTACCGGCCTCGATTGCCGATGACGATTGCCACGGCGCAAACCTGCAGCACGGTGGGGAGGAGGTCTCCGCCAATGGTGGAGCTCGCCTGCAGGCCCGTATCCGTCGCAACGACCACGGCCGCCAACGCAGCCGCGATTGGCCATGGGCACAGGACGCGGCGCAACACGACAATGACGAGCGCCATCAGGGTGATCGTGAGAAGCGCCGCCAGCACCTTGCCGCCGATCAATGGATCGCCAGCGACGGCAGATGCCAAAGCGTTCAGCAGGATCGGCAGCGGCAGGTAGCGCGTACCGGCGTAGTGCTCGCCGTCGAAAATCGGTGGATACAGGCGACCGGTGCGGGCACTCTCGGCCAGCGCCGCCCATGTGCCACCGAGATGGGTGACACGGTAATCGTCAGCCACGTGAAGGGCCGCTAACGCGATCCAGCAGGACAGAATGCCAGTGGCCACGATCCAGAGCGGCACGCGCAGCCAGGGGTGCTCCAGCGGCAGCGCGTCGCGCTCAATGCCATTCACCCACTCAGGCTTCGTCTGCCCTGTAGCCAACGTCAGGTCCCGTCATGGAAATGCTTCGGGGAAACAGATTCGGGGAGTGAGGACGGTGTGACGCCGCCTCGCGCATTCGCGTACGCCCCCCTCATTTCCAGCATTTTGATGCGCGCCAATTCGGGGATCACTTTGAACAGATACGTGAACTGCTGGACCGTCGTGATGTCGTCCTCGAACGTCAGCTGCACCGGAACCTCGGCGACGGGAATGCCGAGCGCGCGACTCCGGACGAAGATTTCGATATCAAAGAGGAACCCGTCTGTGTACAGCTGCTGGAATATCTGCGCGGCCGCGCCGCGTGAAAATCCTTTCAAGCCACTCTGCGTATCGCGCGTCGTCAGCCCGAACAGCAGTCGGACGAGTTTATTGAACGCCATGCCGCCGCGGTGGCGGCGATAGACGTACTTCACCAGCGCATTATTGACGACGTACACGGACTCGGGTAACCGCCGGTTCCCGACAACCAGCGGATGTCCGCTCTCCAGTTTCTCGAGCACCGACAGCAGGTTGCCCTTCGAATACGCCATGTCGACATCGGTAAAGATGATGTACTTACCCGTCGAATTCAGGATGCCGTTTCGAATGGTGTATCCCTTGCCCATGTTCCGCGGGTTGCGCAGCACGATGATCGAAGGGACGCTGGTCTCCAACCGTCGCAGGATCGGAAGCGACTCGTCCAGACTTCCATCATCGACGATCAGCAACTCGTAGGCGCGATGGATGCTGTCGAGGAACGCGACGAGTTCAAGGAGCCTTTTCTCGAGGTGCCGCGCGGCGTTGTAACAGCCAACGACCAGCGACAGGTGCGTCGTGGCGCGGCGCATCAGCGGTGAGTCGACGTCAGTGGGGGGCAGGCCCTGATTCGACATCGCAATTTACAGCATCACTGATCAACTGCAACGAGCGAGCACAACGAGAGCGTCCGAGCGCCGGCGCAGCCACTCGATGACATTGATGGCACCCACCGCCGGTGCGAGGCAGTACGCCTGAAGCCGACTGATGTCTCCATCATGCGTCAGGCGATCGATGATCGTGCGAATCGGCACCTCCGGCAAGTACTGAAAATCGATCATGGTGAAGCCGTGGCGCAGCAACCAGCGCTGCAGCGAGCTGCGATCGAAGTACACCGTGTGGGGAAATTCGTAGTCAGTCTGCCAGAGTCGGCCCATGAACGTGGCGCCAATCCGTGGAGCCACCCGCGCCACCATGGCAGACACCCGATAATACAAGCCCTCGGTGCTCGGAACCTTGATCACCCAGATGCCGCCGGGAGCCAGAACATCTCTCATCATGCGCGCGAAAGCCGCATGCTCGGCCAGCGGTACATGCTCGAGCACGTCGAGCGTCGCAACCACGTCGGCTGATCCGGCTGGTGGTCGCACCTGTAGCAGAGTTCCCTGTTTCACGACGTTTGAACCGAGTACCTCGCACGCCTTCGCGCACGCGTGCTCGTCAGGTTCGATGCCGGCGACTGCGTAGCCTGCCTCTTTCGCACGGAGCAGGAGAGACCCGAAGCCGCAGCCCACGTCCAGCACACGGGCTCCGGGACCTTTGTAGGCGGCGAGGAACGCCAGGATTTTGGATGATTGCTCGTGTCGAAGTGCGCCAACAGATGTGAGATACGCACGCAGATCAACGTTTGCGTACTGGCCCAGCTTCGGTTTGCGGCGCGTCATCTCACTGAGAATCAGGCCGCAGGACCTGCACGTATGCGTATGCAGGAAGTCAGCGAGGCGACGATCTGCAAAGGTGCTGCCTCCGCACGCGGGACAGCACCGTTCCACGTGCGCGTCCGGTCGTGCAGCATCTGGGGCCAGCGCGTTCATCGTCTCAATCTTGATGGCGGCCTTCCGCAGCGGCGAGGAGCTCGCCATGAGCGCTACTCATCGCAGGCTTCTCTAAGAGGAAGTTACCAATCGCCAGCGCGTCCATGCCGCTTCCATAGAAGCAGCGGAGAGCGTCCGTGGGGCTGCACACGATGGGCTCGCCCTTGACGTTGAAGGAGGTGTTAAGCACGCCGGGCACGCCGGTCCGACGACGGAAACCTTCAATCAGTGACCAGAAGAGTGGATTGACCTCGCGCCGTACCGTCTGAGGTCGTGTGGTGTTATCCGCGGGATGAAGAGCGCCCGCGATCTCCGACTCTCGTCCGGGGAGAACCTCAAAGGCCATCACCATGAAAGGCGCATCGACAGCGTCGACGAGATAGTCTGTCGCCTTCTCGGCGAGGATCGAGAGTGCGAACGGCCGCCATCGTTCGCGGAACTTCACCTTGTCATTGACAATGTCCCTCATCGCCGCCTGCCGCGGATCCGCGACGATCGAGCGGCCGCCAAGCGCGCGCGGACCAGCCTCCATTCGCCCCTGGAACCAGCCGACCACCTTCCCCTCGGCGATGAGCCCGGCGGTCGCGTCCGCGATGTCATCGAGTCGTCTGTACGGGACGCCAGTGCGACGTAGCACGGCCTCGATGGCCGCGTCGTCGTAAGCCGGCCCGTACTGAAGATGCTCCATGTCGAAGCGGCAGTCGTCGCCGGCTTCCTCGCTTGCGAGCATCGCTGCTCCCAAGGCCACGCCCGCATCGTATGAGAGCGGCTGCACGAACAGTCGATCGGCCACTCGGGCTCGATGGAGCAGGCCGGTCATCTTGCAGTTGAGTGCGACGCCACCGGCGACGCACAGGTTCCGGCTTCCCGTCTCACGCAGGGCCAGTCGCGCGAGGTGCACTGCGGCTTCCTCGAGGCGCTGCTGGACGGCGAACGCGAGGTCGCGGTGACGCTGAGTGATCTCCTCGCTCGGTGCCCGAGGTGGTCCAAGGCGCTCGACCATCTTGTCACCAAAGAAGCGGCCGTAGCTGCGGCGACCATAGAAAATGAAATACGGATCGAGCCGCACGCCCTCCGGCGTGAGCTCGACGAAATCTTCGACAAATGCGCGCAACGCCGGGTCCGGCTGACCGTAGGGCGCCAATCCCATCAGCTTGACCTCACCTTCGTTCGCATCCCAGCCAAGGTACTCGGTTATCGCCGAGTAGAACCAGCCGAGCGAATGAGGGAGTCCGACGTGACGTACGTCACCAATAGAGCGCCCGTTCCCATGAAATATCGACACGGTGCGGTCTTCGCCGTGTCCATCGAACACCAATATCGCCGCGTCGTTGAGCCCGGAGCAGTAGAAGGCCGTGGCTGCATGACACAAGTGATGGTTGTAGAAGTGCAGCGGAGGGATCGGATCACGAACGAATCCTCCGTCGCGTAGCGCGAGAATCATCCGCTCATGAAGGTTCCAGGGATGCAGGTGCAACAGCGTATGCATCCCTGCGATTGCCGCTGAGCCCATCCCGGGGCGTCCGGGTACCGCCGCCGGAGTCGCTGCGCGCCGTCCCGCCAACCGGCTGCCGACAAACGAGCGTGCCATCGACAGCGGCAGGCGAAACCAGTTGGCATTCGCGTCCCACCCGAAGGCCATTGCGTCCACGCTGCCGAGTGCGATGCCCGCGTCGCGGAGGCACCATGCCATTGCCTGCGCCGGGAATAACCCGCGTGCCTGCTTCACTCGCGCAAAGCGTTCTTCCTCGGCGAACGCGACCAGGCGGCCGTCGCGCAACACACACGCAGCCGGGTGAACCACGTCCGTGGCGCCGAACACCCCGAGCGCATTCATCGTGCTGCCTTGGCCGGCGGCGTCAATGTCGCTCGATCGCCGGCGACCGCGCCGTAAGTACGTAGCAGTTGATCCAGGACCGGGCTGCAAAGAAGTTCTGCTTCACGGTCGCGATTCTCGGAGAGATAAAACGCTTGAAGCTCGGGACGGTCGCTCCAGAGCGACGCCTCATCGTGGCGGGCACGACCCGGATGGAAAAGTATCTCCACACTCCCGGTCGTGCGTGAGCGACGCAAGTGGTCCAGCGCTGCACGCACGTGCGCCAGGCTCATCGCCCCTGTTCCAAGCACCCCGATGAAGGCCTCAGTCGTTTTCAGAGACCGCGACTCGAGCGCTCGTGTGGCCTGATAAGAAAGCAGGCGCAATACGACGTTTTTAGCCACATTCACCATTGCCGGTCGTGGGGCTCCGGCCACGAGCGGCCAATACAGCGGTTCCCGCGGCAGACGAATGGTATCAATCGGATACACATCGCACAGAGAGAGTAGCTCACTGAACACGGGAGGGAGGAGATGGTAGTGCACGTGCCCGTCGACTGACAGCGGCCCTCGATCCGAAAAAGATGTCAGGAAGCGCTCGATCTGTCGTTGCATTTCGACTCGAAGTTGAGCACGCAGCCGGGCGGCGCTTTTGGCCGCCAGTCCGTGTGCCCACAGTGCAGCGAACCCTCGACAGAATCGGCCGCGGCTGTCGACCAGCAGATCGAGCTCTCCGGGTGGCGAAAGGGGCGTTCCCTCGAAGAAATTCAGATGCAAGCCGACGGCGAGGTTGGGACGACACCGGAGTGCGTCGACGGCATGTTCCCAGCCGGCGCCGTTGACGACGACGCTGGTACGGCGGAGCCACCCACGGTCATGGCAGGCCACGATCGCGTCGGTTATGCCGTCGGACAGACCGCAGTCGTCAGCGTGAAGAATCGGAACGAGCTGCGATGGACCGCCGGTGGCAGATGATTGAACCAGCGCTTCGCACCTCCCGCATTATGATAACGAGCCGGCGACGGATCACGGCATCACGGCAGCGGGCTCGGCAGGGGAGCAGAATGGCTCAGTATGACCGCCGAAGGCGGTGTTGATGCCGCTTGTCTCGGTGGTGGTTCCAAGCCACAACCGCGCCCGGCTCCTCAGGCGCACGCTGCGGTCTATTCTCGCTCAGCACCTGACCGATCTCGAGGTCGTATTGGTCGATGACGGATCGACCGACGAGACCCCGCAGATCACAAACGGGGCCGACCCGCGCATCGTGGTGATTCGCAATCAGGAGCCGGGCGGCGTGAGCGCCGCCCGCAATCGCGGAATCGCCGCGGCGCGCGGTGAGTGGATTGCCTTTTGCGATGACGACGACCTCTGGTCGCCGGACAAGTTAAGCCGTCAGCTGATGGCCGCCGAGCGGACTGGTGCCGGCTGGGTCTACAGCGGTGATGTGAACATCGATGACAAACTCCACGTCCTGAGCGGCGGCCCGCCCAACGACCCCCAGGACGTCATGGCTCTGCTCCCTCGCTGGAATCCGATTGCCTCCGGTGGCTCGAACGTCGTGGTGCGCTCGAAAGTTCTGGCGGCCGTCGGCGGCTTCGATACGACGCTCCGGCGCACCGAGGATTGGGACTTGTGGATTCGCCTCGCGCGCACGGGTCCACCGGCCTGCGTTCGGGAACCGCTGGTCGCCTATCGGTTTCACCCGGGAAACACGGTGATTGATCCCTCGGAAATGGTGCACGAGGCCCGACGGCTGGCCCTTCGATATAGCATCCCGGTAGACGAACCTGCGATGCAGCGTCGAGCTGCCTGGTCAGCGCTCCGCACCGGGCGGCGTCTGCTGGCGGTCCGGCATTATGCGAGCGCAATCGCCAGCGGCGATGTCCGCTCCATTGGCCGTGCGGTCGTGGCATTGGTCCATCCTGCCGTAGGGAGCGATCGCCTGTTCCGCTTCGTAGCCAGTGATTCCGCCTGGATCGCCGAGGCCGAACGCTGGCTCGGAGCGTTCGTGACGGACGTGGAGCCGAACGGTCAATGAGTTCTTTGGCGCGTCGCGTTGCCAACACACTCTTGCGATCGTCCACGGTGAGCGGCGGAGTACGAGCGCTCGCACGGGTCCGTGGACATCGACTTGTGCTCGTCTATCACCGTCTGGGACCGTCGGCCCCACCCGGCTGCGCGGTTGTTCCGTCGGTACCTGTGGATGTATTCAGAGCGCAGCTGCAGGCGCTCTGCGAGGTCGTTGACCTCGTGACGATTGATGAAGTCCTCGCGTTCGACTCGCGAGCGGGTGACCGGAAACGACCTGCGGTTGCGTTGACCTTCGACGACGATTTGCCGAGTCACGTCGAGCACGCATTGCCCGTGTTGCGCGAACTCGGTGTACCCGCCGCGTTCTTCCTCTCAGGACGCCTCCTGCATGGCCTTGGACCCTATTGGTTCCAGCAGCTCGAAGCGCTGCTCGTCGCCCACGGTACGCAGCGAACTGCGGCGCTGCTGCGTGTGCCCGAGGCCCACGCTGGAAGTCTGGCGCAGATCTGCCAGGGAAATGTAGACCTGCAGCGCCGCGTGAGTGAGCTGGCGGCCGGCGTCTCCACTCCCGCTGTTCTCGAACGTGACGCCATTGCGTCGTTGGGCGCAGCGGGCATGACCGTTGGCTTTCACACCGTTGAGCACGATGTTTTGCCTGACCTCGATGATCCGGCCCTCGAGAGTGCCGTGTCGCGCGGCCGCGAGGATCTCGCCGCCGTCGCGCGTGCCGCAGTCCGCTACTTCGCCTACCCTCACGGCAAAGCCGACACACGGTCCGCTATGGCGGTTCGCCGCGCCGGATTCAGTGCCGCTTTCACGGGCAGACCGCAGCCGGTGCGAGAAGGCAACGACGTGCACCGTCTTGGACGTTGGGAACCCGGGCCGCTCGGAGTGGACGATCTGCTCGTCACTTTGGCGGTGCGTCTCCACCGCGCCAGCCCTCCGTCGCCGTTACGGTCACGATGATGGAT
>Ga0207697_10001396_pt1 | contig 13223 bp, 9 predicted proteins | sample KBSSwiS5withPhiX_FD_184293 | JGI IMG/M metagenome (GOLD analysis project Ga0207697, IMG submission 184293) | Switchgrass rhizosphere microbial communities from Kellogg Biological Station, Michigan, USA, with PhiX - S5 (SPAdes) (version 2) | ecosystem: Host-associated > Plants > Roots >... | reverse complement strand
CGTTCATGAGTGTAAAGGCGTCGCCCACATTCTGCGCGCGGCCGGTGCGCCCGATGCGGTGCACGTAATCCTCCGGATGCTCGGGCACATCGTAATTGATGACGTGACTAACGCCGGCAATATCTAGGCCGCGTGAGGCGATATCGGTCGCCACCATGACTTCGTATTTGCCGCTCTTGAATCCTTCGAGCGCTTCGATCCGTTCCCGCTGCGTCCGATTGGAATGCAATACGGCCACCGCGTGCTTCGCGTGCTTTAAGGAATGCGCAACGCGATCCGCGTTTACTTTTGTTCGGCAAAAGATCAATACGCTGTCGAAATTTGTTCGTTCTAGCAGGGCCATGAGCAGTTCGAATTTCTGCTCCGCAGCCACCGGATAAACCGCATGCGTAACTGTTTCCGCCGGCGAACGGCGTACGCCAATTTCCACGAGCTCGGGCTCGCGTAGCACCCATGCCGCCAAACGCTCGATCTCAGGTGGCAGCGTAGCGGAGAAAAGCAGGGTTTGCCGGTCGGTAGAAATTTTTTCAACAATCCGGCGCACATCCGGCAGGAAACCCATGTCGAGCATGCGATCCACTTCGTCGAGCACCAGAAGTTTCACTTCCTTCAGAGACATCGTGCGTTGCTCGAGCAGATCGAGCAGTCGTCCGGGAGTAGCTATGAGAACATCGACGCCGCGCTTGAGTTCCTCGCGCTGTTTTCCGTAACCGACGCCGCCGTGGACCAGAGAGACCCGCAAATCAGTGAAGCGGCCATAATCGCGAAACGCTGTTTCGACTTGCGCGGCCAGTTCCCGCGTCGGCTCGAGCACGAGGCATCGGAACGCCCCATGCTTTGCGAGAAGCGTCAGGATCGGAAGCGCGAACGCCGCGGTTTTGCCGGTGCCGGTCTGCGCTGTGCCGATCAAATCCTTACCCGCAAGAATGATCGGGAACGCGCGCAGTTGGATCGGCGTCGGATCGACAAACCCCATCGCCTGCGTCCCGCGCACCACTTCCGGCGAAAGTCCAAAATTATTGAATGACACGGCGTCGCAATTTACCCAGAAACCACGAATTAACACCAATCGACACGAATAAATTTTGTAAGGCCCAGACTTAGCGTCTGGCAAAGGCGCACCAGAACGTCAGCGTCCAGTAGCGTTCATTCATGGCTGGTCGAACCTCAGCTCGGGGAAAAAACCAAAACATGAAAATGTCGTGACAGGTCTCGACTATGTGCTAGAAACTCGCGTCCAAATTCACGACGACAACTCAAACAATCCCACGCATGACGATCAACGGTCCCAAGGTTTTGGAAAATTAATGAACACCCAACTCGTAAACATTCCTAAAACTTTAGTCCCGCTCATCCTTTGCGGCCGTGCTTGGTGGCATCGGCCCCACTCTAGGGAGCGCGACGAGTATCAATATCAACCCCAGCAAAGACAATACTCTCTACGAGTACGTTGTCGCTGATGGCGACCGTAGTAATGCCGTCGGCATTCACTTGTTCGCCGGCATGACAGCAGAGGGTTTCATCCGCCGGGGCGTGCTTGCCTTCGACATCGCGGGAAAAATTCCGCCCGGCTCAACGATCACCAGCGTGAGCCTAAGCATGAATATGTCCAGGACGATTTCGGATACTCGAATCGTCGGGCTCCACAAGCTGCTCGCCAACTGGGGAGAAGGAAACATTCAGATCTAGTCCGCCACTGAATTTTACTTGCCGCTCAGCACGGCCATTCCATAATCGTCTCGAATGATTGGAAAACGTAAGACAACAGCGAAGCAAACGTGGTGGCTCGCAATGCTGCTTGTGGCAGCATTCACGTGGGCCGCCGAATCCGGAAATAACGAGGGTGGTAACGCAGCTCCCGAAAACCGCGCGACTGCGCCGATCCGCATCGTCGATCAATACGGACGCCAGGTCCCTAGTGGAAAGCGGTACGTTGGGAGCGAGATTTTTGATGTGATAGTGGGACCGGTAGGAAACGACATCAGGTTTGTGCCGGATAACGTCAACATCAGCGTGGGCGACACTGTGCGCTGGACCTGGGAGAGCAATACTCACAGTGTCACCAGTGGCACATCCTGCACCGCCGATGGGCAATTTTGTTCGCCCGATAACATGAACTGTGAGACCGCAATCCTGAACGACACAGGGTTCGTGTATGAATTCACTTTTACGCAGCCCGGCAGGTACCCGTATTTCTGCGCCTTGCACTGCTTTGTTGGAATGAGGGGAGTGATCAACGTTTCAGCCGGTTCACCAACGCCAACACCCACAGCTACTCCGACAATAACCCCTACTCCGACAATAACCCCTACTCCGACGGTAACACCGACGCCGACGCCTACACCTTTTTCGCATCGATTGCGCTTTCCGCCTGTTGCCACCGACGCGGATATATCGGTCGGCATCCATGAGACGTGCGTGCAGATATTGGATGGGCCTTGCACCAACATGTGGACCTACCGCGGAACATATCCCGGCCTGACGATCCGCAGGCCTACCGGCCAGACAACTAATGTCACCTTTACGAATAACCTCGATCCAGCCGCCGGTGCGTTAACTGTGCATAACCACGGCAACCACTCGTCTCCGGAAAACGATGGTCAGCCAGACGATTTCCTCATCGGGACCGGGGAATCGCGAACCTATACATATACTGGCCTCGAAGACGGCGTCGATGAACGCGGCACGATGCATTTTTACCACGACCACCGCATGGATGTTACCGGTCGTAACGTGTGGATGGGTCTTACCGGTATGTACATTGTTGATGATCCAGCCGATCCGGCGACGCTGCCCTCCGGCGCCTTCGATTTGCCTCTGGCGATCGCCGACCGCCAATTCGACGCGAATAACCAGATCCCGTACGTATTTAACCCTTTGGGCGTCACTGGCGACAAGTTCCTGGTCAATGGCGTTTACCAACCATACTTCGACGTGGGCGACCGCAAATATCGGCTGCGCATATTGAACGCGTCCAATTTTCGCACCTACAACCTTGCATTGAGCACCGGTGATTCGTTCACACAAATCGGGACCGAGAGCGGTCTGTTGCCCGCGCCGATAGTGCGAGGGGTGATGCGGATGGGTCCGGCCGAACGTCTGGACGTCATTGTCGATTTCTCTGGAAAGCTGGGGCAGGACGTCTATTTGACAGATACGCTTACGGCTGTGCAACTGCTTAAGTTTCGGGTTACCCAGCACTTGGTCGACAACAGCGCGGTTCCGCCAACGCTGCGCGCGCTGCCAGACATCGGCGAGCCTACGGTAACGCGCAATTGGAGCTTTGATCAGGCTGATGGCCATTGGACTATCAACGGCTTGAGATTCGATCCGGACCGGATCGACGCTCAGCCAGTCCTGGGCACGACCGAGAAGTGGGTTTTCACAAATCCTACGGGCATGGCCCACACAGTGCACATTCATGACGTCGATCAGCAGTGCCTAACCCGCAACGGCGGGCCGTGCTTCCCATACGAAACGATGAAGGAGACCTGGTACCTGGAACCCAGCGAGAGCATCGAGGTCAAGCTAAGGTTCACCGATCACACCGGCAGGTACATGCTCCACTGCCATATGATCGAGCACGCGGACGACGGAATGATGGCGCAATTTGAGGTGGTTGGGCCAACCCCCACCCCGACGCCTACACCTGGGTCTATCACGCTCAGCGCCGCGGGGCGCAAGGTGGGCGGGATAAATACGGTGCGTCTCGACTGGAGTGGGGCGACTTCGAGCCAGGTCGACATCTACCGGAATAGCGGGCCGCCGATCGCGACGGAACCGAACACGGGTACCTATACTGACTCCACCGGCGACACCGGCCGGGCTCAATACACGTATAAGGTGTGTGAAGCTGGCACCCAGACCTGCTCCAACGTTGAGAGAGTGAAGTTCCGGCATTAGGGAACAACCAAGCCATTTCTCTATCGCGTAGTTGACGCTAAATCGCACGGGTCCGAGGGGGTTAGCGTTAGATTTCAGCGGTCCCTTCGCGTTCCACGCGCATGGTTGCATTGCCTTCTGGCTCCGCCAAATTGAGCCATGCGCATCGGGAATATTTGCGGGGCACTCGGACTTGCCATTTTGCTAGGCGCACCAGCTCTTGCGCAGGAGCCGCCCTTGAAAATCGAGCAGGGATGGGTTCGCGCGGTGCCACCGCCAGTGAGTGACAGCGTGGTTTATATGACCCTCGTGAACAGCTCGGAGCAAACATTGCGCCTGACGGGCGCAAGCACCCCGATCGCGGAATCGGCCGTGCTGATGATCACAACCAGAAAAGAGCTGAATGGTCAGGAGATCGTGGGGATGAGAATGGTCGATCAACTCACCATTCCGGCCCACGGCCAGCTTACGCTCGCGCCGGATGGCGATCATCTCATGTTGATGAAGTTGAAGGAACATCCCAGGCCCGGTGACAAAGTGAGGCTCACTTTGCATTTCGAACCGGGCTTGAAAGAGCTAGCGATAGAGTTGCCAGTGGCAGTGAATAAGCCATGAGGCTAAAACACACTTTTGTTATCATCGTTATTACTCTGCCGCCGGCGTTGATTGTAGCTCTTATCCCGTACAGCCTGGCCGGTGATAACTATCAGTATCTCGCACGTAAGCTCCCGGCACCCAAACCAGTACCTGATTTTACACTCACGAACCAGGACGGAAAACCATTGTCGCTAAAAAGCCTGCGCGGAAAGCTGGTCCTGATGAATTTCGGTTTTACACATTGCCCGAACATTTGTCCTACAACCCTGGCCAATCTGGCCAACGTCTACAAACTTCTCTCGCCCGACGACCAGGCGCGGGTGCAGGTGCTCTTCATCAGTGTCGATCCAGAGCGCGACACGCCGGAGGTCCTGCAGGAGTATGTGCCGTTCTTCGATAACCGCTTCATCGGCTTGACGGGACAGCCGGACGAGATCGCAACGATGAAAAACGCTTATGGGGTACAGTACAGGAAGGACGCGACTGGAACGGGGTCGCCTACCGAGTATAATATCGAGCATACGACTGGCGTTTTTCTTATCGATCGGTCCGGCCAATGGATCGGGTCCTATCGCAAGAATCAACTTAATGACAGCCAGCGGGTAGCGGACGATTTGCGACACTTTATCGCCTCGTCCCCAAGTGATAACGTCGCCTGGCAGACTGAGAAGCCAGGAGTAGTCAAGACTCCGCCACGTACAGGGCGTCAGCTCTATGTCCAACAATGCGCCTCGTGTCATCTCGAACACGGGCGCGGCATTCCTGGCAAGTATCCATCCCTCGTACAGTCCACGTGGGTCATCGGAGCCCCCAATCGAATTACCGCCCTCGTGCTTAATGGAGTAAAGGGCGGTCATGAGGGCGGCGCGCGCTACGCGGGAGTAATGCCGGCTTATCGCACGATTTTGGTGCCGGCCGATTTGGCAGCCCTATTGACTTATATCCGCCAAAGCTGGGGTAACACCGCCTCTCGTATCTCGGCCGATTACGTCGAGAAACTCTTCTACCAATTACCAGCACGGCCTGAGTTCTGGTCCTGGAAGGAACTGGAGACCCTGCCGCCCGATAAGAACACCGACGCAGACAAACGCTAATTCAGCGACCCCGTCACAAATAGTCCGGTCATCGTATATGCTGCCGAAAGGACCACCTGGTTTCTCACTGCGCGCTTACCGAGAAGATGCCACATGGCGGCACTGTTTCTACGACCCCATTTTCGGACGACGAAAGCCGGAGACTTTTCCGGCACGGTAAGCGCAAACCAGTCGGTTGGCGCTATCGGACAGTACGTGTGGAGTTCGGCACAGATGGTCGCCGATGTGCAGTTGTGACTGGACAATCCCTCCACCAACTTCGGCTGGCCAGTAAAGGGGGATGAGTCCCCCATCCGGCATCAGCCCGGGGGTGGAACGGAACGGCGGCATAGCGCGCGGCGTCAGACCCCGCGACAGGCGAGTTCGCCGGACATGACAAGAATCACTTGCACCACTGATCGACCCAATCGTTCACGGTCTTGTACCATAGCTGCGAGTTCTGCGGTTTGAGCACCCAATGGCCTTCGTCCGGGAAATACAACATCTTCGACGGCACCTTGAGCCGTTGCAGCGTCGTGAAGAGTTGAAAGCCTTCGCTGACGTCGAGCCGGTAATCGTTCTGACCATGGATCACCAGCGTCGGCGTTTTGAATTTGTCCGAGAACAAATGCGGCGACCATTTCCTGTACAGCTCGCGGTTTTTCCATGGTGGACCTTTGAACTCCCACTCGGGAAACCAAAGTTCTTCAGTCGTTCCCCACGCCGATTCCGTATTGAACATGCCATCATGCGACACGATGCACTTGAAATGATCGGAGTGGCCGAGGATCCAGTTGGCCATGTAACCGCCATAGCTCGCGCCAAGCGCGGCCACACGGTCCTTGTCGATGAACGGATAGGTTTTCTCCACGTAATCGAGTCCCTTCATCAGATCGACGTACGGTTTGCCGCCCCAATCGCCGCTGATCGAATCGGTAAACTTCTGCCCGTAACCGGTCGAGCCGTGGAAGTTGATCATAACCACGAGGTAACCGTTGGCGGCGAACAATTCCGGGTTCCAGCGATACGACCACTCGTTTCCCCACGCTCCTTGCGGACCGCCGTGGATCAAAAATTTCAGCGGATACTTTTTGTTCGGATCGAATCCCGGCGGCTTAATCATGAATCCCTGCACCTTCTCGTCGTTTGCGCCATCAAACGTAAAAGATTCCAACGGCTGCATCTCGATCTGCGACAGCAGCGCGTCGTTCATATGGGTCACCTGCCAAGGCGAAGCCTTGTCTATGCCCAGTCCAACTGACCTGCCCCAAATTTCGTTCGGAGCAGCGATGGACATTCGAGTGAAGTAGAGCCGTCGGTCCGAACCGTACACCAAATCATCGGCGTGAAATATCTGCTGAACGCGCAATGGTTCTTTCAGGGTTAGTACCATCGGCATGACAAAAACTGGGGCTTCACCGCCGTCTTCCGCACTAAAGGCGATTGCACGCGAGTCCGGCTGCCACGCAAAGCTGCCTACCGATCGGTGAAACTGTTCAGTCAAATCGCCGGTTTTTCCGGATTGTCGATCTTGCACGAGGAGCCGCCATTTATCGGCTTCGAATCCCGCGCGCGCTTGCGAGCGCCAGGCGAGATATTTTCCGTCCGGCGAATAAAGCGGCGTGGTGTCGGCGCCGGGGCTGGTGGAAATTTTCTTCGGGGCACCGCTATTAGTCGGCACGACGAAAATTTCGTTGTTCGTGCTGATCGCTTCGACCTCGTCGATGTTGCTCGTGTATGCGACTTCCTGGCCGTCGGGCGAAATCGCATACATATCCTGCCCGCCTAACGAGAACGGCGGCACATCGTGATCGCCCGGGGTCAGATCTCTTGGTGTAGGGGCCGCCTTGCCGGCCGCAGTCCCATTTCCCGGGCCAGACACGGGCGCCTCTACACTCTGCACAAACAGATGGCTGCGCTTAAATTCAGTGAACGCGCTCCAATGCCGATAAAACAAGCGGGAGAAGATTTTCGCTTTCACTTTGCTCTTCTTCAGCTCTTCGTCGCGTTGCTTGTTGCATGCGTCATCTTTGCAATCCGGATAAACCGCTGACACGAATACGATGTTCATACCGTCGGGTGACCAGATCCCGCCATCCGCGCCAGTTGAGATCTCGGTCACCTGATGCGGCTTCCCGACGAGCCCCCCGCTTCCGGAATCGAATTCACACATCCATATTTGCGTCGGATCAGTCGCTTTCGATGTCCAAATCAATCGTTTGCCATCAGGCGAAAACCGCGGCCGCTCCTCGTGATTCGGAGTCGGGTTCAGCCTCCGCGATTCACCGCCGCTCGCCGGCACGATCCACAAATGCGAAATCCTCGTGTTCGCTTCCAGATCGACGTCTACGCAATCGAACACGACCCATTTGCCATCAGGTGAAGGCACCGGCGCGCCAACGCGTTTCAGTGCCATCATATCTTCGAACGTGAACGGACGTTTGGCGTCTTGCGCGAATGCGCTGCCGACAAATAGAAAAACAGCGCCGATCAAAATCCTCATGGATCGCAAACTCTCGTTGAACTGTCGCGACCGCAACTGCTTGGGTAGCGCACGCGTCCCGCGTGCTGGTTTCGGCGTCGCGCCGAAATGAACTTCGCTTGTGCGTCGCCGCACCGATGTTTGAAACGTCAGAAAAAGTTCGCGATCGCGAGGACGCGCTCGCCAGCACGCGGGACGCGTGCTCTACCCAGAAAAACCCCAAGACCACGTTTTCTTGTCATTCCGAGCCAACAACGCGAACATCGCATTTCGTGAAACAACCCGATCACGAAGATCAACACGCTCCGCTGAGTTATCACGGCGCATGGCGGATCGTCTGGCTCGTTTTTTTACTGTTCATCATCTGGTTGATTCTGCGTTCGCTTCAGTCGGTGATTTTGCTCTTCGCCCTGGTATTTCTCCTCGCCATGGTTCTTAACCCGATCGTCGTCTGGCTGCAGAAGCGCCACATTCCGCGCTTCGTCAGCGTGATCCTCCTGATGTTTGCGTTAATCGCTGTCGTGGGAACCATCGTTCTCTTTGCAATTCCCCCACTCGCCAGACAAACCCAGGAGCTGATTCATAGTGCGCCAAGCGTCTGGCAAGGCATTCGCCTCCGCATCGAATCGCTTACACAAAGCTATCCCACAGTTCGCGAGGCGTTGCCGCGCACTGATGAAATCGCCGGAAAAGCCGGCGCGGCCGCCGGAACGGTCGGGAGCATCTTGCTAAAATCGACGATTGGTTTGGTCGGCGGCCTGGCCAGCATCGTTTTCGCTGTGCTCCTGCTCATTTTTGTATTGGCCAATCCGCGACCACTCGTCGCCGCGTATCTCGCGCTCGCTCCCGATCGTTACCGTGAACAAGCGCACCGCACACTCGCGCGACTTATGGAGCAAATGATTGCATGGGCCCGCGGAGTCGCCATCAATGGCGCAATCACGGGCGTCTCCATCGGCGCGTTGCTTTGGCTGATCGGCGTGCAGCCGGCACTCATCTTTGGCGTGTTCGCGTTTCTCGGTGAGTTTCTTCCGACCATTGGCGCATTTCTCGTTTCCATTCCGATCCTGTTGGTCGCCCTGAGCATGGGCGCGACAAAATTCTGGCTCGCTCTTGCGGTAATCGTATTGGTTTACCAAATCGAGCTGAATGTTCTTGTGCCAGGCGTGCTTGGGAAAGAGATGCAATTGCATCCGGTCAACATTTTGTTCTTTACGCTCGCGACCGCGGCGATGTTCGGCCTTCTCGGAGTTTTTCTGGCCGTGCCTGCCGCCGCGCTCGTCCACATTGTTATCGACGAATTTTATTTGCGACCGCGCAACCCCGATTACGGCGCGCTCGATCGCGAGGCAGCCGCTCTTGTGGATGCGAAGCGCTAAGTTTCCCGGGAACGTGGGCTGCCAGCCTATGCATCCAGCGACTGCACGGGGGCGCATCGCGATTCGGTGATTGTCGGCAACTGCGGGCAACTTACAGGCCGGCAGCCTGTGCTCTCGAGGCGCGCGATCAGGCGTCTTGTTATTCCGAAGTAAACGGTCAACGCCCCCGTCGTCAGTTTCGGCCCTAGACTTCAAACTTTTTAGGCTCGCGCAGAGCAGTGTGGAGGCTGTATTAACCCAGGTCAGCAAATGAGACGAATCTTTCTTCACGCCGGTGAGCCCAGAACCGGCACATCTGCTATCCAGTTGTTCCTGCACGAAAATCGCGAGGCTCTCGAGCACTTCGGCTATCTCGTTCCAAAAGCAGGGATGAAGGCCGGCGGTAATTACGTAGCACTGATTGACGCCATTTTGGGCGAGCCTGTACAAGCGAGGTATGCACATTGTGTCGAGGCGTTCCGGCAAGAGATCAATGCCCACCCGGCAGATACTGTAATCGTGTCGGCGGAATCGCTCGACCACCTGTTCAGGAGCGACGAAAAACGCGAGCGGATTTTGAGCTTCCTGCGGGATCTCGGGCTTGCGACGACAGTCGTGATTTTCGTCCGCCCCGATGCCGAGGCGTTCAGTTCTGCCTACGCGGAACAAGTTAAATTCTTTCTCTATTACGTTACATTGCGGGATTTTGTGCTCAGCCGCCGAAGATATTTTCACCTGCTCAAACTCGCACAGCTACCGGAAATTCAGACGATCTTTTGGCCCTACAACGTCGAGGTCCGCCGCGCCGGTGCAGCCAGAGAGTTCCTGCGCGCGATTGGTTTTCCCAAAGACGCGATTGAGCGTGTCGGTCCCGAGCGTCGCGTCAACGAATCGATCGGGCCAATCGCGGTTGCCGCGGCCCGGGAAATTCTCCGACGGATCCAACAAACCGGGCGACAACCAACAGACCGTCAGCGCAAGGCGCTAAAGGCAGAGCTTTTTGGGCTGATCGAGCAGGAGGCGCCGGAGCCCGCCTTCTATGGGGTGGATATCGACCTGCTCCGGGAGATCGACTGTCGCGTAGCTAAGGATCGAGAAAAATTCGCCCAGGCAGCGTGGGGCAAAAGCTGGCAAACTGTATTCGGTTCCGATGAGGCAGCACCGAGGCAATATAATGCATTTGACGCGGCCACTGCGGCGCCGGAAGCCGTGCAGAGATACCAAAGAATGACTGCGGCGCTCTGGTCTGCCGCCGAACGGATCATGAATGATACGAAGCTCTCAAAGGTGGCTGCCTGGGACCGGCTTCACCGGGACGCGCATCGCTCCCTCGCACACGCCAAACGCGTTTTGCAATGGCTTGTACATGCGGGAATTGGCCTCGCCGGCGCGTGTACCGATCTCGCTGACATTGGCATCGATCTCGCTTAGCCGCGAAAGCTCAAGCTTGAGCGACATCATCGAATGCTGATCTCCCGCGCAAACTCGCCGCAATGGAAAAGAAATACGACGCGCAACTTAAGGCCGTCTTCGATGCGATCCGCGAATTGATGACGCCGCCGGAAGAGCCAAAACGTCAGATTGAGTTTCATTCTCATGAATAACAAAACGAATTGCTTCGCCGCTATCCTATTGGCGATCTTTGCGCTCACGGTAAACGCCGAAAAGATCGGGCTTGTTAACGGGACGCTGATTAATCCAGGAAGTTCACAGATTGTTCAGAACGCCACGATTGTAATTGACGGTGACAGAATCGCAGCAGCCGGCGATGCAAAAGCACTCGGTCCGGCAGCTGGCGGAAAAAATGCGCGGATAATCGATTGCAAAGACAAATTCATTTTGCCGGCGTACATCGACACGCATATTCACTTCTTTCAATCGGGCGATTTGTTCACGCGGCCGGACGGCGCCGATTTCAACGGTGTACGCCCGTACAAGGACGAAGTCGCGTGGATAAAGGCTCATCTCGATGATGTCTTCGCGCGCTACATCCGCTGCGGGATCACGAGCGTAGTGGATGTCGGCGGACCGATGTGGAATTTCGAGGTCCGCAAGAAAGCGAACGCGACTGCAAAGGCGCCGCGCGCGGCCGTCGCCGGCCCGCTAATCTCGAGTGTGTCGCGCGAGAAACTTGATCTCGGCGATCCGCCGATTGTCAAGGTCGACAATCCCAAACAAGCGCGCGAATTCGTTAGCAAGCTCGCCGCGCAGAATCCCGATTTGGTCAAGATCTGGTACATTGTCGATAAGGACCATCCGGTCGATAGCTTTCGTCCGATCGTCCGCGCTACGATCGAAGAAAGTCATGCCCGCGAGATTCGCGTCGCAGTTCACGCGACAGAATTGGAAACAGCGCGCGCTGCCATTGAAGAAGGCGCCGACATTCTCGTCCACAGCGTGACCGACAAGCCGGTCGACGACGCGTTTGTGAAGCTATTGAAAGATCGGCACGTAATTTTGTGTCCGACGCTGGTGGTGTTTGAACGCTACGGCCGCACGTTTTCGCACCAGTTGAATCTTACTCCCGAGGAACAAAAGTGGGGCAATCCCGAAGTGATCGCGTCACTCGACGTCACAAAAATTCCTCCAGACAAATTACCTGAGCGAGTGAAGACGGCTCTGGCTGATCCGAATGCGGCCCTCGATCGCATCAAGAAAACTTACGAAGTCGCGCTGCCGAATTTGAAAAAACTGCAGGACGCGGGCGTGACTATCGCCGCGGGAACAGACGCCGGAAATATCGGTACCATTCACGGGCCGGCGCTGTTTCGGGAATTCCAGTTGATGAAAGAGGGCGGCTTGACGCCCATGCAAATTCTCCAATGTGCTACCGCGAACGCGGCGAAACTTTTCGGGGGCGAGACGGGCACGCATATTGGCCAGATCGAAAAGGACTATTTTGCCGACCTCGTCATTCTCAATTCGAATCCACTTAGCGACATCAAGAACGCTTCCGACATCGACACAGTGATCAAAAATGGCGTGGTCTATCCCGCCGGTTCAATTTTGCAGTGATGGTAAGTTACAAAATCTCTTGCCCGCTCGTGGGAGCAGCCCCAAGTTTTTCTTCGTATGGCTACGCATTTTACGCAATACGCGCATCCAGAAGCGCTGGTAGAGACCGATTGGCTGGAAAAACATCTGAACGACAACGGCATCCGGATCATCGAGTCGAATGAAGATATTCTGCTGTATGACACTGGACATATTCCCGGTGCGGTGCACATCGATTGGCGCGCCGATCTGCAAGACCCGCTGATTCGCGATTACATTTCGCCGGCGAAATTTGCGCGACTCTGCAGCCGGCACGGCATCACACCAGAGACGACCTGCATTTTTTACGGCGACAAGGCGAACTGGTGGGCTTGTTACGCGCTTTGGGCATTTCGTTTGTTTGGTCACGAGAAAGTCAAAATTCTCAACGGTGGCCGGGACAAATGGAAAGCGGAACACCGACCAATGACACGCGAAGTCCCAAAATATCCGGAGACAAATTATCCGGTGCCGAAGAAACGCTTCGACAAGGAGATTCGGGCGTTCTTCGATGAGGCGCTCGCCCAGAGCAAGGGTGGCAAACCGTTAATCGATGTGCGTTCTCCGGGCGAATACAAAGGCGAGATCACGCACATGCCTGAGTATCCGCAGGAAGGAGTGCTGCGCGGCGGCCATATTCCCGGCGCGAAGAGCATGCCGTGGAAAACGGCCACGAACGATGATGCCACATTTAAGCCCGCAGACGAATTAGCCAAGATTTACCTCGACCAATGCGGCGTAAAACCCGGCACAGACACGATCGTCTATTGCCGAATTGGCGAGCGATCGAGTCACACC
>Ga0207697_10001395_pt1 | contig 13223 bp, 7 predicted proteins | sample KBSSwiS5withPhiX_FD_184293 | JGI IMG/M metagenome (GOLD analysis project Ga0207697, IMG submission 184293) | Switchgrass rhizosphere microbial communities from Kellogg Biological Station, Michigan, USA, with PhiX - S5 (SPAdes) (version 2) | ecosystem: Host-associated > Plants > Roots >... | reverse complement strand
GCGGGTTCACGATCCGCCCCTGCAGCGTCGGCGGGTCGTACTTCGCGCCGATCCCGGCGAGGTCGCCGGCTACGGCGTGGCAGGTCGTGCAGCGTCCCGGCCCGTTGAAGTAGGCCGCGCCGGCGTTTGCATCGCCCACGAGCGACGCCATCGTATCCGTGGCGGCCCGGCTGCGCGCCGCTTCGAGCCGCTCGTGGAGGAATTCGGCAATATCGCTGATCTCCTGGTCGGTGAGACCGGGAAACGCGGGCATGCCGCGCTCCGGCCGGCCGGTACGAACAAACCCGGCGAGTTCCTTACCGCCGGTGTCGGCCAGCACGACCAGCGACCGGGCCAGATCAGGTCCGCCGGCCCGCCCGCGCGCGTTGTTGCCATGGCAGAAGCCGCACTGGGGTTCGAAAATGGGTTTGGCGCGGGCGATGGCAGCCTGGTCGAAGCCGCGCCCCCGGCCGCGTCCTCCACCTGCCGCCGGGGCATCGCCACGGCCGCGGCCGGGCGGCTGCGCAGGCGCGTTCGCCGGTACGGCGGGCGCCGCCGCTGGCGTTTGCGTCGCCCCACGGGGCGGCGGTGCGTGTTCGGGATCCTGCGCCCCGAGCAGGACGCCGCAGACTGCGGCGACACTCAGCGAGAGCGCCAGCGAGACACGTCGCACGGGATCTCCTGTGAGGATCGGCGCGGCAGGCCGCGCCGCCGGTTTCAGCCTTTCGCCACCGCAGTCAGAACGAGAATCGCAGTGACAGCTCGATCTGCCGCGCTTCGTCGGTCGGCAGCGCCAGCCGCCCGAAATCCGAGTTCACCTGGTTGCCCAGTGGATCGTATTGTGCCGCGACGTTCACCGTGCGGGTGGTGACCCTGAATGCATTGTAGGCGTCGGCTCTGATCTGCAACCGGTGCCCCCGTGCGCCCAAGGGGAACGTCTTCGACATCGACAGGTCGACGTTCATGTTGCCCGGCTGGCGCACGTTGTTGAGCGGCGCGTCGCCGTAGCTGCCGATCGGCGTCCGGAAGAAGCAGCCGGTATCGAACCATCGCTCCTCGCTGCGCTCGCCGCGGGAGAGCAGCGGATTGCACCCTGCGACCATCGAAATCCGGACCGGATCGCCGCCCCCTATCGTGTCGGTGCCGTTCGCATCCGTCGTCGTGTACGTGACGGTGGCGGGGATGCCGCTGCGCCAGAAGCCGACCCCGGCGAGCTGCCAGCCGTCGAGAACGGCGCGGCCGACGCCATTGTCCACCAGCTGGCTGCCTTTCGGCACGTTCCAGGAGCCCTGGAAGGACAGGATGTGCCGGCGATCGCTGGCGTCATAGCTGTACAACCGGTCGCGCGGATCGAGATAGACCGTGAGCGCGTTGATCATGCTCATCGTCTTCGCGAGGGTGTAGGCGGTGCCGAATGCTAGCCCGCCGCTCAACCGGTGATTCGCCGTCACCTGCAAGGAGTCGTAGTTGGTCAGCCCCTCTCGCGTGCGCTCCGTGACGGTCGTGAACTGCGGAACCGGCCGCAGGAACGCGTCCGGGAGCGCCGCGCGCGTGGGACTCGTCGGATCGACGTTGCGCGGATCGAAGCGCGCACCTTCCGGAACGAGATTGAGGTCGCGCGTCGTGAGCAGGCCGCGCTGGCGGTTCCCGACGTAGGCGGCGCTGACCACCGTGTTGAAGCCGACGTTCTGCTGCACCTCGATCGAGAAGTTGTGCGTCCGTCTCGTGCGGCCCCCGCCCTCTCTCCATCCGGTCACGGGAGACGGAGAGAAGACGGCCGGCACGCTGGCGAGATCCGACAGCGAACCGTAATACAGCGTCGGTTGGAGCCTGACCGGCACCATGGACGGGAACGTGCCCGCGTAGCTGCCTGAGGCGTCGAACAGCTGTTCAGTGATGCCGTAGCCGCCGCGGATGGACGTCTGTTGTTTGCCGGTCGGATCCCATGCGAAGCCCAGCCTCGGCTGTGCCCGGATCCCGGGGTTGGACTGGAACGTGCCGTCGTTCGAACGGGGATCGTTGTCGCGAATCACGCCGTTGTAGAAGTCGCCGCTGGCCGGGACGAGCTGCCCGATCAACGCTACGGAGTTCGGCAGGACCTCGCCGGTGATGGGGTTCTTCGCCAGGCGGGCCGTCGCCGCGCACGTAGCAGCTCCCGCCGGACACACCGGAATGTAGAGCGCCGGATTGTGGGACGGGTTGTACGCCTCCGACAGATATGCGGCGGCGCGCTCACCAGGGGGCGGGTCGTAGCCCTGCCATCCCGAGGCCAGCAGGTGCCACGGCGTTCCCGAGGAGAAGCGCATGCCCAATTCGAGCGTGAGGTTGGAGCGGACCTTCCATGAATCCTGCCCGAACCATTCCAGGTTCCACTGCGCACCGCCACGGAACGGCCGCGTGTTGCTCTCCGAGTAGGTGGTGTAATACCCAAGCAGCGCGTTGGCGTAGGGATGATTGGTGTTGAACGGGTTCTGCCCCGCAATCGGGGTGTTGGAGGTGAAGTCGAGACAGCCGGAAAAACAGTTCGCGCTGAAGCCTTCGCTGTTGATGTTGTACTCGTAATAGATCCCGGACTTTACGAGGTGCCGGCCGGCGGTCCAGGTCAGGTTGTTCTGCAGGCTCCACCGCCGATCGACCGCGTCGATCGGGAAGCGCGCGTCCCAGGCCATGTTGGGTGCCATGCCGGGCACACCGGTAAACGTGAGTTGCGGATACAGGTTGTACGGATTCAGCGTCGCCGTGTCATAGAGCTGACCGAGCGCGCCGAGCCCGTTCGACTCGCGCTGCACTTTGGCGATGGGGTCCGGCATGCTGTCGACCGGCGCCACCTCCGGCGTGTTGCGAAAGCCGAACGACGTCTCGTTGACGAGCCGCGCGCTCATCATCTTCGTGTAATTGGCCGTGACCGCGTCCTCCTTCTGCGCGTACTGCCCGCGGAAGTGGTTCCAGTTGGAGCTGATCCCAAACGTCCCGGTGGTGGCCTCGCGGTTGGGCCGCCAGTGACGATACTTGACCGAGACGCGATCCTTGTCGGTCAGGTTGTGATCGACGGTGACCTGGTCGAGCGAGCGGTAGACCTTTGGCACGTCGGTATCGGCAAAGTTGTACTGCCGATTGCTGACCGACAGGTCGAAGAAGTTGGGCGTCGGGAATAGGTTGAGGATGGAGCGTCCCAGGGGATTGATCCGGTCGGCGGGGATCACGTTGCCGGGGAAGCAGGCCGGCCCGCCGGTGGTCGGACTGCAGGCGCCGCTCAACAGCGGATCGCGGATGAAGAAGGGCGTGCCGTTGGTCTGCGTCGTCTGCGAGAAGTCGCCGTTGCGCTCCGCCGTCGTCGGCATCTGCTTGGTGTTGGGCGTGGCCGCCTGCTCGGTGTTCCACATCTCCCGCGTGTAGAAGAAGAAGGTGCGATGGAGCTTGCCGACCCCGGGCAGGGCGACCGGGCCGCCCAGCGTCCCGACGCCGGTGTAGTAGCGCGCAATCGGCTTCTCGAGTCCGAGACGCTCGTTGGCCAGGGTGTTCGAGTTGAGCGCCTCGTGACGGATGTAGGTGGACAGGCTGCCGGAGTAGCGCTGCCCGCCCGACTTGGTCACCACGTTGATCTGCGGGCCCGTATTGCGGCCGAACTCCGCCGTGTAGCTGTTCATGACGACCCGAACCTCTTGGATCGCATCCATGCTCGTGATGCCGTTGTTGTTGCCGGTATCGCCGTCGGCCGAGCCGACGCCGTCGATCGCGACATAGCTGGCCGTCCCGGCGGTGCCCTGCATCGTCGGCAGGTTGGTGCCGATGGTGCCGCCGGTAATCAAGCCGCTGATGTTGGGGTCCACCCCGGGCAGCGAGTTGAGGAGGCGCACCGGATCTCGGCCGCGCGACACGAGGGTGTCGATCGTCGACGTGTCGAGCACGGAGGTGCGAACGGCGGTCGTCGTCTGAACCGCGATTGGGTCGGCTTTCACCGTCAGCGTCTCGGTCATGCCCGCCCGCAGCGTTAGCGTGCCGGCGTTGTAGGTCTCGTTCGACTGCAGGTGGATGTCCGTCTTCTCTACCGTCCCGAACCCGCTCAGGCTGACGCGCACGGTATAGGGGCCGATGGCCAGCGCGGCCACGTTGAAGATGCCCGTGTTGTTGGAGGTCGTCGAGCGCTGCTGGCGCGTCTGGCTATTGGTGACCTCGACCAGGGCGCCGGGAACCGGCAGGCCCTGTTCGTCCTGGACAATGCCGGTAATGGTGCCGGTGGAGATGGTCTGTTGGGCCGAGGCCAGGCCGGCGGACGCGAGCCACAGCATCCCTGCCGCCGTCCACACCACTGCGACGCCGTGCGAGCCGCGCGGGCGAGGTCCGTGCGAAACTTCTGCTGCATCCATGGACTTTCCTCCTCAAGTGGGATTCAACCGAGGCGCATGGGAGCCTGACGGTGCGCATCTATTTGTGAGTTCACTTGCGTATTCATTGATACGCGTGCGAACGCCGCGGTTGGCGGCCTCACGCGGTCGAATCAGCCGGTATCGGATGGCGCGTGAGCTCTTCGTGGACCAGGCCGAAGATTGCCTCTGTGCCGGCCGTGCCGCCGAACTCGACCGGAATCAACGTGCCGGTTTCGAACGCGCGCTCCACGGCCTGCGTCAGCTCGCGCCCGGCCCGCGTGGCCGCGCTCACGTGGTGTTGCTCGCCCAACCATTCGAGCATCATTGCCGCCGACAGAAACATCGCGGTCGGGTTCGCGACGCCGCGCCCGGCGATGTCCGGGGCGGTGCCGTGACATGGCTGAAAGACTGCCTGTCGGTCGCCGATATCAGCCGACGGCGCCATCCCCATGCCGCCCATCAGCGCCGCGCCGAGATCCGACAAGATGTCGCCGAACATGTTTTCGGTGACTAACACGTCGAATTCCCATGGCGCCCGCACCAGACGAAGCGCCGTCGCGTCGACGTACATGCAGTCGGCCGCGATGTCGGCGTGGCGCGCCGCCACCTCCAGGAAGATGCTCCGGAAGAATGCCATCGACGGCAGCACGTTGGCCTTGTCGACGCACGTCACCCGCCCGGGGCGTCCTTTCGCCCGACGCTGCCGGGCGAGTCGGAAGGAAAACTCGCACAACCGTTCTGTGACGTTCCGGCTGATGCGCATCGTGTCGAGGACGACGTCCGGGCCGTCTCGGCGGCTCATCTTGCGCGCCGCGAACAGCCCCTCGGTGGACTCGCGGATGAGCACGCAGTCGATGTCCCCCGCACGCGGATCGGCCAGTGGCGTCGGCACGCCCGCCAACAGCCGGATGGGCCGTACCCCGGCGTAGAGTTCAAAGCGATCGCGGAAGTCGAGGTGTGGCGCGACCTCGGTGCCATCCGGATACCGCACGTCGGGCAAGCCCATTGCGCCGAGCAGGATGGCATCGGCCGATTCGGCCCCCTGGAGCGCCTCCGCCGGCAGGGCCTCGCCGGTACGCCGGTAAAGATCTGCGCCCGCCTCGCAGTGGACGAAGTGGAGTGCAAAGCCCCCGATCCGCTCCGTCACGGCCTCCAGGAGAGCGACACACGGCGGCATCACCTCGGTCCCGATGCCGTCGCCAGGGAAGACCGCAATTTCAAACTGGCGCATACCCACCCCTGAGGTGTCAAGACCGACCGCCCTAATAGCGGCGATAACGTATGCACTATTGAACGCTATGTCAAGCGCATTGTTATGCGGTGGGTCCGCTTTCCGACACTCGTTCACATTCGGCCGAAGACCCGCTGTAGGTCCGCTACCTGTTCCGCATCGAGCCGCCGGTGCGGCCGTCCCTCAAGCAGAAAGAATAGCCGTGCGGTCTCTTCCAGTTCCTCGGCCGCCGACACGGCCGTCTCGAGATTCGGGCCCGCCACCACCGGTCCGTGATTCGCCAGCAGCATGGCGCGGTGCGTGGCGGCGAGCCGTCGGATCGCGTTGGCAGGAGACATATCGCCGGGACGGCTGTATGGCACCAGGGCCACGGGCCCGACCCGCATGACCACGTAGGGCGTCAGCGGCGGTAAGGCATCGTCAGGCGTCAGATCGGTGCGGCACGAGAGCGCGGCGGCGTGGGTCGAATGCAGGTGCACGACCGCGTGATCCTGTGCCCGCGCGCCATACATCGCGAGGTGCAGCCAACCCTCCTTTGTCGGCGCGGCGCCATCGACGTGCCGGCCGTTCACGTCGAGCCTGCTGAGCGTGTCCACGGCGAGGCTCCCGAGCGAGACGTTCGTCGGCGACATCAGGAAGCCGGCATCGCCGGGTAGACGCACACTCAGGTTTCCAGAGGTCCCGCAGCTGTATCCGCGGAGGAAGAGCGAGCGTCCGTATCCGACCAGCGCCTCGCGCGCCTGCTGTTCCGTCATCGTGCACGCTCCAATGCCTTGACGAAGAAGTTTCGCGTGCCGAAGTTCCCCGACTTGAGCGCGAACACAAACCCCTCGGGCTCGACGCTCGAGGTCCAGGGCACACCAGGATCGAGCTCGTCGCCGAATGTGAGCATGCGGATGCGCAACGCTTGCAACACGGCGGCGGACGTCTCGCCGCCAGCGACCACGAAGGTTCTGATCCCGCGCTCGGCCAGCGCAACCGCCAGGGCGCCGAATGCGTTCTCGACGAGACCGGCCGCCGGAATATGGCCAAGCTGCCTTTGCACTGCCTGCACCCTGCCCGGTTCGCCGCTCGAATAGAGCAGCATGCCGCCGCTCTCGATCTGTTCGCACGCCCACTCGATCAGCCGTGGCAGCTCGGCAGAGTTCTTGGCAATTTTCAGCGGATCGAGTTCGCACGTCGGCATCACGGCCGCTGCCTCCGCGATTTGCGCCAGCGTTGCCGCCGAACAGCTGCCGCTCAGCATCGCGACGGGCGCGCGGACTGCCAGCCGCCGCTCGTTCTTTCCGGACCCGCGGGAGCTGTAGTTCGTGCGCGCGAGCGCTCCGCCCAGAGCAGCGCCGCCAGTGACCAGCCGAAGTCCAGCGCTCGCTCGTGCGATAACGTCGAGGTGCCGATCGGACAGCGCGTCTACGATGGCCACGTGATGGCCGGTCCTGGCGAGATCCGCAAACCGTGCGGCGGTCGCCCGGGATCCCTCCTCCACCGTCGCCAGTTCGACAAGGCCCACTCGTGCGCGCGTCTGGCGGCCAAGCACCCGTAGCAGATTCGCGTCGGTCATCGGTGTCAGGGGATGATGGCGCATCGACGAATCTGAGAGGAGCTGGGTACCCACGAAAAGATGGCCGGCATAGACCGTTCGCTTCAGGGCCGGATAGGCCGGACAGACGATCGTGAAATCGGCGTGCAGCCGCGCCGACAGCTCCTCGATCGTTGGTCCGATGTTGCCGTCGTCAGTCGAATCGAAGGTCGAGCAGTACTTGAAATAGATCTGCTCCGCACCGGCCACCCGGAGCGCCTCGGCGGCCTTCGCGGCGCGAGATCTCGCCTCATCGGGGGCAATTGTGCGGGTTTTCATCGACACCACGACGGCATCGGCGCCGGCGGGAATCGCGAACGTGTCGAGGGTCTGCACGACCGTCAGCCCGTGCCGGCGAAGGACGGACGCGAGGTCGGTGCCGCCCGTGACATCGTCGGCGATTGCGCCCAGGAACATTCAGATCGTGACCTTGACGGAAGCGGGGCGCATCGTATACGTTGTTGCATTCGATGTCAACGGATCATGTCTCGATCTCGGCGCTCGAGCCGCACGGCTCGGGCTTGAACCGTCCTGAGTGCGTTGTCGCCACGCGCGCGGGCGACGTCTTCGTGCCGGAATGGCCGGGGGGCGTGACCGTCGTTCGCCCGGATGGCCGGACAGAGACGTGGCGGGCGACGTCGACATCGATGGACCTCCGCCCGAATGGCATCGCCCTCGCCGCCGACGGCTCGTTCCTGATTGCGAACCTGGGAGATGACGGCGGGATCTGGCGACTGTACCGGTCCGGACTCTTGGCCCCAGTCCTGCTCGAAGTGGACGGCGTTCCAATCCCGCCGGCGAACTTCGTCACCGTCGACGAGCAGGATCGCATCTGGATCTCCGTCAGCACCCGACACCATCCGCGGCAGCAGGCCTGGCGCGCCGACGTCGCCGATGGGTTCATCGTCCTGATGGACGCCGAGGGCCCGCGGATCGTCGCGGACGGCTTGTGCTACACCAATGAAGTGCGGCCGGATCCGTCCGGCGAATGGCTGTATATCGTCGAGACGTTCGGACGACGGGTGAGCCGCCGTGCCATCGGCCCGCGTGGCGCCCTCGGAAGCCCCGAGACAGCGTTCTCCATCGCGCATGGATTCTTCCCGGACGGAATTGCCTTCGACGAACAGGGTGGATTATGGGTGACGTCGCTCGTGAGCAATCGACTGGTGCGGTTTCATCGTGAGCAGATCGAGACCGTCCTCGAGGATCTGAATGAACAGTTCGTGGAGGACGTCGAGCGGGCGTTTGCTTCCCGCGCGATGGCGGCCGAACACCTGGGCAGGATTCCCGACACGCTGATTCAGCACCTGACGAGCATCGCGTTCGGTGGGCCGGACCGGCGCACCGTCTATCTAGGGACCCTGCACGCGTCCTGCGTGTATCGCTTTCGCACCGATGTCCCCGGCGCAATCCTGCCGCACTGGGAGTTCCCGGCACGATAACGGGTGACGCGCGTCCTAACTCCCAAGTCCAGCTTGCAACGTCTCATCTACCCAGATCGGGCGGGCGCTCTGCGAGTGGGGACGGGAGGGATGTGATTGATGCCGACGGTTCAATGCGGCGTCAGAAGCTCCCCAGCCGCGTCTGTTGGAGCAGGTTGATGATCTCGGTCATCGCCCGCTCGCGATGCTTGGCGTGTCGCGTCCGAGCCTGCCGCCAGTCGCGTTGGCGGATGGCGTCCAGCAGTCCCCGGTGCTCGCGGTTCGACTGCTCGAGCGAGGCGCGCAGCCGGACCGTCGTCATCCGAGCCCGGTGCCCTTGCTCCCAGAGCAATTCGACCATCGCTCCCAGGCGCCGATTACCACAGAGGGTCACAAGGATGCGATGAAAGCGCTCGTCGGCCCTGGCCCAGGCGTCGACATCCTTCTTCCTGGCCGCGCGATCCATCTCGTCGAGGGTTTCCTCGATCGTCGCGAGCGCCTCGTCCCCGAGCTCCACGCGCGACAGCCGATCGATCGCGGCCAACTCGAGTGAGGTCAGCACCTCGTAGACCTCTCTGAGCTCCTGAATCGACAGCGGAACGACGCGCATGCCGTGGCGGGGAATAAGCTGAACGAAGCGTTCGTTCTGCAGCCTCACGAGTGCTTCGCGCACGGGCGTCCGGCTCATGCCCAGGTCGGCGGCGAGCTCCTGCTCGAGCACCTGGTGTCCGGGGGCGTAGTGATTATCGAGAATGCGCCGTCGGATTTCCGCGTAGGCCTGATCGACTCGCGATTCGCGCTTGCCGCGGCGCTGATGTTCCGGCCCAGATCTGATCAGAGCGGGTGCCGCTTTCGGTAGAGTCTTCTTCAGCGCCTGAGTCGACACGCGCGGGTACGATACCAGAACACGCCCCTAACACGAACGCGCTCGGGAGTCGTGCCGCCCGCCCGCGCACCGGTCAAGACCGCTCACCATGCCCGCGGCCGCATCGTAGTCGATTCGCATTTGACAATGAGTTGTCTAATAAATACATTGCTGCACCGGTTATCGACCCCTGGCGGCGTATTTGGTGCGGAAACTGCCCGGCGCTGGCGCATGGTCGCCAGCCAGACACGAAGGGAAGGGCACATGCGGTTCATCATCGTCCTGGCGATGTCGGCGGTCGCCGTGGGTCACGCGGCGCCCCTCCGGGCGCAACAGCTCACGACGGGCACGATCACCGGCATCGCCCAGGACGCTCAAGGGCTGCGGATGCCGGGGGTCACGGTGGAAATCCGGAACGAGCAGACCAACGACACGCGGACCACCGTGTCGAACGAGGCCGGCATGTTCACGATGCCGGCACTGCCCCTCGGCCAGTACACGCTGCGGCTGACGGTCGAAGGATTCACGACCGTCGAGCGGCTCGGGATCCAGCTGCGATCCGGGGAGGTCTACAGCGCCGGCACGATCACCATGAGTGTCGGCGGGTTGACGCAGTCCACCACGGTTCGGGCTGAGAGCGCTGTCGTCCAGACCGCCAACGCGGAGAAGAACTCGGTGCTTGAAGCCCGCTCGATCGAGTCGCTCGTCGCCCGCGGCCGCGACCCGCTCAACCTGCTGCGGACGATGCCTGGCGTCCAGGCGGACTTGAACACGGCGTCGCTCGGCGCCACGAACGGCGCGCCGGTACCAAACATCAGCGGCCTGCTGCGCAGCACCGTCATGCTGGACGGGATGATTGCCAACGACGCCGACACCAACGCGCACGTGAGCATCATCAACATCGACGCCATCGCCGAGATCAAGGTTGTGTCAGCCGGCATGGCCGCCGAATACGGCCGCAGCGGCGGCGCCCAAATCAGCTTCACGTCGAAGTCCGGCACGCGAGAGTTCCACGGCAGCGCGGCGTTCTTCAAGCGGCATGACGCCCTCAACGCTACGCCTCTGATCAACTCGATCAACAATCTGCCGAAGCCGTACTATCGATACGACACGTTTACCGGCACGCTCGGCGGTCCGGTCTACATCCCCCGCGTGGTGACCGGCCTGCGGGAGAAGATGTTCTTCTTCTACACGCGCGAGATGTGGGAGAACAAGGAGCCGCAAGGCGCGCGCACGTCCACGATGCCGACCGCGCTCGAGCGGCAGGGCGACTTCTCGCAGACCCTCGACACCAACGGCCGGCTGATCTTCATCCGCGATCCGCTTCGTCCGGGCGCGTGCAGCGCGACCACCGGCGGGCCTGGCTGCTTTCCCGGCAACATCGTCCCCGCCGACCGGTTCGACCCGGTCGGACGCGCGCTGCTGAATCAGTTCCCCGAACCAAACTTCACCGATCGCGGCGTCAGCCTCGGTCAGTACAATTATCGCGACCAGGACATCCGCGACGTTACCAAACGGCTGGATCAGCTGCGGTTCGATTTCAATGTCACCGCCAAGGACCGCCTGACCGTCCGCTGGCGCAACTGGTATCCCCTCACGGTGGGCTACGGCGGCACATTCGGGGCGGGAGGCAACTGGAACTTCCATCGCCAGGGGTACACCAAGAGCGAGAAGAGCCTCCAGACGACCTACTCGCGCACCTTCGGCACCAACCTGGTGAACGAGGCCTCCGCGGCGTTCCGCGTGATGCACGAGACAGCACCCGAGAGTCAGGACGATCGCAACCTGCTGAGTGCCACTGGCATTCCTCCCTTCCAGCTGTTCCCGGATGCCAACGTCCTGGGCATCGTCCCCGCCGTCAGCTTTCCCGGCGTGCCCACGGGCGCGACCATCACGTTCGATACGCGGTATCCGATCGCCGCGCGCGACGGGCGCTATTCGATTGTGGACACGCTGTCGTGGTCGAAAGGCCGCCACCTGTTCAAAGCCGGGCTGCTCTACGAATTCAACCCGACCAGCGAGGGGCCGCAGGGCACTTGCTTCCAGGGATGCTTCAACTTCAGCTCACAGACGGCGGCGAACATCAACCCGTTGAATACCAATCACGCGTTCGCGAACGCGCTGCTCGGTTACTACAACCAGTATCAGGAAACCAATCTGAAGACCGAGCAGAGGGCGCAGGCCTCCATCTGGGAGTGGTTCGTCCAGGACACGTGGAGGCCAGTCAGGAACCTGACCCTCGATCTCGGCGTGCGCTTCGGGCATGTCGAGCCGTACCGGCTGCCGGACGGCCTCATCGGCGCGGCCTTCGTGCCAGACCGCTGGAACGCCGCCCTCGCGCCCCGCCTGTTCGCCCCGGCGATCGTCAACGGCGCGAGGGTCGGCTTCGATCGAACCACCGGCCAGGTCGTGCCCTCCACGCTGATCGGATTCCTCGTCCCCGGCTCCGGTGATGCCGCCAATGGCATGGTCACCGACAAAGGCCCCCTGCCGCCGGGCGGCTTGACGTTCATGCCCTCGAAAGCGCCCGCGGTGATCACCTCGCCGCGTTTCGGTTTCGCCTACGACGTCGGCGGCGCCGGCAAGACTGCCATCCGCGGCAGCTTCAGCGTCCTGCAGGATCTCCTGCCGGCGTCCTCCGATCTCGGCCGAAACGTCCCGGGGTTCGCGCCGTATTCGCGCGTCTCGACGTTTCTCTATGGACGCATCCCGGACCTAGCCGGGACGGCCGCGTTCGATTCGCCGATCAGTCCTGTCGCATTCGACGACTACGACGCCCAGACTGCCTACACGTATTCGATGGAGGTGCAGCAGAACATGGGGGCCGCGACGACGCTGAGTGTGGCGTACGTTGGCAATCGGTATCTGGATTTGCGTAACAACCTGAACATCAACCCGATCGCGCCTGGCGCGCGGTTCGATCCGGCCAACGCCGATCCGACCGCGCCGGGAAGCCCGCTGCCCGACAACTTCCTGCGACCGTTAATTGGCTACGGCACGATCAACCTGCGCACCAACGGCGGCTACAGCCGCTACAATTCGCTGCAGGTCACGGCCAACCGGCGCATGCGCGCCGGGCTGTCGTTCGGCTCGGCCTACACGCTGGCCGTGGCGAAGAGCACCAGCGGCATCCCGAACTTTCACGATCTCGCCTACACGTATGACTACGCCGCCGGCGATCGACGGCACGTACTTTCGCTGAATGGGGTCTACGACGTTCCGAAAGCCGAGTGGGCGGCGCGGCCCCTGCGACTGCTGACGGACAACTGGCAGGTCGCGGTCGTCGCCGGCTTCACGACCGGCGCGCCCGAAACGGTCACCTTCACCACGACCGACAATTTCGACTTCACCGGCGGCGGCGATCCGGGCCGGATCAGCGTCACGCCGGGTTGCGATCCGATCCTTCCCAGGCGCGAGCGGTCGCACCAGCGCTGGTTCAACACGTCTTGCTTCATCCGGCCATCAGGCCGCGGCGACGAGGGCAACTCGAGCCGCGTGCACTACTTCGGCCCTGGCTCGAACACCTGGGATCTGACCCTGACTAAGGGGTTCAGGTTCGGAGGCTCGCGGCAGGCGCAGTTGCGAGCAGAGTTCTACAACCTCTTCAACCACCCGACGTGGCAGACGGTGAACAACGTCGCGCGGTTCGACCCGGCTGGCAATCAGATCAACGATGCGTTCGGGACGGTGATGCCCGATGGTTCGCCACGGATCATCCAGCTGGCGCTGCGGTTCGTGTTCTAGCACGAGGCGCACTCAACCCACTGACGACACGGCGTGT
>Ga0207697_10001394_pt1 | contig 13226 bp, 10 predicted proteins | sample KBSSwiS5withPhiX_FD_184293 | JGI IMG/M metagenome (GOLD analysis project Ga0207697, IMG submission 184293) | Switchgrass rhizosphere microbial communities from Kellogg Biological Station, Michigan, USA, with PhiX - S5 (SPAdes) (version 2) | ecosystem: Host-associated > Plants > Roots >... | reverse complement strand
CAGGAACTCGATGCTCCGCAGCCGGTCATGGACGGCGAGGCGGAGCCGATCGAGCAGACGCCGCGCCGCGCGCCCTCCCGCCGGCGCAAGCCGCGAACGACCGCGCGGCCGGCCGCGGCGCGCAAGACCGCCGAGGCCAACACCGCGCCGCGCGCCCGCAAGACGCCGTCGCGGCCGCGCACCGGACGCAGCCGTCCCCGTAAGGACACGCCGGGCGAGTAAACCTTCATCCTCGTCGCCCGGCGTCGTCTCACACAGGGACCACGCCGGGCGGCACTTCGATCGATCCCCGCGCTACAGCCGGCAGATCAGGAGCTCCCGCTCGTAGACCATCTCCGGCGGCAGGTGATTGTGGAGCTCGATGAAGAGCTCCTCGTGATCCATCACCTCGCGCTTCCATGCAGCCGTATCCACCGATTGGAGATCCGTGAACGCCTCGCGTGAAAAGTCGAGGCCGGTCCAGTCGATGTCCTCGTAGCGCGGCATCCATCCGATACGCGTTTCCTTGGCCAGCGTGCGGCCGTGCACGCGATCGACGATCCACCGCAGCACGCGCATGTTCTCGCGGAAGCCCGGCCACAGGAACTTGCCGTTGGCGTCCTTGCGGAACCAGTTGACGTGGAAGATCTTCGGCGTCTCGTGCAGCGACCGCTGCATCTTGATCCAGTGCCGGAAGTAGTCCCCCATGTGGTAGCCGCAAAACGGCCGCATGGCCATCGGATCGCGCCGCACGGTCCCGACCTTGCCCACCGCCGCGGCCGTCGTTTCCGATCCCATCGTCGCGCCCACGTAGACGCCGGCGGTCCAGTTGAACGCCTGGTACACCAGCGGCATCGTCGCGGCACGGCGGCCGCCGAACACGAAGGCGCTGATCGGCACTCCGTCCGGATTGTCGAATCCGGGATCGATGATCGGGCACTGGGTGAGCGGCGCTGTAAAGCGCGCGTTCGGATGCGCCGCCGGCTTCCCTGTCGCTTTGCCGATCTCCGGCGTCCAGGTGTGGCCCTGCCAGTCGAGGCACTCGGCCGGCGGCTGGTCGGTCATGCCCTCCCACCACACGCCGCCGTCAGGCGTCAGCGCGACGTTGGTGAAGATCGAGTTGCGGGCGATCGTCGCCATCGCGTTCGGGTTGGTGTAGGCCGATGTCCCAGGCGCGACCCCGAAGACTCCCGCCTCCGGGTTGATCGCGTGCAGGCGTCCGGCCGCGTCCGGCTTGATCCAGGCGATGTCGTCGCCGACGATCGTGACCTTCCAGTCGCGCATGCCGTCGGGCGGGATCAGCATGGCGAGATTGGTCTTGCCGCAGGCGCTGGGGAACGCCGCGGCGATGTAAGTCTTTTCGCCGCGCGGATCCTCGATCCCGAGGATCAGCATGTGCTCGGCCATCCAGCGGTTGTCGCGAGCCATCGCCGACGCGATGCGCAGGCCGAAGCACTTCTTGCCGAGCAACGCGTTGCCGCCATAGCCCGAGCCGTACGACCAGATCTCGCGCGACTCCGGGAAGTGGACGATGTACTTGTCGTCGTTGCACGGCCAGGGCACATCCTGCTGCCCGGGCGCGAGCGGCGCCCCGACACTGTGCATGCAGGGGACGACGCGCTTCACGTCACGATCGATCTCCTCGAACACCGGCAGGCCCGTCCGGGCCATGATCCGCATGCTGACCACGACGTACGGGGAATCGGTCAACTGCACGCCGACCTGCGACATCTCCGATCCGACGATCCCCATGCTGAACGGCAGGACGTACATCGTCCGGCCGTGCATCGACCCGTGGAAGAGATCCTTCAGCTTGCGGCGCATCTCGTACGGGTTCATCCAGTTGTTGGTGGGGCCGGCGCCGTCCTCCGACAACGAACAGACGAAGGTACGCTGCTCGACGCGGGCGACGTCGCTGGCGTCGGAACGGGCGTAGTAGCAGCCCGGCCAGGTCTCCTGGTTCAACTTCAGCAGCGTGCCCGACTCGAGCATCCCGGCGATGAGCTCGTCGGTCTCCTCCTGTGAGCCGTCGACCCAGTGGACGCGGGCCGGACTGGTCAGCTCGCGCATCTTGTCGACCCAGCGCAGCAGATGATTATTGCGGGAGAGGGGCACGGAGGGATCGCGACGCATCATGTCTCCAGGGTGGTGGCTCCCACCAGCCGATCACGACCGGTGAGCCGGTGCCAAATGAGCATTCTCTCAGGAGCAGGAGGGATCGCGCCACTAGAGGTTCTGTGCTGGATTCTTCCGGTGCTGGAGGTGCCACAGGGTTCTCAAGGTGCCCGTTCTGGAGTTCTGCGTCCACCAAGCGCCGGTTGCACAGGTTCCGCCCCCGCGCGCCGCAACGATGGGGACGTGCCGAAAGAACCCCGTAGAACCTGTGAACGAGCACCCTGAGAACTGAAGAACTTTGAGCACCCCCTGGAACCTCAAGCCTCATCAAAGAGCGGCAGCTCCCGGCCCTTGGGCGCTTCCTCCGGATCGATGAGGTTATGGACGCTGACCCCGACCAGCCGGATTGGACGCACACCGGCCTCCGTCCGGTCGAGCAGCGCGACGGCCCGGTTTGCCAGAAGATCCGCGTCGCAGGTGCCGGGGACCGCCGACTGGCTGCGGGTGATGGTCGTAAAGTCGTCGTACCGCACCTTGATGGTGACCGTTCGGCAGAGCAGACGTTTGCGCAGCAGCCAGGCGGCATCTTCGCGGGCCATCTGGTCGATCTCGCGGCGGATCTCGTCGAGGCTGGTCAGATCGGTCGAGAAGGTGTTCTCGGTGCCGCACGACTTGGCGGCGCGATCGGCGACGACCGGGCGTTCGTCGATCCCGTCCGCCAGTCTTCGCAGCCACTCGACGTGGCTCCCGACCGCTTCTCGCAGGATCTGGGCGTCAGCGGCGCGCACGTCGGTCAGCCGTTCGATGCCGCGCTCGCGCAGCCGCTGCGCCGTTACTGGCCCGACGCCCCACAAGGCATCGACCGGTAGCGCCTGGAGGAAGCGCTCGACGCGTTGCGGCGCGATCACCGTCAGGCCATCCGGCTTCTTCCATGCGGACGCGATCTTCGCGAGGAACTTGTTCGGCGCGACGCCGGCGGAGGCGGTCAGGCCGGTGCGTTCCTTGATCGCCGCCTTGATGCGGACGGCGACTTCGCGCCCCAGCGTCAGCCCCCAGGCGTTCTCCGTCACGTCCAGATACGCCTCGTCGAGCGAGAGCGGTTCCACCCGCGGCGTCACCGAGCGGAAGATCTCGAACACGGCCTGCGACGCGCTCCGATACTTCTGGAAGTCGGGGCGGACGATGGACAGGTGCGGGCAGAGGCGGACGGCGCGGGCCATCGGCATCGCCGATCGCACGCCGAAGCGCCGCGCCTCGTAGCTCGCTGCCGCGACCACGCCGCGTCCCGCCGGGCTCCCGCCCACCGCGACCGGCTTGCCGCGCAACGACGCGTCGTCGCGCTGCTCCACGGACGCATAGAAGGCGTCCATGTCGATGTGCAGGATGCGGCGAGACACTTGGATGTGGATCGTACGCCACGGAGAGAGTTCTAAGGGTTCTCAGGGTTCCGCAGGTGCTCAGGGTGCTCGTTCAACGGGTTCGACAAGGTTCTACAGGTTCGCCCCGCGCCCGGAGGCGGCGCGCGCTATCGCGGCTGAACGCCTACAATCGATCACAGCGCCCAGCGCCCACCCCGATGTCGGTGACTGTTCACGCCCAACGCCGAGTCCCGGGTCCCCGGTCCCGGGTCCCGAGCGATAATCGCCCTGTGGAGGTCGGGACAGTGAAGCAGTGGGTGGTCGTGGCGCTGGCGATTGTCCTCGGGGCACAGGCGCCGTCGTATCGCGCGGAGATCGAGAAGGCCCGGGCGGCGCGACTCGCGGAGCTCGTGGCCGACGACGGCTGGCTGACGGTGACCGGATTGTTATGGCTGAAGCCCGGCCGCAACGTCGCGGGCAGTGCTCCGGGCAGTGACATCGCGCTCCCGGCCAAGGCGCCGAAGCGTCTGGGCGTGTTCGAGCTGGCCGGCGGGCAGGTCACCTTCACGGCGGAACCGGGGGTGACGGTCACGTCTGACGGCGCGCCGGTGCGTCAGCTGACGCTCGACCCGCGCGGCGGCGACAAGACGGCGCTGAGCATCGGCGATCTGCGGATGTTCCTGATCCGCCGCGAGGATCGCTACGCGATCCGGATGCGCGACATGAACAGCCCGATGCGGCGCGGCTTCAAGGGGCTGACCTACTATCCGCTCAACGAAGCGTATCGGGTTGACGCGACCTTCACCCCCTACGCCGAACCACGCACGATCAAGATCCCGAATGTACTCGGCCAGAATCCGGAGATGGTCAGCCCGGGAGTCGTGAGCTTCACCTTGAACGGCAAGGAGATCCGCCTCGAGCCGGTGTACGAGACGAGCGAGAAGAAGGACCTGTTCTTCATCTTCAAGGATGCCACCAGCCAGGACACCACCTACCCGGCCGGGCGCTTCCTCCACACCCCGCTCCCTCAGAACGGCCGCGTCGTCGTCGACTTCAACCTGGCCTACAACCCGCCGTGCGCGTTCACCGACTTCGCAACGTGCCCGCTCCCGCCGCGCCAGAATCAGATGGCCGTCCGGATCGAAGCGGGCGAAAAGGCGTATCACGGGGTGACCAAATGACGGGACTCGGGACTCGGGACCCGGGACTCGGGACCCGGCGTGCGGAATTCGTCGAAGCTGCGGCAGCCTGCGTCGTCGGCCACCCCCAAGAGGCGAACCCTCGAACCCGACGAACCTGTGGAACGCGCACCGGTCGAACCCCCGAACGTTTCGAACCCGTAGAACCTGCCCTCGTCCGCTGTCGGTTCACCACCTCCCATACACCGTCCTGACCGTCTGCGCCGGCGGCGACACGCTGAGCGCCAGGGCGTCGAGCTCCGTCTGCAGGCCGCCGACCATCGCCAGGAAGGTGCGATAGGCGCGCAGCAGGGCGCGTTGGCCGGCGGTGTCGAGCAGGTAGTGCTTGCGGCGGCGGCCGCCGCGCACTTGCGACGGCGTGCCGACGTAGGAGCACACCATGCGCTTGGCCTCGAGGCGATCGAGCGTGACGTAGACCGCCGCGGGACTGATATCCCGGCCCGCGCGGCTGACGATCTCACGATGGATCGCGGCGCCGAAGGCGCCGTTGCCCAGCCGCAACAACGCGAAGAGCACCAGCTGCTCGAACTCGCCGAGCGCCGGAGCGGGCGGGCTGACACCCATATCAGTAACAATGTATATCAAAATCGCCTGGCGGATCAGTGCTGATTTTGTTGGCGCGAACCGTCATTCATACCTTTTTGTATGATCGGGATCTTGCCGAAGCGGATCGCCGTTGCGCATAATGCCGCCTCATACATTCACCGCGTCACGCACGCCGGATCGTTCATCGAAAGGACAACAGCGCATGGGTTCCGCAGCTTCGGGCGACGCCATTCGTCACATCAACGAGTGGAGTGCCAATCCCAAGACGGGCGCCGCCAGCACCAGGAAGGCCACCGATGATTTTGGCTCGTTGACGTTCAGCGAGGAGGCGCAGCGCGCGCGGCTGCCGAAGGACGTCTACCGCGCACTTCGCCGATCGATCGCGCAGTCCGAGCCCCTCGATCCCTCCCTCGCCGACATCGTCGCCAGCGCCTTGAAGGACTGGGCGGTTGAGCACGGCGCGACGCACTACACGCACTGGTTCCAGCCGCTCACCGGCATCACCGCCGAGAAGCACGACGCCTTCCTGACCCCGACGGCCGACGGCCGCGCGGTCGCCGAATTCAGCGGCAAGGAACTGGTCCGCGGCGAGCCGGACGCGTCGAGCTTCCCCTCGGGCGGCATGCGCTCAACCTTCGAGGCGCGCGGCTACACTGCGTGGGACCCGACCAGCCCGCCGTGGCTGCTGGTTACGGCGAACGGGACGACTCTGGTCATTCCGACCGCCTTCGTCAGCTGGACCGGCGAGGCACTCGACACCAAGACGCCGCTGCTGCGCTCGATGGACGCGCTGTCCAAGCAGGCCGTGCGCATTCTGAAGTTATTCGGCTCGAAGGCCAGCCGCGTGCAGACCACGTGCGGTCCCGAGCAGGAATACTTCCTGATCGATCGTCAGTTCTATTTCAACCGGCCTGACCTGATCAACGCCGGGCGCACACTGTTCGGCGCCAAGCCCCCGAAGGGGCAGGAGATGGAGGATCACTACTTCGGGTCCATTCCGGATCGTGTCCTCGGGTTCATGCAGGAAGTCGAACGCGAGCTGTACAAGGTCGGCGTGCCGCTCAAGACGCGCCATAACGAGGTCGCCCCGAGCCAGTACGAAGTCGCCCCGATCTTCGAGAGCGCCAACGTCGCCACCGATCACCAGATGATGACGATGGAGATGCTGCGGCGGATTGCGCCGAAGTACGGCCTGGCGTGCCTGCTGCACGAGAAGCCGTTTGCCGGCGTCAACGGCTCGGGCAAGCACTTGAACTGGAGCATGTCCGACGATCTGGGCAACAACCTGCTCAATCCCGGCGACACGCCGCACGACAACATCCAGTTCCTGGTCTTCTGCGCCGCGGTGCTGCGCGCGGTGAACAAGTTTCAGGGCCTGCTGCGCTCGAGCATCGCCAGCGCCGGCAACGATCACCGGCTCGGCGCGAACGAAGCGCCGCCGGCGATCATCTCGATCTTCCTCGGCGACATGCTGACCGACATCTTCGAGCAAATCGAGAAGGCCGGCAGCGCGAAGACCACCAAGTCGGGCGGGATCATGGACATCGGCGTGGGCGTGCTGCCGAAGCTGCCGCGCGACGCCGGCGACCGCAACCGCACCAGCCCGTTCGCCTTCACCGGCAACAAGTTCGAGTTCCGCGCGGTGTCGTCGAACCAGGGCATCGCGATGCCGAACGTGGCGCTCAACGTCGCCGTCACCGAGTCGCTGGACTACTGCGCGAGCGAGCTCGAAGGCAGCCTGAAGAGTGGCAAGAAGCTCGAAGAAGCGGTCAAGATGCTGCTCAGCAAGGTGGTCAAGGAGAGCAAGCGGATCATCTTCAACGGCAACAACTACTCGGCAGAATGGCAGAAGGAGGCGGCCAAGCGCGGCCTCCTCAACCTGAAGACCTCGGTCGACGCGTTCGGCGAGTCGCTCAAGCCGGAGGTGGTCAAGGCGTTCGAGCAGTACGGCGTGCTGAACGAGCGCGAGATACGGGCCCGTCACGAGGTCTCGCTCGAGCAGTACAATAAGACCATCAACATCGAGGCGCAGCTGATGGTGCTGATGGCCAACCGCAGCATCCTGCCGGCGGCGTATCGCTTCCAGGGCGAGTTGGCCCAGACCGTGTCGGCGGTGAAGGCCGCGGGTGCCACCGCCAAGGAGTCGCGCAAGGCGCTCGACGAGGTGACCCGCCTGACGGACGCCTGCCGCCAGAGCACCCTCGCGCTCCAGAAGCTGCTCGAACACGAGGAGAACGGCGACATTCACAAGCACGCCAAGTACTTCCGCGACAAGGTGGTGCCGGCGATGACCGCGCTGCGCGAAACCGGCGACGCGCTCGAGAACGTGGTGCCGCAGGACACCTGGCCGCTGCCCACCTATCGCGAGATGCTGTTCGTCAAGTAGCATTTCGACAGGACTCGACTCGCGGCCCGTTACGGGCGCCTGGCTCCGGCCGGGCGCCCTCTTTTTGCTCCCGCGAAAGTGCTACAAAGGCGTAATAACTTCGAATATGGCCAACACGAATGTCAGGCCTGGAAACCACACCAACGAGATCCGCCGGCTGGCCACGTTGCTCGAGGTCAGCCAGGCGCTGTCCGGCGCCCTGAGCCTCAAGACCGTGCTGCACTCGCTGGTGGAGCTGCTCGAACGGCGCCACCAGGTCGCCGGCAGCACGGTCACCCTGCTCGACGAGACCAGCCGCGAGCTCCACGTCGAAGCCTCGGGGGGGATCCGTCTCGGTTCGACCCGCACCCGCGATCGCACGGTCGACACGATCACCCGCCGGGTGATCGACTCGGGGCGGCCGGTCGTCGTCCCGCAGGTCAGCCAGGAACCGGCGCTGGCACCGACGACGGGACCGCGGCGTGAGCTGACTTTCATCGGGGTGCCGATCCTGGTCGCGCGCCGGCCGGCCGGGACGCTCGAGATCGTCCTCGCCTACCGGAAGGATCGCGACTACGAGCGCTCGCTCGAGTTCTATCGCGTCGTGGCCTCGATGATCGCGCAGGCGGTCAAGGTGCGGCGGCTGGTCGAGGCCGATCGCCATCGCCTGACCGAGGAGAACGAGCACCTGCGCGACGAGCTGCGCGATCGCTACGCGTTCCGCAACATCATCGGGAACAGCGCCTCGATCCAGCAGGTCTACGAGCAGGTGGCGCAGGTCGCGCGGACGACCACGACGGTGTTGATCCGCGGCGAGTCGGGCACCGGCAAAGAGATGATCGCCCACGCGATCCACTACAACTCGCCGCGCGCCAAGAAGGCGTTCGTCAAGGTGAGCTGTGCCGCCCTTCCCGAGTCGCTGATTGAGTCGGAGCTGTTCGGCTACGAGCGCGGCGCGTTCACCGGCGCGCAGGGGACGAAGAAGGGGCGCTTCGAGCTGGCCGACGGCGGCACGCTGTTCCTCGACGAGATTGGCGAGCTGAGCCCGTCGACGCAGGTGAAGCTGCTGCGGGTGCTGCAGGAGCGCGAGATCGAGCGTCTGGGAGGCACCGCGCCGATCAAGGTCAATGTCCGCCTGATCGCCGCCACCCATCGTCCGCTCGAGAACCTGATCGAGGAAGGCACGTTCCGGACCGATCTGTACTACCGGCTCGCGGTGTTCACGATCTTTGCGCCGCCGCTGCGCGAGCGGAAGCCGGACATCATGCTGCTCGCGGACCACTTCCTCGAGCGCTACTCGCGCGAGCACGGCAAGCACATTCGCCGGATCTCGACGCCGGCGATCGACATGCTGACCAGCTATCACTGGCCCGGCAACGTCCGCGAGCTTGGCAACACGATCGAGCGCGCAGTGCTGGTGTGCGACGGCGGGGTGATCCACGCTCACCACTTGCCGCCGACGCTCCAGACCGGGGAGACCTCCGACACCGTCCCGCGTCAGTCGCTGACCGAGAGCGTCGGGGCGTTCGAACGCGACCTGCTGCAGGACGCGTTGAAGACGACTCGTGGCAACTGCGCCCGGGCGGCGCGGCTGCTCGACACGACCGAGCGGGTGTTCAACTACAAGGTCCGCAAGTACGGCATCGACGCGCGGCGCTTCCGCGCCTGACCGGACGACGCACGGCTTACGACCGCGAGGCGTCGCCGGACGGTGTGAACGCGGCGACCGTCTCCTTGATCGTCTGCTTGATGAAGCCGAGCGCGTTGGCGTCGCCGCGCAGAATCGAGGACGCGAACGACTTGGCCTGCTCCCAACTGATGTGCGGCGGCAGCGGCGGGACGTTCGGATCGACGACCGCCTCGACCACCGCCGGACGATCGGCCGCGAGCGCGCGATCCCAGGCGCTGCCGAGATCCTCGGCGCGCTCGACGCGGATCCCCACGAGGCCGAGGGACTCGGCGAACCGCGCGTAGCCGAAGTCGGGCAGTTCCTGCGAATCCGGGAACTTCGGATCGCCGGACATCACCCGTTCTTCCCACGTCACCAGGTTCAGGTCGCGGTTGTTCAGCACCAGCACCACCAGCCGCGGGTCAGTCCATTCCTTCGCGTACTTCGCGATCGTGATGAGCTCGTTGATCCCGTTCATCTGCATCGCCCCGTCGCCCGCCAGGGCGATCGCCGGGCGATCGGGATACGCGAACTTGGCGGCGATCGCATACGGCACCGCCGAGCCCATTGTCGCCAGCGTGCCGGACAGCGTTCCCATCATCCCGGTGCGCATCCGGACGTCCCGGGCGTACCAGTTCGCCACGGATCCGGAGTCGCAGGAGAGGATCGCGCGATCGGGCAGGCGCGACGACAGCTCGAAGAACACGCGCTGCGGATTGATCGGGTCCGCCGAGGTCATCGCGCGGCGCTCGACGACCGTGTTCCAATCGGTGATTTGACCGTCGAGCTGCTCGCGCCACCGGCGATCGGTCTTCCGCTCGATCAGCGGGAAGAGCGCGCGCAGCGTCTCCGCGCTGTCGCCGACGAGATTGACCTCCATCGGGTAGCGCATGCTCAGCACGCGGCCGTCGATGTCGATCTGGATGCCGCGGGCCTGACCGGGCTTCGGCAGGAACTCCGAGTAGGGAAAGCTGCTGCCGATCATCAGCAGCGTGTCGCACTCGTTCATCAGCGTCCAGCTCGGTTTCGTCCCGAGCAGACCGATCGCGCCGGTCACACCTGGGGCATCGTCCGCCAGCACCTGCTTGCCGAGGAGCGCCTTGGCGATCCCGGCGCCGAGCCGCTCGGCGACGTCGAGTACCTCGGCGGCGGCGTCGATCGCGCCCTGGCCGATCAGTATCGCGACCCGCTCGCCGGCGTTGAGAATGGCCGCGGCGGCGGCAAGGTCGGCGTCGCGCGGGACGACACGCGGTGTGGTGCTGCCGACGCCCGAGAACGTCGACCCGTGTTCGCGCGGCGGCTGGACGACCTCAGGCAGCTCCTGGAGATCGTGCGGCAGGATCACGCAGGTGACCGTTCGCTCCGAGATGGCAATGCGGACCGCCCGATCGATCAGGTGCGGCACCTGCTCAGGCGTCGCCGCCTGCTGGACGAACTCGCTCGCCACGTCCTTGAAAAGCGATACGAGGTCCACCTCCTGTTGATACGCGGAACCGAGGGCGGTGCGCGCCTGCTGGCCGACGATGGCGACGACAGGAGCATGATCCATCTTGGCGTCGTACAGGCCATTGAGCAGATGAATCGCGCCCGGGCCGGAGGTGGCCATGCACACCCCGACCTCGCGCGTGTACTTGGCGTGGCCACAGGCCATGAACGCGGCCATCTCTTCGTGGCGGACCTGGATGAAGCGCACGCGGTCGGTGGCGCGCTCGAGCGCGCCCATCAAGCCGTTGATCCCGTCGCCAGGGTAGCCGTAGATGCGCCGCACGCCCCAGTCGGCGAGGCGTCCGATGACAAAGTCTCCAACAGTCCGTGCCACGAGTCCCCCTGCCCACGAGCCCCGGTCACCCTTTCTGGACGAGCCGGCAACGGCCGTGAATGGGATCGAGCAGTAGCAAGGCGAGGGCCGGGAAGGTCCAAGAGATCAGAGGGCGATCAACCCCCGGCGGAGCCCGCGGCGGACGGCGTCAGTGCGGTTGAGCGCGTTGAGCTTGCCGCCGATCGAGGCGACATGGAACTTGACGGTCTGGTCGCTGATCGCCAGGCGCGCAGCGATCTGCTTGTTGGACAGCCCTTGCGCCATCAGCGCGAGCACCTCGAGCTCCCGCGTCGTCAGCGGCTCGTCGACGAGCTCATCGTCTTCCTGCGCGGGCAGCCCGGCCGTCGGCATCAGTACCGCATCAACGGCGAGGTCCCGCTGCAGGGCCTGCGAAGCCGCAATGCTCGCCGCCTCGCCGACGATCTCGATCGAGTCCGGCACGCGGGCCCGCAGTCGCGCTCTCGCATCCGGCGGGCCGATGAGGATGACGCGGAGCAAGCCTCACCCCTAAGCCGTTGACCCCACCGTTACCATCACCTCGACGCGGGCGCCCCCGCGCAGCACCGACGCGCTCAGCGTCCGCCCGACCCTGTCGCCGACCAGCAGATCGAGCAGATCCTCAGCCGAACGAATCGGCTGACCGTCGAAGGTGAGGAGGATGTCACCCACCATGAGGCCCGCCGCTGCGGCCGGACTCTCCGGCGTGACCCCGACAATCAACAGCGCGTGCTCCTGCCCTGCTGCGGCACGCTGCGCCTCGGGGAGCTGAACCGTCTGGCCGGCGATCCCGAGGAACCCGCGGGCGGTATGACCTCGCTTCTGAATCTCGGCCGCCGTGGCCCAGGCGATCGCCGCCGGAATGGCGACCTCGAAGCCGCGGATCGCCGCGCCGGTGGAGATGCCGATGACCCGCCCGGAGGCGTCGAGCACCGGGCCGCCGGCGAACCCCTCGTGCATCGGGATGGTCGTCCGGATCACCTGCTCGATCGAGCGCCGGCGGCCGGTGCGCAGCGGGCCGCCGATGACCGCGATGATCCCGGCGCTCGCCGTCACGGCGTTGCTCCACGATCGCGCGACCGCCAGGGCGATGCCGCCGACGCGCGGCAGCGTGTCCGCCTTCGCCGCGGCAGGAAGCCCCAACCCGGGGGCGCGCAGGATCGCGAGGCCCGTCGAGGGATCCCACCCGGCGAGCTCCGCATCGGCAACACGCCCGTCGTGCGCCCGCACCTTCAGATGATCCTCACGCCCGAGTGCGCGCGCGTTGGTCAGCACGATGTCCGCCTCGCAGATGAGGCCGCTCAGCGGCCGCCGGCGTCCGCTGACCTGCACGACCGACGGGGCGACGGCTGCGACCGCGTCGGCCATCGCGTCGGAGTAAGTGGAGAGAAGGGATGTGCTCATGTCAGCCAGTGTGGCAGTGGCGTGCGACGTGCGGATCACCCAAATGGGGGAGTTCTGCGCCGGGACTCGGGACTCGCGCTGGCCGCCGACTGTGATCTATGACGTCGACTGACGGCGAGGGATCCCGAGGGGGCTGGTCCCGCACCGCCTAGAACGTGCGCTTCTCGGGGACGTGCGGCGGGCGTTCGTCCGGGGAGTAGCTGATCACGCTCATCCGGCCGTCGCTTTCGATGAAGCAGCGCTTCACGCGACGGATGTCGTCGATCCCTTGCTCGCGCATCTGCTCGTTCAAGTCGTCCATGGTGAGCAATTCGGAGCGCAGCTGCCGGCGCAGCGGCCGGCCGTCGCGCACGAGCAGCACGGGCGGTGGCTGCACCAGGCGCCGCACGAGCGCGTACCGGTACGCGAGCCAGTCGATGGCGAAGTCCCAGAAGAAGATGATCGCCACGAGCACGACGCCTTCGGTGATCGACTTGTACTCGCCGGCCATGCCGTTCTGCGCGGCATCGGCCACCAGGACGACGACGAGGAGATCGGGAGTGCCGACGGAGCCGCCCTGCCGGCGGAGCACGCGCATCGCGGCGAGGATGAAGAAGTAGAGCAGCGTGCCGCGCACGAACAGCTCGAGCAGGCTGTCGGACGGAACGAACAGTGCGCGCCAGTCGAAGGACAACACGGCGTGATCAGAGCCGCGTCGACACGATGGCGATCGCGAACCCGTCGTAGCCCTTCGCGCCGACGGTCTGGATGACGGTGGCGCTGACCCGCGGCTCCG
>Ga0207697_10001392_pt1 | contig 13230 bp, 8 predicted proteins | sample KBSSwiS5withPhiX_FD_184293 | JGI IMG/M metagenome (GOLD analysis project Ga0207697, IMG submission 184293) | Switchgrass rhizosphere microbial communities from Kellogg Biological Station, Michigan, USA, with PhiX - S5 (SPAdes) (version 2) | ecosystem: Host-associated > Plants > Roots >... | reverse complement strand
TTCTTCAGTGGCGCGTAGAACTCGCTGTCCTCCGGCGACTTGACGTCGGCGTAGCTCGCGATCGAAACATCGCGTCCGTCGAGCACCGCGCGCGGCACGGTGAAGCCGCGCTTGAGTCCGACGCGCATGTTGGCGATCTGCTGGTCGAAGTAACGCGGAATGTCGTTGAGCCGCGCAATGTAGTTGCGCGCGGCCTGAGCATCCTTCAGCGGACGCCGCGTCATGAAGCCGAGGTCGGACCAGAACTGCGAGTCGCTGTTGAACGGCATCTCGTAGCCGCGAAAACGGATGTCCGCGGCAAGGTTCTCAATCTGCGGGCGGTACACCGCGAGGTTCACCTGGTTTTCCGCCGACAGTTCGCCGGCGGGGATCGCGTCGAGCTGTTTCAGCACGTCGTTCCAGTACGCGAGGCGTGCTTTCTGCGCGGCGGCACCGACATCGGTCAGGCGATCGTCGCCGGCCTTCGATTCGCGATCTTCGTCGTCCTGTCCCGGGAACTGATCCTGGCGCCAGACCCATTCCTTTTCGTAGAGCGCCTTGAACCGGTCGTCGGCGGTGTTGGCTTGCGCGAGCGAAGCCAGCGCGAAACCGGCGACGAGCAGCATCACCGACGACAGCGCGATCTCGACCGCCACGATCGTTCGGCTCAACCGCCCCACACGCAACGACGACGCGGCGTGCGACTCGTCCTTGAGGATCGTGTTGACGTCGAGCCGAGCCGACTGCAGCGCAGGGAGAAGGCCCGATACGAGGCTGGCCGCAACCGCCATCACCAGCACGAAGGCGAGCACCTGAGGATGGAGTCGGATGTCGATCCAGAAGTACGATTGCGACTTGAGCATCACCCCATTGAACAGTGCGATGCCCAGCCGCGCGATCAGTGTCCCGACCACCGCAGCGAGCGCGGCGAGCGTCCCCGATTCGACGAGCGACTGCCTGACAACGGCAAGCCGGGTCGCTCCGAGCGCCGTGCGGATGCCGATCTCGCGCGTCCGCCCGACCGCCCGATCGAGCAGCAGGTTCGCCACGTTCGCACAGGCGACCAGCAGTACCAGCATGACCGCGACGAGCATCGTGTAGAACAGGGCGTAGACACGGCCGGGCACGAGGCCGCGAACGAACGGCTCCACCACCGCGCGGCGCTCCGCTGTCCCCGGAGCGCGGTCCTTCGCGATCTGATGCGAGAGCGTCGCGAACTCGGCCTGCGCGCGGTCGTACTCGATGTCGTCGCGCAGTCGTCCGACGACCGTGAGCCCCGGCCCCTGGCCCGGCCGCAGCGTGTCGGTCGCGGTCTGAATCGGCAACCAGAGCCGTGTCGACGCACGCGGAAACTCGAAGCTGTCCGGCATCACGCCGACGATCGCGTACGGTTTGCCGTCCACACGAACGTTCTTACCAACGATCCCCGAGTCCGAGTGGAACTGGTCCCGCCACGTCGCGTAGCTCAGAATCGCCGTCGGCGGTGCCGCGGGGGTGTTGTCGTTAGGTATGAATGTGCGGCCGAGCATGGCGCGCACGCCGGTGACCTCGAGCGTCCCGCTGGTCACGCGCACTGCGCCCACGCGTTCCGGCTGCTCCCCACCGGCGATGTTGGCCGAGGCGAGGAAGTAGCCGCCCAGAGCCGAGAGCGTGCGCTGCTGTTGCGTGAACCGAAGGAAATCGGCGAGCGGGACCTGATCGTCCTCGCGGGCCGGGTCCGCGTAATAGACGAGCGCGATCCGGTCCGAGCGCTCGTACGGCAGCCCCTTGATCAGCATGCCGTAGATGATGCTGTACATCACCGCGGTGAGCCCGATGCCGATCGCGAGGGCGGCGGTTCCGGCGATGACCGTGCCCGGACTGCGATGGAGCGAGCGGACCGCGTAGCGAACGTCACGCGCCAGCGACGTGACGCTCCAGGTTCGCGCGCGTGTCGGTCGCGCTCGGCGACGCCGTCTGGCCAGAGCGTCGTCGAGCTCGGGGCCCTCGAGTTGCGCCAGCAGGCGCGCACGCGCCGGGCCGGCGCCGATCCGTGGCGCGAGGTCGTCGAACTGCGCCTCGAGATGCTGGGCCACCTCCTCGACGATGTCCGCCTCGTCCTGCGGGTGCAGTCGTGCCCGCGCGACCCGTGAGCGGATGTCGGCGCGCCAGTCGATGCGATCGTTAGGCATAACGCACCCCGGAGACTCGGTTGATGGCCGTCACGAACGCCTTCCAGCTCTCACGCTGCGCCTCGAGCGCCGCGAGCCCCGCGGGCGTGAGGCGGTAGAAGCGCTTGCGTCGCTCGCCGGACTTCTCCACCCAGCGGCCGACGATCCAGCCGCGCTCCTCCATGCGATAGAGCAGGGGATAGAGCGACGCGACGTTGAAGGTGAGGACGCCCTCGGAGCGCGACTCAATGAGCTTCTGGAGCTCGTACCCGTGTCGCGACTCGACCTCCAGCAGCGACAGGATGAGGAACTCCGCGCTCCCTTTTTTCAGCTCGTCGGTAAGCATTGGAGCCGCATATATTGGTGACCCACATATATGGCTCCCATGAGCATGCGTCAACGCGCGCCGGATTAGCCGGCGCCGTCGGTTCGATTACGAATCGATTAAGCGGATGTCGTCCCGACCTGGCTCGTCAGGGATGTTTCCCGGGCCGTTTCGTCTTGATGACGATGACGCCGTTCCCGCCTCGGGAGCCGTAGATGGCGGTGTCCTCGGGGTTCTTCAGCACGGCGATCGACTCGATGTCGTGTGGATTGATCCCGACCAGCGCACCGCCCGGCCCGGGCGTGACCGGTACATCGTCGATCACGTAGAGCGGCTCGTTGCTCGCCAGGTTCGACGAGCTTCCGCGAATGTTCACCGCGATGCCGCCGTCGGCCGTCTGAGTGACGACGACGCCCGCGGATTTCGACTGGATTTGCTTGTCGATCGGCTCGCCCTGTTTGTCCTCGATTTCCTTCCGCGTAACGGCCGGACCGGGTTCGCGAGGGTGGCGGCACGCGGAGGCGGCGAGTGCCAGGCTGAGGCAGGCGGCGCAGGTGATGCGCGAGAAGTGCGTTGTCATGGCATGAGCGACTGAGGTCGCGTAGCAGAGCCTGCGCGTCGAGCGTCCGGCGCATCAGTCTTGAACATTGATGCCGGACACGCCGCCGGCAAGTCGCCACTCGAATCCGACAGTTGGTACACGGTTCGTGACGCTTCGTGGAAGGGGTCTTTCGTGGCCGGACGACGGGCTGAATTCTGGACCGACCCAGGCCGTCCTCACCTAACGAACGCCCGAGCCATGACACTGCGCCGGATTGTCGTCAACGCCATCCACTCGACGGCCCTGTGCGGCGGGCTGATCGTCGCTGCGCGACCCGTGGCCGCCGAGCCTCCCGATACGTCGCTCACCAAAGAGGTTCTGGGCGAAGGGATCTACCTCTTCCGCGCCCCGTCCGCGCTCGACCTGTGGACCGCGACGAACGTGGTCGTGATCGTCAACGACCAGGACGTTACGGTCTTCGACAGCAACACGCGGGCACGGACCGCGCGGATGGTGATCGCCGAGATCCGGAGGATCACGTCGAAGCCCGTGCGGACACTCATCAACTCGCACTGGCATCAGGATCACTGGTCGGGCAACGACGAGTACGTGAAGGCATTCCCGGGGCTTCAGATCGTCGCCTCGACCAAGACGCGCGACTACATGAAGCGGATGGGGTCCCGGTTCTTCGCCGACGGCCTCAACACACAGGTCGCTCGCCAGCGCGCCGCCCTCGACACGGCAGTCCGGACCGGGAAGCAGCGCGACGGCTCGCCCCTGACGGCCGATGCGCGCCAGAAAATAGAGAAGGACATCGCCGAGACCGCGGCGTTCGCAACCGAAGTCGCGAACGTGAAGCGGGTGTTGCCAACGATCGCGTACAACGATTCGCTCGTGTTATGGAGCGGTGGCCGTGAGTTCCGGCTCATCAGCGTGACGGGCGACGCGACCGGGTCGACGGTGCTGTACCTGCCGGCGGAGAGGATCCTGGTGATGGGCGATGCGCTCGCCACGCAGGAGGAGGGGAACGGTCCGCCGCCGTGGACGACGAACTCGTATGCGATCACGCCGTGGCTCAATAGTCTTCGCGGGGTCGAGCGGCTGGACGCGACGATCGTGGTCCCGGGGCAGGGGCCGGCGTTTCACGACAAGACCTATCTGAAGCTCACGGGCGACCTGTTCGAGTCGATCATTGCCCAGGTGCATGCGGCGCTGGAGCGCGGCCTCGTGACGTTGACTGAGGTCCAGGCAGCGGTAAACGTGGACTCGATTGGTCGTCAGTACACGCCTAACGCGACGGAGCCCGATCCGCGATTCAAGACGCTCGTCTCGGCGCTCGTGCGGAAGGTGCACCAGGAGTCGCTGGACGGGGTCTCGAGGCCGTGACGGCCAGCGATCAGCTAACCACTCGTCACCGCGCGGCCTGACCGGACTCGCCCATCAAGCGCGCGAGCTTTTCGCGTACCGCTGCTACCTGGGTCGAGAGCGGCGGGTCGGCGTCCTTGAGCAAGTCCACGTAACGTCGGTAGTACTCGGCGGCCTTCGCCCGATCGCCGCGCGACTCGTACAGATCGCCCAGCGCCGACAAGGCCTGCGAGTACCAGGTTACCTCGTAGTAGTCGCCACCGTAGAGCGACGATGTCGCGAGCGCGCGCTCGAACAGGACGATCGCCGAATCCGCCTGCCCGCGCCGCGCCAGGATCATCGCCGCCTCGGGGAGCCCGCGGTTGTAGAGGTGCATCGACGAGCTGGCGGTTGCGTTGTTCCAGGCGAGGAAAGCCGCCACGGCGGCGTCCCATCGTCGCTCTGCCACGGCGATCGCACCGACGGCATTCGCGGAATCGGCACGGAACCCCACGTCTGTGGAACCCGCGCGTCCACGCCACTCGTCGAGCAGCTGGCGTGCCTCACGCAGGTGTCCCACATCAGCTAGCAACGCGATGGTTGCCGGATAGAGGTCGGGATCGCGCTCGTCAGGCGTCACAGCGAGGAAGGTTGCATAGCCGAGGCGGGCCCGCGACGTGTCGCCCGTCATGCGGAATTCGGCCATGACGAGCCGCGGGTACTGCTTCGCAAAGATGCCCCCGGCGCGCGGCGAACACTGCTGCCAGGCACGCAGCCGCCCGCGATACAGGTCCAGGAGGCACTGCTGCGTTATGCGGTATGGTTCGTTAAGTCGTGTCCCGGCGCCGGAACGCAAATACGTTTCCGCCGCGGTCAAATCGCGACGACCCCAAAGGATGGAGTACGGAAGGATGTATCGATACACATTGTCCGGAAGGCTCGGCGCGACGAGAACTGCTGTCGAATCCGCTGCCTCGAAGTGCTGCTGCCCGACCTGCGCCTCGGCGAGGTTCCAGTAGGCGATCGGGTTCTTCGGCTCCGAGGCGACGGCCCGCCGCGCCATCGCCTCTGCCTCACGCAGGCGCCCCTGCCCGAGGAGCATGTCCGAGTACGCCGCTTCGTCGCGTCCGAAGTCTGCGAGACGCTGCCATGCGGCTTCCTCTTCGACAGGCTCACCCCGCGTGGCGTGGTAATTCGCTTCGATTCTGAGCCGCTCGAGCTCGGAGAGGTGGTCGCGCAGGTCGTAGGCGCGCTTCGCCGACTCTGTCGCGAGGCGAACGAAGCCCATGTTCGTGTACATCGTGTACAGGCCAGCCCACGCCGCCGCGAACGTCGTGTCGATGGAGAGCGCTTCCTTTGCGAGAGCGACCGCGCGAGGGCGCTGCCCCTCGGCTTCGGCGCGCAGAGAAGCCGAGTAGGCGCGAAGTGCCGGCAGCGATGCGGTGGTGACCTGCGCAAGTGGCGGAGCAGCGAGGACGGAGCGCAGCGACTCGCCGATTCCGCGGCGCAGCTTTCGCCCAACCTCTTCGACGGCACCGATCAATGCCGTCGAGTCGCGGGCCGTCGCGCGCGCCGCGAGCGCTTCGGTGCCTCCATTCGTCGCGACGACGCGTGCCGTGACCTGGTAGCCGCTGCCAACCCGGGCGATGCTGCCGACCACGAATGCCTTTGCGCCCTCGCGCTCCGCCAACTCCTGGACCCTTGGTTGGGGGAGAAACGTTCCACGATCGAGCCCCATCCGCTCGAGGCCCGCCCACATCGCCGCCTGACTCATCACCCGTACGGCTCGCGATCCCTGCAGGTCCATGCGGATCGCGTCGGTTACGGTCCGGGCTAGTGATGTATCGGCGGTGCGGTTTTCGAACTCGGCGACGAGAACGACATCGTTAGGCGCGAGCACCTCGTTCCCGATCAATGTACCGGCGCGTCCCATTCGCAGGAACCACGCTGTGCCAACACCGGCCAGCGCCATGCCCGCGAATGCCGCCGCGGTCCCCCATCGCCAGCCGCGACGAGCGCGTGGTGCCGCAACGGGGACTTCAGCACCGCTGGCCGCGGGTAGCGGGCGGCTCACGGGCATACCCGCTGCGATCGATGTCCCTAACGCATCCAGGGCACGCACCATCTCGTCGGCGCTCTGCCATCGGTCGCCAGGATTCTTCTCCAGACTGCGCATCACGATCGCGTCGAGCCCTGGCGGAACCGACGGCCGGTAGACGGAAAGCGCATCCGGGTGCCGCGTCAGATGCCCGGCAATCACCTGCTGCGGATTCGCGCCGCGGAACGGTGGCTGACCGGCGAGGATCTCGTACGCCATGGCGCCGAGGGCGTAGATGTCGACGCGGTGGTCGAGCAAAGGATCCGCCGTGGCCTGCTCCGGCGCCATGTATGCCGCGGTGCCTAACGTGACACCAGTGCCGGTCAGATGGGCCGCGGTCGCCGCATCGCTCACGGCCTTCGCGACACCGAAGTCGGTCACGAGCGCGTGCGAGCTCGAGATGAGCACGTTCTCCGGCTTGATGTCCCGGTGGACCACACCGTGCGCATGGGAATACGCGAGGGCGTCGGCGACTTCGCGAATGATCCGCACCGCTTCGTCGATAGGAAGCGCACCCACGCTCGCGATGCGGTCGCGCAGCGAGTGCCCCTCCACGAACGGCATCACGTAGTAGAGCACCTCCCCTTCGCCGCCGGAGTCGTACAGCGGAAGGATGTGCGGATGGTGGAGCTTGGCGGCGATGTCGATCTCGCGCAGGAACCGATCGGGCCCCAGCGTCGTCGCCAACTCGGGTCGCAACACCTTCACCGCGACCTGGCGATGGTGCTTCTGGTCCTCGGCGAGGTACACGATCGCCATTCCGCCGAGACCAAGCTCCCGCTCGATGCGATAGCGGCCGGCCAGCGCGGCGTTCAGGCGTCCGAGCAGCTCGGTCATCCACGCTCCCATGGCGTTAGCTCGCCATCAACCTACGGCGTAACGCGCCCGTGCGCAGCGTTCCGTTCTTCCCCGAGGCAGCCGGGGCCGACGAGGCCTAGCGGACTGTCGAGTTGCTCACGAACGCGAGACGCTTCCCGTCCGGCGACCACGACGGGACGTTGATCGTACCCTGGCCACCGTACACGTAGGCGATCACCCGTGCGGGGCCACCGCCAATGGGGATCAACCGGATCAGCACGTGCTTGTAGAACGGGTGATCGTCGGGCGCGACGTCAGGGGGAAACGCGATATACACGATCCATTTCCCGTCCGGCGAGATGTGCGGGAACCAGTTGTTGAACCCGTCGTTCGTGACCTGCTCCTGGCCGCTGCCATCGGGGCGCATGCGCCAGATCTGCATTCGCCCCGTTCGTGTCGAGTTGAAGTAGACGTACTTCCCATCCGGAGTGAACTCCGGTCCGTCGTCGAGCCCGGGCGACGACGTTAGGCGGATCTCCTCGCCGCCGGTGGCCGGAATCTTGTACACATCGAATTCGTTGTTCCGCTGACCGGTGTACACCAGCCAGCGGCCGTCCGGCGACCAGCCGTGCAGATACGATGGGCCTTTCGCGGTTACGCGCTTCGGCGTCCCGCCCGCGGACGGCAGCGTGTAGACGATCGATGCCCCGCTGTCCTCGGCCGTGTGGTGACTGATGCCCTGCATTCGACCATCGAACGAGAGGACATGGTCGTTGTTGTTGCGCGTCGCGAAGCCCGTGTTGATCGGTGCGGCGGAACGGGCGGCGAGGTCGAAGCGGTAGAGGCGCCCCTCCTGAGCGTAGATGAGCGCCTTGCCGTCGGGCGTCCAGTTCGGCGCCTGAAACGACCCGCGATACTGATGCACGATCGTCGCGTTGCCTGTCGCGACATCGAGGATCTCGAGGCTGCTGCCGAGGTAATCACGATACGGAACGAAGTCTCGTTTCGCCGGCGTGGTGATGCGCACGTTGGTGAACTCGGCCCGCTCCACGACGGTGTCGTTGTGCGCGCACACGAACAAGCCGACATACACCGTATCCGGCAGCGAGACGTCGGCGACCTGCTGCGTGACGAGCGTGTCGCCGAACCGCGCGACCGACACGAGGTACACGCCGTCGCGCCGCTCGAGCTGAATCACGGCGTCGGGGTTGGGCAAGCTGTCGGGCGACTTGATCTCCTCCGTGGTCCCGCCGCTTGTCCGCCGGAACTGCAGCGACACGAGGCCATCGCCGTGCACCGCGGCCGTGACGTGTGCGCCGCTGGTCTCGAGCGACGGCCGAATGGTCCAGCCGATCTTCCTGTGCGGCTCGACTCCCTTGGCCGTGAAGTGCGCGCGTGCAGACAGGATGAAGTTGCCCGTTAGGCGCTTCCACACGAAATGGAAGTCGTCCTGCGTTCCCCACATGTTCTTGCCCGAGCCGGTCACGACATACTCCTGACGCGGCGCATCGTACTTCACCGTGCCCGGATGACTCACTCGGCCGACATCCGTCTGTCCTTCGAATGCGCCGATGGAGCTCTGGGCGCCGGCGCCGGAGAGGGCGAGGCTCAGCATGCAACAGCAAACCGGAATGCGCATGGCGGTGTCAGGCGATTGGTGGTCCTCCGGTGAGCCGCTTCACGAGCTCGTACAGGAACGTCTGCGCCTCGTAGAACGACTGCACCTTCACTCGTTCATCGCGACCATGGAATCGAATGTCCGAGCGGTCGTAGAAGATGCCCTGCACGCCGTATGTAGGAATCCCGGCCGAACGCAGATACATCCCGTCGGTCCCGCCCATCACCATCATCGGGACCGTCGGAACGCCGGGCCACACCGAGCTCGTAACCGCGGTGACTGCCTGCAGCAGGTCGGCGCGCATGGGGGAGGCGGGTCCGCTCCTCGGTGTGCCGTCCACCGTCACGCTCACCGCGGTGTCTCCGACCACCTGCTTCAGCATCTGCGTGATGGTCTCCACGCGATCGTCGGGCAGCACTCGACAGTTGACGTTCGCGGCCGCGAGCTGTGGAAGCGCGTTCCTCGCGTGGCCTCCCTCGAGCTGTGTCGCGACGCATGTCGTGCGCAGCGTCGCGTTCCAGGGCGTGGACGCCTTCGCGACCCGGGCCATCGCCGCGGTGTCGCCGTCGGCGACCTTCGCCAGGTCGGCGCTGATGGGTCCCTTCTCGATCTTCGACATCGCGCGGAAATAGGCGCGCGTTACGTCATTGGTCTCGAGCGGGAAGCCAAACTTCGACAGTCGGTCGAGCGCGCCGGCAAGGTGGTAGATCGCGTTATCGGCGACGGGCAGCGAGCTGTGGCCGCCCTTGTTGCGCACCTCGAACCGATAGTTGATGACGTACTTCTCGCTGACCTGAATGTCGTTCGATATCTTCGTGTCGCCTAACGCCTCACCCCATCCGCCTTCGTTGAGGCACAGCTCGGCGTCGATGAGCTCACGCTTGTTCTTGAGCAGCCACTCCACACCGTTGTAGGGCCCGCCACCTTCTTCATCGGCCGTGAGCGCCACGATGATGTCGCGATCGGGCTTGTAACCTTCCCGCTTGTACCGAATCAGGTTCGCGATCCACATCGCCGCCTGTGCCTTGTCGTCGCCCGTCCCCCGGCCGTAGAAGTAGCCGTCCTTCTCGATGAGCGTGAACGGGTCCATGCTCCAGTCTTCCGGCTTCGCTTCCACGACATCCGTGTGCGCGAGCAGCAGGATGGGGCGCCGACGTCCGGTGCCGCGATACCGCACGACCAAATTGGCCTTGGTGGGACTTGCACCGCCAACGAAGATGTCGGCCTCAGGGAATCCAGCGGCCTTCAGGCGGCGTGCCACGCCTTCCGCGATCGGTGTCGTCGAGCCCGTCGTGAAGCCGGACTTCACCTCGACCATCTCCTTGTAGATGTCGCGCGCGAGCTGGCGCTCGCGCTCCGGCGGAAGAGACTTGGTCTGCGCTTGAGCGGCTGCGGCCCACAGGATGGTGCATGCCGCGATGCGCTTGATCATCAGTGAATCCTCGTCGGATCAGGGTGCCTAACGTGTGAGTACCGCGGGTTCGCGGAGTGGAAGGGGACGCGCCCGCATCGAAACTGGTGCGAGATACAGGGTTGCACAACGTACGGTCCGTCGCCGGTCGCCGGTCGCCGGTCGCCGGTCGCCGGTCGCCAGTCGCCAGCCGCCAGTCGCCAGCCGCCTGCCGCCTGCCGCCTGCAGTTGTCCAATTGACCCGGCACACCGACGCGGGCATACTGCGCCCGCCATGACCACACGCTCCCCCTCCCCACTCGATCTCGACCACGCGACCATGCAGCGGCTCGGCCGCCAGGTTGCCGACGCTGTTGCCGGACACCTCGCGTCGCTGCGCGACCAGCGAGTGCTCACGAACGGGCTACCTACCGCAACGCGCCAGCGCATTGCGGCGCCGCCCGACGAAACGCCGGTCTCGTTCGACCATCTGCTGCAAACGCTGCAGACCGACGTCTTTTCGTACTCGGCGCGAGAGTCTCACCCGCGATTCATGGCGTACGTCCCCGGCTGTCCCAGCTTCCCGGCGGTCATGGGGGACTGGCTGGCGACCGGATACAATTTCTTCGCCGGCGTCTGGCCTGTGGCCGAAGGACCTAACGCGCTGGAACTGGCGGTGCTCGAGTGGTTCCGGCAATGGATCGGCATGCCCGCCGGCACCGGCGGCCTTCTCACCAACGGCGGCTCGGGCGCGACGCTCACCGCGATCATCGCCGCGCGTCACGCGGCCGTGGGCGACGATGCGAGCCGCCTGGCGCGCCTAACGCTGTACGCATCCGACCAGGCGCATTCGGCGGCGCTGCGCGCCGCGTGGATCGCGGGCGTTCCGCGCGACCAGGTTCGCGTGCTCCCGAGCGATGCGGACTATCGCTTGCGGGCGGGCGACGTGCGCCGGGCGATCGCCCGCGATCGCGCGGCAGGGCTCATTCCACTCGCGGTCGTGGTGAGCGCGGGCACGACGAATACAGGCGCCGTCGACCCGCTCGATGAGATCGCCGACGTCTGCACTGCGGAGGGCACCTGGCTGCATGCGGACGCGGCGTACGGTGGATTCGCCGCGCTCACGGAGCGTGGCGCCCGTATGCTCTCGGGACTCGGGCGGTGCGACTCCGTGGCGCTCGACCCCCACAAGTGGCTCTTCGTGCCGTTCGAGTGCGGCTCGCTCCTCGTGCGTGAACCCGAGCGGTTGCGCGCCGCGTTCCACGTCCTGCCCGACTATTTGCGTGATGTCGCAGCCGGCCAGGATGCCGTCAACTTCGCGGACTACGGCGAGCAGCTCACGCGTCAGTCGCGCGCGCTCAAGGTGTGGTTAGGCGTCAAGTACTTCGGGCTCGCCGCCATCCGCGGCGAGATCGATCGCGCCATCGACCACGCAGCGTACGCAGAGCACCTGGTGCGGTCGCAGCCGCTGCTCGAGGTGATGTCGCCGGCCCAGCTGGGTGTGCTCTGCTTCCGCGTACACCCGGCGGGCATGGACGATGGCCCTGCGCTCGACGCGTTCAACGAGCGAGTGAACGCGGCAATGAGCGCGGATGGGCGGTACCTCATCTCGTCCACACGTCTCCGCGGCGCGTTCACCCTTCGGCTTTGCATCCTCGGGTTCCGCACGACGGCCGCCGATGTGGAGGGACTCATCCGGACTGTTGTGGAGGTTGCGAGGCAAGCGGGAGCGTAGAGCGGGAACTGGGAACAGGGAACCGGGAACAGTGGATCCACGCGGAGTCACCGTTCCCTGTTGCCGGTTCCCCGTTCCCTGTTCCCGGTTCCCCGTTCCCCAGATTCCCGATTCCCGATTCCCGATTCCCGACTGACTCTCTACCTTCTTCCCACCCCGCGCGCGATCGAGGCGCGGACGGAGGAGCGGCGAGACCATGTGCTGCCAACCGGCTATCGCGATGGCGGCGCGTGGTACGGGATCCTCTCGGCGGCCGGGCCGGATCGCGTTTCCGGGGAGCGATGGGGGGAAGCCTACGCACGTGAATACTTTCGGTGCATCGTCGATGATGGAGGCATGGTCTGGCTCTATCACGACGCCCGCGCCGACGGCTGGTACCTGCACGGATGGTGGGATTGAACGTCATGCATATCCACACGATTCTCGTTCCGTACGATTCCGGGCACCGCGGCGCACGCATGGGGCGAGGGCCGCTGCACTTCGCCGAGCATGGGGTGAGCCACCGGCTGCGCACCGGGGGGCACCAGGTTTCCGAGACGACCATCGACGTGCCCACGGCGTTCCCGACCGAGCTCGGGACGTCGTTCGCGGTCTACCGTTCGCTATCCGACCAGGTGCGTGCGGTGGTCGCGGGTGGCGGCTTCCCGATGATTCTCGCCGGGAACTGCGGGAGCTCGCTCGGGACCGTGAGTGGCGTTCGCGCCGCGTCGCCTAACGATGATTCCGCCATCGGCGTCATCTGGCTCGACGCGCACGCCGACTTCAATACGCCCGAGATCACGACGAGCGGCTTTCTCGATGGCACAGTGCTCGCCGCGCTCACCGGACGGGGCTGGAACGCGCTCACTGCGTCCATTCCGGGGTTTCGACCGGTGCCAGACGCGCACGTCGTGCTCGTGGGCGCGCGTGACATCGACGCGGAGGAGGAACGGCTGCTGGCCTCATCGCGAGTGACGCGGGTGGAGGCGGCACGGATGCGGATCGACGGTGCACGCGCGGCACTCGACCCGGCGCTGACCGAGCTGGCCCGTCACGTCTCGCGGGTCTACCTGCACATCGACCTCGATGTTCACGATCCGGCGGAAGCGCAGGCCAATCAGTACGCCGCGCCGGGTGGGGTGCCGGCTAGTGCCGTTCGTGATCTCGTTAGGGTCGTGGCCGAACGTTTTTCGATCGTGGCCGCGGCGCTGACGGCGTACGATCCGACTTACGATGAACGAATGCTCGATGTTGGACTCGAACTCGTGGAAGA
>Ga0207697_10001386_pt1 | contig 13274 bp, 10 predicted proteins | sample KBSSwiS5withPhiX_FD_184293 | JGI IMG/M metagenome (GOLD analysis project Ga0207697, IMG submission 184293) | Switchgrass rhizosphere microbial communities from Kellogg Biological Station, Michigan, USA, with PhiX - S5 (SPAdes) (version 2) | ecosystem: Host-associated > Plants > Roots >... | reverse complement strand
GGCCCCAACCGCCAGCAGGACCGCCGCCTGCCAGCCGAGCCGGCACCGCATGAGGGCTTTAGCAACACCCCCGACACGGACCCCGCGCTCCCGGCCAACCGTGCCTGGGGTCGTGACATCCTCAAGCGCATCCCCGGGTCTACTGCCGGCAACAAGATCGTGGAATCCACCAAGGTCTCCGACGCCGCCGAGCTGGACCGCATCATCGCCACCGCCGTGGATCACGGCAAGGCCTGGGGCGCCCGCCCGGCAGCCGAACGCGCCGCAATCCTGCACCGCGCCGGCGACGTCCTCGAAGCCCGCCGCGCTGAGCTCCTGGAGGTCATGGCCTCCGAGACCGGCAAGACCATCGACCAAGGTGATCCCGAAGTCAGCGAAGCAATCGACTTCGCGCACTACTACGCCGAGCGCGCCAAAGATCTGGAAAAGGTCGACGGCGCCACCTTCGTCCCAGCGAACCTCACCGTGGTGACCCCGCCGTGGAACTTCCCGGTGGCGATCCCCGCAGGCTCGACGCTCGCAGCGCTCGCCTCAGGTTCCGCCGTCGTGATCAAGCCTGCAAAGCAGGCGCGACGCTCCGGTTCCGTCATGGTGGACGCACTCTGGGAGGCTGGCGTGCCGCGTGAAGTCCTGGCGCTCGTGCAACTTGAAGAGCGTGAACTCGGCACCCAGTTGGTCTCGCACCCGAGCGTCGACCGCGTCATCCTCACCGGCGGATATGAAACCGCTGAGCTCTTCCGCTCGTTCCGGCAGGACCTGCCGCTGCTCGCAGAGACGTCCGGCAAGAACGCCATCATCGTGACCCCGAGCGCTGACCTGGACCTGGCCGCGAAGGACGTCGTGTACTCGGCCTTCGGTCACGCGGGCCAGAAGTGCTCGGCCGCCTCGCTGGTGATCCTGGTGGGCTCGGTTGCCAAGAGTGCCCGTTTCCACAACCAGCTGATCGACGCCGCCCGCTCGCTGACGGTCGGCTACCCCGAGAACGCCACGTCGCAGATGGGGCCGATCATCGAGCCGGCCAACGGCAAGCTCCTGAACGCCCTTACCACCCTGGGCGAAGGCGAAACCTGGGCCATCAAGCCTGAGCGCCTGGACGAGACAGGCCGCCTGTGGTCCCCGGGCATCCGTTCGGGCGTCAAGCGTGGCTCGTACTTCCACCTCACCGAGTTCTTCGGCCCGGTCCTTGGCGTGATGACCGCTGAGACCCTCGAGGAAGCCATCGCCATCCAGAACGAGATCGAGTACGGCCTCACCGCTGGCCTGCACTCCCTGGACTCCGCTGAAATGGGCGTCTGGCTGGACACCATCCAGGCCGGAAACCTGTACGTCAACCGCGGTATCACCGGTGCGATCGTCCAGCGCCAGCCGTTCGGTGGCTGGAAGAAGTCGGCTGTTGGCGCCGGAACCAAGGCCGGTGGACCGAACTACCTCATCGGTCTGGGCAGCTGGCTCCCCGCCGAAGCCAAGGCCAAGCGTGGCATGGTGCTTCAGGGGGCAGCCGCCCAGATTCTCTCCGCTGCAAAGTCAGCGGACGTGTCCGCTGAGGAGCTCCAGACCCTCCAGCAGTCACTCTTCAGCGACGCCGCAGCCTGGGAATCCGAGTTCGGCACCCGCAAGGACGTCTCGGCGCTCTCCGCAGAACGCAACGTGTTCCGCTACCGCCCGATCCCGGTCACGGTCCGCCTGTCCGAAGGCGAGCGGCTTGCTGAACTGCTCCGCGTAGTAGCAGCCGGCGCAGTGGCGGGATCGGCCCTCAAGGTCAGCACCGCCGTCGCGCTTGAAGATGCTGTGGTGAATGTGTTCGCGAACCTGGGCGTCAGCGTCCGGATCGAGGACGACGCCGCGTGGCTGGCTCGTGCAGCGAATTTCGACGCCGGCCGGATCCGCCTGATCGGCGGCGACTTCGCCGCGCTGAGCGCAGCTATGGGTGGCCGTCCGGATGTTGCCGTCTACCACGGTGAAGTGACGCAGGCCGGCCGCATCGAGATGCTCCCGTTCCTGCGCGAGCAGGCCGTGTCCATTACGGCGCACCGCTTCGGTACCCCGAACCACCTCTCGGATCACCTGATCTAAGGCCTGGCCAGGAAGGCCGGGTAGGACGGATTCGTTCCGACCTGCCCGGCCTTCGTTGTTGTCGATTGATCAGGCCCTACGTCCACCACCCACTTTGGCTGGGTTTGAGCCCGACACACCAGGAATTGCGGCGCGGTCAAATGCCTACGGATTCAAAGTGGGTGGTGGCGGTACAAGCCAGGACCATCACACCGCATACCCCAACCTCTGCAACCGCCTTCGCGCGGCGAGTTCGCTGGGGCCGTGTGAACCTAAGGCCAGCCGGACCATACCTAGAACAACGCGGGCGGTGGTGATGGCAGGCAGCGGGATCGGACCCAGTCGGGCAGCTCGCAGACCCAGCATGTCCCGGTACTTGGGTTCAAGGCTTGCGACGGCGGCAGCGAACAGGATCCGGTAGCCCGGCTGAAGCAACGGGCTCAGGGGTGGGCGGCGCATGAAGGCAATGGTTTCCGCCAGCCGCTCATCGGAGCGCAAGACCCCGGAGGTGTACCAGGCTTCCAGTTCCTCGCGAACCTGGGCTTCGGTGACCGGTGGATCTTCCACTCCCATGAGCCGGCCAGCCTGCGCCCACTCGCGAACGTAGGCATCCGCGCCGCCGGGTATCGGGCGCCCCCAGATGCGGTTTGCCCTGAGGAAGGAATCCGCGTAAGTGACGTGGACCCAGCGGAGGAGTTCGGGATCATTGGCGGCGTAGTGGCGGTACGCGCCGTTTCCGTCCACGTAGGTTCCCTGAACATGTTCATGGATTTTCCGGACACGGTAGGTGACTGCCTCAGCGGCTTCTTTGGAGCCATACGTGACGGTGAAGATCCAGCGCACGGTACTGGCCAGCCGCCCCAACGGATCTTCCTTGAAGCCCGAGTGCTCGTACACACCCGCAAGCGCGCCGGGGTGCAGGGACTGCATCAGGAGCACCCTGATTCCGGCCACGATGGTGGCCATGGAGCCATGCACCGCCCAGACGGCCGAGCCCGGAAGGTGATATCCGGCGTCGTTCCCTTCTGCAAGGCGCGGCACCCACTCAGGTGGCGTTCCGGATGTTCCCGTGAACGTGCGTTGCAGGTCGTACCTGTACTCGGTGAGGTAATTCCTCATGCATCCCATGAGACCGCTCTTCGCGGAACCTGTACAGAGCAATTTGTGCACAGCTCCTGCCCTGTGAAGGGTTTTCCAAGGACAGGAGCCGTGCACAAACTAGGAGCGGATGCGGCGCCTTGACGGTGCTGCTGCCACCAGGAGGGCCGCAATGGCGACGGCGGCACTCAGGATGAGGCCTGGGCGGTACTGTTCCAGCATCGCCTGGGCGCTGACGGTTCCAGCCGCCTGCCCGTGCCCGCTCACCAACGCGGTGGTGACTGCCAGGACCAGTGCTGCTCCCACCTGGGTGCTGGTCTGTATCAAACCGGCAGCCAGGCCTTGCTCGGAGTCCTTGATGCCGGTGGTGGCCTGGACGTTGATGGACGGGAAGGCCAGGGCGAATCCGATGCCCAGCAGGATCACCGAGGGCAGGATGTCCAAAGCGTAGTTGGGCGTGGTGCCCACCCGGAGGAACAGGACGTAGCCCAATCCAAGCGCCGTGAGGCCTGTGAGGATCAGCTGGGTGGCACCGAATTTCTCGATCAGTCGGTCAGCAAAAGGTGCACTCGTGGCCACCAGCAGTCCTGCGGGCAGCAGGGCCAAAGCCATGCCCAAAGGTGTCCAACCGAGCACCGACTGCAGGAACATGGTGACGATGAACTGGAAGCTCAGGTAGGAACCGAAAAGCCCCACTGCGCTGAGGTTGGCCCTGGCTACCCAGCCTTCTTTGAGGATGCCGAAGCGGATCAGCGGGTGCTTCACCTTGTTCTCGATCACCGCGAACGCTGCAAGGATGGCTGCAGATACTGCGAATCCGGCGATAGTTGCCACAGATCCCCAGCCCTGCTCCGGCGCTGAAACCAAGGTGTAGACGAGGCCGAGCATGCCCAGCGCCAGCGTCACGGCACCCCAGATGTCGTGTCCGCTGTTTTCCGCGGACGGCTTGTCTTTCGGAATGAACTTCATGCCCAGCAGTACCACGGCGACGGCGATCGGCACGGACACCAGGAACGTCCACCGCCAGCTCAGGCTGGTCATCAGTCCACCGACCACAAGGCCCAAGGAGAAGCCGCTGGCGCCGAACGTGGTGAAGATGGAGAGGGCCTTGTTGCGCTCGCGGCCCTCGGCAAAGTTGGTAGTGATGATGGAGAAACCTGTGGGCGCGGTAAACGCTGCGGCGAGGCCCTTGACGAACCGGGTAGCGATCAGGATCGCGGGATCGTCCACCAAGCCACCCAGGAGTGAGGCTGCGGCGAACACCGCCAAGGCGATGAGGAATATGCGACGGCGGCCCAACAGGTCCGCGAGACGGCCGCCCAGGAGCAGGAGGCTTCCGTACCCCAGGACGTAGGCGGAGACGATCCACTGAAGGGAATCGGTTCCGAGGTTGAGTTCCTGTCCGATGGAAGGCAGTGCCACGCCAACCATGGAAACGTCCAGCCCGTCCAGGGCGAGGACGGTGCAGACAACCATCAGCAACAGCCACTGGGCGCGCGTCCACCGGACGGCTGAAACCACTGGTTCGGCGGATCTTTGAAGGGTGGTGGGTGATGTCATGCCTCCAAGCTATATGACGCGTCATTGAATGACAAGGAATATGACCCGGAATATTATGACGTGGATTCTAATGGCGGAATGGACTAGAATCAGGGCATGGCAACGACGCGTGACCGCCAGCTCGTTGAGCAGTGGCGCAGCATTCAGGACTCCTACTTCCGCACCGCAGGAGCCATTGACCGCGCCCTGGAGGCCAAGTTCGATATCGGCCTGAACGAGTTCGAAATCCTGGACCTCGTGGCCGAAAGCACTGACGCCGCTTGCCGCATGAAGTCTTTGGGGGAGCGCACCCCCATGACTCAAAGCGCCGTGTCCAAGGTGGTGGACAGGCTGGAAAAGGCAGGTCTGGTCTCCCGCCAAACGTGCGCCGATGATCGTCGCTCCCTGTTTCTGGAGCTCACAGACGCCGGCCGTGCCCTTCATGAATCTGCTGCCGTGGAACACCGTGCACTTCTCAAGGAAAACCTCGGCTAGGACGTTCTCCGCGAATCTCAAGATCCCTTGAGCAAAAACTGAGGAAACCCTGCGCTTCAGTGGGGCCGGAAAGCCTTTATTTTCATATTGATTCCCGCAACAATGGTGCTTGCACGCCAGGCTGGGGTTTGGTGCCGCTGGCTTTGGGGAGTGTTCTTGTGGGCAAGCATAGTGAATCTAACCGATATGTAGACTTGGTGCGCACCGACGATTTTCGTCGTATGCTCATCGCCGGAATCCTGGCAGCCGTAGCCTTTTTCGCTTTTGGTTTCCAACCCCTGAATTCCGTCTCTACCGGCTCCGTGGACGGTTCTGTGGCGCAAGGCGTCGTTGGACCTTTCTCGCTTGGCAGCCTTGTGCCGCCGGAAGCAGAAACCACGGTGATCGACACCATGCCCGAGCCGCCCGTCCAAGAGGCTGGCACGCCCATGGTCTATTTTGACCGCGCACTCGTCCGGACAGTGGCCAAGGACGGATCATCCGGCCTGACGGTCGCTTCGTCAGGCTTGTCGCGTCCACCAACCGGCAGCCTTTACGCGCCGCTTGAAGTCCTCAATCCGAGCTCTCCATACGGCTACCGCTACAGTCCGTTGACCGGACTTCCCGGTGAATTCCACTGGGGCCAGGATTACGCCGCCGCATGCGGCACGCGTGTCTACGCCGCCGACGCCGGGGTGGTAAGGGCCGTCGGTTGGCACCTTTGGGGTGGCGGCAACCGTGTTGAGATTGAACACGGCAACGGCCTGGTCACCACCTACAACCACCTTCAAGCGATTGGTGTGACGCAGGGCCAGTCCGTGCGCGTCGGAGAAGTCATCGCCGAGGTAGGGACCACCGGATGGTCCACTGGGTGCCACCTGCACTTTGAGACGATCGTGAACGGCTTGCACACCAACCCCAACGGCTGGACCTATCTGCCTCTCCGGCAGATCGATCCGCTGCAGAACATCACCATGGTGAATTACCAGCCTGGAGTTGGAACGGGCGTCTCTGCGTCGCCGCAGTGGGCCGTGCCGGTGTCAGACAGCACTAACCGGGCTGTCATAGGTGGCGACCACGAAGAGAGTGTTGCTCCACCGGTGATCGCATCGCCGAGCACTTCGGGTACTACGCCGCCTGTCACTTCGGGCACTACGCCGCCGGCCACTCAAACGCCACCGGCTACCTCGACGCCTACGCAGACTGTCACACCGACTCCGACAGTGACGGCAACGCCTACGCCAACGGCGACGGCGACACCAACAGCGACGGCGGCACCAAGCCCGACGGCGACTTCCACACCGACGCCCACGCCGACGTCCAGCACAACGACACCGGGCACAACGACGCCTGGCACAACGACTACTGTGCCCAGCACGTCCCCGGTGGTCCCCAGCACTGCCACCGCGCCCGCCGTCGTCGAGCCCGTGGCGCCCGTCGCACCCGTCGCTCCAGCGCCCGCTGATCCGGCCCCTGCGCCAGTGGCCCCTGCGCCCGCACCCGTGGTTGCACCAGCCCCCGTGGTGGTCGAGCCAGCGCCTGTGGCTGTAGCACCAGCACCCGTGGTGGTTGCTCCCGCCCCGGTTGCGGTCACTCAAACCGTAGAGCCTGTGGCTCCGGTGCCGGCGGCCCCTGTTCCGGCGCCCAGCCCTGCAGCTGTGCTTCCATCAACTCCTCCGGCAGTGGTCCTTCCGCCTGGATACATCCTCATTGGTCCGGACAAGGTCCAACGGCCGGACGGCGTGATTGTGCCGCTGTCTACGCTCATCCTTCCCACGTCATAAGCCAGCGAGTAGGTACACCTACGTTTCATGGCTTGGGCAGCTCCCCGTAAGCTCGATGGCGGCAATCCCGCCAGACGACGTCGTCAGGAAGCGATCACATGAGAACCCTCTACAGCATTCCCCTTACCTTCAACGATGGCTCTGAAGCAGACTTCGGACGCTTTGAAGGGAAAGCGGTCCTGGTGGTGAACGTGGCCTCCGAATGCGGCTTCACGCGCCAGTACGCGGGCCTCGAGGAGCTCTACGGAAAGTATCGCGAGGACGGCCTGGAAGTCCTTGGTGTGCCCTGCAACCAGTTTGGTGGCCAGGAGCCCGGCGCCGACGAGGAAATCGCCGAGTTCTGTGAACGCAACTTTGGCGTCTCATTCCCGCTTACCAGCAAGGCCAACGTGCTGGGCAAAGAGCAGCATCCGTTGTTTGCTGAGCTGACCCGGGATGAGACCGGGCAGCCGGTCAAGGTCAAGTGGAACTTTGAGAAGTTCGTCATAAACCGTGACGGCGAGCTCGTGGCAAGGTTCCCCTCCACGGTTGAACCTGACGCGCAGGAATTGGTTGACGCCGTTGAAAAGGCTTTGTCATAAGAGTCCGCGAATTCGAAAGGAGAAAGTAATTTTCCAACATTCCGCCGGCAGTTAGCCTGTTGTTGGCTTGTTGTCTGGTTGGATTGGAAGTACTGGAATGACACGGGAGACGCCGTCTCCCACCAAACGCTAAGGCAGCTATGGAGCTCATCGAGGCCGAGTACCCCAAACCAGGTCATGTGCTTTTGCATTTGAGCGATCTTCACTTGGTGGCCGGTCCAGACACACTCCACGGTTCGGTGGACAGCGCTGCCAGGCTCCAGGAGATCTGCGATCAGATCATTGCCTCCAGGATCAAGCCGGAGGCCATCATTTTCACCGGAGACCTTGCGGACAAGGGCGAATTCCGAGCCTACAAACGTCTGCGCGAAATGATTGAGCCCGTGTGCGACGCCCTCGGAGCGAAGGCCATTTGGGCCATGGGCAACCACGACAACCGCGCGAACTTCCGCTCGGCCTTCCTGGACGCCTCCGTAGCGAGCCGGCCGCAGGACCCTGTGGACCGCAGCTACTTCGTCAACGGGCTCCGGATCATTACCTTGGACACCACGGTCCCCGGATACCACTACGGCGAACTGTCAGAATCCCAACTGGAGTGGCTGGCCTCAGAACTGGCCACGCCGGCGCCGGACGGCACCATCCTCGCCCTGCATCACCCGCCTGTCCCATGCGTGCAGGACCTCGCCGTGTTGGTGGAGCTGCGCGGCCAACCCGCACTGGCCGCCGTCGTCCGTAACACAGACGTTCGCACCATCCTGGGTGGCCACCTGCATTACTCGACGACGGCGAGCTTCGCCGGCATCCCGGTATCGGTCGCCTCAGCAACGTGCTACACGCAGGACCTCGGCGTGCGCGCCGGCGGACAGCGCGGACGTGACGGAGCGCAGTCGTACAACATGATCCACGTCTACGAGCACACGATCGTGCATTCCGTGGTTCCGATGTCCGGTGGCGTGACAGTTGGCGAGCCCTTGGATGCGGCCGAAGTCCAGCGGCGGCTGGCGGCAGCCGGCATCCGTATTCCTCACGAGTCACGCGTGGGGGCCCACACGTCGCCGGGCACGCACACCTCTTCGATCCCGCTCGTTTCTCCCGGCGGCCCTACTTCTCCCAGGGTGCCTTAACCGGGAAGTACTTCTCCAGGAAATCGGTCACCAGGTCGGCCCGTTCGTTTGCCTCGACTTCGGGGAAACTGCCGTCATTCAGGCAGAAGAAGTCCATGTGGCGCTTTGCGAGCAGCTTGGGAAGGTAGTGCAGTCCGGCCCACATGGTGGAGTCCACATACCTGACCTTGGCGCTGGTCTGCGTGACGGCGCGGCCGGTGAGCAGTGCGTAGTAGTGGTAGAACGAGTTGGTCACTGAAATGTTGTCGGCGGCCCGGAACCGGCTGCCGGCGGTCTTCGCGAACTCGGCGGGAAATTCCTTCTCCATCTGGGCCACCACGCTCCGGCGCAGGGGAGCGGCCGTGTGTTCCAGGTGCCTGGTGGTGATCCGTCCGAAGCGTTCCCACAGCAGCTTGCGGTTGACGCGCGCAGCGTTCTCGAAGCCACTGCGTTCGGCATCGTTCTCTCCGAGCCCGATGCGGGTGTCAGCCTCGATGAACTTGGTGATTCCGCCGGGCGTGAAGAACATGTCCGGGCCCACGGGCCTGCCAAAGAACATGTCGTCGTTGGAGTAGAGGAAGTGTTCGGACAATCCCTCGATATGGTGCAGCTGGCACTCCACTGCTTGCGAGTTGTGGGTGGGCAATACTGAGGGATCGGCAAAGAACTCTTCGCTGCGCACGATCGTGACCGATGGGTGGTCGGCCAGCCACGCCGGGGCGGGCGAGTCCGTGGCGATGAAGATCCGCCGGATCCAAGGCGCGAACATGTGCACCGAGCGCAGTGCGTACTTCAGTTCGTTGATCTGCCGGAAGCGTGCCTCATGGTCGTCGCCTTCGCCGAGGACAGCCCCAGCCTGCTGGGCGCGTCTCCTGGCGATGTATTCGGGGTCGCTGCCATCCACCCACGAGAAGACGATGTCGATGTCGAAATCGATGTCGCTTGCGTGGTCAGCGAACATGTTCTCGATGGTCGGCCAAGTGAGGCCATGGCGCTGCACGGTACCGCGAACGGCGTCCTGGCGCAGCATGGTGCGCCTGGTCAGGGAATTCTCCACGGGGAGTTCAAGGTGGTCGCCTTCGAACCTCCACAGTTCCAACTGGACACCAAGGGCAGGGCCGTACCAAAGCCCGCCGCCGAGTTCCACCCTGGGCCGGTACAGGCGGAAGATCCGTGCCTTCCGGTTGGCCGAGAGTTCGCCGTCTGCCACCAGGACCGAGGTCTTCTTCTTGGCATCAACAGTCATGGAGTAGAACGGCTCATTGCGGAAGGCAGCAACCAACGCTTCGCGAACGTCCTTGCGCGACTCCCAGTCAACGGCGATGACCGGCCTTTCGTCGTTGCCACGCACCAGGATGAAGTCCACGCCTGCGGCGTCCAAAGCGGCGCGGATGGCCAGCAGGTCCGCAACCATTGCCTGTTGGGGCGTGAGGTCACCGTTAAGGAGCGCGTACCGCCCGCGGTGACGGACGACGTCGGACCTGTGCTTCAGGTGGGCAACGACGGCAGGTGAGACCGCCTCGGCGATCGCATCTTCCTCTACGGTGGGGCTGCCGTGGTAAATCGGATCGACCTGTGCTTGCGTGATGGCTTTTCTCCGTACTGTTGTGAGTCGTTTCTGGGGAATGCGGGAGTCTAGATGGCGAGGGCCTCGCGCCAGCTGCGCAGGAAGGCTCCGCCGGCGTCGTCGTGAATGACGTCGTCCGCCAGCTCGAGGTCAGCGGCGGTAAGAATGGTGTAGGGCTTCACCGGAACGCCGTCTGCGGGCCGGACGTCCACGTGCTTCACATCGTGGTCGTTGTGGTGAAGCCAGTCTGCCATGGCGTAGTCCGTACGGGAATCACCTACGGTGCGCCAGGAGAGCGGGGTGATGCCCTGGGCGGCCAACAGTTCCACTGCCCGGCTGGCGCCCAGGTCCTTGCCCAAGCGGACGGATTCGATGTCCGTGGAAATGATGGTGGGGTCCAGGCGGTAATCCACGGTGTCATCGGACTCAGGGGCGTGGTGGTCCAGGATTGCTGCGTTCAGGCCGTGGCGGCCCATGATGTTCAGGGCATCGGCGTCGAAGAGTTTTTGCTCGGCCAGGTAATCTTCGCTGGCCACCTCAACGTGCTGCTCAACGGAGACCATGGCCCGCTTGGTTTCATCGAAGAACATATGCGCGGAATAGTCCTCGGCCACGAGCCTGCGGATGTCATCCCCGTATGCCTTGGGCACGGCGAGCTCGTGGTCCACGTGGATGGGGCCGGGACCGGCAGCGGTGTAGCTGAACCAGACGGCGCCCTTTTCGCAGATGGCGTGGATGATGGTGTCGGCCGGCATTCCGGCCTCGATCATCGGCCCCATGACCTGTTCGCTGATGAAGGCGTCCGAGCGGCCCGTGTTGAAGATGACGGGGATGCCGGCCGAAGCCAGCGCCACGAGGTCCGCGATGATATCCGGCTTGACGTCGCGTGTCACAGGGCTGGCGATGGGGCCGTCGACGTCCAGCAGCAGCGCGAGGGCTGGGGCCGTGTGGGCAGCGGTCCGGTCGGTACCTTGGAGCGATTGAGTCATGCACCTATTCTGTCAGTCCCCGAGGTGTGCATCACAGCTATGACGCCAGACGTTCGGATAGTCACCGTTTGGCCACAACCTGCGTGTGCCGGGGGTCACAAGTTCCGTTAGCGCAGCAACTTCCATAGGCTTGCAGGGTGATCTTCAAAGCTGTGGGCGAGGGACGCCCGTACCCTGACCATGGATATTCCGCGCCGCGTGACTGGGCTGCCCTTCCGCCGCGGCCCGTTCGCCTGGATGAACTTGTAACCACCAAGCGCACCCTGGATCTGGAGGCATTGCTGGCAGAAGATTCAACGTTCTTTGGGGATTTGTTCCCGCACGTGGTCCAGTACCAGGGCGTTCTGTACCTCGAAGATGGGCTCCATCGGGCAGTCCGCACCGCGCTCCACCAGAGGACGGCCATCCACGCACGCGTGCTGGTGATCGATGGCTAGGCAGCGCAAGCGTCCCAAAGATGTGACGCAGTTGCACGGGCACCATGTGGTGACCGGACCTGAGCTTCGTGCGACCTTCGCCGAGGATGCCCGTGCCCAACGCAGCCGCTTCCGGCGCCGCGTCTTCCACGCCATTGTCCTTGTCCTGCTGGTAGGTGTCATAGCTGCCGGAGCAGTTGGTGCCTGGGCCATCATGAACGGTGTCATCAAGATTCCCACGGCGATCGCGAGCAAAGCGCCCACCAGCCTCTGCCCCACCACCACGTTCGATTACGTACCGAACGAAACCGTGAACATCAACGTCTTCAACGCCACCTCACGGGCAGGGCTGGCTACTACTGTTGCCGACGAGTTCACAGCGCGGGGGTACAAGGTCCTATCCGTAGACAACAGCGACACTGCGTACTCGGGGATCGGCGTGGTGGTCTCGGGAGTCAAGGGCCAGGCAGCTGCACTCAACATCCAGCGGAATTTGGCAGGAACGGACTACTTCCAGGACAACCGCGAAGACGAATCAGTGGACGTAGTCCTCACCCGGGGCTATCAGGGCTTGGTGGAACCGCAGCTCGTGGATCAGACTCCCGGCAAGCTCAGCTGCCCGCGCGAGGACCTGAGGATTGCGGATACTTCCCGATGGCCGATCATCCCCACCCGTCCGGCTCAGTAGTTGGGAGTTAAAGGGTCACAGCATCCATGCGGACGGGCTTGCCCGCCTCGTCGAACTGTGCTCCCGCACCCAGCTGGATGAATCGCACCGTTTGCGCTGTCTGGAGCTCGACGTCGGAGGCTGGGGCAGGCGCCGGAGTCTCGCCGTCGGGCGTTCGGTTGCGTCGTGCGGCACTGGCGGACAGTGTGCCGTGAATGAGCCGCGCCAGCTGGGCGACATCAGTGTCCGGGAGGTAGCCCTGCTGGACGCCGTCAGTCAGGATGTCCTGGAGGAGGACGTTGAGGTCGCCCACGTGGTCCGCGAGCTTCGCGAACGAGGCCGGGGAAAGGACAGCGGCCATCGCTGGCCCTGGCGGAAGGTGGCGGCGGCTGAGGTCCTCCACCTGGGCGCGCACGTACAGTGCCAGCCGCTCCACCGGGTTGTCCAGCCTGTTCAGCGACTCCCTCAGCTCTGTCAGGAACCGTTCGGTCTCGTCCAGGGCGTAGGAGATGAGGAGTTCTTCGATGTCGGCGTAGTAGTTATAGACAGCCGTGCGGCCCACGCCGGCGTGCCGGGCAACGTCCGTCATGGTCAGGCCAGGCAGGCCGTGGGTAAACAACAGCTCGCCGAATGCCGTGAGGACACGGCGCTGGGTCTCTGCGCGTTGCGCGGCATTGCTGGCCGCCGAAATCCTGGGCATGCAGACACTTTACCGCGATGTGTCAGTAAAACGCTGCACGCCGACCTCAACCGGGGCGGTGTCAGACCGCACAGCCGTCCGGTCCGCAGGCTTCGCCGTCGGCGGCATTGACGAGCACCAGCGGGTGGGTCTCCTGCCAGGCCTGGTTCAGGGCGGCCGTAAACGTTTCGGATGGCTGGGCGCCCGAGAGCCCGAACTTGCGGTCGATGACGAAGAACGGGACCCCGGAGATCCCATAGGCGCGCGCCTGCTCCATGTCCGCGGCAACGGCGCCGCGGTAGCGATGGCCTCCAGTGCCTCCTGG
>Ga0207697_10001383_pt1 | contig 13280 bp, 9 predicted proteins | sample KBSSwiS5withPhiX_FD_184293 | JGI IMG/M metagenome (GOLD analysis project Ga0207697, IMG submission 184293) | Switchgrass rhizosphere microbial communities from Kellogg Biological Station, Michigan, USA, with PhiX - S5 (SPAdes) (version 2) | ecosystem: Host-associated > Plants > Roots >... | reverse complement strand
CGTGTGCTGCAGCACCGCCCGCCCCTTGAGCATGGCGTTCAGACAGGTTCGCGGGCTTGTTTCCCGCTCTTGCGCCAGCCTCACGTCCCTGTGCGCCCTTGCCGTGCTCCGCGCCCGCGCGCTTATCGAACGACTTGATAGCGTCGGCGTTCGGATTGCCCTTATTTTCTGACGCCTGGAGACTGCGGTCTTTGCTTGCCGCCTCTTGCCTGGCACGCTGTTCGGAGGTTGCCGGCATTTTCCGGGCGTTCTCCGCAGCGGCTTTTTGTTCTGCAGACGGTTCCGCTTTCACTCCGTTGGGCCCATTAAAGCTGGCACGGTTAGCGTTGACCTGTTGATTCACCACCGAGCGATCGACAAAGGTGTTGTGGACGACGGCGGTATTCACGTTTGTCACAGCTGTGTTGTAACGGAACGCGTTTCCTTCCCAGCGGCCGCCCCAGTAACCATTGCCGGAGTAGCCATAACCGTAGTTGACGCCACCGTAAAAACCGACAGTCGGGCCCCAGTAGCCGTCATTAAAAACGTAAACGCCGTTGCGCCAGCCCCACCAGGGCGGAGTCCAGAGAAAACCCACTCGCGGCGGAGCGACCCAAACGCCTGGTACCCAATAATAACCACCGCCACCCCAGCCCCAGTAACCGGGAGTCCAGATATAGCCGGCGACCGGACAGGGCGGTTGCACCACAACCGGCAGAACCGGCGGCGCAAAATTGACGGATATGCCTACTTGGGCGAGCGAGGTCGTCAAAGGTAGTGCTAGGAATAGAAATCCAGCCAAAATAAAGGAACGTAATTTCATCATTTTAATTTTCATATGTAACCACACGCGGATCAATCGGTTTCGCAAAGAAAGCAGGAAATAGGAAAGCAAGAAGTAAAAGTGGGAATTAAGAAGTGCCGGCGCAGCGCTTAGCGTTTCTTGTAGCCGAAGAAACCGCGGCGGCGGATAATCTCAGCAACTTGCGTTGGCACCATCTCGTCCCAGCTTTCGTCCCCGGCGGCGATGCGCTTGAGCACGTCGCGTGAAAATATCGGCAAATATTTGGGATTATAGTTATCGAGCTGCACGAAACTGCCGCGACCGACCAGATAGTCGTAGAGCGGTTGCAGATCGGCTTTCAGTTTCCCCTTCAGATCGTGAATGGTTTGTAATTCATCGGTCGGGCTCCGTTGCACCGGATAGATATAAACCTTCAATTCATTCTTAAAGAGACGTCCGAAGCTCTCAAGAATGCCGCCGGGTAATTGCGTATAATATTTTTCGTCGAACAACTCAAAAATACTTGGCACACCCATGACGATGCCGATACGCTCCCGCGTCCGCCAGGAGAGATAAGCGGCGAGCCGGTAATATTCGAAGTAATCGGAAATGAGCACGGTCATGCCAGAGGCGCCCAGGACCTCCGCGCGCGCGAGGAAATCGCGACGGTCAACCTCCGTGCCGCCCGCCAGCAGGTTACGCATGGTCAGTTCCATGAGAGAGAGAATGGGCTTGTCCACCACGGCGGGGTCTTCTTTAAACTTTGCCAGGGCGCACTCTAACATGTCGATGTTGACGTACGTGACCGGACGAAAACTGCCGCGTTCGACCAGCACGGCCTTCTTATGCAACACGTCGGAAGGCTGTAGCACCTCGCGGTTCGGGCCAAACATCGCAGCGCCGCTCAGTCCCAGCTGCACTAGCCTGAGCGCCATGAGGCGATTGTCCACGTTGCGAAATTCGATTCCGCTGAACTCAAGCATGTCGATCTCAATGCGCCTGGTGGTGAGGTTGTCGAGGAGCGATTCGACGAGTTCCTCCGGCACGTGACTTAAAAAAAACGCCCCGTAGCAAAGATTCACGCCCACAATGCCAAGCGCTTCTTGTTGCGCCGATGCTTCCTCGTCCAGCATGAGCATGTGCATCACGATCTGGCTCGGCTGATCATTGATGCGACTCTGAAACTTGATCCCCATCCAGCCGTGGCTCTCCCTGGTGCCGCGATAGCTCCGTGCCTCCACTGTATCGGCGAAAGCGAAGAACGACGTGCTTTCGCCGCGTTCCTGCCCGAGGCGTTCCACGTCCAGATCAAATTCGCGGTCGAGCATTGCCTGCAGCCGGCTGCGCGAAACATATCGGTCAGCGTGCCCGTAGATGGCGTCGCTCACCTTCATGTCGTAAGCGGACATGCTTTTCGCGATCGTCCCCGCGGCGCCACCGACTCGGAAAAACCAGCGCGCCACTTCCTGCCCTGCGCCGACCTCGGCAAAAGTGCCGTACCAGCGTGGATCGAGATTGATCCTGAGCGCCTTGGAATGGGTATCGATCGTTTCTTCTTTCACGACGTGAGAACAGAGGATCTACTAAACTGCTTGGCGGAGGAAACGCGACAACGATTTTGGCGGTGATGCACCGCCCGATACAGAATTGGCGGCTGACGCAGCCGCCGCTGCAACAACTGATGACAGCGCAGCATGCGCTGTCACTTCATGCGGTCGAAGGTTTTTTGCAGAAGCTCGAGGTCCGAGGCGCCGCCGGTTTTCTCGCGAGTGGTCTCGATCCACTTTTTTTCCAGCGCGTTTTTCGTCGGGCGATTGGTTTCGTAGAATACGCCGAAGACGCCGGGGAATGGGAGCTGGGCGAGTTTGTAGGCGGCGAGCTCGTCGGTGACGTCGTGGCGCAGCTCGTCCTCGGGCGTGTTGTCCCATTTTCTTTCCTGGATCAGTTCGAAGCTGCCGCCTTTCTTCGGATTGGCTGGATCGAATACGTCCGGGAAAAATTCGACGCACTCAGACAAACATTCGATGACGCTGAAGCCTTGGTGATCCATGGCGCGCTCGATCATTTGGATCATGTGAGGTACCTGCGCCGCGTGCGTCCGCGCGATGAACGTCGCGCCCGCGGAGATCAGTTTTTTCATCGGGTTGACCGGCTGATCGATCGCGCCGGTGGGGTCGGTCTTGCTCTTGAACCCGATCGGTGACGTCGGCGAGGTCTGTTTCTTCGTCAGGCCATAGACGAAGTTGTCCATGATGAAATAGGTCATGTTGATATTCTTGCGCGCGCCGTGATCGAGATGGTTGCCGCCGATGGAGAATCCGTCGCCGTCGCCGCCGAACAGGAAGACGTGGAGATCAGGCCGGGCCAGGCTGATGCCGGACGCGAGCGGGACGGCGCGGCCGTGAATGTAATGCGCGCCGTGGCCGTTGACGAAATAGGGAAAGCGCGATGAGCAACCGATGCCTGCGAGGGTGACGATCTTTTCGTGATCGAGCTGTTTTTTTTCGAGAACTTTGTAGAACGCGGCGAGCACCGCGAAATCGCCGCAGCCGGGACACCAGGTCGGGTGGTCCGCGGTGATGGCTTTTTTGGTGAGTTTTTCCCTCGGGGGTTCCGCTATGGCGGTGGCCCCGTCGCCGTTTGGTCCTGTTGTTTCACTCATAAGAACACTCTTAATCACGAAGCCAGGAAACCAGGAAAGTCCGAACCAGACTTGTATTTGATTTTTCCATTCAGTGGATTCATGGGCTCCAGATTCGTTTCCTATTTTCCTGCTTTCCTCATTCCTTAAATCCAGCCTCAAACTTCAATAAATGTTTACCACAGGACGCAAAAAACGCGAGTTTACAGGCAAAATGAATCTCGACAATCGAGCTTGGCCGGCACGCGGCTGGCTGGGACTGGTCCTGGTGGCGGTTTGCTGGCCGCTGAACTGGATGTTGCCCGGTATCCGGACGGCTTACCTGTTCTTTCCACTTTGGCTTGGATACATTTTGGTGGTCGATGCTCTCGTGCAGCGACGGGCGGGCAATTCGCTCTGGTCGTGTTCACGGAAAAATTTTGTTCTGCTCTTTCTGCTCTCGGCGCCGGTGTGGTGGTTGTTTGAGCTGATCAACGTGCGCACTGCGAACTGGGAATATGTTGGGCGCGAGTTGCCCAATCCGTTTCTGTTCAACCTGCTTTGCACGATTTCGTTTTCGATAGTCATTCCAGCAATCTTCGAAACTGCGGGGCTGATGCACAGCTTCAGTTGGATGGAACGTTTCGCCTCGGGGCCACGCGTCCCAACACCAGGCGCGGTCTTTACGGGCCTGTTTGTTATCGGGCTGGCGATGCTCTCAGCAATGCTGGTCTGGCCACAAATCTTTTACCCATTCATCTGGACTGCGCTGGTGTTCATTTTCGAGCCGATCAATCACTGGACGGGTCGGCCCTTTTTCCTGAACGAACTGCGCGAGGGCGATTGGCGCACGGTGATTTCGCTGTCCATCGCTGCGCTGGTGTGCGGGTTCTTTTGGGAGCTGTGGAACTACTACTCGTTTCCCAAATGGGTTTATCACATCCCGGGACTGGCGTTTTTGCGAATCTTCGAAATGCCGTTGCTGGGGTATGGTGGTTACGTTCCGTTCGCGCTGGAGCTGTACGCGCTCAAGAATTTTATCTGGCCGAACGGACCACGGCTGGAGGCTCAAAATGAATGAGGAAAACGGAAAGAAGGATAGGATTTGAATCTGGAAACCACGAAACCATGAAGTTTTTTCGGGATTCCTGGCTTCCTGATTAACTTGATCTCATCCGACGCCTTGTGGCACGACTTCTCTTAGCGATTTCACGTTTTCCGCAGAGGTGTCCTGGTGCACGGTCGCCGCGCCGTCGCGTGGAATTGTCCTGGCAAACGGGCGGCCTTTGAATACGCCGTCCAAGATTTCTTTCACCCGGAACGTAAGACCGTCGGTTTTGGTGACGCTCTCGATTTTCGGTTCGCAGTAGCGAGCGCGCAAAATGGTGGCGAGCTGACCGAAGCCATAAAGCCCTTGGTCGTTCATCTCGACGGTCACAATGCGCTTGAATTTCGGCCAGATTTTTTCGAGACCGTTCGGCAACGGATGCAAGTGCCGCAGATGCAGCGCGCCGACTTTTTCGCCCTGTTCTCGCGCCATTGTCACGGCGTCGTGGATTGGACCGTAAGTCGATCCCCAGCCGACGATTAGTGTGTCGCCTTCCTGATCGCCGTAAACTTCCGGCACCGGAATTTCTTCCGCGAGCTTACGCAATTTGTTGCGCCGTTTGGCGGTCATCGCCATGTGCAACTTCGGGCTGCCCGTCGGGTGCCCCATTTCGTCGTGCTCGAGTCCAGCGAGAAGCGGATATTTTCCATCAAGAATGCGCGTGCCGGGCGGCGCGTGTTGCGTGATTTGATCGATGGGATACGGCTTGAACGTCTGGCGTGGTGTCAAATCGGGTTTGGGATCCGCCATCAACTTCGAAAGATCCGGTTCGTCGAACGCTTCGATGCGCGTGGCGAGCGACGTGTCGCTCAGGATGAAGACCGGCGTGCTGTATTTGCGCGCGATCCGGGCCGCTTCCACCGCGATGTAGAAACAATCTTCCACGCTCGCTGCCGCGACCACGACCCGCGGACTATCACCATGACTGCCGTAGATCGCCTGATGCAGATCGCTTTGCTCGACGTTGGTGGGAAGTCCGGTGCTCGGGCCACCGCGTTGGATGTTACAAATGATCAGCGGAATCTCGGCCATCGACGCCCAACCAATCGCTTCGGATTTGAGTGAAATGCCGGGGCCGGCGCTGCCCGTCACGGCAAGGTAACCTGAGTACGAACAACCGAGAGCGATCGATACCGACGCGAGCTCATCCTCGGCCTGGACGAAGATGCCGCCATACTTCGGCAGCTCGCGACGAAGCGTTTCCATCACGGACGACCATGGCGTGATCGGATAACCGGCGCCGTAACGCACGCCGGCCGCGATCAGTCCGTAGGCCAGCGCCTGGTTCCCATCCATGGTGATCTGCGCGCGGCCGCTGGCTCTCGGGATATGGTCGAACCGATAATGTTTAGTCAGGACGTTGCCGACCGGATAGGCGTAACCGGCCTGAAACGCCATGAGCGCGGTGTTAACGATGCTTTGGTCTTTGCCGGAGAATTTTTCGGTGATCAGTCTTTTCAGTTTGTCGGCGTCGAGATTGAAAATTTTCGCGATCAGGCCGAGCACGAAAATGTTTTTCCCTTTATCTTTCGCCGTGCCGCCGAGGGCTTCGACGGTGAGACCGGTGATCGGCACGCCAACATAAACGAAACGTTTGTCGTCGAGATTCGGCTCGACGTTGTCCGAATCGTAGAGCAACACGCCGCCTTCGCGCAGAAAGCTGATGTGATCCTGATAACTGTGTTGATAAAACGCGACCAGGAAGTCGGCTTCATCGCCTGCCGATAGCACTTCGCCGGAACCGATGCGCACCTGGAAAATGGAAGGGCCACCCGAGATCGTCGCCGGAATGGTCATGTAAGTCATGACATCGTGATCGCTACGGCCAGCGAGTCGGGCGAGAAACGCGCCGGCCGTCTGGATGCCGTCCTGCGAATTTCCCGCCAGCCGGATCACGGCGTCCTGAATGTTTTCAGGGCGCAGATCGGCCCGGTCCGAAACGGGAGCGGCCGTCGGGACGCCGTTCGCACCATCGGACCCGGTCATAACTGGGGTTGAAGTATTGTCTGGCAAAACTGGAAAACCTCGGGTGAGCAATCTCAGGCCATGTTGCCGATTTTTCCAGAGGAAAGTCCGAGCTCGCCGCGTTGTAGTGGCGGCTTACTGAGTGGAGGATTGAGATTCTATCCGGGAATCGTCGGCTCCCGGAGGACGATCCAGACCGCGGCGTTTTAGCAATGGCTCAATGTAAGGATCGCGGCCGACGAAATTCTTGAACAAGCTCAGTGCATCGGCCGATCCGCCGCGCGAGAGCAGGGTTGCGCGCAAGCGATCGCCGTTTTCGCGCTTCAATCCGCCGTGCTCCTTGATCCAATCGACTGTGTCGGCATCGAGCACTTCGCTCCAGATGTAGGAGTAATAACCCGCGGAATATCCGCCGGCGAACGCGTGCGAGAAATATGGACTGCGGTAACGCGGTGGAACCGGCGGAAAATCCACACCGGCCTTGTGCAAGGCGTCCGCTTCAAAAGCGATCGCGTCCTTCGGCACATCGGCAGGGTTTAACTGATGCCAGGCTTGGTCCAGGAGAGTGGCCGAAAGGTACTCGGTCGTCTTGTAACCTTGATTGAACTTCTCCGCGGCCATCACCTTATCCAGCAACGCCTGCGGCATCGGTTCGCCGGTCTGGTAATGTTTCGCGTAATTCTTGAGCACTTCCGGCCAGGTCGCCCACATCTCGTTCACCTGTGAGGGATACTCGACGAAGTCGCGCGGCACACTCGTTCCGCTGAACCGCGGATATTTTACGTTCGAAAACATTCCATGGAGCGCGTGACCGAACTCATGAAACGCAGTGCGCACTTCGTCATGAGTAAGTAACGTTGGCTCACCTGGTGACGGTTTCGGGATGTTGAGATGGTTCGCGACGACCGGCTTGAAGCCGAACAATTCGCTTTGTTCGACATAAGAATTCATCCACGCACCGCCGCGTTTTGAAGGCCGCGCATAATAATCGCCGATGAAAATCGCGAGCTGCTTGCCGTCGCTATCAAAGACATCGAACACTCGCACGTCCGGGAGATACACCGGCAGATCGTGGCGCTCCTTGAAGGTGAGGCCGTAGAGTTTGCCCGCGGCAAAGAAAACGCCGTCGAGCAGGACGTGATTGAATTCATAATACGGGCGCAGCTGCGATTCATCGAAATCGTATTTCGCTTTGCGCACTTTCTCCGAATAAAAATCCCAATCCCAAGCTGCGATCTGAAATCCGCCCTTCTCTTGATCGACAATCTTCTGCTGCTCGGAGGCTTCACGCCTGGCATTGGCGACGGCGGGGGGCGCGAGATCGCCGAGAAGTTTGTTCACGGTCGGAACGTTCTTCGCCGTCTGCTCTTCGAGTTGATAGGCGGCCCAATTTTCGTATCCGAGCAGCTTCGCCTTCTCGGCGCGCAACTGCGCCGCCCTCAACACGACGTTGCGCGTATCGAACTCGCCGCCGTGACTGTTGCGCGCGAGCGACGTTTGCATGATCCGCTCGCGCATCGGTCGATTTTGCAACGACTTGAGCAACGGCTGCCCGGTCGTGTTTTGCATTTGAATCACAAACTTGCCCTCTTTGTGCTCGGCTTTGGCCGCGTTGATCAGAGTCGCGATTTGGGTGTCGGAAAGACCCTCCAGATCTTCCTTGCGATCGACCACGACCGAGGAAGCGTTCTTTTCTTTGAGAACGTATTGTTCGAACTTCGTCTGCAACGTTGCCAGCTCGGCATTGATCTTCTTCAGCTTTTCTTTGTCGGACTCCGAAAGTTTTGCGCCGGCGCGCACGAAATCTTTGTAATAGCGCTCGAGTAGGTAACTGGATTCCGGATCGAGGCCGAGCTTGTCGCGATTGTCGTAGAGTTGCTGGATGCGCGCGAAAAGTTTGCCGTTGAGATGGATCGCATCGCGGTGCGCGGAGAGCTTTGGCGCCATGTCAGTCTCAATCTTTTGCATCGCCGGATTCGTATTGCACGAATTGAGATTCGAGAACGTGGTTTCCGAGCGATCGAGCAGACGTCCGGTGCGCTCGAGGGCGACTACAGTGTTCTCAAATGTCGGCTTTTCCGAATTGTTCGCGATCGGCTCAATTTCCTTGAGCTGCTCGCGCATGCCGGCTTCGATTGCCGGGGCGAAATGTTCGTCCTTGATTTTGTCGAACGGCGGATAGTGATACGGAAGAGCGCTCTCCACCAGCAGTGGATTGTCGCCAGCATGAGGTGAGGACGGCGCGCTTTTCGCGGACGGTTTCTCGGCGTTGAGAGAGGTAGAGGCTATTTGCATGACTGATAAGATTGCCAGGATGCGGAACAGCTGAGTGATCGCGACTGAATGATGCATAGCGAGAATGTCACTTGTGCACGCGACGACGCGTGAACGCAACTACGGGAACGCTCCCCGGACCTGAATTCGACGACTCGACAGACGCTCACTCCGCCGACGATAATTGGCACCAAAATGAGGTGTCACGTTTTTGCTCTGCTCGTGTCTTCGTCAATCAGCGTCGCAGCTGACAACGTTACTCCAAAGTTCGATGCGCATGCCGCAGAGCGATTTGCAAAGCTAGCTCTCGCATGCGTCGGCAAAGAATATCCGAACAAGATCAGTCATGTGCTTAACAGCGACAGCGATGTTGCGCCGCCGCGTAAACTCACACCCGCATTTTATGGCTGCTACGACTGGCATTCATCCGTGCATGGACATTGGCTGCTCGTCAGGCTGATACGGACATTTCCGAACGCGCCGTTTGCCGCGCCGGCGCGCGATGCGCTGCGCAAGAGCCTCACCGCTGGAAATCTGAAACAGGAAACTGCTTATCTTCACGGAGCGGGCCGGACCAGTTTCGAACGTCCATATGGATTGGCGTGGCTCCTTCAATTGTGCGCCGAGCTGCGGGAGTGGGATGACGAGCAAGCGCGCGAGATGTCAGCCAACCTGCGCCCGTTGGAAGAAGCTGCAGTGGAGCGATTGAAAACATGGCTGCCGAAACTCTCGCATCCAGTCCGCATCGGTGAGCATGACCAGACGGCGTTCGGACTTGGGTTAATGTTTGATTATGCCCGGTCGAAAGGTGATGAAGCTTTCACCAAGCTGGTCACCGATTCGGCGAAAAAGTTCTTTCTCGCCGATAAAGATTGCCCGCTCTCTTATGAACCTTCCGGCGAAGATTTCCTCTCACCATGTCTAGCTGAGGCAGACATGATGCGCCGCGTGATTCCTCCCGCGGAATTCGCGACTTGGTTGAAAGAGTTTATGCCGCAGATTCCGACCATTCGAAATGCTGATTGGCTACCGGTCACGGTGTCGCCCGATCGAAGCGATCCAAAGCTTGCGCATCTTGATGGATTGAATTTGAGCCGGGCGTGGATGTTGGAAGGAATTATATCGGCACTGCCTGCGGACGATCCACGCCGGCCGGCGCTTGCTGCCGCGGCCGAGGCTCATCGTCGCGCGGGACTCGCGGCCGTGACCGGTGAACATTACGAAGGCGGACACTGGCTCGGGAGCTTTGCGGTTTATCTAACGACCCAGCGCGGGATCCAAGGCGGCTCCAAGTTGAAATGAAATTCAGGATTTTCTTGGTCGTTGCGTCATGCGTCGTCAGCCTTATCACCGCCTTTGTTGTTTCGCGCAGTGGTTCTTCGACCGAAAGCGTCAGGACGCACGCAAGACCGCTGATCGGCCTTTCGATGGACACGTTGAAAGAGGAACGCTGGCAGGGAGACCGCGACCTGTTTGTGGCCCACGCGAGGGAACTCGGCGCGGATGTTCTGGTCCAATCGGCCAATAGCGATGACACCCGTCAAATCGGCGACGTCCAGGCGTTGATCAGCCGGCGCGTCGATGTGCTGGTGATTGTTCCGCACAACGGCGGCGCGATGGCGAAAGCCGTCAACATGGCGCACGACGCCGGGATTCCCGTGCTGGCCTACGATCGGTTAATTACGGACTGCGATCTCGATCTGTATATGACTTTCGACAACGAGAAAGTGGGCGAACTGCAGGCCCAATTCCTGGTCGATCATCTTCCGAAGGATCGAAAGAAAAAGATCGTCCGAATTTATGGCGCGAAAACGGACAATAACGCGCTGCTCTACAAACGAGGTCAGGACAAGGTCCTGACTCCGCTGATCAAGAGGGGCGAAATCGAAGTTGTGCACGAAGACTGGACACAGGATTGGAAACCGGAAAACGCGAAGAAGATCGCGAGCGCGGCAATTACGAAGATCGGCCCAGATTTCGATGCTATTCTGGCGTCGAACGATGGCACCGCCGGAGGCGCAATTCAGGCGCTGAGCGAAGAAGGTCTTGCAGGCAAAATTTTGGTCACTGGGCAGGATGCCGAGTTGAGCGCATGCCAGCGGATCGTCAACGGCATCCAGGCAATGACGATATACAAGCCGCTTTCCCAGCTTGCGAAACAGGCCACGGAAGCGGCGACGAAAATGGCGAGAGGCAAACCGGTGTTCGCGCCCGAGAAGATCAACAATGGAAAAATCGACGTGCCTTCAATTCTTCTCGACGTCGTTGTGGTCACAAAAGAGAACATGATGGACACCGTTGTGAAAGACGGCTTTCACAAAGCGGCGGATGTATATCGCAGTCTGCCCGAGGCACAACAGTCACGTTGATTGTGCTCTAAGGAATTGCAGATGAATCCGGTCGTGCTTCAGGCAGAGAACATCACGAAAACATTTCCGGGCGTTGTCGCGCTCAAAGATGTCAGTTTTGACCTGCGCCCAGGCGAAATCCACGGGCTCTGCGGCGAAAATGGAGCCGGCAAATCGACGCTGATCAAACTGATCTCAGGCATTTATCCGTACGGCTCATACGAGGGAGATTTTTTCGTTCACGGACAGCTTTCGAAATTTCGTTCGCTCGCAGACGCCCAACGCGCGGGAATTGCGGTCATCTACCAGGAACTCGCGCTCGTTAACGACATGACAGTCGGAGAAAATATTTTCCTCGGCTCGGAGCCGCGCACGCCACGAGGCTTGATCGACTGGGACAAGGTCTATCACGAGGCGCGGGTACTCTTGCGAAAGTTTAACGTCGGGATCGACCCGAGCGACCCGGTCGCGAAGCTCGGGATGGGCCAGAAACAGCTGGTGGAAATCGTAAAGGCGCTCTCAAAGAATTCGAACATCCTGGTTCTTGATGAACCAACGGCCGCGTTGGCAGAACACGAAGTGCTCATCCTCCTCGATATCCTGCGCGATCTTCGTCGCCGAGGAATCGGAAGCATCTACATCTCGCATAAACTCGACGAAGTTTTTGCGGTCTGCGACCGCATTACCGTACTCCGCGATGGGGCGTCTGTCGCCACGCTCGACAGCAAACAAACGGACAAGGCGCAAATCATCAAACACATGGTCGGGCGCGAAATCAGCGACCTGTTTCCGCGACGCAGACCGAAGCTGGGCCCATCAGCCCTCGAAATTGAAAACCTCACTGTAGCCGATCCTCATTCCGGAGAGCCTTTTCTGACCGACATTAGTTTTTCGTTGCGCGCTGGTGAAGTGCTGGGCGTCGGCGGTCTGATGGGCGCCGGTCGCACCGAGCTGCTGATGCATTTGTTCGGCGCGTGGGGCAACAGGTTGAGGGGCTCCGTCCATCTCAATGGCCGCGAACTGGTCGCTCGAAAGCCAGAAGAAATTATTCGTCACGGCATGGTGCTGGTGAGCGAAGATCGTCGCCGCTACGGATTGATTCTGGGCAAAACGATTGGTTTCAATCTTTCGTTGTCTTCTTTGGCAAAGCTGACGAAGAACCGGCTAATTGATCAGGGCCTGGAATTCCAAAGGAACAACTATTTCTTTCAATCGTTGCGCGTGAAAGCGCCGACACTCGAGGCGCTGGTCGCGAAGCTTTCCGGCGGCACGCAGCAGAAGATTGTTCTGGGCAAGGCGCTCATGACCGAGCCGCTCGTGGTTTTTCTTGATGAACCGACTCGGGGAATCGATGTGGGCGCCAAGCTGGAGATTTACGAAATCGTTAATCAACTGACCGACGCAGGCAAAGCTGTCCTCCTCGTATCAAGCGAGCTGCCTGAATTGATCGGGATGAGCGATCGCATCCTGGTTCTGCATGAAGGCCGCATCAGCGGTGAATTCAATCGGGACGAAGCCACCCAGGAAAGATTGCTCGCCGCTGCCATGGGACAGAGACAGGTGATACTCACCTGAAGTGACGAATGACCAATGACGAATGACGAACTAGAGGAAGCGTTTTGGAATGAGGGCAGCGAGAGTTATGTAGTTCGTGAGACTACCGAGCAAGCTTTCGAACGAACTTACGATCTGGAGGAGCGCACGGCGCGTTTCGGCGAAGCGATAATCGATTTTGCGAACCTCATTCCGCAGACAGCCGTGACGCGCCCGCTGATCGAGCAACTTGTTGGCTGCGGGACGAGTGTTGGCGCAAATTATTGCGAGGCTGACGACGCAGTGTCCAAAAAGGAATTTCGACTTCGTTGCGGAACGTGCAAAAAGGAAGCGCGTGAAGCGAAACACTTCTTGCGAATGATCGTCCGTGCCGTCCCAGAACTGAAGTCGCAAGCCCGCCCACTTTGGCAAGAAGCAAAAGAACTCCATCTGATCTTCGCGAAAATCTGGCGAAGCGCCGAATGAATCTCATTCCTTCGTCATTCGTCATCCGGAATTCGTCATTCTTTTGATGCAATCAAAACGATCATTTCGCGATTTCTCGCTGGTCATCGCGCTCGTCGTCATTTGCGCGTTCTTCGCCATCGTGTCGCCGCAGTTTCTGAGCGCCCGCAATCTCTCCCTGCTCATCACCGAGCTCTCGATCAC
>Ga0207697_10001379_pt1 | contig 13305 bp, 16 predicted proteins | sample KBSSwiS5withPhiX_FD_184293 | JGI IMG/M metagenome (GOLD analysis project Ga0207697, IMG submission 184293) | Switchgrass rhizosphere microbial communities from Kellogg Biological Station, Michigan, USA, with PhiX - S5 (SPAdes) (version 2) | ecosystem: Host-associated > Plants > Roots >... | reverse complement strand
AGCGCCGTCTCCTTGAGCAACGGTCTGCCGCGCATAAGATTCGCATTCATGGCGATTTTCATCTTGGTCAGGCCCTTCATACCGGTCGCGATTTTATTTTCCTCGATTTCGAAGGCGAACCCGCGCGTCCGCTAGGCGAGCGGAAATTGAAACGCTCGGCTCTGCGCGATGTCGCTGGCATGATGCGCTCGTTTCAATACGCCGCCTACAGTGCGCTCTGGCAACCAGCGATGCGACAGGAAGACGTTCCCTTTCTGGAGAAATGGGCCGACATCTGGTATCGCGAGATGAGCAGCACATTTCTGCAAAGCTATCTCGCCGCTACCAGCGACGCCCTTTTTATTCCGCGCAACGAAGCCGACCTGCGTATTGCGCTCGAAGCCTATCTTCTGGACAAAGCCGTCTACGAAATCGGTTACGAACTAAACCATCGACCGGATTGGGTCGTCATTCCGATTCGCGGGATCAAACATATTTTGAAATCTGCGTAATCGCAGAATTCTTCGGATCGGGTAGCGCACGCGTCTCGCGTGTCTGGCGAGCGCGTCCACGCGATCGCGAACTTTCGAAGATTGTTTCGGCGAGACGGCGAAACCAGCACGCGAGACGCGTGCGCTACCCGAAACAGGAAATCTTGCTATGATGCCCCGGGTATGACCTCACAAGTCCTGTCCGAAAAAGTCGGTGTCGTTTTTGGCGTGGCAAACAAGCGCAGCATCGCCTGGGCGATTGCGAAGGCGTGGGCGGCAGCGGGTGCCCGATTAATTTTTAATTATCAAGGCGAGCGCCTAAAGGAAAACGTCGCGGACCTGGTCGGCGAATTCGGCGAAAACGTGCCGCTTTTTCCCTGTGACGTTTCGAGCGACGAAGAGATCGCGAGATTTTTCCAAGAAGTGCGCGGGCAGACCGATCGCGTCGATTTGCTTCTGCACTCCGTCGCATTCGCTCCCAAGGAAGCGCTAGAAGGCGATTTCGTGAGCACTACCCGCGAAGCGTTTCGAGTCGCCCACGACATCAGCGCTTATTCGCTTGTCGCGTTGGCGCGGGAGGCTGCACCTTTAATGACGAATGGCGGAAGCATTGTCGCCATGACCTACTACGGCGCTGAGAAAGTCGTGCCGCATTACAACGTCATGGGAGTAGCCAAAGCTTCCCTCGAAGCCAGTACTCGTTATCTTGCCTACGACCTCGGGCCGAAGAAAATCCGAGTGAATTGTATTTCTGCCGGCCCAGTCAACACCCTGGCAGCGCGTGGCATCAGCGGTTTCATGTCGATGCTGAAACATTACCAGGAACGGGCGCCCTTGAAGCGAAGCTGTGAGCCTGCGGAATTGGGCGCGACTGGGGTGTTTCTCGCGAGCAACGGCGCAGCTGGCATTACTGGACAAGTCATCTATGTCGATGGCGGCTACCAGATTATGGGAATGTAAGATTTCTGCTGCTACCGGTAATCATATTCTTACGATTACGGTTACGAGCATGAGGCGAAATAAACGAGGTGATATGATCGCACGTATTTGGCATGGCTGGACCAAGCCGGAAAAGGCAAAGGCTTATGAAGACATGCTGCGTGATGAAATTTTCCCCGGTATCGCACGACGCAACATCAAGGGCTATCGGGGCGCGGAATTATTCATTCACGAAGATGGAAACGAAACCGAATTTGTGACCTTGTTACGATTCGATTCGATGGAGGCGGTGAAGGAGTTCGCCGGTATGGATGAAAGCAAGCCGGTGATTTATCCGAAGGCAGAAGCGCTCCTTACCCGAATGGACGAACGCTCGCACCACTACCGGATTGCCATTTCTCGCTGAGAGATTGTAGGGCAGGCGCTCCCGCCTGCCATCTAATCGGCAAGCGGGAGTGCTTGCCCTACAGCGCTGCTGCGGCAAAGCTCACCACGAGATGGGAATTGCATCCGAACTGCGACGTTTGCTGGGCAACGATGCCGTAGCTGACGATCCACAAACATTGGCCGACAATAGCGGCGACAAATGGTTCGCTCACGAAACACCAGAAGTCGTCGTCTTCGCCCGCTCGAGCGATGAGGTTAAAAAACTGCTGCGATTTGCTAACGAGAATAAGATTCCCGTAACTGCCCGCGGGGCCGGGTACGGCTATGTCGGCAGTTGCGTCCCGGTTCGCAGGGGGATCGCCCTCTCTCTCGTGCGGATGAATCGAATCAAGGAAGTAAGTTTTGCCGATGCAATTGCAATCGTTGAGCCCGGAGTGATTACGGGTGAGCTGAAACGCGCGGCTCGCGAGGAGAAGCTGTTTTATCCACCCGATCCGGCAAGCTTCGAGCATTGCACAATTGGCGGAAATGTTGCCACGAATGCCGGCGGCCCACGTTGTCTCAAATACGGCGTTACCCGCAATTACATTACTGGTCTTGAGGTCGTTTTGGCGAACGGTGAGGTGCTTCGCACGGGGGGACGCGTTCACAAAAATAAGACCGGCTTCGATCTAATCGGGTTGTTTGTCGGGTCGGAAGGAATATTGGGCATTGTCACCGAGATCACGGTCAAGCTTCTGCCGCTGCCTCCGGCACGCGCGACCCTATCAGCGTCCTTCAATAGCATGTCCGAGGCAGCGGCAATGGTTCAGCAAATTTTCGCCGCTGGATTTTTGCCCTCTTCCCTCGAGATCGCTGACAAATTTACCCTCGAAGCGGCGCGACAAGATTCGGGAGCCGCACACGTTCCATCCGGTAACGCGCACTTGCTCGTTGATCTCGACGGACAGGATCAAGCGGTAGGTGCAGAAATGCAGAAGATGCGCGATCTGATTCAGAGCCGAAAACCGACCGCGCTTGAGATCGCCGCGAATGAAACAGACTGCGAGAAGCTTTGGGCGCTCCGTCGCCAATTCAGCAATTCACTGCGTGCGACCGGGCTGACGAAATTGAACGAAGACATCGTTGTTCCGCGCAGCCGTTTGGTAGATCTAATTGCATTTGCCGAGGCACTCTCCGGGCGCTCAGGATTTCCGATCGCCTGTTTCGGTCACGCCGGAGACGGGAATATTCACGTCAACCTCATGGCGGATCGCTACAATCGCGAAGCTGCCGTACGCGAGAAAGTGCGAGGAGTGCTCGATGAACTGTTCGCCCAGGTGCTGGCATGGGGCGGAGTCATCACCGGCGAACATGGAATCGGGCTGGCCAAGAAACGCTGGTGGCCGGAAGCCAGCAGCGAAGTTGCGCGGGGCCTTCATCAGACGCTCAAGCGCGCTCTCGATCCAAACAATATTCTAAACCCAGGAAAATTTCTCGACTGAATTGTGGCTGCGGTCGCTGGCCGCCGCTACAGTTGCAGCTCCGCGAAAATGGCGTTGTGATCACTAGATCGCCTGGAGGTTTCGATCACCCGCGCTGAATTTATTTTGGCGTTCCGCACAAAGATATGATCGAAACAAGCTGCCGGGAAAAGTTTGTCGGCGGGCAAACTGATGCGCTGAGCGAAAGGAATATTTTCCCAGCACCAGAGAAAGCCGTTGTCGCGTAAGGTCCGCGTTGTTGTTTCGTCGGCGAAACGCGGATCATCCGGCGCGGTGTTGAAATCACCGCCGACAACGCAGCTTACGCTTCCCAGCTTTCCGTAAGCCTCGTTCATCTCGTGGATGTGTGCGACCAGTTGTTGCATCGATTCCTCCCGAATGGCGATGTCCTCGGCGATTTCGCCGCGATTACTCTTCAAATGGATCGCGTAAACCAGCAGGACATGGCGCGGCGCGACTTCGTAGGCAGCAAAGGCAAATCCACGCGGTGGCACGAGTGGTCCATTTGGGTTCCACGTTTCGAACCAGGCGCTCAGCGGCGAGATACGACTGGCAATTGCGACCTGCTGTCCGACATCCTGACCTTCTCGCGGCGGAAAATCCGAAACAACGTCAACCTTGAAGCCGGTGAGGGGCGAGACGGCAATGGTTGCATTGTCAAAATCACGCACCTCTTCCATTCCGATCAGGTCTGCATTGATCCGGCGAATGTCTCGATGAACCGACGCGATTTGCGCGCGTTCCGACGCCACCGAGGCATTGGGGTGTCGGCCGGGAAACCATTGAATATTCCAAAACGCCACTCGCACGGTTTGCGGGGGAGCGGCAGATGGAGTGGGGGCTTGCGCACCAGAATTTCTGCTGATCGCAAGAAGGGCGACGAGAACGATCCATCGCGATTTCGTCATGAGCCCGACGATAACGCAAATTGATGACGCCGCGCGGATTTACTCCTACCGTAGATTGACTTCGGCAGTCCCATCGCAAAGCTCCCATCGTGCTGGGGTTGAATGAGAAGATCGAGCGTTCGCTCCTGAAGATTTTTCTCAGCGTTCTTGGATTGATTCTGCTTCTTGGGGCCGTCGGCTATTTCGGCTCGAGTGCATTTCGCGCGTGGCAAGTGCGACGCTTGCTAGCCGAGGCAAATACTCTCATTAACGAGGGCGATTATAAACACGCCAGTCTCGATGCCCAACACGTGTTGGAGCTAAGTCCGGAAAACGCCGACGCAACGGGTGTGATCGCGCATTCGGCCGAGAGTGCAGGTTTGCGCAGAGCGATCGAGTTTTGGCGACAAGTAACTGAATTGAGCAAGAACGCTGAGGGTGATCTCAGTGCCTGGGCACATTGTGCCGTTCGGTTCGGCGATGCCGACAGCGCGAGCAAAGCACTTGATGCCATGCCGGCGCCAGCTAAAGAAACGGCAGATTATCACGCTCTGCGGGGTGATGTTGCCCTGATCAGGCACGATCTGGTTGGGTACGAGAAGGAGTTGCTAGAAGCCAAACGATGCAATCCGCAAGACAAAAAATATAATTTGGCACTGGCAACACTCCACGTTGCGGCTAACGACTTTGCGACCCGCGAAGCTGGCGTGCGCGAATTGCTCGATCTGTCTGACGATAAATCTTTTCATCGGGATGCCATGCACCGTTTGGCCGACGATGCGTTGCGTCGTAATCAAATAGCCCGCGCGCTCGAGTACGCCCGCGACCTTGATAGTCTGTCCAACCGCGATTTCTCCGATCGTCTCCTTTTGCTTTCGATCTTGAAGGCTGCTAACGAGGCCGAAACGCAATCGTTACTCGAGCAATTAAAGAAAGATGCGAGCGACGATGCCGTGAAGATCGGTGCGTTAATTGGGTGGATGAATTCACAAAAATGTCCGCCGCAGCGGTGGCGTGGATGAAAACACTGCCACCGACATTGTTGGTAAAACGAACGACTCCGCTCAATCTGGCGGAGGCCTTCATGGCGACCATTGATTGGGAGGGATTACGCAAATTTTGCGTGGGAACGAAGTGGGATGCTTTCGAATACATGCGAAATGCACTGTCCGCGCGGGCGCTGCGTGAGTTGGGCCAGGTGCAGGAATCAAGTCAGCAATGGAAGGAAGCGGTCGCTAAGGTTGGTACGCGTCCAGAACAAATTTTTGGATTAGCCGACCTGGCTCGCAAATGGGGCTGGCAAAGTGAAGCGGTCGATTTGTGGTGGCTGGCGGCGAAAGATCCAATCAATGCCGAGAAAACTTTGCGGATGCTTTACGAGTTCTATGCCAGCCGACGCGATACGCAGGAGCTTTATCGTGTGCTAGTCCATCTCGAGAAAGTGCGGCCCACCGATCTGTCCGTGCGTAACAATCTTGCGCAAATCTCGTTACTCCTAAACTTGAACCCCGACCAGGCGTATCGCGCGGCACGGGAGGTCTATGAACAGGAGCCAAAGAATCCGGACTACGCGGCCATTTATGCTTTTTCACTTTATCTCCAAGGCGACGTGAAAAAAGCGTTGCAAGCGCTTGCTGGTTTTTCCGAAGCGGAGTTGGAACGACCGCAAATTGCCGCGTACTACGGCGTCCTCCTGGCGAACATTGGTGATTTCTCGCGCGCGGCGAAATTTCTTGATTTGGGCGAAAAAGCGAATCTGTTGCCGGAGGAGAAAAAGCTCGTCGAGAAGGCGCAGTTGACGGTTGCACGGCGTTAGCCTGGTTGTCCGAGGCGGCACGCATTTCGCGCGGTTAGATCGATTCTTATGAGAGAGAAAGCTTTTTCGCCACCAACCCCAGGAAACTGATGAAGCCCGGAACTTTTACTCACACGCTCGCGGTGATCATTTCCTCGATCACTTCTTTCTTCACTCATTCCGCGCCGGCGAAAATTTTGCCGGATCAGGAAAAGATGAGCAAGAAATCCGATCGCAATTCGGAGGATTCATTTTCAATGCTGCAAATGGGTACGGTATTTGTTTCGGCGCGAGAGGTTCCCCCCCGGCACGCGGCAAGGTACCCGTGGAAGAAGGAAATTGTGACGACCGTTTTCTGGATCGGCGAGCAACCGAGCGGGAACAATCCTGTCCCAAATCGTTCGAGTTCGTGGGACAAAAATTGGACCCGGAATTACGGTGGATTCGACAACCCGGATCGCGCCCACCGTGTTGATTACATTCCGGCGAATTTTGTACCGAAACAAAATCCTTTTTATTGCGCGCTGCCCTATAACGACAAAGCCGCAACTGGTCATCGGTCGGAAGCGCCCCAGGTCGTCCCATGGTTCAAGGACGCCTATCAGGGTCCGGCCGTTAGCACGTGCAAAGGCCGCTGGGTCGCAATCCGCAAAGGCGATCGCGTAGCCTACGCGCAATGGGAAGATGCCGGTCCTTTTCGCACCGATCATTGGCAATACGTTTTTGGCAACGAGCGGCCCAAACCAAACCTAAACAAGGGCGCTGGCCTCGATGTATCACCCGCGGTGCGTGATTTTCTCGGACTCGGTGACACCGACGTGACCGACTGGCGTTTTGTGGACTTTGAAGAGGTCCCTCACGGGCCGTGGGCGCAATATGGGGACAACAACACCTTTGTCATCATTCAACGGCAGGGCGGTTCCCGGACGGTTCGAAGCCACTCGGCCGCTGATTCAGTTCGGTAGAATTTTGGCCGGATAATATTCGCGTATGTTAGCCGTGGCTAGAGCGTGCGAGTGGAACACAGGCCGGTGGCCTGTGCGACCAGCGGGGATTTTGCCCGCTGTTCTTTCCACCAAAACTTCAGCGGAGTAAAACTCCGCTGGGCGCACAGACTTGGAAGTCTGTGTTCCGGTCAGGATGCGCCTTGCGCGGTGTCAATTCGGCAAAGCGACGCGGCGCCGTATCTACAACCTGGCCGATCGAGTCTTTACCCTGGTTGCGAGCCGATCTTACTGTGGGGATTCTTCTGTCCTAGGCGAAGGTTGAGGACGTTGTTCGCGCCTTTCGTTCGTGCGTGAGAAGAAAAAGAACAATGCAATTAGCCCCGCAAGAATAACGATGAACAGAAAACCGAAACTTAGAACGCGCAGCGTTCGATATTTTTCGCGGCCGCGTTGCCAGTGCAGTCGCTTCTGCGCCAGCTCCAGCTCGAGCGCGCGCGCCAACGCCTCCGCGCCGGTGTCATTTTCCTCAGGCATGGTGGGAAAATAACAATTCCGTTTCGAAAACCGAAATGCAATCTCATCGCCGGCAACTCCTGGCCCACGTCCTGCCAATGGTTTTGTTCCTGGCTTTGCTCGCGCTTTGCCAATTCCTCACGGCCTGCGGCCAAATATTTTTCCCGCGTCATGCCGAGTTCTGGATTTATCCGGCGCAGACGATCCTCTGTGGCGCGCTGCTGCTTTGGTTTCGTCGCTGCTACCAATTTCATCGACTAAAAAATGTCGTCTTTACCTTGTTCATCGCGGTGGCCGTTTTTGGCATCTGGATCGCGCCGCAATATTTCCTTAACTTCGCGCCACGTACGGTTGGCTTCGACCCGACAGTGCTTGAGAGCAACTCTGCTACTTATTGGTCGACGATTCTTTTTCGTTTCCTTCGTCTTGTTGTCGTCGTTCCGCTGGTGGAAGAAGTTTTCTGGCGCGGTTTCCTGCTTCGCTTTGTTGTCGACGAACATTTCGAGCGAGTTCCATTTGGCAAATTTAACTGGCTCTCTTTCGCCGTCGTGACTGTTGCGTTTACCTTTAGTCATTCGCGCCCCGATTGGCCAGCCGCGTTTATCACAGGCGCGCTTTACAACGTTGTTGCCTATCGCACCCAAAGTTTGGCTTCGTGCGTTCTCGCCCATGCCGTAAGCAATTTACTCCTTGGTTTATGGATAATGCAGACCCGCCAATGGGGATTTTGGTAAGAAGGGCAGAATTTTGGCGCCATTGTGTCGAGGCGTATCACGATTGTAAGACCCAGCGGCCAAGGCGGATCGATTTCCGGCATCGCCCGATTCCAATCTTAACCATGGCACTTCACGTGCTCTTAAAGAGGGGATGCACGCGACCTTTATCCAAAAAGTAATTATCTGTGCGGTTGCGGGCTTTGCCGCCGCTTGCCTGATCCAATGGGCTAAGGTTTTCGTGGAAGGCGCCGATAAGGCCCTGAATGGCGGTTACGAACATCGCACCGTCATGGGGAGCGAAAAGAAGTAGGCGAAATTCTTGCCGCTCTTTGCACCGCGCATAACTTAATTGCGCGGATGAAGATTGGTTTCGCTCAAATTAATCCGACCGTCGGCGATTTGCGCGGCAATTTCGAGAAGATCGCCGGTGCCTACGATCAACTCGCTCGCGCGGGGGCTGATATCGTGATTGCCCCAGAACTGGCGGTGACTGGATATCCACCACAGGATCTTGTCTTCAAATCGCGCTTCGTTCCGGAAAATCTGGCCGTGCTCGACCAGCTGCAAAAAAGGCTGAACAAACCAGCATTGCTGGTCGGTTTCGTTGATCGCAACGAAGGCCGCGGTAAACCTTTTCATAATGCTGCGGCACTGCTTCAAGCAGGAGAGCCGTTGCAGAAAACTCACAAGTCACTTCTCCCGACCTACGACGTCTTTGATGAGGATCGCTACTTTGAGCCAGCTCGCGAAGTTGCGCCGCTGAAATTCCGCGGGCATCGCATCGGTGTTACCATCTGCGAAGATATTTGGACGGAACGTTATCTACCGCGCCCGTTTTACGATGTCGATCCAGTGTGCGCACTCGTCACTCAAGAAGCGGAAATGATTTTGAATGTGAGCGCATCGCCGTTCAGCCTTCGCAAACCAGCGGTCCGGCGAGAAATGATTTCGGGATTAGCTGGCACCTATCAGCGCCCGATTTTTTATTGCAACGCCGTCGGTGGAAATGACCAACTTGTCTTTGATGGCAACTCCATCGCGGTGAATGCGCGCGGTCAACTACTCGCCCAGCTCCCGGCTTTCGAGGAGGCCAGCGTAATCGTCGATTCCGAGAATGTCCAAGCTCCGGAGATCCCTTCAGCTGATATTGTTCAGGAACTTTACTCCGCCTTGCGTCTGGGTTTGCGCGATTATCTGGCCAAGTGCGGTTTCAAAAGTGCCGTGCTCGGTTTGAGCGGTGGAATTGATTCCGCTGTCGTGGCGGCGATTGCAGTGGATGCGCTGGGCCCCAACAATGTCACCGGCGTTTCCATGCCCAGCCAATTTTCTTCGCGCGGCAGCATTCTCGATGCGCTGGCCCTGGCAAAGAATCTCCAGATTCAATGTCTGGAAATTCCGATCGCCGACGCTTTCGCAGTTTTCAAAGCGCAATTCAAAGAAGTTTTTGCTGGCCGAACCGAGGATGCGACGGAAGAAAACATGCAGGCGCGTTTGCGTGGCATGACGTTGATGGCACTCTCAAACAAATTCGGTCACCTTGTTCTCTCAACCGGCAACAAAAGCGAACTGGCGGTCGGTTACTGTACAATTTACGGCGACATGGCAGGTGGGCTCGCCGTCATCAGCGATGTGCCGAAGACTATGATTTATGAGTTGGCGCGCTTTATCAACTCAGAGGCGTCGCGGGCGGGTAAAGGCGAGATTATTCCGGCGTCCACCATTGAAAAACCTCCGAGCGCGGAATTGCGTCCGAACCAGAAAGACCAGGACACCCTTCCGCCTTATGATGTGCTGGATGCGATTCTGCGATTGCATGTCGAAGACAATCTGAGCGTGGCAGAAATCGTCGCGCAGGGGTTCGACGAAAAGACGGTGCGCTGGGTGCAACGTCGCGTCGATCTCAATGAATACAAACGCGCCCAGGCCGCCCCCGGCCTGAAAGTAACGAGCCGCGCATTCGGGGTCGGCCGCCGGATGCCGATTGCGCAGCGGTATGTGGGCTAACGGATCTTAGCCAAATCTAAAATTCAAATCTCGAATGGAATCAACGAAAATTGTCCAAAACGAGCAAAACAGGGCCCGCAACTTTATCCAACCATCAGGGTTTCACCTTGATGGAGCACGTCGCACATCAAAATTTCACTGGCGCTCGTGGTCTTTTGCCTGTGAGTTATCTTATGACTAAGCGCGGACTTCTTCCTGTCGTCGTTTTTCTTGGTCTTTGTTTCTCGCTGGCGGCCGAGCAAGCCTCCGCTTCCCCCTCCGGGCATGGCGGCGCATTCACGCTCGCCCAGTTGCGGAGCATGGCCGCGCCGAACAATGGTTCGGTTCTTTTGCAACCGACTCTATTCAACAGCTTGGCCAATCCCGTATTCGGGCTTCCGTTTTCAAATCGAGACGTCTTTTCTTTAGCGACCACTTTTAATTTGGTCGGAACAACGCCCCAAAGTTTTCTCCCTTTCTCACCCGCAATGGAATCACCCAGGGTCAGCCGTCCGGCAACATCCGCCAAGGATTCATCCGATCGGCTATTCGATCTACGGCCGAACTTTGATTATGTCACCGGCGAAGTGGGTTTTTTGTATGGCCACTCGAGCGGGAAGTTCGGTGGTGATTATCTGCAAGGATACATCTTCGGTGAAGTAGGAAACGACAGAGTTCATATCAGCGCTGGAGCCTCTTACGAGGAATGGAACGGACGCGTTCCGCGTTGGGGACGCTAAACGGTCATCTCCGAAACCGAAGCAACCCGAAGAATGCACCGTGCAGGAATCGAACCTGCAACCCGCTGATTAAGAGTCAGCTGCTCTGCCAATTGAGCTAACGGTGCAAAGTGCCTTTTCCCAGGTAAATGCTAATGAAGCGTGTATTTTCGTGCGTACAGAATCCGTAGCAGATTCCGTAGCATAAAACGACACGTTTCATTAGCATCGGCGTTAGCATATGAAGCGACGCTTTGGACGCAATGATGTCCGAGGTTCGCAAGGGCCGCGTTGACATCATCGCTATTTACAAACTCGATCGGCTTGGCCGCAGCCTCCAACACCTCGCACAATTGATCGGGGAATTAAAGACCCACCGGACCGCGCTGGTTTCGACATCACAGGGCATCGACACGAGCGAGAGCAATTCAGCAAGCCGTCTTCAAATGAACGTGCTCCTGGCTGTCGCGGAATTTGAAAGAGACGCGATAATTGAGCGCATCAATGCCGGCCTTGCAGCAGCGCGCGAACGGGGCGTGAAACTGGGTCGCCCGCGCACGCTGCATAGTCATCACGCTGCTGTGTCGACGCTAAGTCGCCGCGGTTTATCCGGTCGAAGAATTGCAGCCAAACTAAACATTCCCGTCGGATCGGTGTTTGCTTTGATGCGTGATCTAAAACGGGCTGCCTGAGTCGTGCCGCGCGCCAGAGTCACGCTCGCCGAACTCAGGCGTTAGTTGTTTAAATGTATTGCTATTTAAAGTGCACTCTGGCTAAGATCGCCCTATGAAAACCGCTCGCGGCCGACAGTGGTTGTTTGTCGCTACTGCCCTGGCACTCAGCGGCGTGCGGGCAACGGCGGACGATGCTAATTCCGGCGAGCCGCTGGTTCAGGCACGGTTTGATCAATTAATTCCCACATCGTATCCAACACTAAGACCAAGCTTCGATCGACTCATCCAAACTACTCTGCCGTTGACTGATCCAGGCATCGCACGAGTTCCGATCACAGAAAATTTGGTTCATCCGCTGGATCAACCACTAGTGATTGTAAATGAAGGATGGGGGCAGTTACCTGCAATCAGACCGAAGCGGGAGTCCATGCCAGAGGTTCGCCAAACGTCCGCTATTCGCCATGCCCCGCCGCGAACTAGTGGCAAGACGCGATGATTGCGGCCTATCGACTGGGTTACTATTTAGCCATTTCGATCCCTCAATTCGCACCCACGCGCGCTCGCTGGCGGCACCTCATCTTGGTCTCGTTAGATGTTATCGCTACTGCAGCAAGCACGGACTGAAGATTCTGCTGCCGCTTTTGACGAAATCTCAATAAGCTGTCCAGAAAAATCCTACACAAACAGCAAAAGCTGTAACAGCAACGTCGCTTCCAAATCCAGGAATGCGCTCAGCAGCTCGTCAGAATGAACAATGTAGCGTTGGTCATCGCCTTGTATCGAAATCCGGCCGTGCCGGACCGGTTGGCAGCGCATCGCAAGAGCCATTGGACGTATAGCTCGGCGTAACGATCTCACACCGCTGAGCGACGCAATTCACTGCCTCGACCGCGAACTCGGTCCATCGGATACCGTTACCGCGCAGGAGGCAGTGGATCGTATGAACTAACGCGAGCGGAGGGCAAATCTCAAAGGCAAAATGCCTGTCCCCCTCGAAATTTAACGTGGCGCTCAAAAATAAAATGAACGGAATAGCATGCGCAGTTGTCAACGGTTTTTGTCTTAGCTGCAGGAGGACTAATGATGAAAGGACGGCAGGCACTTCTCTTCACATCCGACATCGAATTTGAATCGGTGGTAAGACAAGCCCTTCTCGGCACCGATACCGTTTTCCTGGTCGCCCGAACCGTCTCTGATGCTTTACAAATTGCCTGTCAACGAGGGCGCGAGCTGGATCTGGCTATCATGACTTTTGGTGAAGGTTGCCACGGAATGACATTGCTGAGCGCCATTCATGACTGCTATAACCAACTGCCAACGCTTGTTGTCGTCGAGAAAGATTCGGGGCATGCAAGCGCCCTCGCGTATGCGAACGGCGCATGCGCTTGTCTGAGCAAACCCGTGTCGCTAGCGGAATTGACGAATGCCATCGCCGCATTGCAGCCGACCGCCCGGCAACTTGCCGTCGCCTAACTCCGGCCTACTCCGGTCACTCTTGCAAGGCCTCGGTGGCCAACTCCCCGGTGCTGGTGCTCCCGGACAGGAGTAGCGGCTGGGGAGCCGGGTTTTCCGGCCCGCCCACGTGAGGCCGTCACCCGCCTTTACGATGAAGCTAGCAACGTGATCGAGACACACGAGCAAACGGGCGATCTCAACGAGTGGTGACCCGCGATTCAGTCTCGCAAATCCCGGTCAGCACGTGCAATGCAGGATGGCGTATGCCTGGCTCTTCTTCAGTTCCTCCAGCAGGCGACACGCTTCCAATGTGGGCTTACTAATGACCTCGATACC
>Ga0207697_10001376_pt1 | contig 13313 bp, 15 predicted proteins | sample KBSSwiS5withPhiX_FD_184293 | JGI IMG/M metagenome (GOLD analysis project Ga0207697, IMG submission 184293) | Switchgrass rhizosphere microbial communities from Kellogg Biological Station, Michigan, USA, with PhiX - S5 (SPAdes) (version 2) | ecosystem: Host-associated > Plants > Roots >... | reverse complement strand
TGACCGTCGAGGATTACTTGCGGATCGTACAGATGAAAACCGGATCACTTTTCTCGGCGGCAGCGGAACTGGCCGCCGTTATCAGCGAGGCTGATCCGAAGGTGATCGCAATATTCAAAAACTTCGGATTCCAAATCGGGACGGCCTATCAGATTTATGATGATTGCGTCGATCTCGCCGGCTCCGAGAGTGTGACCGGTAAAACGCTCGGGACGGACCTGCGCAAAGGGAAATTCACATTGCCGGTTTTGATTTTTCTCCGTTCCGCTTCGGAGTTTGAACGCGAACATTGTTGCCAGCTTGTGCTGGACGAAAAGATCGAAGAAATGATTGAGCTGCTCAAGAATGGCGCCAACAACGGCGCGTTAAACGAGTCAATCGCGGCCGGCAGTGATTTGATTCGCAAAGCGCAACATGCATTCGATGGCGTCGCGCCGAATCGTTATACAGATGCCTTATTCTCGCTCGGTGACGCGTTGTGCGACATGTTCGATCAACTTCGCGTCTGATGAAATGTAGGAGGGACCTGGGAAGTCCCGACTTTCAGCCGGCTTGCATCGCAGCGCTAAGGCTGCTCCCACTTTTCTATGCCGCAGCTTAAAATCCGCGAGATGCCGCAGGATGAGCGGCCGCGGGAGAAATTGCTCGCACGAGGAGCCGACGCTCTCAGCAACGCAGAATTGATCGCTATATTGCTGCGCACCGGCCGGCGCGGCATGAATGTGGTCGATGTCGCTCGTGAATTGCTCGATAAATACAAATCCTTTGGGGAGCTGAGCCGTTGCTCGGTGAAGGAACTCAAGACAATCAAAGGGATCGGGCCGGCGAAGGCGTTGGAACTGGTGGCGGCATTTAACCTGGGAAAACGGTTCTCGCAGGAACCGTTCTCACAGCAAAAACTCGATTCACCGGATCTAATTTACAAATTGCTCGGAGAGGAAATGCGGATGATGCGGACTGAATCACTTCGCGTTGTCCTGCTAGACACACGTTATCGTTTGATGCGAATTGAATCAGTTTCGGTAGGAAGCATGAATGAGAGCATCGCGCATCCGCGGGAAATTTTTCGACCGGCCATCACTTACTCAGCCTACGCAGTCGTCGTTGTGCACAATCACCCGTCCGGCGATCCGTCGCCGAGTCAGACTGATCACAGCCTGACGCGCCGTTTAGCCGAAGCCGCCGAGCTTTTGCAAATCAAATTGCTGGATCACATCATCATCGGCGCGCCATCGGAGGCGAGTCCCGGTTATTTCAGTTTCAAAGAGGCTGGCGTGTTGTAGGCAAGGAAATCTGAAGTTCGCATGTCGAAATCCGAAAGATGACGCAGAACAAAATTCATCCGACAGCAATCGTCCATTCGAATGCAAAAGTCGGCGCCAATGTGGAGATCGGTGCGTTCTCGATCGTTGGGTCGGATGTGACAATCGGCGACAACACGATCTTGCAATCCCATGTTGTGATCGAAGGAGAGGTCGCAATCGGCCTCCGAAATTTCGTCGGACACGGCGCAATAATCGGCGCGCCGCCGCAGGACGTTTCATTTTCGCCGGAACGAAAGACAAAGGTCGAAATTGGCGACAACAATATCATCCGCGAGTACTGCACGATCCACCGTGGCAGCCCCGATGGGAGCGCGACGACAATTGCCAACAAGAATTTCCTGATGGCCGGAGCGCACATCGGTCATAATTGCCTAATCGGAAACAATGTTGTCATCGCCAACAATTGTTTGCTGGCGGGACATGTGCGCGTTGACGACGGCGCTTTTCTGGGCGGTGGATCAACCTTCCATCAATTCATGCATATTGGGCGATTGGTGATGGTGCAGGGCAGCTCTGCATTTGGAAAAGATTTGCCTCCGTTCGTCGTCGCGGCAGAACGCAATTATGTGTTCGGCCTGAACATCGTCGGGATGCGCCGCGCCGGACTGAGCGCGAATGATCGAAACGAAATCAAGGAGGCATTCAAACTTGTCTACCTGAGCGGACTAAACACTTCACAGGCCCTCGACAAAGCAGCGACGATAATCTTTGGCACACCAGCACGCGAGTTTCTGGACTTCGTCGCCAGTGCAAAAAAGCGCGGCATTTGCCCATTAAAACGCGGCGCTGGCGACGACGTGTTAGCCTAACGACAGAAACAGAATCCCCGCAGTCCGATGCTAACCGCCTTGCACCGGAGGCATGATCGCGATTTCCTCTTCGGGATTCAGCTTGTAATTGCGGTCGACGAATTCCAGGCCGGCGCCCACTAAGATGCTTTTATCGTGCGGACGAAGTGCAGGTTTTTGGGCATAAATCTTTTCGAGTAATTCGCGAACAGTCACGCCTTGCGGAAGCTCAAGCTCCAGCTCGTTAACTCCAATAAGTTCACGCAATTGCGCGTAAAATTGAACTCTGACCTTCATTGTTTGGTATCAGTTCCATTACACTTCACACAAAGACCACAAAGGTCACAACGTTTCCTGACCGCCAGCCAGATTGCGATAGCGCTCGTAAATAGCAGCATGAGCTCCTTCTTTTGCTAGCAGCTGGTCGCTGAATAATGTAGTTGCGTGCACATTCGCCACGACCAACTCGAGCTGCGCACGCGTGGCAAAGGTCTCTCCGAAATTACTGATGACGTGCAGTCGAAGATCGAGAAGTCCGGCGTTCAAAATGGAACCGTCACCGTTTTTATTCAGCACACCAGTTGCAGCATCGTCATTATGGAAAATGCCGACCCGACCGCGCGCCGCGATTTGGAACAGTTTTTCGACCGCCTCGTGCCGGAAGATGCGGATTACTTCACCCACGATTCTGAGGGCAGCGACGATATGCCGTCACACATCCGCATGGTTCTGACGCACACCAGCGAGACCATGCCAATTGTAGACGGAAAAATGCAGCTTGGAACATGGCAGGGCATCTTCCTTTTCGAACATCGCCGCGCGCCGCATCGGCGAAAGATTTTCATCACCATTATTGGCGAATGACTGTAGCTGCGATTTTGACTCCGGGTGGGAATCGGGACTCAGGCAGCAGCGCTATGGAAGATCGTAAATCGCGTCCACCAATCGCAGTGATTTCTCGTTAGGCAAAACCGATTGTTCCATCTGATTCATTGCGTACGCGAACGCGATTTTGTTTTTTGGATCGGCAAAAGCGTTGGCGCCGCCTGCGCCGGCATGGCCAAATGACGTTGGGTACGGTCCGAACATCCTGCGCGTTGCATCTCGTGAGTCTTTCATAAATCCGGCTGAGAACGCCGTCGGGATTTGAAAAACGCGGTCGACACCGTCTGATAATGTCATTGTCATCTGTTCGATCGTTCCTGGTGAAAAGAAAATCTGACCGTTAAATGCTCCGCCGTTAGCGAGCATGGAATAAAATTTAGCAAGCGCCGCCGCGCTGCCAATCCCTCCGAAGGAAACATTCGGCTGCGCACGGATGTGCGGATCATTCATTTTGCTGATGACATTCAATCCATAAGGCGAGGTAAACGTCTTTCTCGCCAACGTGCCAGGTGTAACAAGATCGCGATAGAACTCTGCCGGCTCTGGCGGCTTGCCACTTCTGGCAGCGTAAATCGTGGCCACTCGCGAATTCTGCTCTTCCGGCAAGCCGATCCAAAAATCGAGTTCGAGCGGCCTGGCAAAATTTTCCTGCCAATAATCCGACAGCGTGTTTCCAGTGATACGCCGAATGAGTTCGTCGAGAAGAAATCCAAACGTGCGCGCGTGATAGCCATGCCCAGTTCCCGGCCGCCACAAAGGAGTTTGCGCTTCCAACGCGCGAATCACTCCGTCGTAATCGAGCACGTCAACGCGCCGATCCAAAGCGCAAAGCCCCGCCTGATGCGAAAGCAATTGCTCGAGCGTGATCTTATCTTTGTCTGCCTGTCCAAACTCGGGCCAGAACTCAGCGACGCGCCGGTTGAGCTCAATTTTCCGTTGTTGCAGTGCATGCAATACACACGCGCTGCCAATTCCTTTCGTTGCAGACCAGACCAGCACGATTGTGTCGGACATCCACGGTTTCTCGCGACCAGCATCGCGAAATCCGTCGTGAAGATCGGCGATTGCTTTTCCGTTTTGCCAAACTGAAACCGCCGCGCCTAGCTCGCCGAATCTCTCAAAGTTCTCATCGAACAGCGGTTTCAGTCGCTGAAGAACTCGGCCGGTTTCAAGTTGCATTGCTGGACGCTAACAAGGAGCGGCGTCTTTCCAAAGCGCCGTCTCTTTGTTTACTCTCAGCAACCAAAAAGCTCCTCGATGAATGACCTCCAATTCTTCAATCCCTACGAGGATATCCGTTTTACGGCCAATCGTCTCCCACACTGGCAGCAGCAAGGCGCGGTTTACTTCGTTACCTTTCGACTCGCTGACGCTGTACCTCGGCATCTACGCACGCAATGGGAATCAGATCGTGAAGCCTGGTTGCGCGTGCATCCACAACCTTGGAGCACACAAGTCGAACGCGAATATCACAATCGATTCTCAGGTGCAATCGAACGGTGGCTCGACGCCGGGCACGGCTCCTGTGTTCTACGGCGGCACAAATGCGCAGCCGTTGTAGCGGAGGCTCTGCGTCATTTTGATGGAGATCGAATTGCACAGATCGCATGGGTTGTGATGCCTAATCACGTCCACGCCGTATTTGTGCTGAATTCAGCCTGGCTTCTCGAGAATATAATTTTGAGTTGGAAGGGTTTTACAGCGCGGCACATTAATCCGCTAATTGGACGCACAGGCTGTGTTTGGCAGCGGGATTATTTTGACCGCCTAGTTCGCAATTCGAACCACCTAGCAAACTGCATCCGTTACGTCAGGCGTAATCCCAAAAAGGCGCGTCTTCGCGAACGCGAATTTGTGCTGTACGAGAGCGAGCTTGCCAAAACTATTGAGTAAGCACGGCGCTTTGGAAAGACGCCGCTCCTTGAGCCCTACAGTAAGAGCTCTTCTAATTCGGCGAGCCGGCGTTCGAATAACTGCAATGTGCTCTCGATGGGCGCGGGGGTTGTCATGTCCACGCCCGCCGCTTTGAGTGTCTCGAGCGGGAATTGGGAGCCGCCTGAACGCAAGAAGTTCAAATAAGCCTCCACACTTCCCGGCTCGCCGGAAAGCACACGCTGCGACAGCGTCACAGCAGCAGAGATACCAGTCGCATATTTGTAAACATAGAACGCGTGATAGAAATGCGGGATGCGGAGGCATTCCAAATCAAGCTCTGGATCGAGAACGAAGTTTTCAGCGAAGTAAGCTTCGAGCAGCTTGTGATATTCCGATTTGAAGACGTCGAGCGTCAGCGCATCGCCACTTTCCTCGATGGCGTGAATGATTCTTTCGAATTCGGCGAACATCGTCTGTCGATACAGGGTGCCGCGCAGATCATCGATTTCGCGGTTGATAATGTAAGCGCGCATTTTCGGATCATTCGTAGTGCGAAGCAGATGATGCGTCAGCAGTTCCTCGTTGAATGTCGATGCGACCTCCGCGAGAAAGATCGGATACTCGTAGTCCTGAAAGAGCTGCGAACTTTGCGAGAACCAACTGTGCATTGAATGGCCCGCCTCGTGCGCAAGCGTGTACACATCCGCGAACACGTCCTGCTTGTAGTTCATCAGGATATAAGGCGGCGCGGTGAAACTGCCGGATGAAAAGGCGCCGCTGCGTTTGCCTTTATTTTCATAGCGATCGCACCAGCGTCTCGAGCGCAGACCTTCCGCCAGCACCTCGACGTATTCCGTTCCGAGCGGAGCGAGAGCAGCCAAAACCATTTTGACCGCTTCATCGAATGTGAATTTGGTCTCGATTTCCGGAACGAGCGGAACGTACGTGTCGTGATGATGCAGCTCACCCACACCAAGGACCCGCCGGCGAAAATCGAAATAGCGGAACAGCGGTTTCAGATTTGCGCGCACAGATTGAATCAAGCCATCATACACGGCGACCGGCACATCATCCGGAAACAGCGCCGCTTCGAGCGCAGATGGGTAATGCCGTGCCCTGGCGTGAAACACGTCCGCCTTCACCGAATAGCCGAGGGATGCGGCGAGCGTGTACTGATGGTCGCGAAACTCAGCATAGAATTGATGGAAAGCGCGTTTGCGCAGTTCAGGGTCGCGCTTCACCAGAAACGAACTGAACGAGCTTTGGCTCAACGGTCGCTCGCGTCCGGTCTCGTCAAGGAGCACGCCGAACTTCATGTCCACATCGGTGAGTTGGGAAAATGTGTCGTCGTAGCCGCTCAGAGCGACATTGCTCAACGCGAGCAGACGTTCCTCGGGCACCGAAAGCACGTGCGATCTCATTCGTCGAATTTTGTGCAGCTTGATCCGCCAGTCTTTCAGCGCCGGATCGGCAAGGAATTTTCCGAATCGTTCATCATCGATCGCCAAAATTTCCGGGACAACAAACGCCGCGGCTTCGCTGATTCTGGTAAGTAGATTCTGGACCTGACCGATGCGAGCGAGGTAGTCGTTATTCGTGCTGTCTTCGGCTGCTTGCAGCGACGCGAAGTGATAGACGCGTTCCATCTTCTGCTCGAGCGCCTTCTCAAACTCGAGAAGCCCAACCAGCGTCTCCGCTGATTCCCCCGCTCTGCCTTTCCACTGTTCCAGCTTCGGATATTCACGCTGTAGCCAGGCAAAATCCTCCTGCCATTTGCTCACGTCAGCGAACAAATGCGTCAGGTCCCATTTGTCGGGGTCGGGAATGTCAGCGCGGGTTGGAATTCCAGAAGACATTCGGAAAAAGATGAATCAGGAAACCAGGAAACCAAGAAAAGAGTAAATCACTCTCCATTGAAATTCAGGGATTCATGGCTGCGAGATTAATCCAGTAGACGGATTGCAGGGTGTCGCGCGATCAGTTTGAGGGCGCGCTCGGTGAGTGCTTTGCCGGGTGGAATCTTGTGCCAGGGCGAAGCACCGGAAGGATGCGGCAATGGGATCAGGTCGAAGCCGCGGCCCGCGTGCTCAACGCGGAATTTGCGGCCGATTACGTATTCCAATTTTGCACAGTCGATGAATTGCACGATCGCCAGTCGTCCCACGGGAATGATGAGACACGGCTGCAAGATGCGAATTTCGTCTTCCATCCACAGCGCACAGTTGCGAATTTCTTCCGGCGCAGGGACGCGGTCGGTGCCACCGGAATTTTTGCCCGGAAAACAGCGGCAGACAGCGGCGAAATAGATCTTCGATCGAACAGCGGCTTCGTCCATTCCGCAAAATTGTTCGAACCAACGGAATAGCGTTTTTCCGGCCGTGTGCGCGAACGGGCGTTTCAACGTCGGTTCCCGCGGACCCGGCGCCTGACCAATGATCATCACATCGCTCATTATCGCGCCGCCAGATACCGGAGCGGATTGCATGCGTGGGCAGCGGCGACAGCGAAGAAGCGCCCTCACATGTTTGTCGAGTCGATTTTGGGGAGTTGCTGTAGCCACGGCCCTGTGGGCCGTTCGCACATGGCTGGACAACTAGCAAGATCAGACGGGCCACAGGCCCGTGGCTACAGGGTTTGCACCCCCAACCTTTGAAAATTTCAGCGCCGAAAAATTGAGAACAGCGAAAAAAGCAAACTCAAGACAACGCTCACAACGATGCAGGTAACGATGGGAAAATAGAACGACGAATGTTCGCGCTCGATCCGAATGTCGCCGGGCAATCGGCCCAGCCATTTTGGCGCGAAACCGCTCCACAGTACCAATCCTACCAGTGTGGCGACGACGCCGATGATTACGATGAACTTTCCAAGTTCGCGCATCACTCAAAGAGTTGCGCGAATGAAGCGGAGGCACAAGCTTGGGACTAGATGCCCGTACAATTTCGAGATTATTACGAGACACTCGGGGTGCCAAAAACGGCGAGCGAGGATGAGATTCGCAGCGCTTTTCGAAAGCTCGCGCGTAAGTATCACCCGGACGTAGCCAAGGACAAAAAGGCCGCCGAAGAAAAATTTAAGGAGATCAACGAAGCGTACGAGGTTCTGAGCGATCAGGAAAAGCGGAAGAAATACGATCAGCTCGGCGCGGATTGGAACCGGCCGGGCGGCGGTTTTCAGCCGCCGCCACAGTGGCAAGGCCAGCAACCGGGCGGCGGGTTTCATCAATGGGGCGGCGACGGCGGAGGCGGAGTTGAGTTCGAGTTCGGCGGAACTGGATTCAGCGATTTCTTCGAAGCGTTTTTTGGCGGCGGACGCGGTCGCTCCGCGTTCGGCGGATTCGGCGGACGCGCTGCCACAGCCGAACGCGGCGCCGACGTAGAAGCGGATATCATGGTCACACTCGAGGAAGCGCTCCACGGCTCTACGAGGACCGTGTCGCTACGGCGTGCAGGTTCGGACAAGGTGGAGCAGTATCAGGTCAAAATTCCCCGCGGCGTCCGCGAAGGCCAGCGGATCCGTTTACGCGGTCAGGGTGAAGCGGGGGCCGGTGGCGGAAAAAGCGGCGATCTTTTTCTTCGCGTGCGTTTGGCCAAGCATCCGGATTTTTCAGTCGAAGGCAGCGACTTGATTCACGAAGAGAGAATCGAGCCGTGGCAGGTGGTACTGGGCGGCGAACTGCTCGTGCCTACTCTCGAAGGCAAAGTGCGATTGAAAGTTCCGCCAGGCACACAAGGCGGACAGCGTTTTCGTTTGCGCGAGCGCGGCCTGCCCGGAGTCTCGGGGAAACGCGGGGATCTCTATGTTGTCGTTCAAATCAACATCCCGAAAAAGCTGACTGAACGCGAACGTGAACTCTGGAGCGAACTGGCGAAATTGCACGGAGCGTAAGAATTTTGTCATTCCGAGCGAAGTCGAGGAATCCCGTGGCGAAACCAAAAAGTAACTCCACGGGGTCCTTCGACTCCGTTTCACTTCGCTCAGGGTGACAAAAGTGTGAAAGTCGCCCCAATTCGTGTAATTCGTGTCTGATGAAAATTTCCCTGGGCTCAGATCACGCCGGTTTCCGTTACAAGGAGAAGGTAAAAGAACTGCTCGGCTCGCTCGGACACGAGGTGAAGGACTGCGGCACGTTCAGCGAAGAACCGGTGGATTATCCGCTTTTCATTCGTCCTGCAGCAGAAGCAGTAGCGCGCGGCGAGTGCGACCGCGGCATTGTCTTTGGCGGTTCAGGCAATGGTGAAGCGATGGTAGCGAACAAGGTGCACGGTGTGCGTTGTGCGCTTTGCTGGAACGAAGAATCGGCCCAACTCTCACGACACCACAATGACGCGAACGTGCTCTCGATGGGTGAACGTCTGATTCCTGAAGACCTGGCGTTAAAAATTGTCCGGATTTGGCTTGAGACTGCTTTCGATGGCGGCCGCCACGAACGACGCGTCGCGATGTTGAACGCGATGTAGGTAGCGCGGTTCACCCGAACCGCCGTGGCGATTGAGGTCAATCGCTCCTACCTGATCAGCCGATCGACGCACACCGCAAGCAAGAACACTGCGCTTACAAACGCATTGCTCTGGAAAAATGCGCGATTGATTCCAGCCAGATCGCGTTTTTCGGTTTTGTGCTCATAAACAAGCGCCGCCGCGATGAGAGGCAGCGACCAGTAGTAGAGTGGGCCGAGCTTGGCGACGAATCCAAAGGCGATGAGCGCCACAAAGGTCAGCAGATGTAGTAGCTGCGCGAGACGCAAGCTGCGAGTGATCCCAAATTTCACCACCAACGATCGAATCCCTTCGCGCCGATCAAAATCATAGTCCTGCGTGGCATAGATCAGATCGAATCCTGCCACCCAGCAAATTACGCCCGCTGCAAGCACGATCGGCGCAAGATCAATCGTTCCTGTTTGCGCGATCCACGCACCGATTGGAGCAATGGCGAGTGCCAAGCCAAGAAAGAAATGCGTCGCGCTAGTGAACCGTTTCGTAATGGAATAGAAAAAAATCAACGCCAGGGCTACGGGCGCTAGGAGACAGGTCAGCCGATTAATTGCTGACGCGGTTACCAGAAACCCGGCAGAAACAAGGACCAGTAAAATCACAGCCGAGAATTTTGATACGAGCAAGTGTCGCGACGCCGTGCGCGGGTTCCGTTGATCGAGGGACCAGTCAACGATCCGGTTGAAAAGCATGGCTGCTGTGCGCGCGAATACCATGCAGACGATGACAAGCAAAAGAATTCTCGACGAAGGCCAGCCGTTCGCCGCCACGATCAGCGCTGCAAGAGCAAACGGGAGGGCAAAAATTGTATGGGAAAATCGAATCAGGCGGAGAAATCGCGCAGTCGGTCCGGTCCCAAATGGTTTCATTTTGCCGAAGGGGGTTTTACTTCCGGAGAACAAATGTTGCCAGCCTCCCAATTTCCGTCACGCCGATCGCGTGCCGGTCGAAGAATGGCTACTCCCCTGCGTGATGCGGCTCGTGTGTTTTCGGTTCCGCCGGTTTTTCAGCTGGCTTTTGTTCAGTCTCCAGCCATTCGGTGTGGAAGACGCCGGGCTTGTCGATGCGCTCGTAGGTGTGCGCACCAAAGAAATCGCGTTGCGCTTGCAGGAGATTCGCTGGAAGACGAGCGGAGCGATAACTGTCGTAGTACGCCAACGACGCAGAAAACGCGGGGACAGGTATGCCGAACTTGATAGCGGTCGAGACAACGAGACGCCATTTCGGCTGCGCTTTTTTGATGGCCCTGGTGAAATACCGATCGAGCAGAAGATTTTGCAGCGCTGGATTACGCCGATATGCCTCGACGATTCGATTGAGAAACTTGGCGCGAATGATGCAGCCGCCCCGCCAAATTGTAGCGATGTCGCTGAGGCTCAAGTTCCATTCGTACGTCGTGCTTCCGGAGCGAAGCAGCTCCATTCCCTGAGCGTACGAAATAATTTTGGACGCATAAAGCGCGTCACGCACGGCGTCGACGAAACGGTCGCGATTGCCCTTAAAGGTTCGGGCTCGCGGTTGCGGCAGAATTTCCGACGCCGCGACGCGTTCTTCTTTTCGCGATGAAATCACGCGAGCTTCGACTGCAGCATTAATCGTGGAAATTACGACGTATTGCTTGATGGCAGCTTGAAGCGTCCAGATGCCGGTTCCTTTTTGGCCCGCTTTGTCGAGGATGACGTCAACCAGTGGCTTGCCTGTTTCCGGATCCATCTTTCGGAAAATCTGCGATGTGATTTCGATCAAATAACTCTCGAGCTCGCCTTTGTTCCACTCTGCAAAAGTGTCTGCGAGTTGCGCCGCATCCATTCCCAGGATGTCCTTCAAAATAGCGTACGCCTCACAAATCAGTTGGATATCACCGTACTCAATACCGTTGTGCACCATCTTCACGTAATGACCGGCGCCGTCAGGTCCCATGTAGCGACAGCACGGTTCGCCATCGACTTGGGCAGCAATCTTGCGGAAAATTGGCGCGATGATTTCCCAGGACTCTCGCGAACCACCTGGCATAAGCGACGGCCCCTTGAGTGCGCCTTCTTCGCCGCCCGATACGCCCATGCCTACGAAGTGAATTCCTGTGTTCTGCAATTCTCGTTCGCGGCGCTGCGTGTCTGTAAACAGGGAATTTCCGCCGTCGATGATGACATCACCTTTCTCAAGCAACGGCGCCAGTTGTCCGATTACGGAGTCGACGGGCGGGCCTGCTTTCACCATCATCATGGCGACACGAGGCTTTTTCAGCGCTCCAACAAATTCCTCCAGTGTACGGGTAGGCTGAATGTTTTTTTCGCTCCCGCGTTCAGCGACAAATTTTTCAGTGACCTCAGTAGTGCGATTGAACACCGCGACCGAAAAACCTTTCGATTCCATGTTCAGAACGAGATTTTCGCCCATCACACCAAGGCCGATCAGGCCAATATCACATTGATTCGTGTTCATTTTTGTATCTCCTTTGTAGCTGCTCAACTCAGAATCATTCACTGTAACGAGCAGTTTAAACGCATGGCAAATGTCGTTTGTGAAATTTCGGTAACGCTCGAAGCGCTCGCGGCGCGGGTGAGCGATATCGCCGGCGCTGGCGCGGTTGTTGATTTTTGGGGCGTAGTCCGCTCACTTGAAGATGGCCGTGAAATCGACGGAATCGATTATGATGCGCATCGGGAAATGGCCGAGCACCAGTTGAAACGAATCGCCGATCAGACGGCAGAGCGATTTGGGCTTAAGCTCGTCATCATTCATCATCGAATTGGATTTATCGCAGTAGGAGAACCATCGCTGTTTGTGCGAGTGGCGAGTCCACATCGAAGCGAAGGCTTTCGTGCAAGCCAATGGATCATAGACGAACTGAAGAAAAAAGTGCCGATCTGGAAACGACCACGGTTTAAACCCGAGACTTATCACCACACCTCGCGCAGTGAGGCGGCTACAGTATGAATTGGGCGAACCGACTGACTCTGAGCCGGCTCGCGTTGACGGTGCTCTTTGTTTTGTTGCTGAGTTCGTCCTGGCACTACGCGCGCACTGCCGCGCTCGTCATTTTTTTGATTGCCGGTCTCACGGATTTCATCGACGGCGAGATCGCGCGACGTTACGGAGTCATCACGAACTTCGGCAAATTAATGGATCCGCTGGTGGATAAAATCATGGTGGCTGCAGCGTTCATTTCGCTGGTTCCTCTGAAAGCGGTGCCAGCATGGGCGGCGACGACTGTTGTGGCGCGCGATTTTTTGATCACGGGCCTACGAATGATGGCGAGCGCCAAGGGGCGGATTCTGCCTGCAGAGAGTCTGGGCAAACAAAAAACGTCGTGGCAAATCGTTACCATTGTTTTCTTCCTCGCTCTCCTTTCGATCGCTGAACTCCATTATGCGAATGAGACGTCAACATGGTGGCTGCGGGCATGGGACCAAGCCGGTCCAGTGTTGGTCTGGGTTACGGTTGCATTGACGCTGTATTCGGGGGTCGGCTATGCGTGGCGAAATCGCGAGCTGCTCGCGCCGGATCAATAGCTGCCGAAGCGAATTGTAAACTGTCCAGGAGCGCCTGCTACGAAGCGACTGCGAGATGTTCTTCATCGTTCCAAAGATGCGACTCTGGCTTTCACGGCGCGAGTCGCGATCAATTCAAAGCTGCGCTCGATCGGACAAATGACTGAACTTTTGATCGACACGAAAAACAAACGGGTCCGCGCCCGAGTCGAATTGCTGGGGGAAAACGAACCGATCGAGGTCGAGATCTTGCGCTACAGTTTGAAAGAGAAAGGCGAGAGGACTTACATTACCATCGAGGAAGCCACCTCATCGCGCGAATGGCTAACGGCTGCGCTGCGTGAATTCATTGTCGGTCAGGATTTGCCGATTCCGTCTAAAGCTGGCGCAGTCCTGAAATTATTAACGTGAAGGCGGTTTGCAGGACGAAATCGCACAGCAGTGAGATTTCGAATC
>Ga0207697_10001373_pt1 | contig 13328 bp, 10 predicted proteins | sample KBSSwiS5withPhiX_FD_184293 | JGI IMG/M metagenome (GOLD analysis project Ga0207697, IMG submission 184293) | Switchgrass rhizosphere microbial communities from Kellogg Biological Station, Michigan, USA, with PhiX - S5 (SPAdes) (version 2) | ecosystem: Host-associated > Plants > Roots >... | reverse complement strand
CTTAAACTAACGTGCGACAGCCATGTAGTGGTCGCCTTGGGCATTCTCTCGTCCTGAACGGAGTGAAGGATCTCACGAAGCCTTGCGGAGTTTCGTTGCAATCAGTGCGATCCGGACTTCGTTGCCGAAGTCCCTCGCTCCCCGCGGGATGATAGTGTGGCCACATCACGGGCTACCGGCTCGAGCACGTGCCAGACAGTTTCGGCAAGAATCTTTTGGCCGGCCGCGTTTGGATGAATTCCATCGGACAGATTCATTGAGGGATTCCCCGATACGCGCTGGAGGAGGTACGGTACGAGCGCCGCGTCGTTTTTGGCAGCGAGATTGGCAAACATTTTGGCAAACGCGGAAACGTAATCGTCGGCTGCGTAATTTGGGAGTTGCATTCCTGCGATCACAACTCGCACGTGGGGATTTCGCGCCTTCACCTTATCAATGATCTGCTGAAGATTGGTTTGGATTTGATCAACGGGCAGTCCTCGAAAAGCATCGTTAATCCCGAGCTCCACAACAAAGATGTCGATCTGGCGTTTCAGGTGGCCGGGGAGACGCTCCAGGCCGCCTTCCGTGGTGCCGCCGGCTGCGCTGGCGTTGGTGACCTGAAAATTCAGGCCCGCGGCGCGCAATTTCTTTGAGAGCAACATTGGGTAAGCTTCGCTTGGCGCAAGCCCGAAACCCTGCGAAAGACTATCGCCCAGGACGAGAATCGTCTTCGTCGTGGCACAGATCGGTTGCACTAGTCCGATTGACGAGAGAACCAGTAACGCTGCGATCCCGCGCTTCATTCAGAAAACGTCCAACGCCCAACGCCGAACGTCCAACTCCGAATGTGCTCGCGAGCATGCGCTCAATGATTCCGAATTTGATGTTGAGAGTTGGGCGTTGAGCGTTGAGCGTTTTCGGGTTAACGATTGAACCCTTCAACCCTTTAATTATTTCTATGGCCAACTACGCAATCAACGGTTTCGGGCGCATCGGACGCAATGTCCTTCGCGCGATGACGCAAAAACAAGTCGAGCAAGTCCTCGCGATCAATGATCTGACTGATACGCATACTCTGGCCCATTTGCTCAAATGGGACTCAGTGCACGGGAAATTCGACGGCGAAATCGGTTATGACGACGAAAACATCATCGTACGCGGGCACAAAATTAGAATCCTGAAGGACCGCGATCCCGTGAACCTGCCTTGGAAAAAACTGGAGATTGATGTTGTGCTCGAGTCGACCGGGTTCTTCACCAGCCGCGACAAAGCCGAATTGCATTTAAAAGCAGGCGCTAAACGAGTGCTGATCAGCGCGCCAGCAAAAAACCCCGACGCGACGATTTGCATCGGTATCAACGACAATATCTACGACCCTGGGAAAGATAAGATTGTTTCCAATGCCAGCTGCACTACCAACTGCCTCGCGCCGATGGCAAAGGTTTTGCATGACAAATTCGGCATCACGCACGGATTCATGAGCACGATCCATAGCTACACCAATGACCAGCGCATCCTCGATTTCCCGCATAGCGATCTGAGACGCGCTCGAGCGGCTGCGATCAACATCATTCCTTCGACTACAGGGGCGGCCAAAGCGATCGGAGAAGTGATTCCGGATTTGAAAGGGAAACTGAATGGCGGCTCCTTTCGCATCCCAACTCCCGACGGATCCGTCACGGATCTCACCGCCGCGCTGGAGAAGGACGCGACCGTGGATGCAATCAATGCCGCATTCAAAGAAGCTGCGTCGGATAAAGGCTACAAAGGTGTGGTCGAATACAGCGATGAGGCGCTCGTTTCGCAAGATATCGTGGGCAATCCACATTCCTGTATTTTCGACAGCCAACTGACGCTTACGCTTGGGAACCGGTTCGTAAAGGTGGTCGGCTGGTACGACAACGAATGGGGCTATAGCAATCGCTGCGTAGAATTGATGGAAATGCTGGCAAAATAGGCCCTGCAATCTTGCTCGTGCTCCTGATCGTAATTGTTTTCAATTAGGAAATGACGAAGCTTTCACTTCGTGATCTCGATGTACGCGGAAAACGCGTGTTGGTTCGGGTGGATTTCAACGTGCCGACGGAACTGCGCGGTGGCAAGGTCCGTATCACCGACGATACACGAATTCGCGAAAGCCTGTCCACGATCAACTATCTGCGAGAGCACGGCGCAAAAACGATCTTGATGTCGCATTTTGGCCGGCCCAAGGGGAAGCCAGTTGAAAAATATTCGCTTCGTTCCATCGGCGATTACTTGCACTCGCTCATCCACCACCCGGTCATTTTCAGTCACGACACGATTGGTGAGGTGCCAGAGAAAATTGTCGAACATATGCACGACGGCGACGTTGCGCTCCTCGAGAACTTGAGGTTCCAACCCGGGGAAGAAGCGAACGATCCGAATTTTGCCAAAGCGCTCGCCAGTCTCGGCGATCTTTACGTCAACGATGCGTTTGGCGCCGCTCATCGCGCGCACGCCTCAACGGTGGGGATCACAAAATTTGTGGACAAGTCGGCCATGGGTTTCCTGATGGAAAAAGAGTTGAAACACTTGCGTGACGGCCTTGAGAATCCGGCGAAGCCTTTCGTTGTCATCTTGGGCGGCTCCAAGGTCTCCGATAAAATCGGCGTTTTGAAGGCGCTAATGGAAAAGGCGGATGTCATTTTGATTGGTGGCGCAATGGCAAACACGTTTCTAAAGGCGGAGGGGGTTCCGGTCGGCGCAAGCAAAGTCGAATCGGACAAGCTCGATCTTGCGCGCGAGCTTCTCGAGATGGCTAAGAAACGCGGCGTGAAATTCTTGGTTCCCATCGACGCTGTGGAAGCAGATGAAATTCGGCCTGGCGCGAACATGCGAAATACAAGCCGGCTCTCACCGCAGCATGGGATTAGTGATGGATGGCAGGCAGTCGATATCGGTGCTGCGACGATTGCCCTTTACCAGGAAGAAATTGCCAAGGCTGAAACGATTCTGTGGAACGGACCGCTCGGCGTTTTCGAAATTCCTGAGTTCGGCGAGGGAACAATTGCTATCGCGGAAGCGCTTGCACAATCGGGCGCGACAACGATCATCGGTGGCGGAGATTCTGTGACCGCAGTGAAACAAGCGGGACTTGCCGGCAAAATGACGTTTATCTCTACCGGTGGGGGCGCATCGCTGGAGTTATTGGAAGGCAAGGAGCTGCCTGGCGTCGCGGCGTTAAGCGACAGGAATTAAGCTGTGCCAGTCCGCGAGCCCGTTTCGAAGGTTCACGTTGAACCTCCGGCGCCGTGCGAACCAACCAGCGGCAAGACTGTTTTCCGGGCACTGACCAATACCGCCATTGGCGCAACCGCATTCCTTCTAAGCTGCATCGGTCTGCGTGCGATCCTGCCGTTTCCAGAAATCGACGGCGGGGTTTCCCAAAAATTCCGATTTTTTGCCGCGCACAAGGACGAATTTGATACACTCTTTATTGGATCGAGCCGCGTCTATTTTCAGATCTCACCCGCTATTTTTGATCGCGTCACACGTGAGAGCGGGATGCCGACGCACAGCTTCAACTTCGGCGTTGGCGGCATGTATTTGCCCGAAACCGCTTATCTGCTTGAGCAGATTTTGAACCTGAAGCCGCGCAACTTGAAATGGGTCTTCATTGAATACGATGAACTCCAAACAAAATGGTCCCCCGAGAACCAGTCCAGCCGGCGTGCGCTCTATTGGGCGGACTGGAAGCGGGTATCGCTCCTTTTACGAAAACTTACCGATGCCGGCACTGATCCGCTTTGGCTGTCGAATCCCGCAAAACTTCGCGACATTATCCTGCGCCAAAACGACGAAAAAAGCACGCGTAGCCTACTGACGTTCTATGTGACGCAGGTTGAAAGAAATTATACGAACATCTCAAGGGCAGCTGATGTCCTGGACCATTTCTTGAGTCGCGACACAAAGGCGCGTCGCGCAAGCTACCTGGGCGCAGCCAGCGATGGCTACGTGACCAGACCGAATCGAATGTCTCCCAGCCAGGCCGCAGCCTATGAGCGTGCGCTTGCTGCCGCGATGGCACAAACCGGCACTCGTCCGCTTTCACCTTATGCGATGGAAGCCTACCGACAGTGCGCGCAGGAAGTCAGGAATATTGGAGCGGTGCCAGTCTTCTTGATCACGCCAAGCACGACGGAAATTAACGTCGCCTCCGAAACTACCGAGCTGACAGGCGTTGTGATGGCTTTTAATAATCCTCAAGCTTATCCGAACCTCTTTCGCAGCAGCGCACGTCGCGATGGGCAACATCTAACTAAAGCCGGAGCGGAAGAATTCACGCGTATTCTGGCAACGAATTTCGTCGGGCTTGCGCGAGCGGGCGACATCAAGTGATCAACAATCGATGGCTAACAGCTTAACTGCGCCTCCCATTCTCTGTTCGAATGTCTTTCGTTGAATTTCGCTTCCTCTGGTTTTTTCTCGTCGTGTTCATCGTCTACTGGGCGATGCGCAACAACGCCGCACGAAAGGTGTGGCTTCTCCTCTGCAGCTACGCTTTTTATGCGGCCTGGAATTGGAAATTTACAGCTTTGGTCCTCGGATCAACGACGGTGGATTACATCGTCGGACAAATGCTTGGACGTAGCGAAAATCCGACATGGCGGCGCTTCTGGATTGCCGCGAGTGTGTGCGTCAACCTCGGCGTCCTCGGTTTCTTTAAGTACTTTAACTTTTTCATTTCCTCAGCGTCGGGTTTTCTGGCTTGGCTCGGTTTACCGGCGAGCGTGAACACGCTCAACATTATTCTGCCGGTCGGCATTAGCTTCTATACGTTTCACTCGATGAGCTATACGATCGACGTGTACCGCGGGAAGCAGCGTCCCATTTCGAATTTTGTCGATCTTTCGTTGTTTGTCAGTTTTTTCCCGCCGTTGGTGGCGGGACCGATTGTCCGTGCCGTGTACTTTCTGCCGCAGCTTGTCTCGGCTAAGAAGTTTTCCAATGTCGATGTCCGGGGCGCGGTGATGCTGTTCCTGGCGGGATTTATCAAGAAGGCGTGCATCGCCGATGGAGTCGCGCCGACCGTCGATCGCTACTTCGCTCATCCGGCCAACTTCGCGGCGACGAGCGCATGGATTGGCGTGCTGTTCTACGCAATCCAGATTTACTGCGACTTCTCCGGATACACAGACATGGCCATCGCGGCTGCCCGGCTGCTTGGGTATCAATTACCGAACAACTTTCAGTTTCCATATTTTGCCCGGAACGTCTCTGACTTCTGGCGGCGCTGGCACATTAGCCTCTCGAGCTGGCTCCGCGATTATCTCTACATTCCGCTCGGTGGAAATCGCGGCTCGCGCGGATTTGCTTACCGCAATGTCATGATCACGATGCTCCTCGGCGGCCTATGGCACGGCGCTGCGTGGACGTTTGTTATTTGGGGCGCGTTACATGGAACCGCGCTCCTCATTCATCGCGAGTGGATCCGCCTTACCGAAGGTCTCAAGTGGGCTGCGCGGGCGATGCGCTGGCTTGCGTGGCCGATTACGATCTATGCGGTATGCGTTGCCTGGATCTTTTTCCGCGCACAAAACCTCAGCGGCGCAGGAACCATACTAAAACAGTTCGCCCTGTTTCATGGTGGTGGCGACGAACATTTCCACCGATGGTTTTTCTTGGTGATTGTGGCGCTTGTCTTAATCCATTGGCTCAATTCTCGCCGATGGTTTGGTGAATTTTGGCGAAAATGGCCTGCCCCAGTCTTCGCAGCGTCTTATGGTTGCACTTTTGCGATCGTCCTTTTATTTGTTCCGCCGCACTACACGCCCTTCATTTATTTTCAGTTCTGAGCCCGCAGCCAGGAATCAAATCACATGAGAAAGAAAATCGTTGCCGCTAATTGGAAGATGAACATGACGCAGGCGGAGTCGGCGCGATTTGTCGAGTCGATGCTGCTGGATCTGGGGGACATCACCGATGTGGAAGTCGTGATCGTGCCGCCTTTCACAGCGATTGCAAAAGTGATGGAAGCACTCGGCAAGGCGCAAAATATAAAGGTGGGCGCGCAAAATATGTATTGGGAGAAGAACGGCCCATTCACCGGCGAAATCAGCGCTGCGCTGCTGCGCGATTTGTTTGTGCATTACGTCGTGCTCGGACACAGCGAACGCCGCACTTTATTTGGTGAGACTGACGAAATCGTGAATCGCAAGGTGCGCGCCGCACATGAGGCGACCCTGCGTCCCATCGTTTGTGTTGGGGAAACGCTCCAGCAGAGGGACAAAGGCAACGTTGACAAAATATTATCGATACAATTGCGTGGCAGTCTCGCTGGTTTGGGTCCAAAGGAATTGCAAGAAACGGTGATTGCGTATGAGCCAATCTGGGCGATCGGCACCGGTCGCAATGCAACGCCCGCTCAGGCGCAGGAAGCCCACGCGTTCATTCGCCACACCTTGCATCAAATGGCTGACGACACCACGGCCGAGCGGGTGCGCATTCAGTACGGCGGAAGCGTGAAACCAGAGAACGCGAGCGAACTCATGGCCCAACCCGACATCGACGGCGCTCTGGTTGGCGGCGCCAGCCTCGACCCGCGCAGCTTCGTGGAAATCGTCAAGGCCGCGCGCGAAAAGTAGGATGTGAGGGCGGCGCGGAACTCGCGAAACAGTTGTAGCCGACATCGTCGATGTCGGATCGAAAGCAACCATGCGTTTGGCAATGTTATAGCCCGCTCGCTGCGTCGAGGTGTTTCAATTTTCGTTCTCCGGATTTGTTGCAGAAGATAACAAAGTGGGATCGAAGAGACCATTTAGATCCAACAAAAGACGGTTCTTTACTTTGTTTGTTATCTTTTGTTAGCCTGTTTCGCTGCCGACGATCACTGGCCGCGGCTGGTGGGATCCACGCCGGCAAAGGTCAGGAAGTCGATCATGCGAAAACTTTCCGGCGTTCCGTCGTGAGTGGGAAGCGTCGGTACCCAATTGGGTTGCATGCTGAAGAAGGAGTCAGGGTCTAGCTGGAGCAACCCTACGAATACCTCGGCTACGATGCGCGCACCCATGGGGCCAAGACGTAGTCCGTTTTCTCTTAGCTCAGCTTCTTTCAAGATGTAATAGAAGAGCGGCGTCGAAGTAACAAACGAAGGACGGATCGCCTGCAGCTCGCCTAGATCGGTGTTACTGAGTGGCGGAATGCCCATTTGATTGGCGATGCGCTGGCCAGACGGTAGCGACCATGTCAGGCATCTTAAGAGATTGCGTTGCATCAACGAGATCGGCGGTGTCCCGCTGGGTATCGTCTCCAGAGGAAGCTGGAACAGCGGCGTCGAAATCTTTGTATCGATTCTTTTGTTCGGCCGCACATCGGCAGTGAACGCGCCGCCGAAATCGAAGAAAGTTTGCCAGCCGATAAAGCGCCTCGGAGCTCTTGCGAAGCCACGCAAGTCCACGGGGTCGGCGGTGCCTTGTTCCTCCGGGTCGAAAATCAAACCAAAGAACGGCTGTCCGTTATCGCCATGGAGATTGGCGCGGTAAGATGGCCGCACCATGCTGTGCCCGAACCGGTAGGTGATCTGGAACTCTACTGGGATAAACGCCTCGTCATGTAACGGGTTGTAGAAATGGCGACCATTTGTCAGAACATCATCTATCACCGACTGGGGAACAATATGTGGCAGAAACTCGTGAAGGATCATCCATTGGTAGTGCCACACGGTCAGGCGATGGGCCTGGAAGTAAGCGTCATTGTCTGAGATCGACGGATTCTGCGATCGAATGAGATCCACGGCGTGGTTATGAAACAAAAGAACGGCGGCAGTCAGACCGGCGAGCATCATGTTCTCATCATTGCGTGGGTCACCAATAATCGCTGCGTTGTTGGTCGGATCTCGCGGCAGGTCCTCGAACTGGCCGCCGCTTTCGACCCGGAATTTGATTAGGTCAGCGGGATCGTATAGCTCCGGGTTATCACCTGGTCCGTCGCCGTACACCGAATCCAGATCAAAGAACGGAGTGCGAGCGTTGGGTGATCTTATAGGTTGAGTCGGGAATCCGAGCCGGGAGGTCAGGTCAAACGTCATGTCATGGTCAAGGAACTGACCGAAAAAGGTCACGCCGGCGGTGTGAGTTGGGTTGTTCCGGTTAACCAGGCTGAGATTGGGATCGACGATCAGCGCCACAGGACCCGCTGCCAGATCATCGTTCGCATCCAGAATTCCACCGAGACTGCCCAGTTCCATAAGGGCGTCGCGAACCGCATTGTTTGGCGGCGCGAACGGCGGTAAATTTCGGAACATCCGTCCAAAATTTCCGGCCACCGTTACATCCGGAGGCCCTGGGTCTCGATGCTGGGTGCCTTCCCCTAACAGGGCCGGCATGATCATCAGCGCAGTGAGTGCGACGAAGGCCGGTGCGATGCGAAGTGGCGGAATTGATATTTTTTTGAACTGAGCCAGTGGATTCATGATTGTTCCTTTCTCTTTTGTTTATTTTGGCCGTCTCTGAGTCCTCGTAATCGGGAAGTCATATTGGGTCATTCACTGACGTACTTCGTAAAATTTCCCGACGCGTTACGTGGAAAATGCAGAAGACATTGGTAGCTAGCAATTGCGGGATCTTAGGAATGGCGTGCGAGCTACGGGTGGTAGCTCCAAAGTTATGGGAACCCACGAGCCGCGCTTGAACAGGCAGATGTACCGAATTTTAAAACACACCGCAGGCGTGACTGCGGCCATTACAGAACAAACTATTTTGGTGCGAGGGACGCGACGATTTGCTCAAAACGCGGATCGCCGCGCAGCGGATCCCACCACGGCATTAGTTTCAATTCGCCGTAGCTAACGTAGCTACTGTGGCGGATCGCAATGGCAAGCTGTTCGAAGGCGAGATCTTTATCCCCAACCCATGCGGCGATTCTAGCCAAGCCGACGATCATGATCGATCCGCTACGCGCATCTTTTTCCACGGGAAGAAGCTCGACGGCGCGCCAACCCTCACCGAGCGCTTCCTCTTTTCGCCCTAGCCCCGCGTCGATCAACCCAAGAACCCATAAAGCACCAGCATCATCCGGACGGGCGCGAACCAGTTTCTCTTGCTGCTCACGCGCGGCAGTAAAGGCGGCATGCGCTTTGGCTCCGTCGTTGGCCATCCGACTGACAAGACCTTCCATGAAACGAGAGCTATATTTTACTGTTTCGTTGCCTACGCTGTTTTCGCCTAACGCGGCTAAGGCGTTGGCAGCGGCGGCAGAGTCGCGCTCTGCGAGTGCACACAGAAGCCAGCTATCGGCGATGCTTGGGATTGCGGCAGGGTCCTTTGCGCGAAGTTCATCGACCAGTTGATGCACAGGTTGTGTATTCCCTTTCCAGTCCAAATCGACGAAGGCGCGCGTGAGTTTCGTCTGAACGTCATTCGGTTCGAGGGCTAGCGCGCGATCCAAGATGGCTTCCTCATCGCCATACCGCCGGAGATTGTCGTAACTGACTGAAGTCTGCTGTATTAGATTGATGTTACGTGGATCGAGTTCGGTTGCGCGCTCGAGATTTCGCAGTGCCTCCTCTTGATCACCGCCAGGGCGGCGACGCTCGATGTACCCCTTGAGCTCGAAGACGCGGGCGTCATTTGGCAGGGTCTTCCCAGCGATGTCCAAATCAGCCAAGGCGCCTTCGTAATCGCGGTATCCCCAATAGAGATTCCAGGCGCGCGCGAGGTGTGCTTCGCCTGCACCGGGACGAACGCGAAATGCCGTTTGAATTGCCGCTTCAGCTAACCATAACCGGGCAGGCGTACGATCGAAGCCGTTGTAATAAAGGTGGTCGTGAATCAAGGCGAGTTGGCAATATGCCTGGAAAAACGATGGATCCTGCGAAACTGCCTGGTTCAACAAGTCGGCTGCCTGAAGCAAGTCTTCTTCCCCTCGTGTCGGATTGCTCCGGTTGATTACGGTCAGAAGAAGATTTTTCGCGCGGTTATAGAAATTGAAGGCAGTGAGATCGGCTGTTGGTGGTCGCTCAATGGCCCATTTTTCCGCAGCCGAGATTTTGGCGTGCAGGCGCTTTGCTACTGTTCGTGCGATCTCGCTCTGAACGCTGAACATTTCTTTTACGTCGCGATCGTACTCTTCCGCCCAGATGTGCGCGTTAGTGTGCACGTCGATCAACTGCGCGTTTATATGAAGCCACGCGCCTGTCTTACGTACGCTGCCTTCCAACAGGTGGGATACGCCCAGTTCATCACCGATCTGGCGCGTGTTCTGTTTACCGCGATATCCCATTACGCTGGTGCGGCTGATAACCTTGAGATCGGCAATTTTCGCCAGCTTGGTCAGCAGGTCGTCCTGGACACCGTCGGTAAACGAGGCGTCCTCTCTGTCGTTGCTTAGATTCTCAAATGGAAGGACCGCTATTCCAGCTGCTGCTGGGCGGCTGAATAGATCGGTTTTCCAAACAAGCACGCTTAGGGCTGCTATCAGGGCGAGTGATAATGACACGACAGCCGTGGCGGTTGGATTTCGTTGCAGCCATTTCTTTCCTCGACCAATCACTCCAGTGCGCCTAGCTTGGATTGGTTCGTGCCCTAGCCACCGTTCGAGGTCTTCTGCCAACGAGAGAGCGGAAGAGTAGCGGCGCTGGGGATCTTTCTCCAAACACTTCATGCAAATGGTAGAAACATCGCGATCTACCTTTGGATTCCACAGACGTGGCAGACGTGGCTCGCTTTCCAGGAGTAACTTGATCGTCTCGTAGGTGGTTCCTCCAGCAAAAGGTGGATGTCCGGCTAGAAGTTGGTAAAGCACTGCGCCGAGCCCGTACACATCTGTTGCGCTGGTTAGCTTGGTGTTATTCCCAGCCGCTTGCTCCGGCGACATGTAACTAGGTGTGCCTAGCACTTCCACCGTGCGGGTGACCGTGCTCTCCGATTCGACCAGGCGGGCAAGACCGAAATCCGTGAGATTCGGTTCGCCTTTTGCATCGAGCAGGATGTTTCCCGGCTTGATGTCACGATGCAGAATACCGTTTTCATGGGCGTAGTGAACGGTGCGAGCCACCTTGGCGATGAGTTCTACCGCCTGCCGAATTGAAAGCGGCGTGTGTTTAACGACGTCATCAAGCTGACCGCCCTCGACAAACTTCATACTGAAGTAGCACTGGCCATCGCGCTCGCCCACCTCGTAGATTGGGACGATGCACGGATGATCGAGGCTCGCAGCGGCTTCAGCTTCAAGCCGGAAGCGCTTTAGGTGTGCTTTTGTGGCCCACTGGCCAAGGCCAATGACTTTCAGAGCAACTATACGGTTGAGGCTCTTCTGTCTTGCACGGAACACGACTCCTTGTCCGCCGCGCCCAACCTCTTCTAATAGCTTATAGTCGCCCAGCTCGCCGAGCAGCCTTGTGACGCTTGCGGCTGTCTTTGCACGCGGCGCAGTCTCGGCGTTGTCCGTTTCCAGATTTTTATCGGAGCCGCGGTCATCGCCAGCGGCTACAGGGTCTGGAAGTGCCCCGAGGGCTGTTTCGAGCACGCAGCCGGTACAAAGTCCTTCCGGGGCGTCGGAAAGAATTTTCGCGCCGCACTTTCGACAAACTCTAACTGCAATCGCCATTATCGAAGAACGAGACGGCGAGTCGGCGAAACAGGAAAACGGCGATGTCGCCCGTTCGCCCCTTCGCCAAGTCGCCGTTTCATTCCCTTCGTTATGCCCTGACCACAGCGATTAGATGGCGTAGTTCGTCTTCGACGTCGCCGGGTGTAGCAACCGTGTGAGCAATTTCCTCTCGCAATAACGATTGATAACGCTGCCGAAATCGATGAAAGGCCTGCCTGACCGCGTTCTCAGTCATGCCAAGTTGCGCAGCAATATCCGCCTGTGAGGGAGCGCCGGGTTCGCCCGGTAACAGTTGCTTCAAAAAATCAAACAACGCGGCATTGCCTGCCGCAACGTATTCATTCTTCAAAAGACCAAGCACGTGTTCTAATACCGTAGAAGCCCAGCGACGCTCGTAAATCTGCTCTGCGGTTACGGGGTCTGAGGGTTCCATTTCCTTGCGCTCGTTGGCGTTTAGTTCTTCAAGCGGGATAAGCCGTTGTCCTTTTCCTCGCTTAATTGCCATCGCGCGACGCCTCTCGTCGGCCAGAAAATATTTCAGTGCTCCAAGAAGGTAAGAACGAAAGCGTCCCTTCTCCTTGCGAACTGCAGTGAGACTTTTGTGTTCCAGCAAATCGGCAAAAAAGCCCTGGGTAACATCCTCTGCTTCCTCGGGTGTAATACCTTGCCATTGCACAAAGCTGTAAATAGGTTGCCAATAAACGCGGCAAAGTTTTTCGAGGGCTTTTTGTCCCGCAGGCGATTCACTTTGCGCTTCCAATACGACACTCCAATGTGTGGTCCTAAACGGCATCGCTCGTTTTTGCCCGACTTTTGCCGAACCATTCGCGTTCCCCTCGCGAGCATCCGACTGCCAGGGCGACACGGATTCGCCTTTTCGTGAGCTTTCAGGGTGACTAGGAGGGCTCACGCCGCAATTGAAGTAAAAACTCGTGCGACAATCAAGCCTGTAAAATCTGCCGACAGTGCTTTACGGAACATGCCGAGGCTAACCGGATGAAAATGTGGGACTTTGCAAAGGTGGCGCTTTCGACACCTGTTCTGCTGGCTTCGGCTTTTCAATAGAGGTGGAAACCGAGAACTCTGAATCTTGAAGGACGGGCCCACCAAATTTATTCTGAGCGAAAATTGCCAGTGCAACTCGCAATTAATTGGATGAGGCGCACGTTTTTTATCGTCGGCCCAACTGCAACGGGAAAATCCGAACTGGGAGCGGATGTCGCTCGCGAAATAGGGGCAGAAATCGTGAGCGCCGACGCGTTTCAAGTTTATCGCGGACTCGATCTCCTGACAGCCAAACCGGATGCTTCAACGCTAGGCAAGGCCCCGCATCATCTGATTGGCACAACGCCTCTCCACGAAGAGATGAACGCGGAAAAATATCGGCGCGCCGCGTCGCGCGCCATTGAAGAAATTCACTCGCGCGGCAAACTCGCGATCGTTGTCGGCGGCAGCGGCCTTTATATCAAAGCGCTTACCCACGGACTAGCGCCGTTGCCCGAGTCCGATCCAAAGCTGCGTGAAAGATTGAACGCCATGAGCTTGGACGAATTGCACGCCCAACTGACCGAACTCGATCCCGAAGCGGCCCAAAAGATCGACCTGAAGAATCGCCGCCGCGTGGTTCGAGCTCTGGAGATTTGTTTACTCGCTGGGAAACCAGCATCGGAAGTTGTAGCCGGGGTCGCTGACCTCGGTAAATCGGTAAACCCGAGGCCGCGGTCAGCGCCCGCGACTACAGGTGTTTTCGTTTTCCGGGATCGGGAAGAGCTTTATGC
>Ga0207697_10001370_pt1 | contig 13348 bp, 18 predicted proteins | sample KBSSwiS5withPhiX_FD_184293 | JGI IMG/M metagenome (GOLD analysis project Ga0207697, IMG submission 184293) | Switchgrass rhizosphere microbial communities from Kellogg Biological Station, Michigan, USA, with PhiX - S5 (SPAdes) (version 2) | ecosystem: Host-associated > Plants > Roots >... | reverse complement strand
GAATTGGCTGCCGTGAGGAGTCTAGCGGCACATAATGAAAGGAATTTACTGAAAGCCCAATTTCATGCGCTAGTGCGTGAGGGCTCTGACAGCTTCGAAGACATCTTTGATGCTCAGTTTCGTCGCCGCTTCACGGAATTGATAAACCGGAGCGTGAGAACCGAACTCACTCTGACGCGCTAAGAAAACCCTCCTGACGGCCAGCGGTGGACGATCAAAACGTCCCGTCGTCTTCTCTTGTCAGCCAATTTTCTCGGCTCGTCTGAGAAGGTTGAGGGCCATTGCAAGATAATTGTCGCCTTCGGCCATTTTTTAATCCCCAAATTATGGACGCACCCCGCCACCGCGCTAAGCTCCACCTGAGCGAATTAGTTCCAACGGGAGGGTGGAATGCAGGAGAGCGAATTGAGCCGTGTCCTGTCTATCCCGATTTCCTGCCCGCGCTGCAAACGCCAGGCACAGCACATAGTCGGCTACCTCATAGAGCAGCGGCAGACCGGCTGCCCATCCTGCATAAAGCCGATTGACCTTACCGGAGAGCCTTGGCGCAACTTCCTAGATCGATTCGACACCGCGCTAAAGGAGCTACAGCCACTTTACGCTGCGGTGGATTGAACGCCGTTTACCTATGTCCGCTTTGGGTCACTAGCAGACATATGCAGCGCAATAAGTCATGTCCGCTTCGCTCCCAATAGCGACCGAAAAAGCGAATATCCGCACAAGGTCATGCTGCTTGACCCCCGAAAGCGGACGTGTGCGCTGCACGAAGCCGGAACCAGAAAGCCTTCCGCGCTTTATTCAGTGCCGCCCGCTCAATCTCTACCCCAGCGTGGCGGCCTAAAAGGCTGCCTCTCCCCCGAGGGCAGCCTCTTTTTTTCTGTCCGGCCTATATCGCCCGTATGTTATCTCAAGGCAGGCCCAGGAATGCTCCTGCCGATGACCCTCCGCACGCATGGTAAACCTCCTTCTCAGCCAAACATCCAAATACTTCGGATTCGGCGACGAAGACGATTACGTCGTGCTAGAGGGAGGCCGCGTCATCGGCCGGATTATGCGGCCGTCGCAGGCGCCGGCTGAGCAGCAGTGGTTCTGGTCGATCACGGACCCGAACATGAAGCCATCGATTGGCAATCGCGGCTACTCAGGAACGCGCGAGGAAGCGATGGCAGACTTCAAGGCGCGGCTGTTGACCCTGTCGTAAAGCTCAACCATTCGCCCCACACTCTCGCGGGCAACTTCTTGCGAAGATGCGGCGCCCATATACATGCCGCCAACCGAGGGACGCTTTGTGGCGCTTGATTGGACCTTGGGCTTTTTTGTGTGCCGCATCCTTCGGAACCCCATTGAAACTGGGCCGTTTCCCCCCGCAGTGCCAATAGCTTCGTTTGGTGGTAAATTGGCGGGCATTATGAGTGAGAAAGTCGAGCCACGGCTTCCTGTAGGTGTCGTAGCGTTGAGGGCCGAAAGTTACTCAGCGGACGACGGCTGTGTGGTTATTTCCTTACGTACAAAATTTTCGGCAGCTGAAAGAAGCTACTCTATTCCTGTCGAATGCTTGCAAGACTTAATCGTCGATTTGCGACGACTGAGTTCGACTGCACCCATCGCGCCATCCGAAAAGACCGAAAGCCAGACCGAGCCGCTACTTCCGCTCGAACTGCCGGTGGCAGCCGAATAGGATTCGGCGCCTCGGCGCGCATCTAACTCGTCTTTTCCATCCTGGAACTAGTTGGACTCGCCCGAGTTTGTTTCTATGAATCGGCGTACCCCCCTTACCCCCCGTAAGAACGCCGATGAGTTCCAAGGGCCGCCCGCGTACATGCAAAAGGGCGGCCCTTTTTTCTTTTCAATTCGATTGGCGTGATCGGGCTGAAACAGAAGCGCGATCATTCCGTTTGCATTATGGATCGCGCAAAGCTCCTCGACCTTTCGCAATGCGCAGTCCGGGGGGCCAAGGCTTGGGCGACACCTTGGCCCTTTTTATGAACTTCGCAACAGTCTTTACGGAATGCGGAGGCGCCGCCCCCATAGCGAGGGCGACGCCCCGGCCCCGTCTCCAGTGGATGCCACATGGTCCCCGGACAGAGCCGCCGTCCAACATGTAGTGCTTGGTTTAAGATTTTACTTCACGTGAGCCTCTGCGTCATTTGACGCTATGTCTTTTCTTGTTGCAGGAACGAGCGCCTACCTTCCACGTTGTTGCCGTGGTTCCCCCACCAGAGGGTAACCTTGGACGGCAGTCGCTGGCGTAAGCCACAAACGTGCGGCGACTGCCGCTCACTAAAAATTTCGGCGAACAAACCGCGAAGCCAAAACTGTCGCTCTAGGACAGTGCCGTTCTCATTCGAACGTTAGGCCAACAAAAAACCCCCGAGCGTTTTCCCGGAGGGCTCTGGCGCAGCTAAAAGATTAGGCGGCTCTTAGATCACCGACAGCATTGACCAGACTCGCTCAACTGCGAGGGCCATAATGGTGCCGATCCACAAAATCGTGGACATCAGACCAATACCCACCAACAAGATTGGAAAATTCTTGGCCGTCTGACCAATAACGCGGCGCGTGATTTTCGACATACGCTTACGAACTCAGGGCGCCACGAACCTACAAAGCACCTCGGAGCATCAACGGCAAGAGCCGCCGGTCATTAAATAATAATGCTACGACCCTTGCAGCCAACAAAAAACCCCGAGCGTTTCAGCGTTTCGCCCGAGGGTTTCCCGGCCACGTGTCGCAAAAAAGTTGGTTTACGCGGTTTTCGCTCCAGCAAGGAGAACATCTGACGCGGGACAGCGGCTCACTTCTTCCGCCACCCACTCATAGCATTCGGCCAAATCTAATAGCTCAGCACGGAACGCCGGGCTTTCCTCGTTATGCGCTTTACCGCGAAACTCCGCAGCCAACGCCTTGTATTGCTCAGCGGTCATTTGAAGCCATTTGGATAAATTCCACGCCAGTTTCAGTCACTGATCGCCAGACAACTCTACACGGCCGAAACGAGCGACCACCGTCAAACGTCAAACCCAAATCGGCAGGCAAGTCGACAGTGTTTGCTATTTGTACGCGAGCGCCACTGTTGGTCACATTCCGCACGGCGCAGTCAATTACTGATGCGTTGCCAAGAACAATCTTTGCACCTTTAAAAACACGGGAGCGAGTTAACTTGCGGCGTTCCTGCATACTGTCCTGCCCGGCATTTGTAAGACGCAAGACAAATAACTGGCGGCGATTGGCAAAGATTTGATCTCGATCACTGCAATTAAAACAACAATGAAACCACTTTTTTAACTGTCAGGATGGATGCGCCATGCTTCGAGAGTGCCAATCCCGGTCACTCGCGCCGATTTAGCGGGCCGCGCTCCGACAAGCATATGTACCCGCCGGGCGCGGCCCCTTCCCGCCCTGCAGCTTAATAGCCACACAGCGCGGGCAGGACCGAAAGTTAAAAGAAATCAGAGCCGACAGACATATCGGCTCTGACTTTCCTGTCTTGTTTTTAGGTGCCAAAAAGTTGCGAATTGCTGCCGGGAAGGAGCAGGGCAAGCTCATTCTTCCGCTTTGGCGTAACGCCAGCTATTTCGTGCCGTTTTAATTGCCAGCAGCAAGTAGCGCTCGGCCACACTTTTTAATTCGGCCCTGACCCTCCGCCTCTCTTCCTTCTCCGCTTTCGCGAGAAGCTCTTGCGCTATCTTTTTATATTTTTCGACGGGGTGCATTTGCTCACCCGGCAGATTTGGTGGCCTTGCGGGCAAGCCTATATCCATGGCGCTTGGACGTGAATAAAGGAGCGCGATCGCAATAGGGGCAGTTTGGTAATCACATTTTAACAAACCACGAAGCGGCACTAGGACACAAACGTCACTGCCGTGAACGCCCGCAATGCCGTGTCGCCACGGTCCAGAAACCTCAGCCGGAGGATACGAAAATTGGATCAGAGCGCGACCAAATTTGCCATGTCCGCTTTGTCTCCGAAAGCGGACATGTGCGGCGCAACGAGCGATGTCCGCTATGGGCCAATATCAATCAGTGCGAGCCACGCGTCTACGTGCGGGGCATCACAATATTTGTCATTTTTTTAAGAGGGTCACGACAGCAACCGCCACAATCACGACAATGACCACAAGCGCCCACATTAGCTCCTCTGAGATTGTATCAAGAGCCCAGTCGATCATTTTCGTTCCGACTATTCGATCACCTCGTCTGCCCGTCCAATGAGAGTGTTCGGGACGTTGAGGCCGAGCGTCTTGGCTGTCTTCAAATTGATAGCCAGGTTTACTTTTGTAGCTTGCTGGACAGGCAGGTTGGCCGGCTTTTCGCCCTTGAGAAGGCGGCCAGCGTAAACGCCGGCTTGGCGATACGATTCCGCTGGGCTGTTCCCATAACTCATTAAACCGCCCGCAACGACAAAGTCCCGCGCCGCGTGAATCGCGGGCATGGCGTAGCGGGCGGTCAGCGCGGCGAGCTCTTTGGTGTGACTTATGAAGAGTGCATCGGCGTCAATGATAAGCGCGTTTGCCTGGAATTGAGCCAACGTCGCAAGAGCGTCATTGATTTCGCGTTCGGTACTCGCTCGCAAAACATGCAGCTGCAGACCCTTTGTGCGAGTTGCTGCCAAAAGATCTCTTTCCGAGGTCTCGGCGACAATGGGATTAGCCGGATTGACGAGCGCAGCAATGACGGTCGCTTTGGGCAGCAGTTCATGCACCAACTCCAGCCGTTTCGCTGCTATTTGCACGTTTAGGGTGGTTACGCCTGTGATATTACCGCCAGGCCGGTTGAAGTTGGCGACAAGCCCAATTTTGACTGGGTCAGTTCCAACGTAGAAAACGGTCGGAATTGTATTGGTCGCTGCCTTTGCCGCCAGAGCCGCCGGAGTGCTGCCAAGCGCAGCAATGACGTTCACCTGACGGCGAACAAGTTCGGCGGCCAGGGCTGGCAGTCGATCAATTCGGCCCTCCGCCCAGCGATACTCGATGCTTACATTCTGCCCCTCGACGTAGCCAACCTGGCCGAGGCCATCACGGAAACCGCGCAGCCGATCTGCGAACAGGTCGGGCCATTCAGGGCTAAGAAATCCAATCACCGGCAGTGCCGGCTGTTGCGCACGCGCCGCGAGTGGCCAAACAGCGGTTGCAGCAGCTGCTTTGATGAACGCGCGTCGCCTCAATTGTCCCCCCGAAGCTTAAGAGGCGGCCATCGTATCGTTTCAGTCTGGTGTTATGGAAGGTGCCATGTCCGCTTTGGGTCAGAAGCAGACATGTGCAGCGCAAAAAGGCATGTCCGCTTTACCCCCGAAAGCGACCACGAAAGCGGACATTGATCGGCGTAAAAGCTAGCTGCACCAACTCTGTCGTCTTGGGCAGCCGGTCTGACCACACGCGTATGGTCGCGCAAGCCCTTCGCTAATCAGGATTGGTCCTACATCCCGACCCTCTGCTCGCAAATAAGCGCATAGGCGGCCGTGATTGCATTGTTGCGTCCCCTCGGTGCCCGCCCGACAACTGCACGGGACGGGCTCTAGCGCCGTTTGCGCGTTGGCAATGAGTTGGCGGAGACGGTTGGTCGCAGCGTCAGCGAGTTTTCGTTCGCGTTCGCAACGGGCGAGAGAGCCGGATTCCGGAGTATCAAATCCGACAAGGCGATACGTCTGCCCATTGGCGCGAATTGTATCGCCATCAATAACTGAGATTGATATGGCGCTATTCGATACCGGGGCGCGGGTATCAATCTCCGTTTGCAAAAAGGCCGCGACAATCAGGACAGCCAAAGCAGCGAGCACGACAAAATATTTAATGCTGCTTCGACCTGTCAGTGAAAACCGACTTTTTCGCTTAAAGTTGATGACGTTCATACGAAACGTTCTACAACGTCATCCTTTATCAATGCTTTCTTGCGAAAGCCGGTAGTTGGCGAGGCGTTTTAGCCATGTCTGCTTTACCCCCGAAAGCGGACATGTGCAGTGCACTCGTCCATGTCTGCTTTGGGCCAAAAGCGGACATGCCAATCTAGTCGATCACCTCGTCGGCGCGAGCAAGTAACGAAGGTGGCACGGTTAGACCAAGCGCCCTCGCGGTAGGCAGATTGATAACGAACTCGAATTTGTTCATCTGCACTACCGGCAGATCGTTTGGCTTTTCGCCTTTGAGGATGCGACCGGCATACGCACCGAGCTGCTGATACACCTCCTTCAGGCTCGTTCCATAGCTCATCAGACCGCCAGCTTCCGGATACTCGCGTACGGTGTATATGGTGGGGATCGCATGGCGCGTTGCCAGCGTGGCAAGTTGGAGCCGCCTACTGAAAAAAAATGGGTCTGTACCAACTAGCAGCGCGTCAACGCGTTTTTGGACGAACGTTGCGAAAGCGGCTTCGATTTCTTGTTTGTCACTCGCATGAACGACTTCGATCTGCGCCCCGATAGCCGAGCCAGCTGCAGTCACGTCCCTCGTTACGGCCTCCGCATTTTCAGCATTTTTCGGGTTGACGAGCGCCGCAATACGAGTTGTTTGAGGCACCAATTCGCGCAGCAAGCCGAGGCGTTTGGCACTCAAACCAAATTCAGCGAGGTAAAAATTGACGCCGGTCGCATTCCCGCCCGGTCGCGCCAGGCTAGCAACAAGACCAAGCTTGACGGGATCGTCAGTAACACCGAACAGGACCGGAATCGTTTTGGTTGCGGCTTTTGCCACCAGAGCCGCCGGCGTAGGACTTGCGACAATGACGGCAACCTGACGGCGTACAAGTTCATCAATAATCGTTGGGATCCTGTCGTATTGACCCTCGGCACTGTGGAATTGGATCGCCACGTTGCGACCATCAACGTAGCCGGCTTCGGCTAGAGCCTGGCGAAGTGCCACTAACGTTGGTCCGGGCGAGGCCGGGCTAATACTCGCACTAATATATGCAACGACGGGCAACCCTACTGGCTGCGCCTGCGTGGCCAGCGGCCATGCGGTCGCGCCGCCGAGAAGTGTAATGAAATCGCGCCGCCTCATTGCCTGCCCCCCGAGGCTTAGAAGCTCATCGTAACGGTTAGAACCGATAGACCGGAAGGGGCACATGTCCGCTTTGGGTCATAAGCAGACATATGCGGTGCAAAAGGACATGTCCGCTTTGGCGCCAATAGCGACCGTAAAAGCAGACATGCCTCAAACGGTCATGTCCGCTTTACCCCCAATAGCGGACATGTGCGGTGCAACAGCTCATGTCGGCTTTGGGCCAAAAGCGGACATGGAGCGCAGTATCACAGGCTGGCTGCGCTCGTATCAAATACGAACGGTGCGGCCCCGTCAGTGTCCTCGTCACGACCGCGTCGCTTCCTTGAGTGGACATTGCATCGAGCTTACACTTAAAACGATTAGCCGCTTTTAGCAGTTCACTAAGCGTTAGGCCGCTGGAGGATGGTATGGACATCCCAAAGCAGTCGCGGACGGACCGATACGAATCCTTCTATCGAGAGTTTGATTCGCCGTTGATGCAGAAAATCCGGCGCGAGACCTTCGGCGAGGACATAGGACTACAGTCTTGGGGCAGCGCACAGGAAATGCGCGCAGACCTTGCGCGCCTCAACGTTTCCTCATCCAGCCGGATCGTTGATCTTGGTTGTGGCCCCTGCGGTCCGCTGACCTTCATTCTAGCGACTGTGGGTTGTCGCGGCACGGGGATCGAGCTCAGCCCTTCCGCTCTTCGAGCAGGTCAGGCGCGCGCCCGGTCTCTGGGTGTCGAATCTTTGCTGTCGCTACAGGAGGGCGACCTGAACGAGTCACTTCCGTTCGCCGCCCGTTCCTTTGATGCCGCAGTATCCATCGATGTTGTGATCCATCTTCGCGACCGGGCCAAGTTCTTCCGAGACGTCGCAAATATCCTGCATCCCGGCGGCAGATTTCTATTTACCGATGCTGGAGTCGTTACTGGTGCTGTCTCAAATGAAGATGTCCGCAAACGCAGTGCGCGCGGTTATAGCCAATTCGTCCCGCCGGGATGGAACGAGAGACTGCTCAAGTCTGCAGGATTTCGCGTTCTGGAGACTGAGGATCGGACGCAGAGCGTACTTCGGTACGCCACACAAAGATTAGCGGCTGTGCAGAAGTATCGTGCTGAGCTTGAAAGGGTCTCGGAGGGCTTCGATTTCGAGCTTGAACAGGCCTTCCTCAATACCGCTGCTGAATTGTCGCGGAGCCAATCCGTATCCCGAATAATGTACCTCGCTCAAACAGATGCCGCGCCCTAACTAAAGGTCACCCGGCCATGTCCGCTTTACCCCCAAAAGCGGACATGTGCAGTGCACGGGCTCATGTCTGCTTTGGGCCAATAGCGGACACGATTACATTTCGCATGATGTCCGCAGGAGGGGCCAGCAGCATGGATTGAGGCGTCCTGTGCGGGTAATGTAACGAATAGGGGACCTCAATGTTGCCGACCACCCGATACGCCAAAAGCGGCGACGTACACGTCGCCTATCAAGTGTTTGGTGACGGCAACATCGAGCTCGTTTTCTTCCCGGGATTTGTCTCAAACATCGAAATCTACTGGGAGGAGCCGCATTTCGCCCGTTGGCTCCGCAAACTTGCCAGTTTTACTCGCGTCGATCGCGAGTGTGACGCTGTGCAGCAAAATTTTTGATGGCGAAATGCAAATCAATTTTAGTGATCGCGTTTACGATTTAACCGGCGCACCCCGAGACTGGACATGTGCCGGCGCATCTTTTGCCCTGTCGAGCACGGCATCGTAGAGGTCATCCTGCGCGATCGTCTCAAGGAGGGCGCTGGCAAGCTCAGCCTCGTTCATGCCGATTGCTTCCGCTCGCTGGCGCAGCCGCGACATCGCAACCCGGCTCAATTGCAGTGTGGTCAGCAATGCTAAGACATAGGACCGTTTCTGATTGGGCGGCTTACGCTTGCGCGGTTTGGCCGCTGGCACCAACGGCACTTCGTTGAAATCTCTGCGTACCCGTAGGCTGATCTGCGCCTGTGAGCAGCGCACCCTCAGTGTGCCGATATTGCAGCCCAGTTCGGCCGCGATGGCTTCGGCATCCAGGCCTTGCTGGACCATCGCCGGGATGCGAGCCATTACATCCCTGGTGAGAATGCGCCGTCGTGACCCGGGCCGCATGAAAGCCTCTGCGAAGCAACACTTCTCTGCCTCAGAACACTCTGGGGTTGGGACGATTGATACGTGTAGAGGTAAACGAGTATGACAAATCATCGTTCCGTCGATGTAACTACTCAATATTACGGGCAAAATCAGTCACCTCATTTCTCGTTCGATGAGTGCGATCGCTGCACCCATTATCGAGTCCGTTCGGGCAAATGAAGACGCGACCGACGTTGATCACATCGGTCGCGTCTGGTTGAGACTCGTAAGATATGACTAGCGTTTCTCGACACAAACGGTCTTGATCTGCTTCTCGGCGTCGGACTGGGTCTTGAAGGCCGCCGGGCCAATCTGGATCCAGGTCGTTTCGGTCGGACGCGTTTCAACGACTTTGCACTTCTTCGTCGCCTTTTCCTGAACGATGTAATAATCGGCGCTGGCCGTAGACATCAAAAGTCCCACTGCGGCAGTCGCCAACACGAGTTTCTTCAGCATGAGTTTTCCTCCTCTGTAGACCCCGATAAACCGGTACGTCGCAATAGGTTCCGATGCGTGCAGCAGACGCGAAGCGCGAGCGGAACCCTGAACTTTTGTTCAGTTCGGCAGTTGTCGCTTCATGAGCGAAAGACACGCAGCGCGGATTTTTGGTTGGTCGTTGGGCTGTTTATTTTTTGCTTTAATGGCGCTTAATCTTGTTTCCCGCTAACGGCGGCGAGATTCGAATTGGGAAATGGCAGCCATTCCACTACGCGAGCCGGCTGTCTCCTCAGGCTCCCCTCTAGCGGTGAACCTGCGGTCTGACGCAGCGGCGCGACGGAGGTTCTTGGAAATTCAGTCAGCGCAGATACACTCGACGATCGTTTCCGTCATGCGCGCGCAACGCCAGCCGTCGAACGGGAAACTGCTGGTGAGCGCCGGGCCGAGCTGCTTGTCGAGTTCCGCGCGCAGCAGGACACGCGCACGGTGTAGCCGGGTTTTCACGGTCTCCGGTTGCAGACCAAAGAGATCCGCCGTTTCGTCGACGCTCATGCCTTCTACTATGCGCGCGACGAACACGGACCGGAACGCGTCGGGAAGCTCGTCGATCGCATGCTCCAGCACCAGACGAATTTCGCTTTGCGCCATTGCCTTCTCCGGATCGCTGCCCGCCGCCGAGATTGGAAAATTGATGATCTCGGCCTCGTTGCGGTTGGTGCCATATGTCTCCCAGTCCACGGTGGGCCGCCGCTTTCGCAGCCGCCCCAATGCTTCGTTCATGGCGATGCGCGTGATCCATGTTCCGAAGGCGGCATCGCCTCGGAACATGTCGAGACCCGTGAAGGCGCGGACATATGTCTCCTGCACGACGTCTTCGGCCTCGGCGTCATTGCGCAGAATGCTCCGCGCAATACGGAACAGCCGCCGATTGTAGCGCTTGGTGATGGCACGAACGGCTGCTTCGTCACGCGCACGCGCCATGCGCACCAGGTCTTCGTCTCCGAGCGTTTCGGCCGCCTGCGTCGCCTGAATCACGGACATGGGCATTTCCTCGGTTTCGAAGTATTTGATGCAGCAAGGCCATAAAGGTTTCCGGCCCCTGCTCCTTAGAACAACACGCCCTGTCCGTCATCTTTCTTCGCCCGCCTGGCCCGGCTGCTTCTGGGGAACGGGCATTTACGCAGGCCCGGCCAGCATTGCTGAATCCCCGGAACCTTTCTCGCCGGCGGCCATCTAAGCAGGCGTCTGGGTTCAGCACCCCATCGGCCGGCGGATTGCCGCCTAATTTTAAGGACAATCGATGAGTTCAAATGTGCAGGCTTTAGCACGGGTTAGATCATTGCGCACAATGCATGAGCGGCCCGAGCGAGCCGATGTCGAAGCCGCGTTTCGAACCATTATTCGATGGGCGGGGGACGATCCAGAACGTGATGGCCTCATGGAGACGCCCGCTCGCGTGGCGCGCGCGTTCGAAGAGTTTTTTGTCGGCTATGCTCAGGATCCGGTCGACATCCTGCAAAAGACTTTCGAGGAAATCGAAGGCTACGACGAAATGATTGTGCTGCGTGGCATCCGGTTCGAAAGCCATTGCGAGCATCACATGGCACCCATTGTCGGCCAAGCTTGGGTGGCTTACGTGCCGAGCGGCCGTGTGGTTGGCATTAGTAAGCTCGCACGGGTGGTCGAGGTCTATGCAAAACGTTTGCAAATTCAGGAAAAGATGACGGCTCAGATCGCAAATACCATCAACGATGTGCTTAAGCCGCAGGGTGTCGGAGTGATCATCAAGGCGTCACATCATTGCATGACCACACGCGGCGTGCATAAGCCCGATTCGGATCTGGTTACCAGCCGCATGCTGGGTTGTTTCCGTGACAATCCGCTTACTCGCCAGGAATTTCTTAGCATGGCGGTGTGACGGGGCCCGCCTATGACCCAAAGCGGACATCGCAACTGCGTCGATTGATTTTCGGGAACCTCCACTCCCCTGCTGCATCAAATCTCTCACTGACGCCCGGTAATGGCCAACTTACACAACCGGCATCAAGCAAACAGCAGGAGGAAATCCAATGAGTGCTCAATCACCTCATTCGGCTTCGTCGCGCTCTGTTGTCCGAGCTAAGGACGTGGCCATGTCACAGACAGTTTTGACGTCTATCACAAGACGAAGCGTGGTCGCGGGGCTGGCGCTGGCGGCCGCTCCGGCGACGGTATTGGCGACTGCGGATGATGCGCATGCGCAGGACAAGCAAACTGAAAAAAGTCTGTACGAACGGCTGGGTGGCGTTTTCGCGATTGCGGCGGTGGTCGATCACTTCAGCGACGCTGTCGTGAAGAATCCCATCGTAGGCCAGAAGTCCAAGAACCCCCAGCTGCGGGAATGGCACACCAAAAACCTGGGAAGGCTGCCGGGCCTCAAGTTCATGCGGACGCTGTGGGTGTGCAACGTCTCAGGTGGGCCATTCCAGTTCAAGGCCACCAAGCCCGGCACGACGCCGCTCGGCCTTGAGGAGGCCCACCGGAACCTTCGAATTTCCCCTGCAGAATTCGATGAGGTCGCAGCGGAACTCGGTCGGACCCTGGACTTCTTCAAGATACCGAAGCGCGAGAAAGGCGAAGTCTTGGCAGCCTTCGCCGCCCACAAGGACGAGGTCACCGCCGGCTACGTCGCGGCCGCCAAGCCGCGCTGAAGCTGCACTGATAACGATCCCGCCCAGTTTCGGCTGGGTGGGATCCCCAACGAGTTGTTCCAAGGAACAGTTAGGGACCGGCGCTGTTAAGCCTTCGCTGTAATCCAAGGAGGCATCGATGACAGTTCTAAGCAAATCCGTACTGGCAGCGACTGTTGGCGTCACTGCGCTGGCTTGCTCCACATTTAGTGCTTCTGCATACATTGCCTGCAGCGGCAAGGTTTGCTGGCACGTTAAAGATCGACATGAGTATCCGGCACATGCCCGCGTGGTGATCCACGAGGACGACTGGAAATGGAAACGTCACGAAAAGTATCGTTGGCGCGAGCACGAAGGTCGAGGTTACTGGCGCGGTAGCCGCTGGGAGACCTGGTGATCAATTCAGTTCAATTGTGACGAGAGGCCGCCTCAATTGGCGGCCTCTTGCTTTTGACCCAAAGCGGACACACCACCCTCTCCAACGAGGCACACGGGGCGTTTTCTGTGACATCAAGTAGGAGTAATCTGCTCGTTGGTGACGTTCTTTGCCTTTCTCTGCGGAGGCTCTCATGTTTGAGACAGAACGATTTGTCGCTGAATGCCGCGCCGCGTTTGCCGAGGACCGCACTCATATAGCAGTCCGTGAGGTGCTAGCCCGCTCGGTATGCAATCCGACGGCAGTCCTCAAAGAATTGGGCGAGCCCAAGCGCGCTGGAATCAAAGAGCTCTTTCATTCGGATGTGCTCACCATCATCAACGTGGTTTGGGCGCCGGGGATGATGGTCATGCCTCACAATCATCGAATGTGGGCCGTCATCGGCATCTATACGGGCCGGGAGGACAATGTGTTTTGGCGGCGCGTGAAAGGAACGCCAAACAAAATCGAGGCCGCTGGCGCAAAGGCTCTGTGCGCGACAGACGCCGAGCCTCTGGGTGCTGATATCATCCATTCCGTTATCAATCCGATCGATAGGCTTACAGGCGCCATACACATCTATGGCGGAGATTTTTTTGCCGCTGAACGAAGCGAGTGGGACTCTATGACGCTTGAAGAGCATCGGTCGGATGGCGAACGGACTCGGCGTGTGTTCGAAGAAGCAAACGCACGTTAC
>Ga0207697_10001368_pt1 | contig 13355 bp, 14 predicted proteins | sample KBSSwiS5withPhiX_FD_184293 | JGI IMG/M metagenome (GOLD analysis project Ga0207697, IMG submission 184293) | Switchgrass rhizosphere microbial communities from Kellogg Biological Station, Michigan, USA, with PhiX - S5 (SPAdes) (version 2) | ecosystem: Host-associated > Plants > Roots >... | reverse complement strand
TTTTGGGTATGGAATTGCTGGCCGTCAGTCGAGGCATTATCGACTTCGACAGCATGAGCCTCTTCCTCAAATAGCAGTTTTCATTTCCCAAAGCGCGCGAGTCTGATTCCTTCTTGCGCATGACTGCCTCCGAGAATCGGCGCGTGAGCACACGCGCTACTGGAATTGTCGGGGTCGCGATTTTATCGAGCCGTATTCTTGGGCTGATTCGGGAGCAGATTTTCGCCGGGCTCTTCGGTGCGGGAAAATATCTCGATGCCTTTTTGATGGCCTTTCGTCTGCCGAATTTGTTGCGCGATTTGTTTGCCGAAGGCGCCCTCTCCACTGCCTTCATCACCACGTTTTCCGGAAAAATTGCCACCGAAGGGGACGAATCGGCCTGGCGACTGGCCAACAAAGTAGCGACGCTCACCGCCGTTTTCATGAGCGCGGTCACGCTCCTCGGCATCGTTTTCGCGCCGCAATTGGTCGATCTGCTGACGTGGTGGAGCTGGCCACTCGACAAAACCGAGCTCACCATTTGGCTAACGAGAATTATGTGGCCGTTCATGCTGCTGGTCTCGCTGGCGGCACTGGTGATGGGAATGCTGAACGCGAAGCATGTCTTCGGTCCGCCCGCCATGGCGTCGAGTTACTTCAACCTTGGCTCAATCATCGGGGGCGTCGGCATCGGTTGGTGGCTCGATCCGCATTTCGGCGCGCGCTCGTTAACCGGCCTGGCCATTGGAACGCTCATCGGCGGGATGTGGCAATTAACCGCGCAGTTTCCATCCCTCCGGCGCGTCGGTTACAAATACCGCGCCGATTTTCAGTGGCGCGACGAAGGCGTCCGGGCGGTGCTTACATTGATGGCTCCGGCGATCATCGCCGCCAGCGCCGTGCAGGTGAACGTCCTGATCAACAGCGGATTCGCCGCCAGTCTTGGCAACGGCCCCGTGAGCTGGCTCAACATCGCTTTTCGTTTGATGCAATTGCCGCTCGGAATTTTTGGCGTCGCCATCGGCACCGTCACTCTCCCGCTGGTTTCGAAAAGCGCGGCTGTCGGAAATATCGATGAATTTCGCAGCATTCTCGCGAGCGGAATGCGGTTGGCCTTTTTGCTTACCATCCCATCGGCGATTGGGCTGGCTATGCTGGCTTCACCGATTATCAGTGTAATTTATCAGCATGGCCGGTTCACGGCCGAGATGACGAAGGAGACCGCTGGGGCACTGCAATTTTATTCCATCGGCCTGGTGGCTTACTCCGCCTTGAAAGTGCTGACGCCGGCCTTTTACGCGATCGGCAAACGCAACACTCCAATGATCGTTAGCTTCCTCGCGATTGGAACAAACCTTTTCCTAAACTGGTTTTTCACTTTCCGGCTCGGCTGGGGACATCGCGGCCTGGCGTTTTCCACCAGCATCGTAGCGACAATCAATTTTCTTTTGCTTTACGCACTGATGTGGCGGCAGACGCGGGGACTGGAAAGTCGTCGCATGTTTGCGGGTCTTGCCAAGATTTGCCTGGCCGGTTTGCTGCTCGCGTTAATTTGCTGGCTGGCAAATTACTGTTGGCTGGATGCGTGGGAGCATCTGCGCTTCTTCGAAAAACTCTTCGCCCTCTTTGGCACAATTCTCGTTAGCGCTGTGGTATTTTTCGGCGTGGCATTTTTGTTGCATGTCGACGAAGTCCGCGATGTTTTCGATCTGGTGAAGCGAAAACTTCGCTGACATTGGAGGGACGCGCGCCGTCGCGTCCAAATCTTGGGACATGACAGCGCATGTCCCTCCAGTTAACTCAGCGCCTGCTCCAGATCCTCGATTAAATCGTCCGGATGCTCCAGGCCGATCGAGCATCGAAGCAACCCTTCCGGCGAAGTGGTGCCCGGTCCTTCGATGGATGCGCGATGTTCAATCAAGCTTTCCACTCCCCCTAGACTGGTCGCGCGCGTGAAGATTTTCGTCTTCGCGGCCACCGTCATCGCCGCTTCCCGTCCGCCTTTTGCTTCAAACGAAAGCATTCCGCCAAACATCGACATCTGTCGTTTGGCAATCTCGTAACCGGGATGCGATTTAAGGCCCGGGTAATGCACCCGCTCAACATTTCGATTTTGCGCGAGAAACTCTGCCACTTTGGCCGCATTTTCGCAGTGCGCTCGCATCCGCCAGGGCAAGGTTTTCATTCCACGCAAAATCAGCCAGCAATCGAAGGGCGAGGGGACCGCGCCAGCCGAAGATTGAATCGAGCGGACAGTCTGAAAAAATTCGTCGTCCCGTTTCGCGATAATGATTCCGCCGAGCACATCGCAGTGGCCGCCAAAATATTTGGTGGTGGAATGGAGAATGAAATCGGCGCCGACTTCGAATGGCCGCTGAATGATGGGCGCCCAGGTATTATCACAAACGCAAACCGCCCCGGCTTCGTGCGCGATCTTTGTCACGGCCGCCAGATCGACAATTTTTAGGAGCGGGTTCGACGGCGTTTCCATCCACACGAGCTTTGTATTGGGCCGCAGCGCTTTTCTTACTGCCGACAGGTCGCTCATGTCGGCGAAGTCCGCTTCCAGTTTCCAGCGCAAAAAGAGATCACGCAGCAATCGGCTGGTGCCGTAATAGGCATCGACGTGGGCGAGAACGTGATCGCCGGGTGCGAGTGCAGCAAGCAAACCCATTGCCGCCGCCATGCCGCTGCCAAAGGCTGCCGCCGCGGCGCCGCCCTCTAGCGAGCTCACGCCTTCCTCCAGCGTTTTGCGATTCGGATTATCGTTGCGCGTGTACATGAACCCACGCGCATACGTTCCTTCGACATCGCGCTCGAAAGTGGTGGAGAGATGAATCGGCGCCACCACCGCGCCGGTCGCCGGATCGATCTCATGCCCGGCATGAACCGCTAGTGTTTCCACGCGAACTTTACGCCAATCTTTCATAACCAGCGCAATCTAGGCGGCGGGCTCCTCGGTTGCCAAACTTTTCGCCCGAACGGTCTAACCCCAACGGCCAGGCAAGATGCCTGGCTGCCCCCACAGGCTGGAAGCCTATGCCCCTACCGAGGCTCGTCCGAATCCTGGCCGCGGATTCGATTTGACGACACGAGGCAGCAAGCGCAAATAGCAGACTTCGGTGCGCCTTTTTCGGCGCCTGCAAACGTATGAGTTCAGCGCTGGGCATCTATCAAGACGACGTTTTCAAAATGGCGTGCGAGCAATTTCGCGTCATCGCCGAGTATCTCGAGATCGATCATAGCCATCGTGAACGGTTAATGCTGCCAAAGCGCGCCATTGCCGTGACCCTGCCGGTGCACATGGACGACGGCAGCACCAAGACTTTTCAAGGCTACCGCGTTCAGCACCACCTCACGCTTGGTCCAACCAAAGGCGGCACCCGCTTCGCGCCCGATCTCTCGATGGGGGAGACGGCCGCTTTGGCAATGTGGATGAGCTGGAAGTGCGCACTCAACGGTTTGCCCTACGGCGGAGCAAAAGGCGGCATCGCCTGTGATCCGACGAAACTTTCGCGCAGCGAATTGGAAGCGGTCTCGCGCCGTTACATGCAGGAAATGATTCCGTTTGTCGGGCCGCACACTGACATCATGGGACCGGACATGGGAACGAACGAGCAGGTGATGGCGTGGTTCATGGATACCTATTCGGTGTATCAAGGCTATGCAGTAAGCGAAATCGTCACTGGCAAACCGGTTTCGATCGGTGGCACCGAAGGGCGCCGCGAATCCACCGGTCGCGGCGTTGTTTATCTGATCGAGCGCGCGATGGACATGTTGAAGATGGATCCGACCGAGTGCACCGCGATCGTCCAGGGATTCGGCAACGTCGGGTCAGTCGCGGCATTATCGCTGGCGTTGAAGACCGGAATCAAAGTTGTGGGTATCAGCGATGCGACCACTGCCCTTTACAATCCCAAAGGAATCGACGTGAAAGCAGCAGAGCAGCACGTTTTGAAAAAAGGAAATTTACGCGCGTTCGACCAAGGCGATCGGATCGATCCTAACGAACTGCTGGTGCAGAAATGCGATGTCCTGGCGCCCTGCGCGGTCGATCGCGTGATCACAGAAAAAAATGCCGCCAAACTGCAGTGTCGCATTCTGGCTGAAGGCGCGAACGGGCCCACCTCGCCGGAAGCAGATGTAATTCTCGATCAACGCTGGGACCAAGTTTTCGTTATTCCCGATATTTTGTGCAACGCCGGTGGCGTGATTGTTTCCTATTTTGAATGGGTGCAGGGCTTGCAGTCCTTCATGTGGAGCGAAACGGAAGTGACCGACAAACTTTTCCGCATCCTGGAGCATTCCTTTACCCAGGTGATTCGGCGGGCAAAAGCGCACAAGATTTCACATCGCATGTCGGCGATGGCCACCGGCGTCGAGCGGGTGATGAAGGCAAAGGCAACGCGCGGTTTGTTCCCGTAACGCAGCCGATGGCGGAGATCGTCGCTTCACTGCGCGCCTTGCTGGTGCGCTCGATTGATTACGCCGGAATGTTTCCGCCGTGCCAGCTCGAGCTCGAGGCGGCGCTCAAGAATCAAGCGCAATATTTGCGCTCCACCGATGCGTGGATGCTGAGTGCATTCGTCCTCCCGGTCCAACAGTTTGGCGCCGCCAAACAATTGCTGACGGAGTTTGATCCGATTCACCCGCTGCAAGTTTCCGCGCTCGGGCCAAAAACTGAAAACGCAGCTGATTTTTGTGCGGTTCTGGCGAAGACCGATGCGGCGATTCGTTCGTTGTCCGTGCACAATGTTGACCTTGTGTCGGTCAACCAGCTCGAAATGTTTCTGCCTCACGATGTCGACTCGCAGTTGCTAAGTGAAGCGAGGTCGACTCTCGGATCTTTGCCGACTTTCTGGGAAGCGCCCTCGAGCAGAGCAGAACAAACCATCGCGTTGGTTGCCGAACTCAATTCCAATGCTGATTCGCCGACGTTCGGCTACAAATTACGCACCGGTGGCGTGACCCCTGATGCGTTTCCGAATTCGGCGCAGATCGCGCAGGCACTGGTCACGCCCGTCACACACCAGGTTCCAATCAAGTTCACCGCGGGCTTGCATCATCCGCTCCGCATGTTTCGCGATGAGGTGCAGACGAAAATGCACGGCTTTTTGAATGTGCTCGGCGCAGCGGTGTTGGCGGCCGAATACAAATGGGATTCACGACAAACAGCGCTCATGCTGGAAGATGAAAATGCGGATTCGTTTTCCTTTACCGACGAATTTTTCGCGTGGCGCGAATGGAAAATCGATGTCAAACGGCTGCGCGACAGACGAAAATTTGTCACTTCGTTCGGCAGCTGTAGTTTCGACGAGCCGCGCGAAGATTTGCGTGCGTTAGGGTTGCTCTGATGGAACACAGGTCCTAGACCTGTGTTCCCCGTGCAAAGATTTGCGCGCATTAGGATTTCTGTAGCTGCGGTCGTCGGCCGCGGCCAGTAGCCGCTTGAATTTGTTGTAGCGGCGGTCTATGACCGCCGAACGACAACAATTTCGGCGCTCGTAGAGCGCCGCTACAGAAGATGCCGCTTAAATCCTTTATCAACCTTTTGCCCGATTCCGATTTCCCGATTGAGAATTTGCCCTTCGGCGTTTTCAAGCCGCGCGATGGAAACGCGCGCGTTGGCGTCGCCATCGGCGATCTGATTCTCGATCTTTCCGTTCTAGAAGAGCGCGGCTTCTTTTCCGACGTTGTAGCTGCCGCTGTCGCCAGCGGCAGAACCAGAAATAATCTGCCGCCGGGGACAGCGGCAGCTACAACGCTGTTTGCGAGCGATGCACTAAATGCTTTCATGGCGCTGGGTCGCCCGGCATGGAAAAAAACGCGAGACATTTTGCAGAACCTTCTCTCGACCGAAACCACCAGCTTGCGGGACAACGCAGAGCTACGGGCGCACGCGTTTCACAAACAAAGCGAGGTAACTATGCAACTCCCCGCGCGCATCGGCGATTACACTGATTTTTATTCTTCGTATCATCACGCTCACAACGTCGGGACGATGTTGCGTGGCCCGGAGAACGCGCTCATGCCAAATTGGAAATGGCTGCCGGTGGCCTACCACGGTCGTGCCAGTTCAATCGTCGTCAGCGGAACAGAGATAAGGCGACCGCACGGACAAACGAAGCCGGCCGATGCAAGCGCTCCGGTTTTCGGCGCGAGCAAAAGCCTCGACTTCGAACTGGAAACAGCATTTTTCATTGGGCCGGGAAATCCCCTCGGTCAGCCCGTTTCAGTCGACCAAGCGGAAGACCACATTTTTGGGATCGTGCTGATGAACGACTGGAGTGCGCGCGATATTCAAACATGGGAATACCAGCCGCTCGGTCCATTTTTGGCGAAAAACTTCTGCACCAGCATTTCGCCGTGGGTGGTAACGCTGGAAGCGCTCGATCCGTTTCGAAAACCGTTAGCGGCCCAAGATCCGGTACCCATGTCGTATTTGAAACGCGCAAACGATTTCACTTTTGACATCCAACTGGAAGCGCGCTTGCAGACCGCCAGGATGCGCAAACCGCAAACAATCACGCGCGGCAATTTCCAAAATCTTTACTGGAGCATCGCGCAACAACTCGCACACCACACCGTCAACGGTTGCAACCTTCAGCCGGCCGATTTGCTTGCCAGCGGGACGATCAGTGGGTCGACCGAGGAATCGCGCGGTTGCATGCTGGAATTGACCTGGCGCGGGCAAAATCCGCTGAAGTTGGCAAACGGTGAAACCCGAAAGTGGCTGGAAGATGGCGACACCCTTTCGATCACGGGCTGGTGCCAGGGAGATGGTTACCGAGTTGGCTTCGGCGAAGTGAGCGGGCGCATCATCGGCGCGTGACGACATTCGCGCGCCTGATTTCCTGGATTGGTCATCCGCTAGTATTTGTCCTGGCTTCGGTTGCGATCGTTGTGGGCACACAGCTCGGCCCGCGCACCGGTTTACCCATTCTCCTTGCCTTGCTCCTCAGCACCCTCGTGCCAACCGCCATCCTGCTTCTTTCCGGGGTTCGCTCGGGCCGATGGAGTGATGCAGATGTATCCGTCCGAAAAGAGCGGCAGCGCTTTTTTCCGTGGGCGGTTCCGTTCTCGTTAGCAGGTGTTATCGCAATGTGGTGGTTGCAAGCGCCCAGTTACATCATCCGCGGTGGAATGGTCACACTCGGCCTCTTCCTCGTCTCCTGGTTGGCCAATTTTCGTTTGAAACTTTCACTTCACGCTCTCTTTGCCTTTTATTGCGCGATAATTCTTTTTCGAATCGGTCTGATGTGGGGCGCGATTGCGGTGGCGCTCGCCGTCCTGGTGGCATGGTCGCGATTATTCCTGCGGCGCCATACTCGCATCGAACTAATTGTCGGAATCGTGCTCGGCGTAATGGGAGGATTTGTCGCCGGCTGGTGGAATTAGGAGACCATGCCGTCAATAAATACCGAGAATTCCGACCTGTAGCCGTGTGAACTTCGAAATCCGAATCGCAACCCCGGCCGATTGCGAGACCATCCAGCAATTAATCGCGATTTCAGCGCGCGAATTGAGTCGTGGATATTATAGCGAGGAACAGGCCAGCGCCGCGCTAAAGTCCGTTTACGGGGTGGATAGCATGCTGATTGAAGATGGAACTTATTTTGTTGCGGTAGCGGACGACATAATCATCGGCTGCGGCGGCTGGAGTAAACGCAAGACACTTTTCGGCGGCGACCAGTTTTCCAACCGCAACGCCGCCTTAATCGATCCGCGTTTTGAAGCCGCGAAGATCCGCGCGTTTTTTGTTCACCCGAACTTTGCGCGCCAAGGAATTGGGCGCGCAATTCTCGATCGTTGCGAAGTGGAAGCTGCCCGCAAGGGTTTCATTTCGTTGGAATTAATGTCCACCTTGCCGGGCGTCGAATTTTATCGCGCGTGCGGTTACGCCGCGACGGATCAGATCTTTTACGACGCCGCCGGCGTAGCACTGGAATTCGTGCCGATGAAGAAAGCTTTGCCTGCAGCGAAGGTAGACTAGGGGGACTGCCAGCATTCTTCCGTCTCCCCCCAGCCACGCCGGACCGAGTTAGGCAGAAGCTGGGCCCGCCAGGATTCGAACCTGGGACCAAGGGATTATGAGTCCCCTGCTCTAACCGCTGAGCTACAGGCCCATTTACCTATGAAAATAGCGGATTCAATCTGAGTCTCAAAATCTCTTATTGACGGCATATTGACATTATGGCGGGCATCATCTGCGACCGCTCCGTTTCAGCTTCCACTTTGGTTTTAAAAAACTTCCTGCCTTGCTTGAATGCGCGCAGGTCGAGATAATAGGGGTGCGTGCTGCTGTGCCGGTAACGACGAACCGCGAGAGTGGGGCGTTTCATGGCAGATTCAGACGGCGAGTATTCAAGCTAACGCGAATCGCTAGACAGCGCAGCTTTTAAGGATTGGTGACTAACTGTGGCGCAGGTTTGCGCTGCTCGCTGTGGAGTGGTCACCGAAGGTTAGGTCGGAATTATCGCCGAGGCCGAGCGACGCACTGCCTGCAGTGGAGTTGTCCAAGAATTGCGCATTGGAGTTATAGAAGATCCCGATGTTCGAATTGGCCGCAGTGGAATTGTTGGCGAATCGTAGAAAAGAATTGCGATGGATGTCGATGAACGCGCTGCCTGCAGTCGAGTTGTTGGCGAACAATACAGAACTGGTGTCGGTAAAAATAGTGGAGTTGCCCGCAGTGGAACGGTTGAAAAAGTTCGTTGTGGGGTCGAAGTCGTTTAAGAAATTCAGATCATTAATAGTCGCGCCTCCAGCAGTGGACGTGTTGAGGAAGTTGATTGTGCCGTTACCGTTGAAGATCGATACATTGCTCCCCGCCGTGGCGCCATTGGAGAATACGATCGTTCCAGCGCGCACGGAGGCATCAACGGCCGTAACGACGTTCTGAGTGGTCCCCGAGTTGTTGACGATGCCCACGCCGCTCGCGCCCCGGATTGTCGAAAAAGAAAGTGATCAGTCCTTAATTTTGTACTTGGCTCTCAATGAACGCCGAAGGAATGCCGAAAAGTGTTGTCTCAAAGTTGACAGAGGTTAGGCGCTTCCCAGACTGTCAAGTCACTTCGCAAAGTTATTATGCCAAAATGCTAGATCCGGATTACTACAAAGTGCTACTAGAAATCGGGGTCGGCAGAAGGTTCTGGCAATGCAATCCTTCTGCCGAGAATGCTCATGCTTTCTACGCGCGAGTGGTCAAGCCGTTGCGACAACTTCAGCGTCAAGGTGTCGTGGAAAAACTTCAGGAAATTACTCCCACCGACGATAGAACTCCTATCGCTGTGGAGATAATCGGCCAGGTCAATCTTACCAAGTAAGCGAACAGTAGGGACGAAAACCGGCCGTCTTCGGCATTTTGATTTTGTCGAGGGGCGGATCAGAGGGTTCAAGCACCGTTGTCACGAAAACGGATGTCAATTTCGCGGACAGTGTCCGATTTAACGGGCAAGATCCAATCAGCCGGGGTGGAAAAGCAACCGGGCGTGGAGCATTTGAGGTGCAAAGCGCGCAGGCCATTAGTGCCGCCTACGACTTCAATCTGGCGGCCCGAGATTTCGCGTTTGCAGATGGTGCAATAGAGTCGGTCGTCAAGGCAATTCCATGCTCGGCTTTTATCGAGCCGTCGCAAAGCCGCGAGCTTATCTTCTGCGCCCGGTCGGATTGACTGCTCGGGAGAAAACATGCTGCCGATGGTGGCAAATTCCGTCGCGATTTGCAAGAACAGAGCAGACGCGATGAGGGGCAAGAGCGTGGTTGCCACGGTTTTTATTTCACACGCATCAAGTTGTTTACGCGGCTGGTCTGGAGGGTATCGGGTGAGGCGTTAACCTCGCCGCTTAGTGCTCACCATCCAACAGCGAAAATAATTGTGTTCATATCGCTGGATCAGATGCTCGCGATGTATCGGCGCACTCCTAGCAACGTTGTGGCGCGTAGCGTTCCCGGTAGCGCTTTTTAAGGCTGGCGTGGACGAATAACAGCAAGTCCGGAATCCCTCTCGCAGGGCGGAAAATAAAAACGCTACATTGGCATCCGTTGTGGCGCGCTTTTCGCTGCAAACACGTTCGTGAGGTTCGCAGTAATTCGCAATAGAATCTTACACGGGGCTGTCTTTGTGGCAGCTCTGTTGCTATCCACCGGACTCCTCCTCCAGAAGGCGGCGGCTGCAACCACATTGACGTTGTCGTGGCAGGCCAGCCCTGCAAGCCCAAATATAGATGGCTATCGAATCTATTACGGAACAAGCTCCGGAAATTACAGCCAGCATGCCGATTTCCTGGGAACAGGAACGAGTGCAACCATCGTAGCACCTCCTGCTGGCAGTACGTATTACTATACGGCAGTGGCGTACAAAGGAAGCCTTGAAAGTTCTGACTCGAACGAGGTGCTGAAATCCACGCCGGCAGCTTCGCCCACTCCAACCCCGACACCAACGCCTACCCCGACACCAAAGCCAACACCAACGCCCACTCCGACGCCAAAGCCAACCCCGACTCCAACACCAACGCCCACTCCGACGCCAAAGCCAACCCCGACTCCAACGTCTACCCCGACACCAACACCAAAGCCTACTCCGACACCAACACCAACCCCGACTCCAACTCCAACGCCTACCCCGACACCGAGTCCGGTCGTGACACCGGCTCCTTCGCCGACACCCACGCCGACACCGACAGCTTCGCCAATAGTGACGCCCGTTCCTTCTCCAACGCCAACGCCGACTCCTACTCCGACAGCCACGCCGACTCCAATCCCAACGGCCACTCCCACGCCAACCCCTGACGCGACAGCTACGCCGACGCCGACGCCAAAGAAGAGACATCCGAAGGGCCGTCGGCGTCCTTCGCCTACGCCAACTCCCTGATTACCTCGCCAACAACCGACGCAGCAAAACGCTGGCCCTTTTGATGCCTAGCCAACCGCTGCCGGTTCTGTTAACTAGCTTCAGACACGAGGTCTCAACAACGAATGGGAGCGCCGCGCAAACGCGTTCATTAACTCCGATTCTAGGCAGCGCGCTTATTCAGCTTGCCCCCGAGGTCGGCGGAACAGTGACATTGGCGCTCCAGGTACGACGGGCGAAGCTAACAAGATTCGCATCGGCAAACAAGGAACGCAGATTGGGAGGTTTATCGGCGGCATTTCTGGAGTGGCAGTTACCGGCACTCAGGTTGTAGTTAACTCATCCGGGAAACTCGGCGTCGCTGCCTCTTCTGCTCGATTCAAGGAAGCGATTGAGCCTATGGACAGCGCGACCGAAACGATTCTTGCACTCAAGCCAGTTACCTTTCGCTACAAGCACGAGCTTGATCCAGATGGCATCCCGCAGTTTGGCCTGGTGGCAGAGTAAGTAGAGAACGTGAATCCTGATTTAGTGGTTCCCGACGATGACGGAAAAATCATCACTATCCGATACGAAGCGGTGAAGGCGATGTTGCTCAATGAGTTCCTAAAAGAGCACAAAAGAATTAACCAACAAGAGCACAAAATGCAGGAGCAAGCAGCGATGGTCAGCAAATTAGACTCTACTGTGGCGAAGCAGGAGGAGATTATTGCACAGCGGCGGAAGCAGATCGAAGCTCTTACTGCGGCTGTACAGAAAGTGAGCGACCAAGTCGCCCTCAGCAAACCTGCACCATAGTTGGTTGCGAATCCTTAGCTGCGCGGCTTCCAAATTGCATTAATCCAGATACTCGTCGCCGTAATGAGTCTGACGGCCAATCCTGACACCGTTCTGCCCACGTCGAGACGGCTGGGGATTGCTCTTGCCCGCGAATTGCGGCTCGTTTCGTATATACTTTCCTGAGCAATCCAAACGCATATTCCTGCCGTCGCGAAGTTTCGAGCAGCCTTCTCATGAGCAACCAATCTAAAAACATTTCGCCGCTAGCGGCCTCTGCCTACGCGCCAGGGCGCGTTGAATTGCTCGGCAATCATACCGATTATAACGAAGGCGTCGTGCTCGGCGCGGCCATTGATCGCGGTCTGACCGTGCGCGGACGGAAGCGCGACGACGGAATGATTTCGATCGAATCGAGCACAATGGGTCACGTTGAGATCGCTCGCTCGGCACTTCGCCCGCTCGAAGAAAATCGCTGGGCGAACTACGCGCTCGGTGTCGCCAACGAACTGATCGCGCTGTCTATTCCAGTCGAAGGATTCTCTGCTGAGGTCAGCGGCGATCTTGCGGCGGGTTGCGGATTATCGAGTTCGGCTGCGTTCGAATTGGCGACCGCTCTATTTTTACTGAGGCTTTACGGCCGCAATCTTGGCTCGCTCGAAATTGCGAAGGCGTGTCAGCGCGCCGAGCACCGCTTCGCTGGTGTACGATCGGGCTTGCTCGACCAAGTCACTTCACTCTTTGGCCGCGCCGATCACACCGTGTTCTTCGATTGTCGGAGCGAAGAAGTGCGGGCGATTCCGTTCCCTCAAGGATTAGCGCTTATCATCGCGGAGTCGGGAAAAAAGCGTGAGCTGACGAAAGGTGAATACAATGCGCGGCGCCGAGAAACGCGGGCCGCCGCCGACGCGCTGCAAGTAAGCGCGCTGCGTGACGTCACTTCTGAGGCGCTCACGAGTCAGCGCGGCCTGCCCGATTTGTTACGGCGTCGCGCCACACACGTCGTCGAGGAGAACGAGCGCGTTTTGCGCGCGTTGGAATTACTTGTTGTCGGAGATGGGCCGGGATTCGGTGGGTTGATGAACGCGTCACACGAAAGTTCGCGTAAGAATTTTGAGAACAGCACGCCGGAGCTCGATCTGCTCGTCTCGATTGCGCAACAACTGCCAGGCGTTCTTGGCGCGCGTCTGACCGGAGGCGGTTTCGGTGGCGCGACGATCACTCTTTGTCAACGGTCTGCCGCCGTAAATATCGCGGCAGAGTTATCTGAGCGTTACACACACGAGAGTGGCATCATACCGCGCGTGGTCATTTCACGAATCGCGAACGGTGCTCACTGAGTGCGAATTTGCGAAGATCGTGTCGGTTGACATTGCCTGGTGTTCAAAATTACGCAGTTCGCGTGCCGAATTGCCTCGCGCGCGTGCCGCGCAGTTGTGATGAAATTGGCGGCAGTTCAACAATCCAGGCAAAGGACTTCCATTACAAAAAATCTCGTTTCCCCAATCCGGGCCTCCCGCATCCGCGCATCTTACTCGTTTTCACCTTGTGCTTGGTGCCGTTCGGCTATTTCCGGACCAATACGCGTGTACGCGTGAGCTCCCTTTCCACGCGCGCGCGCGGGCAGGGCACCTTGCTGGCCTCAATCCCGTTCGCGGTCGTTTTCTACGCCTCGACTGCAAACGAGCACAAAACCATGAAAACTTGGGAAAAGACGAGAGAGCAAGATCTGTTGCGTCATAAGTCC
>Ga0207697_10001366_pt1 | contig 13366 bp, 12 predicted proteins | sample KBSSwiS5withPhiX_FD_184293 | JGI IMG/M metagenome (GOLD analysis project Ga0207697, IMG submission 184293) | Switchgrass rhizosphere microbial communities from Kellogg Biological Station, Michigan, USA, with PhiX - S5 (SPAdes) (version 2) | ecosystem: Host-associated > Plants > Roots >... | reverse complement strand
CGGCGATTTCGACGTCGCGCTGGAACGTTCCGCCGCGTTCTGCCGAGTCGTGGCGCTGGGCCAGGCGACCATCGCGGACAGCGCGGAGCACGCCAGTGAAAGCCACGCCAGCAAGCTCACCCGGAGCTCGCACCAGCTCGTGAAGACGGCGGAGGACCTCGAGCACGCGGCCAACGCCTGGCGGCTGGGCGAACTGGACTGAGCCGCAAGGCCGACCCCGCGCTGCCACCCCAACGCGAATCTGTCAATGTTGACTTCGCTTGGACGAGGTATGAGACTGAAACTGGTGTCGAACCGCGAAACCCCCGGGCTTCAACTTATAGCCGCTTCGAGCGGCCTACCGCCGAGAGGCGTATCCGGTTCGGCACCATTTTTATGCCCAGGCACAGATCCGGGCTAGCCACCCCTGAATGTGAGCCACGGCCACACCCCGCAGACTTAGCGGTGGCCGTCGTCGTACCGGTAAAGTTGGGGCCGAAGCGGGAAGCGTCAAGTCAAGCAGCCCGCGGCCCATCCGTCCCCAGCCCGGAAGCGAAATGAAGCTGCGCCTTTTCCCCCAGGAACCTGCCGGGCTCGTACTGCTCGCGCAGATGGCCGGCGTCATTGTGGCCGCCACCGGAACGCTGTCCGAGATCCTTGGTGCGCAGGCTAGTCAGCACGAACGCCTGACTGAGGAACTTCACGAGCACGAGTCGAAATCCCTGGACCTGCACTTTGCGCTCCTGACGCACATGCGCACCAGCTTCGTGAACCCGCTCCCCCGCGAGGACATGTACGCCCTGTCCCGCCACCTCAACGAGGCCATGGAGAAGCTCGACGCCGCGGGCGAGTTGGTTGCCCTCTACAAACTGGAGCGGCTGCCCAAGCGGGCGGCCGACCAACTGGAGATCATCAGCCGCCAGGCCGAGCTGACCGTGGACGCCATGCGAAAGCTTGAGGACCTCGACGAACTTGAGGACTACTGGATTGAGATCCTCAGGCTGGCGAAACGTGCAGAGCGAACCCACCGCACGTGGGTGGCCGAGATGCTGAAGGATATGAAGTCCACGCAGTATGCGCGGCACCGGGACATCGCCAACCAGTTGGTGGAAGTCACCAAGGATATGCGGAAGATCGCCACGCAGGTAGGCAGCATCATCGTCAAGGAATCATGACGTGATCGTTGCATTCCTGGTCCTCGTGGTGGGTTTGGCTTCAGGATTCGCTTTCCTCAACGGCTTCCGTGACGTCTCCAATGCCGTAGCACTATCAACGAGGACACGAGCCCTCACGCCTTCCGTGGCGGTACTCCTGGCGGCTGTTTTCAACTTCATCGGCGCCATGCTCAGCGGCAGCTTCGTGCTCGCGTTTACGCAGTCCTGGATCTCCTTGCCCAATGGCATTGGCGGGCTTTCAATGCTGACGTCTGCCCTCGCCGCCTCCATCATCTGGGGCGTGTATGCGTGGTGGCGGGGCATCCCGTTATCCTCCACCAACTCCCTTGTGGGCGGACTCATCGGCGCCGGTTCTGCAAGCGTGCTGGTGGGCGGGAACTCGATCAACGGCGTGGACAACGTCCTCCTGACCCAGGTGGCGCTGCCTTTGGTCCTATCCCCTTTGATCGCTTTCGTGGCTGCGTACTTGCTCGTGTGGCCAGTGACATGGGCTGCACGCTATACCCAGCCGAATGTCATCAACAGGCGTTTTCGCCGGGCGCAAGCCGTCTCTGCTGCTGCTGTGGCTTTCGGCCATGGGCTCCAGGATGGGCAGCGCACCGCGGCCGTTCTTCTGCTGGCGCTGGTGGCAGCGGGATTGTCCAGAGGGGGCGAATTGCCCCTGTGGATCCTCCTTCTGACCGCGATCATGCTGACAGCGGGCACCATGTTTGGTGGTTGGAGGATTTCGCACACCCTGGGTCACAAGTTGATCCGTGTGGACCCTCTTCGAGGATTTGTGGCGCAAACCCTGACATCCGTGATGCTCTTCATCGGCGCCATCGGCCTGCAGCTACCGCTGTCCACGACCCACACGCTGACAGCATCCGTGCTGGGAGCAGGCACCCACCAACGCTTCGCCACCACCAACAGGCGTCTTGTACGCAGGATTCTCCTGTTCTGGGTAGCCACGCCGCTCGTCACGGCCGCCATGGCTTTCGTCCTCGAGTTGGCGTTCTCTCCCCTGGCCAAAACCTAACGCCCGACGGCGGGACTCACCTTTCCCGGGGCGGGCTCGATCCCAGCGCCTCCCCAGCTAGGTCGGGTACAAAAAAGTGACGGCGGCCGTACCCCCAAGGCGACGGCCGCCGTCGTTCATTGCCGGCTCCCCCAAGAAAGCCGGAACCTGCAGACCCCTTATCCGAAGCGGCCGGAGACGTAGTCCTCCGTGGCCTTCTGGGCGGGGTTGTTGAAGATGCTGGTGGTGTCCGCGAACTCGATGAGCTTGCCGGGCTTGCCGGTGCCTGCAATGTTGAAGAACGCGGTCTTGTCCGACACACGGGCGGCCTGCTGCATGTTGTGGGTCACGATCACCACGGTGTACTGGTCCTTGAGCTCATTGATGAGGTCCTCGACGGCCAGCGTGGAGATGGGGTCCAGGGCGGAGCAAGGCTCGTCCATGAGGATCACCTGGGGCTCAACAGCAATTGCGCGTGCAATGCAAAGGCGCTGCTGCTGGCCGCCGGAAAGGCCGGAACCGGGTTTGTCCAGACGGTCCTTGACCTCGTTCCAGAGGTTGGCACCAACCAAGGACTTCTCCACCAGGGCATCGGCTTCGCCCTTGGAGATCTTCTTGTTGTTCAGCTTCACGCCGGCCAGAACATTGTCCCGGATGGACATCGTGGGAAACGGGTTGGGGCGCTGGAAGACCATGCCAACCTGGGTGCGAACGGTAACGGGGTCAACGCCGGGGTCGTAAAGGTTGTCGCCGTCCAGCAGGACCTCGCCCTCGACGCGTGCGCCGGGAAGGACCTCGTGCATGCGGTTCAAAGTGCGGAGGAAGGTGGACTTGCCGCAGCCCGACGGGCCGATGAAGGCCGTGACGGACTTGGCTTCAATGTTGATGTTGACGTCCTCAACAGCCAGGAAGCTGCCGTAGTAGACATTCAAGTCTTTGACGTCGATGCGCTTGGACATGGTGTTCCTTATTCCTTGGGGGTTTCTGGAAGTTTGATTGGCAGGCCCGGAAAACCGGCGCCCGGCCCGGTTACCGACCCGTCTTCGGTGCGAACAGACGGGCGATGAGGCGGGCTCCGAGGTTCAGGAGCATCACCAGGATGATCAGCACCAATGCGGCGCCCCATGCCCGCTGGTCCGAGGGGCCAGGGTTGGACGGCGACGTCGGGTTCAGGATCTGGGTGTAGATGAACGTGGGCAGCGAGGCCATCCAACCGCCGAATACGTTGTTGTTGATGGTGGTCGCGAAGCCTGCGGTGACCAGGATCGGAGCGGTTTCACCGATGACCCGGGCAATCGCCAAGGTGACGCCGGACGCGATGCCGGAGATCGCCGTCGGGATGACCACTTTGGTGATGGTGCGCCATTTACGCACCCCGAGCGCGTAAGAGGCTTCGCGAAGCTCGTTCGGGACGATCTTGAGCATTTCCTCGCTTGAGCGGACCACTACGGGAATCATCAGGACGGAAAGCGCGACGGCGGCTACCGCACCGGTCTTGGTGCCGGGGCCAACAACGGCGAAGAAGAACGCTGCCGCGAAGAGGCCGGCCACGATGGAAGGAATACCGGTCATGACATCCACGAAGAACGTGATGGCGCGGGCCAAGGGACGGTCGTTACCGTATTCCACCAGGTAGATCGCGGTGAGCAGACCCACCGGCACGGAGATGACCGTGGCCAGGAGCGTGATCTGGAGGGTGCCCAGCAGCGCGTGGTAAATGCCGCCGAGGACCTTGCCGCCTTCCTCCACTGCCTTGTTGTCGAAAGCACCGGTGACGCCGTTCATGGACGTACCAAGGAATCCGGGGGTTACCAGGCCTGGAATGCCGTTCACCAACACGGTCCAGATGACCGAGATCAACGGCAGGAGGGCAATCAGGAAGGCACCGACAATCAAGCACGTGGCCAGCTTGTCCTTGGCCTTGCGGGCACCTTCGACGGCTCCACTCCATGCGACCAGGCCGATGGTGAACAGCACCGCGGAGACAAGGCCCCAGCCGAAGGCGTTGAACCCGATAAGGGCCAGGATGGCTGCGCCCACTATCAGGGCGACGGCCAGGACGATGTAAGGAGCGAACTTGGGCAATTGGCCCTTGGTGAGCGCCGAGCGCTTGCGGACTACGGTGGCGGTCATTTAGTTGGCTCCCGAGAATTCTTTGTGCTTGGTGATGATCCAACGGGCAATCATGTTCACGCCAAGGGTGATGACAAACAGCACCAGGCCTGCGGCGATCAACGTATTGACCTTGAGTCCGCTGGCCTCCGGGAAGTTCAGCGCGATTTCGGCGGCGATGGTCTGGTTGCCGGACTGGATGAGGCTTGCAGTCAAGACTCCAGACGACAGCACCAGTGCAACCGCCATCGTCTCGCCAAGCGCACGGCCCAGGCCCAGCATGATGGCGCTCACGATGCCCGGACGGCCAAACGGAAGTACGGCCATCCGGATCATTTCCCAGCGGGTGGCTCCCAATGCGAGCGCTGCTTCCTCGTGCAGCTTGGGGGTCTGCAGGAAGATTTCGCGGGACAGGGAGGTGATGATGGGCAGGACCATGACGGACAGGACGATGCCGGCGGTCAGGATGGTCTTGCCCGTGGCGGATGCCGGGCCTTGGAAGATCGGGATCCAGCCCAGGTTGTTGGCGAGCCAGTCGTAGGCCGGGGAGATTTCCTTGGCCAGGAAAGCCGCACCCCAGGCACCGTAGACAACGGAGGGGATGGCGGCCAGCAGGTCCACAACGTAGCCAAGCCCCGAAGCCAGCCGGCGCGGGGCGTAGTGCGAGATGAACAGGGCTACCCCGATTGCCACGGGGGTTGCGATGACGAGCGCGATCACGGCGGCGATGAGCGTGCCCACCACGATCGGGCCGATGTAGGCGAAGAAGCCGTTGCCGCCCTGGATGTCCGTAGGCGGGGCGACGAGTGCAGGGATTGCCTGCACCACAAGGAACAGGGCGACTCCGAAGAGAACCGCGAGAATCAGGCACCCTGCGGCCATGGCGGCCCCGGAGAAAACCTTGTCCCCGGCGCGTCCTGCGCCTTGGGAGGTTGTCAGGGAGTTGGTGGTCACTTCACGATCCTTCAGTCTGGAGTGAACTGGTCTTACATGGCTAAGTTCCCTATCCCGCGCGAACGGCGTTTCAGCCACTCCGCGCGGGACAGGGAACTTCAGTGTTTAGCCGGGTTCAGGCAAACCCGCCGGAAACCTTAGGCCTTGGCCTTGATGGTTTCGATGGCGGCCTTGGCCTTGTCCTGCAGGGTCTTGGAGAGCGGCGCGGACTTGGCAGCGTCAGCAGCGGTCTTCTGACCTTCGTCGGAGACTACGTAGCTTTCGAAGGCTTTGACCAGGTCAGCAACTGCCTTGGTCTCGTACGTGGTGCACACGACGTGGTACGAAACGAGCACTACCGGGTAGGCACCCGAGGCAGTGGTCTTGCGGTCCAGCTTGATGGCGACGTCATTGGCAGCGCGGCCGTCAACCGGCTTGCCGGCTTCGACAGCCTTGGAAGCGGCGTCAGCGGAGATCTTGACGAATTCCTCGCCGACCTTGATGGATGCGGTGCCCAGCTTGCCGGAGACGGCGGAGTCGTCGGCGTAGGTCACGGCGCCCGGGGTGTCGGTAACGGTCTTGACGACGCCTGAGGTGCCCTTGGCGTTCTCGCCCTTCAGGGTTGCCGGCCAGATGCCTGCAGCTTTGTCCGTCCAAACCTCGGGAGCAGCAGCTGCAAGGTAGTCGGTGAAGTTGGTGGTGGTGCCGGAATCGTCAGAGCGGTTCACGGGGGTGACCTTGAGGTCCGGCAGGGTAACGCCAGCGTTCAGGGCGGCGATTGCGGGGTCATTCCAGTTGGCGATTTCGCCGCGGAAGATCTTGGCGACCGTAGCGGCGTCGAGCTTCAGGTCCGTGACGCCGGGGACGTTGAAGGCGACGGCGATCGGGGAGATGTACACCGGGATGTTGATGGCGCCTTCGGGGCCGCACTTGGCCTTGGAGCTCTCGAGCTCTTCGTCCTTCAGGTAGGCGTCCGAGCCGGCGAACTGTGCCGAGCCATCGATGATGGCCTTGCGGCCCGCGCCGGAACCGTCCGGGGAGTACTGCACGGTTGCGCCCTGGTTTGCACTGGCGAAGCCGGCCTTCCAGGCGTCCATTGCTGCGCCGGTGGAGGATGCGCCGATGCCGGTGAGGGTGCCGGTGACCTTGGTGCCCGATGCTGCTGACTGCGTGCCAGCGGTGGTGCCCGTTGCGTTGTCTGAACCGCAAGCGGTAAGCGCGAGAGCGCCAGCTGCGATGACCGCGATTGCCGCGTTGCGGCCGAAGCGAGTTGCCTTCACTTGGATGTACCCCTTCCAGGGATTCTCTGATGCGGGCCGAACGGAGATTTCGGCGTGCGTGAGCTATGGACCTTTTGTGCCTTTACTGAAGGTAAGCAGCGCAGGTAACGGGATCTGACGTGGAAGGTGAACGCAAAGTGAACGACGGCGGACCATTGGGTTATGTGGCGCGCGCCACCTTGAGTGCGGCCCACGTAGCGTCCTGAGTAGCGTTCGGCGCGTCATCGTTGCCCGGGTTCGGCAAATACACTGGAGGACATGGCTGCCGCGAAGGGATTTTCTGCAAGCAAGAGGTTCCTGCGTGCCAGAGTCCGGACGGGATTGGTCCGTAGCCGGAATTCCCTGACGCCGGCCATCCAGATGACGGTGTGTGCCGTGGGCGCCTATGCTTTCGCGGAATACGTCCTGGGGCACCAAGGGCCATTGTTCGCGGCCACTTCTTCGCTGATTGCGCTCGGCTTCTCCCGTGATCCGCGCTTGCGTCGCGTTATTGAGGTTGGACTGGGCTGCACGCTCGGCATCGTGGTGGGTGACCTCCTGCTTCACTGGCTGGGTGCTGGGATCCTGCAGGCCGCCGTCGTGCTTCTTTTCTCTATCCTGCTGGCCAGGTTCCTGGACAGCGGGACGATTTTCACCACCCAGCTGGGGCTCCAGTCGCTGCTGGTAGTGCTGCTGCCGGCGCCGGCCGGCGGGCCTTTCACGCGAAGCCTGGATGCGGTAGTAGGCGGCGTGTTCGCTCTGCTGGTGACTATTTTGGTGCCGAAGGATCCGCGCCGGGAGCCGCGAAAGGATGTCCAGAAGATCCTGCACGAACTCGCCGAAGTGCTCCGCGAGTGTGCCAAGGCCATGGTCGAAAGCGACTCCACCATCGCCTGGCACGCGCTGATTCGCGGGCGTAACTGCCAGCCACTGGTGGATCGGATGCGGCAGACCCTGCGCGCCTCGGGCGAAGTAGCCACTCTGGCTCCGGCGCATCGCCGGCACCGCGACGAGCTTGCCAGTTTGGAGCAGTCGCTGGAATACATCGATCTTGCACTGCGTAACAGCCGTGTTTTTGCCCGCAGGCTCACCAGCGCGATCAACCATGCCGCGTTATCCGACGAAGCAATCGAAAGCATCTCCGAGGTACTGCAGGAAACTGCGGCAGCGATCGATGAGCTGACCATTGGCCTGGCGGAGCAGAGCGAGGGAACCCGCCGCGTCCACATGCGTCACGCCCGCAACGAGCTGACCGACATCGCCTCGCGCCTGCACCCCAAAATGCTGGACGTTCAGAAGCTTGAGGGCGAAACCGTCGTGATGCTGTTCCGGCCGCTCATGGTGGACCTTTTGGAGGCAAGCGGACTGGAATCCGACGAGGCCCGGGACGTGCTGCCGGCTCTGTAGGGTCCGCGATTGGCTGTGGCGGCTAATACTGTCAGTCCCCACGGCTAACCTTGAACCCATGGCTTCCAAGACCTCCCGCGCATCCAAGACACCCGCTTACAAATGCGCCGAATGCGGCTGGACGGCCATCAAGTGGGTGGGCCGGTGCGGTGAGTGCCAGGCGTGGGGAACGGTTGAAGAGTACGGCGCCACCGTTGCGCGTACGACGGCGGCCACTACCGTTTTGGAGCCCGCCCGCCGTATCGCTGAGGTGGATGGGACAACAGCGGCATTCCTGCCCACGGGTGTGGACGAGTTGGACCGCGTCCTTGGAGGAGGGCTCGTCCCCGGTGCCGTCATCCTGCTGGCTGGGGAACCCGGCGTCGGGAAATCCACGCTGCTGTTGGACGTCGCCGCGAAGTTTGCCCGCACCGGGCAGGACGTTCTGTACATCACGGGCGAGGAATCCGCAGCCCAGGTCAAGCTGCGCGCGGAGCGGATTGACGCGGTCGCGCATACTTTGTATCTGTCCGCCGAGACCGATCTTGGACAGGCGCTGGGCCAAGTGGAGAAGCTTGAGCCAAAGTTGCTGATCGTGGATTCTGTGCAGACGCTCAGCAGTGCCGACGTCGAAGGCAGCGCCGGTGGCGTCTCTCAGGTTCGAGAAGTAGCTGCATCGATCATCTCCGCGGCCAAGCGACGCAACATGACAACGCTGCTGGTGGGTCACGTAACCAAGGAAGGCACCATCGCAGGGCCGCGCTTGCTGGAACACCTGGTGGACGTCGTATGCCAGTTCGAAGGCGAGCGCCACTCCCGTCTGCGGCTGCTCCGGGCTGTGAAAAACCGCTACGGGGCTACCGACGACGTCGGATGCTTTGATCTCAATGAGGCCGGCATCGAGGGGTTGGCCGATCCCAGCGGGCTGTTCGTTTCGCGGACCCGTGAGCCAGTCTCCGGAACCTGCATCACGGTGACCATGGAGGGTCGCAGGCCGCTGCTGGCAGAGGTTCAGTCCCTTCTCGCTGAGAGCGCCAATTCGCAGCCCCGCCGTGCCACGAGCGGGCTGGAAAGCTCCAGGGTTGCCATGTTGCTCGCAGTGCTTCAGCAGCGTGCTGGCTGCATGCTTCATAAGGACGATTCCTATGTGGCAACTGTCGGCGGCGTGAAGCTGACGGAACCGGCCACCGACCTCGCAGTGGCGTTGGCCGTCGCGTCAGCCAAATCCCGCAAAGCACTCCCCCAACGGCTCATTGCGTTCGGCGAGGTGGGCTTGGCTGGCGAAGTACGTCCCGTGCCCGGAATCAACCAGCGCATCCAAGAGGCACACCGCCTGGGCTTCACGCACGCCATTGTCCCTGCCAGCCCTGCGGGTGCGGGCGTTATCCCGGAAGGTTTCTCCGTGCGCGAAGTGGGGCATCTGGCCGAGGCGTTGGAGCTGTTGATCACATAGGCCAAAGGCGATCCTCGCGGGGTGTCGGGCGGCCACTGGGCTGCGGCTCGGCAAGGATTGGGCCATGACCAAAAGAACTGTGCTTATTGGGGGACGCTTTTTCTTCGGCCTTTTGACGTTGGTGGCGGTGGGAACACAGCTGACGGTTCATTTGGGCATGGGCTATGACGTCTGGAACTTCTTCAGCTACTTCACCAACCTCTCCAACATCTTCGCGGCCCTGGTGCTGCTCATCAGCGGCTACAGGGTCCTCATCCGCAAACGTCCCAGCGAGATCGATGACGCCACCCGCGGTACGGCGACCATCGCCATGGCCGTGGTTGGACTGGTCTTCGGAGCTTTGCTTGCCGGCGAGGACCTGGGCTCACTCCTTCCGTGGGTCAACTTCGTGGTCCATTACCTGATCCCTGTGGTCATGGTGGTGGATTGGCTCTTCCAACCGCCGCGGGCAACCCTGACCACCCGCCACATCTGGTACTGGCTGCTTTATCCCATCGGTTACCTCGTCTACAGCCTGGTCCGGGGCGCTTTGGTGAACTGGTATCCCTACTGGTTCATCGACCCCACCCGGGCAGGGGGCTGGGGCGGCGTTGTTGTCTTTGCCCTTGCGATTTCCGTTGGCTTCCTCGTGGTAAGCCTGGCGATGCTGTGGCTGGGTAATAAGTTGAAGCGGCAGGTGGATTACTAGAATATCTACACCAATTTGTTATATCGGCCCATGTCAACCACTCAATTGGCCCAAACAGCCCTTGCCAAGAACGCCCGAAAAGGCACCTTCAGGCCGTCTCCGCACATAACGAAATGACCCACTTTGGGGCTTGCTGGTGCGGTTAACGGCGCCCGGAAGCCATATCATGGTGCTAGTCGTCATCAGGGCATTTTTCCAAGCGCCCGCGGATGCCGGATTCAGCTTGTCTGTGAGCCATGGCTTGCACCTTCGAAGGGAAACCCTATGGCCCGGAGCCCGGAAGAGTCGCTCAAGGCGACTCTGGCCAGAGTCGCACCCGGAACTCCCTTACGGGACGGCTTGGAGCGCATCCTCCGTGGACGCACCGGCGCCTTGATTGTGCTTGGCTATGACCGCACCATCGACTCCATCTGTTCGGGCGGATTCGATATCGGCATCGAGTTCTCGCCCACGCGCCTCCGCGAACTCGCGAAAATGGACGGCGCCATCATCTGCGACAAGGACGCCAGCAACATCGTTCGTGCCGCTGTGCAGCTCGTTCCGGACTCCAGCATCGAGACGCAGGAATCCGGAACCAGGCACCGAACAGCAGAGCGCGTCGCCATCCAGACTGGCGTTCCCGTTATCTCTGTCAGCCAGTCGATGCAGATCATCGCGCTATATGTGAATGGCCTACGCCACGTCTTGGAGGGCTCGGAGAAGGTCCTCGCCCGCGCCAACCAGGCCCTGGCAACGTTGGAGCGTTACAGCGCGAGGCTCGACCAAGTCACCAGTTCCCTTTCAGCACTTGAGATTGAAGCGCTGGTCACCGTCAGGGACGTCGCCGTCACCCTGCAACGCCAGGAAATGGTCAGGCGGATTTCCGAGGAAATTGCCCAATACGTCCTGGAACTTGGCGAGGATGGCCGCCTGCTGTCGCTGCAGGTTGAGGAACTCACGATGGGCCGCGGCCCTGGCAGCGATGTCATCATCCGCGACTACGCAGACCCCGATGCCACTCCCGAGGATATTGAAGAAGCCGTCCAAGCACTCCTCAACCTCGGACCCACCGAACTGATCGATCTGAGCAGGATTGCCGGAATCATTGGCTTCGCCGGTGGCGTGGAGCAGTTGGACGCCGTGGTCCAGCCTCGAGGCTACCGCCTCCTGTCCGGCCTCAAGTCCGTGCCGAAGGCCGTCGCCGATCGCCTGGTGGACTACTTCGGCGGCTTGCAGAACCTCATGGCGGCCACCATCGATGACCTCATGACCGTAGACGGTATCGGCGACCAGCGCGCACGCACGGTCCGTGAAGGTTTGAGCCGGATGGCCGAAGCAAGTTTGCTGGACCGTTTTCTCTAAGCCGCCAGGCGCCGTCGGAAGCTTTCCGCTTCCACAACTAGTTCAGCTGGAAGACGGCCTTGGTGCTGGACTTGTTCCCCAAGCGGGCCTCGAACGTGTAGTAGGCGCCGCCTGCGCCGGGCTTGGCGTCTATCGGGGCGCAGCCTTCAAGCGTCCGGTTGCGTTGCCAGGGGAAATTGGCGGTCTCGCTCTTGCCGGGCTGGATGGTCTTGACCAGGTCTTCACTTCCTGCCTGGCAATCCTTGGAGGAAAAGATCCGGTCCGAGCCACTCATGACCACGTATTCCATTTGGGACGTGCCAACGTTCACCTCACAGGGAGCGGTCCCACCGTTGGTGATGGTCATGGTCAGCAGCGGCTTTTCTTCTGCCCCGTAGGCAGGCTTGTCCGTAGCTGCAGCCACAGTCACCAAGCTCAGGTCGCACACAGGCGTAGGCGTTGCAGACGGGGAGGTAGTGCCTGCTGTGGGCGCATTCCCTTGCGTGGGCACTTGGGACGCTTCAGGTGTGCTGACCGCTTGGGGCTCGGACTTACTTGCAAGCGCACCACTAATTGCCATGATGCCAGCCACCACGAGGGCGATCACCAGCAGCAGCGCGCCGAAGACAAACTGCCGACGACGGCGGTAAACGGCGGGGCTTGGACGTCGCCTGGGCTTTGGGGTGCCAGGGCGGCCTGCACCGCCTGAATTGCGGGCAGACCCCTTCGCCGGCGCTGATGTGCGCGCGGACGACTGGTTCTTACCCTGATTGGCCATGTTTCTAGGCTAGGCGGGCCCACTCCGCAGCACGCCACCACCACGCCGCCGGACGCCAAACCCGCCGTGTGTGACGTGCACCGCAGGAGCGTCGCCGTCCTGGTTTCCACTACAGTAGAGGGCAGAATTCCGGCGCTCCGGCGCCAACCTAAACATCAACAGTCCGGGAGATCTGACGCATGGCACTTCCCGGTACCGACCAACTCGCCGGACTCCACCAGTCCCTGGACCAGTGGTTCGCCGAGACTGCCAGGGACCTTCCGTGGCGCGAGCCTGATTGCAGTCCTTGGGGCATCCTGGTCAGCGAAGTCATGCTCCAACAAACTCCTGTGGTCCGCGTCCTTCCGGTCTGGCGGGACTGGATGGAACGCTGGCCAACCCCCGCGCACCTGGCCGATGAGCCCTCCGGGGAGGCCGTTCGTCACTGGGGCCGCCTCGGCTATCCCCGCAGGGCACTGCGACTTCACGCAGCCGCCGTCGCTATCCGCGACGAGCACCATGGCGACGTTCCGGACAGTTATCCCGAGCTCCTGACCCTGCCGGGCGTCGGCAATTACACTGCTGCCGCCGTCGCCTCCTTTGCTTTTGGCCGCCGCGAAACAGTGGTGGACACCAACATCCGCCGCGTCCATGCGCGCCTCATCTCCGGGCACGCCCTGCCCGCTCCGGCGCTCACAGCGGCCGAGATGCGCCTCGCCGATGCCCTGCTGCCCGAAGACCGGCCGCTGTCCGTGCGCTGGAACGCCTCCGTCATGGAACTGGGTGCCGTGGTGTGCACGGCCCGGACCCCCAAGTGCGCCGACTGTCCCGTGCGCTCAAGCTGCGCCTGGCTCGCGGCAGGTGAGCCACCGCCGTCGTACACCCCCAAGGGCCAGTCCTGGCACGGCACGGACCGGCAAGTCCGCGGAGCCGTGATGGCCGTCCTCCGTGAAGCTGCCATCCCGGTTCCGCGCGAGATGTTCGAGCAGGCGCCGGCGGACCTCGGGTTCGCGCCGTCCGGCGTCGGGATTCCGCTTGCGGCACTGCACCGGCTCAACTCAGCGCCCGAGCAGCTGGAACGGGCACTCGACGGCCTGGTCAGTGACGGATTGGCGGAAATCCACGACGGCGGTTTGCGGCTTCCCGCCTAAGCGGCAATCACGCGCGGTGTCGGTTCGGCAACGGGCCGGTGTGAGCCGTAACGATGGGGTGCCGATTCCCTCCATTGCGGCGCCTCCTGCTGGTTCCAGTCCTACCCTGAAGCATGGGCAAGATTGGTTTGGCTTTCACCCTCATGGGTACCTCGG
>Ga0207697_10001361_pt1 | contig 13389 bp, 8 predicted proteins | sample KBSSwiS5withPhiX_FD_184293 | JGI IMG/M metagenome (GOLD analysis project Ga0207697, IMG submission 184293) | Switchgrass rhizosphere microbial communities from Kellogg Biological Station, Michigan, USA, with PhiX - S5 (SPAdes) (version 2) | ecosystem: Host-associated > Plants > Roots >... | reverse complement strand
GCCGATGCGGGTGACCGGGCGCAACGGTCTCGACCTGCACGAGCACTGGAAGGGCGACGCCCGCGCGTATCTCGGCATCAACGTGCCGGGCTTCCCGAACCTGTTCTGCCTCTACGGTCCCAACACCAACATCGTGGTGAACGGCAGCATCGTGTACTTCTCGGAGTGCGGCGTGCGCTACATCCTCGAGTGCCTGCGTCTACTGCACGAGGGCGGCCACCGCGCGCTCGACGTCCGCAAGGACGTGCACGACGCGTTCAAGGAGCGGTACCAGAAGGAGATCGACTCGCTCGTCTGGTCGAGCCCGTCGATCAAGCACACCTGGTACAAGGGACCCGACGGCAAGATCCACCTGTTGAGCCCGTGGCCGCTCGGCGACTACACCGTGCCGCCGGGCGCCATCGTCCTGATGTCACAATGGCTGATGCACCGCGACGCGCGGTTCTTTCCAGATCCTCTCCGCTTCGATCCCGATCGCTGGCTGCCCGAGGCCGAGGCCGGCCGTCCGAGGTTCGCGTACTTCCCGTTCGGGGGCGGCAATCGCGTGTGCGTCGGTGAGTCGTTTGCGTGGACGGAAGGCGTTCTGGTGCTTGCGTCGATCGCGCGACGCTGGCAGGTCGCCGTCGATCCGACGCCCGTCGGGCTCTGGCCCGGGATCACACTCCGACCGGCTGGGCCCGTGTGGGCCGATTTGACGCCCCGTGCGTAGCGCCGGCGTCCTGCTTGCCGCGTGGTGTGTGATGGCGGCGCCGCCGGCGGCTGCCGCCGTCCGCGGAGTCGTCCGCGACTCCACCGGATCGCCGATCGGAGGCGCCACGATTGTCACGAGCAGCACCGCGCCGCCGCCGTGTTCGACCACCTCGGCCGCGGACGGCTCCTTCGAATTGACGTGTGCCGAAACGGGCGCGGTGCTCCACATCGAGGCGACAGGCTTCGAAGCCATCGACGTCACGTCGACGTCCCGTCCGATCCTGGCGGTGCTTTCGCCGCCGTCCTATTCGGAGGCGGTCGTTGTCACCGCCTCTCGCAGCGAGAAGGTCCGCACGAGCGGCGCGGCCCCCGTCACGGTGATGACGTCGGCCGACCTCGCGCTCACGCCCCCGGCGCCGCTGGACGACGCGCTGCGACTCGTGCCCGGGTTCAGCCTCTTTCGTCGCACGACGTCTCGAGCAGCGAATCCGACCACGCAAGGCGCCGGAATGCGCGGGCTGTCCGCATCGGGAGCGAGCCGCGCGCTGGTGTTGAGCGACGGCGTGCCGCTGAACGATCCGTTCGGCGGCTGGGTCTACTGGAGTCGCGTCCCGGTGACGGCGATCGATCGGGTCGAGATCGGCTACACCTGGTACGCCGCCAGCCGCCAGCGTACCCACGTCAACACGACGTGCAAGCTGCTCCTCCTCGGACACGCCTTCGACACGCTCGGGTGCCAGGTGGTCGGCCTGCGCACCGACAATTTCAACTTCCGCTCCCAGCGCGCGATCGAGGGCCTCGGGGCGAAGAAGGACGGCGTGCTGCGCCACCACGCGCCGCGTCGCGACGGCAGCGTGCGCGACTCCGTCATGTACAGCATCCTCGCCACCGAGTGGCCGGACGTGCGGAAACACCTCACCGCAAGGCTGGTCCGGCATGGTTCGGCGGCCGAACGCTGACGGCTGCCGGCTGCAGGCTAAAAGGCGGAAGATGGCACGACAGCGCATCTGAACCACCGAACCTGAGCACCAACACCGAAGTCCCGTAGAACGCGCACCTGTCGAACCTGCCGAACCCCCGAACCTATAGAACCATCGTGGGTCCTCGCGTCGTACACTCCCCTTCATGACTGATTTGAAGGGACGCGTCGCCCTCGTCACCGGCGGCTCGCGAGGGATCGGGCGGAGCATCGCGTTGGCGCTGGCCGGCGCCGGGGCGTGCGTCGCCGTGAATTACCGCGTTGAAGCGGAGGCGGCGACCGAGGTCGTGCGAGCGATCACCGGCGCGGGCGGCGCAGCCGTGGCCCTGCAGGCGGACGTCGCGGATCCCGCCGCTGTGACAGGGCTCGTGGAGGGCGCCGAAGCCGCGCTCGGGCCCGTCGACATCCTGGTCAACAACGCCGGGGTGATCATCAAGTCGCCACTGGATGCGTTGACCGCCGGCGTCTGGGACGACACCCTGCGCATCAATCTGTCCTCAGCGTTCCACATGACCCAGGCGGTGCTGCCCGGTATGCGCGCGCGACGCTGGGGACGGATCATCATGCTCTCGTCCGTCGCGGCGCAGACCGGCGGCGTCGTCGGGCCGCACTACGCGGCCAGCAAGGCCGGCCTGATCGGGCTGGCGCACAGCTACGCCAGCCTGCTGGCCACGGAAGGCATCACCGCCAACACCATATCGCCCGCGCTGATCGATACCGACATGGTCCGCACCAACCCGGCGGCCACGCCGGCGTTGATTCCGATTGGCCGCTTCGGTGCGGCCGACGAAGTGGCCTCGATTGCCGTGCTGCTGGCGTCGAACGGCTACATCACCGGACAGACCTTCAACGTCAACGGCGGCTGGTATATGAGTTGATCGGTGGGGAGCGGCGGGAGAGGTGACTGACGGCCACCACGGTGGCAGCCGTCAGTCGGGCGTGATGCTCGTCTACTTGCCGGCGGGCGCCTCGTAGACCCGCAGGTTGGAGATCGACCACGGCGGTGCGTCGGCTGCCGTTTCCGATTGCGTGATCCGGATGAACTTCGCTTTGGTCGGGGGGAAGGTGATGCTCGTGCGCGAGCTCTCGCCCTTGCCCTGTGCGACGGGCTTGCTCCAGGTGGTGCCATCGTCGGAGGTCTGGAGCGTATAGCCGCGCGGGTACCCGACCGGTGCCGGCGGGCCGCCGAACCCCGCCGGGCCCGCTGCGCCGCGTGCCGGCTGGCCTGGCGCGGTGCCGGGCCCACCCGCAGGGGCAGGTGCCGCACCGGCCGGAGCTGGTGCGGCGCCTGGAGCCGGCGACTCCGCACCGGCTGGAGCTGGCGCTGTGCCCGGAGCGGCGGGCGCTGCGCCGCGTCCACCCCGGCCCCCGCCGCCACCGGCAGCCAGCGAGTCGAACTGCACCTCGGTGACCTGCATCGCCTGTGGCAGCTCGATCTGGAACCACATGCCGGCCTGCTGCGGCGCGCCGGTGTTCCACCCGCGCAGGGTGGCCGCATTCGCCGCCGCATCGGCGTTCACGCTCGCGGTGAACTTCAAGGACTGCGCATCGATCGGCTTCGGCAGCGTCGCTTCGAGCTCCGGCAGCGTCCACAACGTGGTGCGCTTGCCGGTCGCGGCGCGGACACGGGCGACGTCGGCGGGCGTGACCATGCCGCCGGCGTTTCCGAAGCTGGTGCGGATGTACGACGCAATGCCCGCCACCCATTCGTCCGTGCTGCCGCCCATCGGCACCATGACTTCCTGGTAGGTCTTGCCGTCGAGCGGACCGGTCAGGCCGTTCAGGATGACCTTGATGACGTAATCGCGATGGCCCTGCACGCGCGGCGAGCCCGCCAGCGGCGGTGCCATCGTGGTGCCGGGCGCGCCGCCGGCCTTCGGTGCGCCCATGCCGTCCGGCCCGTGACAGGCGAAGCAGACGCCGCCGAACACGTCGCTGCCCTGCTGTAACCGCTTCTGCTCGTCAGGGCTGAGCGCACCGCCGCGGCGGCCGCCGCCGAAGTTGTTCGCCGCCGGCGGATTGAGCAGGCGTTCGCCGATGAGCGCCACGCCTTTGGCCTTGTTGGAGGCCTGCACCGACTTGATCACCTCGGGCGCGTCCGGCACCTTGAACAGGCTGAGCGACAGCATCGCCTGAATGGTGACGTTCGTGTCCGAATCCTTCGCCAGCGCCTTGTAGTCGTCAGCGAAGGACTTGTCGCCTGCCTTGTAGAGCGTTTCGCTGGCGCGGATGGCCTGGATCCGCATCCGCGGCTCCTTGTCCTTCATCTCCTCACGCACCAGGGCCGGCGTGAGCGCGTTCAATCCCTCGAGCGTCCAGAGCGCGTGGAACCGCGCGACCGCGTTGTCCGAGGTGCGGACCATCTGCTCCAGGGCGGGAACGATCGACTTGTCCTGCTTCAGGATGAGCAGCCGTTGGGCCGTGTCGCGCCACCAGCCGTTCGGATGCGTGAAGTGCGCGGCGAGCTGCGCCGGCGTCTCGCTGTACATCTTCGGGGGTGCGAAGTCGGGCGTGATCGCCGGGATCGCCGGCTGACCGATGTTGGTTTCGGACGCCGGCACGGCGGGCCGGCCGTCGTAGCGCAGCCGCCAGATGCGGCCGTGCGAGGCGACCTTGTCGAGCTGGTACTGCTCGATCTTCGCGCGCAGGTAGCTGCCGGGTCCTGACCACTGCAGCTCCTGGATGATGCCGTGGTACATGTCCGAGATGTAGACCGTGCCGTCAGGCGCGTTGCTGATGTTGACCGGCCTGAACAGCTGATCGCCGCTCGTCATGAACTCGGCGTTCTGGTACCGGTTCTTCAGGACCGTCAAGCCTTCGACGTTCTCGATCGAGGCGCGGCGGATCAGTCGGCCGACCGGCTCGGTGAAGAGCAGATCGCCCTTGAGCTCCGCGGGCAGCTTGTGGCCCCGGACAACCGCCGGCCCGGTGGCCGCCGTGAAGTGGTTGAGGTTTCCGGCGGGCAGGCGGATGCGGCCGAGGCCACCCTGCATGTCGGAGATGCCGGGGGCCGGCCAGACGACAGCGAAGTCCTTCTCGAAGCCGTTCTCCATTCCGGCCGGGCAATCCGGACTCGGTGGCGGAGGCGGCGGGCCGCCGGCGCGGACGCCGGTGATGCGCCCTCCCGTCGAGGGACAGGGGGTGAATGCGCCGTAGTGAATCGGGAACTGGAAGTTCATCGGGCCGCGCTCGCCGCCTGCATCCACGAACCACGGCTTCCCGTCGTCGTCGGAGGCGAGGCCCCACTGGCCGCCGTTGGCGCCGGTCGGCTCACGCAGGAAGCCGTTGGGCGTCCAGCGGATCCGGAACGGGTTGTAGGTGGTGTAGATCCAGTTGTCCATGTTCCAGAGGAGACCGGCCTTCTGGTGCTCGATGTTCGGGTCCCCGCTCTGGCCGATGCCGGTGAACACCACCTCACGCTTGTCCGCGACGCCGTCGCCGTTGGTGTCGGTCAGCTTGATCAGGTCGTCGGAGTCGGTCTCGCTGGTCAGGATCACGCCATCCTGGAGCGGCAGGATCATGCGAGGTGCGACGAGCTTGTCGGCGAATACGGTCTTCTTGTCGTAGACGCCGTCCCCCTTGGTGCTCTCCCAACGGCTGATCCGGCTGATCGGATCGTGCTCGCGGGTCGCGCTGGCGTCCATCATGTAGCTGATCATTTCGACCACGTACATGCGGCCGTTGCCGTCGAATTCGATGACCACCGGGCTGATGACGTCGGGGTCGGACGCGACCAGCTCCATGCGGTAGCCGGTGGGCAGGATGAACGTCTTCGCTTCGTCTGCCGCAGAGCGGGGCAAGTACGGCGATTTCGGGGTGAAATCGGTTAGTTCGCTCACCACCGGACCGCGCCCTCCGGCGCCAGGACCAGCCGGCGCCGCCGGCGCTTGGGGGGCCGGATTGGCCGGTGGTTGAGGTGCGCCCTGACTGCCTTGCGTCCGAACGCTGGTGCTGACCGCCAGCGTCAGCAGCAAGGCGATCAGTCCCGCACCGGCGCTCCACGCCCGCCGCGGTCGATACCCGAGAACTCGTCGCGTCATGACACCATCTCTTTTTAGGGGGGATGAACTCGCTTAGACCCGGTAATACGACGGCTCCGACAATTGTGTTTGCATCATCACGCAGCCGCCTTCGCCATTGCAACCGGCCGCTGACCTCGTCACTTCGATGATCTCTGGACTGTTCCGCCGGTCGGACGGGAGGCTGACGTCCCTCGATCGCGAAACGGCCGAGCACGCCGCCTTCTGTGCGCCGATCCGCTCCCGCTGCCGGTTGGATCCGCGTGCTACGATCTCGCGCCGATGGGGTTCCTCCACCCTGGCGCACCCGGTCGTCAGCTCGACGAAGCGGTGGCGTGCCCCTGCGGCCGATGAGGCGCCGGTATGTCAGACGCCGGCTCGTCGTCCCCGCTCCCTCTGAGTGACGCTCCCGCCGCGGCGGCCCGAGGCGCCGCGATGAAGTATGCCGCTGCCGCCGCGACGTTCGTGGTTGCCGCCGCGCTCACGATGCTCCTCTGGGACATCTTCTTCATCCAGGTGCCGTTCGCCTTGTTCTTCGCCGCCGTGATGCTGACGGCGTGGCTGACGTCGCTCGGCCCGGCGCTGGCGGTGGCGATAGCGAGCGCGGTCACGACGGCGTGGTTGTTGTCCGCACCAGGACGTCCGCAACTCGCGGCCCCGGCGGTCCTGCTCGGGGTCAGCATCTGCATGGCCTATCTGATCGAGCATCGCTCCCGCGATCGGCAGCGCGCCGCGGCCGCGCACGATCTCGCGGAAGCCGGCCGGGCGCGTCTCGAGTCGGTGCTCCAGCAGATGCCGGTCGGCGTGATCATCGCGGAGGCCACGTCGGGCGCCGTGTCCTCCACCAACGACGCCGCGGTCCGCATCTTGCGGCAGGCCCCTGGGGAGAGCCTGTCCGGATCGGACTACGGCTACGTCCGATGCATTCACGCCAACGGCCGGCCCTACGATCCCGAGGAGTATCCGCTGGCGCGGGCGCTTCGTGGCGAAGTGGTCGACGATGAAGAGGTCGAGTGCCTGAGCAGCGACGGCGTTCGTCTGACGCTTCAGGTGCACGCCTCGCCGATACGGGACCGCACTGGCCGGATCGTGTCTGCCCTTTCGACGTTCACCGATGTCACCGACCGCCGTCAGCTCGCCCAGCAGCGTGAGCAATCCGAGCGGCTCGCCGCGATCGGCCGGCTGGCGGGCGGCGTCGCGCACGACTTCAACAACATCCTGACGGTGGTGGTCGGGAACAGCGAGCTGGCGCTCGAGAGTCTGCCGCCGGACCATCCCGCCCGGCCGCTTGTCGAAGAGACCGCGCGGTCGGCCGACCGTGCCGCCGACCTGACCCGCCAGCTCCTCGCGTTCAGCCGCCGCCAGCTACTTCGCCCGCAAGCCCTGGACGTCAACGCGATCGTCGGCGGCCTGGTCAGCATGCTGCGGCGGCTGGTGGGAGAGGATCTCGATCTGCAGCTGCATCTGGCACCGCTTCTCGACAGGATCAGCGCCGACAAAGGACAAATCGAGCAGATCCTCACCAACCTGGTGGTCAACGCGCGCGACGCGATGCCGCGTGGCGGTCGCATCACCATCGAGACCGCGAACGTCGAGCTCGACGACGCGTACGTCAAGCAGCACGTGGCGGGACAGCCGGGTCCGCACGTGATGCTCGCGGTGTCCGACACCGGAATGGGCATGAGCCGGGCGACCCAGTCCCGGATCTTCGACCCGTTCTTCACCACCAAGGCGCTCGGGCACGGCACCGGCCTCGGGCTGGCGACGGTCTATGGGATCGTGAAACAGAGTGGCGGCACGATCTGGGTGTACAGCGAGCCGGGCCGCGGCACGACCTTCAAGATCTACTTTCCCCGCGCGGACGGGATCGCCGAACTGGTGGTGCCGCGCGGTCGAGACACAGCGGCGACGCGCGGCTCAGAAACCATCCTGGTCGTCGAAGACGAGGAGAGCGTGCGCGTCCTGGTGACGGACGTGCTCACGCGGGCGGGCTATACCGTCCTGGCGAGCGCTGACGTCGCCGGCGGACTCGATTGGTCCCATCGCTTTACCGGTCCCATCCACCTGCTCCTCACCGACGTCGTCATGCCAGGCCAGAGCGGACGCGAGCTGGCGACCCAGCTCGTTGCCGCGCGGCCCGGCATCAAGGTGCTCTATATGTCCGGCTACACCGAGCACGCGATCGCCCACCACGGGATAATCGAGTCCGAAGCGCCGCTGATCGACAAGCCGTTTACGCCCGAGGGCCTTCGCCAGCGCGTTCGCGAGCTGCTCGATGAGGGATCGGCGCGTGGCACCTGAGATCAGAGGGGATCGGACGGCTTCGGGATGTCCTCACCCTTCGACGTCCCGGTCGTGCTGCCCACGTCGACCGGCTGGCCGTCGGTGGGTGCTTGATCGACTGGCCAGTCCTGCGGCGGCAGCGCTTCTTCAGGTGCGGGTCTGGCCGAGGTCTCCTGGCCGGTCGGTCTGATTTCTCCCATCGCTCCTCCTGCTCGATGCGATGCTACCTTGCCCGCGCGCGTCGTCCAACACAGCAGGAGCGCACCCCCTTCGGCCAGTGGCCGCGAGCAGTCCCGACGGGAGCGGCGACATATCGCGATTCGGAACGGGGTGCGGATTCGCTACAGGACGCGGCGGCAGCCCGGCCGGCACAGGCACCGGATCCCGGCGACCCCGTCGGTGTTGTAGTCGTAGGTCAGCTCTTCGCCGGTAGCGATTGGGCGCGCCGCGATGATCCAGATCCGGCGGCCGACGACGTCGGTGTAGCAGTTGGGCCGGCAGGCGTGATTGACGTAGCGGGCGATGTTGCCGCCCACTGCGGCGTCGCGGACCCAGCGATCGTTCAGGTTGAAGATCCAGATCCGGTTGCGGGTCAGATACCGCTGCTCGCGGCGCCAGCCTTCGGCCTGCGAGATCAGCTCACCTTTGTACTCGACAATCTTCGTGTCTTCCGGAATCGGTTCCGTGGCATAGACGCCCCAGCCGGAGATCGCCGAACAGCGCCGCTCGATGCCTGGCAGGTGAGTCACGGCGCCATTGTAGCGAGGCCGGGCGACGGTCAGCGACCGTTAGGGCCCGTCAGCAAATAACTGGGCCATCCTGGCCGCCGATGCATCCCGGCGGGCGGCGTTGCTCATCGCTTTCATACACCGTATGCGCGCTCTTCGCGCCTTGCCCGACGGGCGCCTCGACACCCAGAGATGGCGCAGTTATTTCCTGACGGACCCTTAGTCTGTCGCCGTCGTCGCGTGCTCATGCCAGCGGCGAAATGACGGCGGTCACCTTGGCGATCCCTCGGCGCTGATCGCACCGGCGAAGCCGCTGGCACAGCGCTACGCGGGCACGTCTCGCGTGTCTGGATTCCGCGTGGGCCCTGTCATTCCGGCGGAGAGAGGCCGGACCTCGCGGGGAGGGCCTCCCGCATCCAGCAGCTCGCGTACCGCGCGTGGCAGATCGACTGTCGCGAACGGCTTCTGGAGGAAGCGTGTGCGGTCCCCGACGGGGGGCTCACTGACGGCGTCATCCGCATAGCCCGACATGAAGATGACCTTGAGGCGCGGGTTCTCGCGCCGCAGCGCATCCGCCAATGCCGGCCCGTTCATCCCCGGCATCATCACGTCCGTGACGAGGAGATCGATCGGCGGCTCGCGATTGGCGGCGAGCTGCCGGGCCTCGTCGCCGCTGCCCGTTGACAACACCGTATAGCCCTGGCGTCGCAACGATCGTCCAGCCAACGACCGCACGGCATCGTCGTCATCCACCAGCAGCACGGTCTCTGCCCCGACCGACGGCACCGCCGGTCCCGCAGCACCCGTCGCGGCGGCTGGCGACGGCTCGACGCGCGGCAGGTAGATGCTGAAGGTGGAGCCTCGGCCCGGCGTGCTGTCGACCAGGATGTGGCCGCCGCTCTGCCGGACGATCCCGTAGGCCATCGAGAGGCCGAGGCCGGTGCCGCGCTCGAGCGCCTTGGTCGTGAAGAAGGGCTCGAAGATCCGGGCTTGCGTGTCCGGGTCCATGCCGCTCCCGGTATCGCTGACGGTGATCACGGCATACGCGCCAGGCGCCACGTCGTCGCCACTGCAGCTCTTGGTCGGCTCTTGCACGTCGACGTTCCGGGTAGCGATGGCGAGACGGCCGCCCTCCGGCATCGCATCACGCGCATTGACGACGAGGTTCACGATGACCTGCTCCAGCTGGGTGACGTCGACCCTGACCGGCCACACCGCGGGATCCATGACGCTGGTGAACTCGAGCGATTCGTCCAGGAGCCTGCGCAGCATCGTCTCGATGTTGCTGACCACGCCATTGGGATTGACGACCTTGGTCTCGAGCAACTGCTTGCGGCTGAAAGCCAGGAGCTGTCGCGTGAGGGCGGCGCCGCGCCCAGCGGCCGACAGGATCTCCTTCAGGTCCTCCTCGACGCGCGCCTCGTGCAGCGCCATTTCCGCGTTGCCGATGATCACCGTCAGCAGGTTGTTGAAATCGTGGGCCACGCCGCCGGCGAGCCGGCCGACGCTCTCCATCTTCTGTGATTGCTGGAGCTGCGCTTCGAGACGCTTCCGCTCCGAGACGTCCCGCCAGACGAAGAGATGGCCGTGCGGAACCACGCCGGCGTTGAAGCTGAACTCCACCGTGCGTTCCCGTCCGCCGGTCGCCGCGACGAGCTCTCCCTTGTGCTCGCCGAGATCCAGCATGCGGGTCCACGACGTCCGGATCTCGTCGGCCGAACCGGCGGTGAGAAAGCTGTCGAGCGGCGAGGAGGGCAGGTGATCGCGGGTCACGTTCAGCAGGGCACACGCCGCCGGATTGGCGCTCACGACCCGGCGCTGGTCGTCGACCAGGAAGAGGGCGTCGAGCGCGCCATCGAACACCGCCTGGAACTGGCGGTCGCGCTCGCGAAGGACCGTTTCGGCCTGGAGCCGCATGGTCTGTTGCTCGTGAAGAATCTGCGCCTGCTCGTGCATCTGCTGGAGGTGGACGACCCGATCGTCGAGCCGCGCCACCCACGTCCGCAGGGCGTAATACAGGAGCAGGGGAATCGGTGCGACGAGCGCCAGGAACCACCATCCCGACTCGCGGACGGCAATCACGATCAGGCCGGCGGCATGGGCGCCGACGAAGAAACTGACCCAGAGCTGGGCGAAGTGATCCCGCCAGACGCGCCAGACGGACTGGCGCTCGTCCAGCGCAACGGCCATGGCGATCATCCCGGTGTCGAGCAGGTAGTAGGTCAGGGCGCCGGCCAACAGCGCCAGCCACGGCGCCGGAGAGGCCAGCGGTGCCCGCAAGCTGCTCTGGACGTCGACCAGCGCGACGATCAGGTGCGCGGCGATCCACATCGCCAGCGTTGGCGCGGTGATGCTCAGGACCGTCCGGCGGAGCGGCCGCCCGCGCATGGCCAGGCGGCACGACAGCACCGCGCAGTCGACGGCGACGGTCAACGTGCCGATGGCGGGACCGAACAGCAGGACGGCGCTGAAGGTGAAGATTTCGGCGATCGAGAACGCCACCCGCGACGTCGAGAGTTGCAGCACCGCGGCGCTGCTGGCGACGGTGAGCGCCACCAGCCAGAGCCAGTGCAGGTCCACCGGCGCCCGGATCACCTGCCAGAGCGAATGGGCGATCACGCCGGTCCCCAGGCATCCGACCCCGGCCACGTACGCCAGGACCCGCGAGTGGGTCGGCGCGGGTGTCTCGGCGGGTTGCGCGCGGCTGCCCCTCATGGCTGAATCTGGTACAGGTTGCCCCAGACCACGGCGTTGCTGCCGCTGCCACTCAGTGACTGATTGCCCCACACGACCGCGCTGCTCCAGACGGCGGTGTTCCCCCAGACCACCGCATTGCCCCAGACCACGGCGTTGCCCCAGACGACCGCATTGCCCCAGACGACGGCGTTGGCCCAGGCGGGCTGATTCGTGTCGAGCGTGTCGCCCATGACCACGCTCTGATCCCACAGCACGGACTCGCTCCACTGGAGCGTCTCACCCGCGAGGACCGTGGATCGCACCAGCCCGGTGGTGACCCAGCGCTCGCCGACCGGCCGGGACGTGTCGATCGCCGCCGCCCACTCGATCGCGCCCGTGGCATTGACGGCCCCCGCGCCGACCGTCAGCATGTCCGCCCGCGGACCTTCGTCGGTGTCGACGGCGAAGGCGGTGTACTGCAGCGCCGCCTTGATCGCATTCGGCGTCAGGCGTGGACGTGAGCCGCCGCTGATCGCAGTATTGGCTTCGATCATCAACGCCGCGACACCCGAGACGACGCCGGCCGCCATGCTCGTGCCGCTCAGCCGCAGGTAGCCCGTACCGGCGTGCAGGGCCGGGTAGTCCCGGTAAAGAGTACTGTTGGTCGCCGCGGCGGCGATGAGTTTGTCGCCTGGTGCCGCGACGTCCACCTTGACCCGGCCGTCGATCCAGGTCGGCCCTCGGGAGCTGTAGGGCGCGATCCTGTCGTCGCTCCGTGCCGTCGTCCCGAACGTCCGAAGGGCGCCGGCGGTGATCGCCGACGCGGCGTTCCCAGGGGAGGTCACCCCCGCATAGCCGGGCAGGCCTGTGGCCGCGTTGCTACCGTAGTTTCCCGCCGAGACCACGACCACGATCCCGGCGCGCGCGGCGGCCTCGATGGCCCGCACTAACGGATCGCTGGCGGCCGGTTCGTAAATCGGGTGCCCCAGGGACAGGTTGATGATGTCGATCCCGAGGCTCGATTTGTTCGCCGTCGCATACTCCACCGCGCTGATGACGTCGCTGGTGCGGCCGTAGCCGTTTGCGTCCAGCACCTTCAGCACGATGAACGAGACGCCGGGCGCGACACCCTGGAACAACCCGTCTTCGGTGCCGGCACCGCCGATGAGGCCGGCCACGTGCGTGCCGTGTCCGAAGTCATCCCGCACCGTGCCGTTACTGCCGGTGAAGTCGCGGAAGTCGCGGACGCGGCCGGCGAATCCGCTTTGCGGCTGCAGACCGGAGTCGATCACCGCGACGCCGACACCCGCGCCCGTCCAGCGGTCGTCGAGCCCGAGCGTCTCGCGGAGATGGGTGACCGATCCGCCGGTGCCATCCGACGCGGCGCGGGCGGCGAGCACGTCGCCCGGAGCGAGCGAACGGCTCTCGGTCAGAGGCGCATCGAGCGAGATCGACATGACGCCGGACAGAGAGGCGAGCGTCGCCAGGCTCCCGACGGCGATGTCGAGCGTCAGCGCGGAGATCCCCGTGTGCACGGCGTCGATGCGGGCGCCGAGTAGTGGGACAACATTCACGACGGCGTCGAGTCCGCCGAGCGGTGTCCGGACGATTGTCTGGATCCGGGTGGTGGCGGGCGCGTTGTGGATGCGGTCGTGGACGGCTGCATCCAGCTTCGCGTGGAACAACGGACAGGTGAGCGTCGTGAGTTGCGCCCGCGCGACGCCGCGGCCGGGCGGCGCCACCAGCAATGAGGTCAGCGCGACAATCGTCGCAACGATTCGCTTCCTCGTCATGTCACCCTCACGGCCGCCGTCGCATCGGGCGCGGCGTCCACCACGCGTTCGTACATGGAGCGCGGTTCACGTAGCAAGACCGGGACCGTACATGCCCCTCTGATTTCGGTCAGGTGGGCGAATGGCTCGAAGGTTTCCGCCAAACGATACGACTCGGCGCGCACACGTGCGCACACACGCCACGGCGTCCACCATGTCTCCTGAAGTCTCGTCACGCGTCG
>Ga0207697_10001360_pt1 | contig 13398 bp, 8 predicted proteins | sample KBSSwiS5withPhiX_FD_184293 | JGI IMG/M metagenome (GOLD analysis project Ga0207697, IMG submission 184293) | Switchgrass rhizosphere microbial communities from Kellogg Biological Station, Michigan, USA, with PhiX - S5 (SPAdes) (version 2) | ecosystem: Host-associated > Plants > Roots >... | reverse complement strand
CGACTATCGCCAGCTACGGCGATCTCGGAATCGTAAACTTTCATCACAACATCGACGAAGGGAAAGTCGGGATGATTCTTGAGGCGGACACGACGACTCAGTTCGAGTCCTTTGTCATGGAAGTCGATCTGGCCGGTAACGTTATCAAGACGTGGGACCTCGCTCAAATCATCACCGACGTGATGGTCGCCGGCGGTGATGATCCCAGTCAGTTCGTTTATCCTTCACCGACCGACTGGTTTCACAACAACGCTGTCACATACAACCGAGCCGATGATTCAGTCCTCGTTTCCAGCCGAGAGAACTTCATAATCGCCATCGATTATGAAACCGGAGCGGTGCGGTGGATACTGGGTGATCCGACCAAGAAATGGCACGAATTCCCCTCTCTTGCCCAATTGGCTCTCAATGCCGCGCCGAATAGCCTTGTTCCAATCGGACAGCATGCGACCTCGATCGCCTTCGATCAAAATCTGCTCCTTTTCGACAACGGTACGCCCAGTTCTTTTCAGATGCCTCCGGGGCTGCTGCGGGATTACGCCAGCCCAAGAAAATATAGCCTGGCTCTCGACACCGCTACTGCGACTGAAACGTGGAACTTCGAGATGGATCAAAGCATCAACAGCCCATTCTGTGGCAGTGTTTACGAGGATGCGCCGCTGAACTATCTCGTCGACTACGCGATTGTCGGCGGATTTGCGACCCAGAATCCTACCGCGCAGCTCCTCGGCCTGGATGCGACGGGCAAGACAATCTTTTATTACGAATATCCGACGGTTGGCTGTGATACCGCCTATAACTCCGGTCCGGTTCATTTCGAGAACACGCGATTCCCAGCCATAACCGCCCAGGCGCTCAACCTTTCGACCCGAGGCATGATCGCCCCCGGCGATGACGCGCTGATCGCTGGTTTCATTGTCACCGGCACCGAAAGCAAGAAGATTGCGTTACGCGTGCTTGGCCCATCTCTCAGTGGTCTTTCCGGCACACTTGCCGATCCAACGCTGAGCCTATTCGATTCTTCCGGGGCCTTGGTGACTAGCAACGATGATTGGGAGTCAGATCCTGGCGCCGCGGAACTTACCGCGGACGGTCTGGCGCCCGGAAGTACCGCTGAACCCGCGATTCTTCCAACACTCTCGCCGGGCGCTTACACTCTCGTTGCGAGTGGAAAAGACACCGACTCCGGCATTGGACTGGTTGAAATGTATGACCTTTCAGCGCTCTCAGACTCGACCATGGCCAACATCAGCGCGCGCGGTCAAGTTGGAACAGGCGACCAGGTCTTAATTAACGGCTTTATTGTGGGTGATGTATCCTCTGCCACGGTCGTCATTCGAGCGCTTGGGCCCTCGCTTGCTTCCTTTGGGGTAAGCTCCTCCTTAAGTGATCCTACCTTTACCGTTTTCGACCAAAATGGGTTGGCCATCGCGGCAAATGATAACTGGCAGGATAGCACCACCATGAGTGACGTGGAGGCGAATGGTTTGGCGCCCACCGACCCCGCAGAGGCTGCTTCCATCCTGCACCTTCCAGCTGGAGGATACTCAGTAGTTGTGAGTGGTGTAGACGGTGCAACCGGAATCGGTCTCCTCGAAATCTATAAATTGGAATAGTTTGTCGGAAAGACAGATGCCTCGGCGCATCTGATCAATTACGATTTCTCGCTCCCATCGTTGCACGTTTCGAAAATGAAGCGCGTTTTCATTGCCACAGTCATCTTCATTGGCCTCGTTCGCCTCACCCAGGCCACGCAAGCCGATGACGTTACGATCACAATTGCAAGCCAGACACCTGGCGTCACTCCGTTTATTAGCCAACTGACGCTAACGACGGATGATACCAGCGCGTTCAAGACTATCCAGTTCACCGTCGCTCCAAAGGCAGGGTCGGTTACTCGCCCTCTCTCCGGAACGTATTCCACAGAATACCTTACCAGCCGCGGATATCTAAACGCTTCCACCGGCGAAATATTTCTGCCGGTCTACGGTCTCTACGATGACTATGACAATACTGTCACCTTAACGTACAGATTTCTGGATGGCTCCTCAAAGCAGGATAGCACGGTGATTACAACCGCTACCTTCTCGGATCCGTGTGGCTACAAAAACCCAACGGTGCTTCAGGCGAGGACAGATAACACGAAATTGTCCTATGACTTCATCATGGTCGATAACGCGTGTAGTTTCTTTTCACCAGCTGTGATCGACACGGATGGGGCTCTGCGCTGGGTGGGTCCAGGCAATTACTATCAGATCGTATCGACGTTTTTTGACAACGCGTTTTACCAGGCGGACGGCTCCGCCCTGGTGCGCTTCGAACTGGATGGAACAATAACGCAGCTACATGACTATAGTGATATCGGAGTCACCTTTCTGCATCACAACATCGACCGTGGAAAATACGGGCTCATTCTGGATACCGATACAGATACCCAGTATGAATCGGTGAATGTCGAAATCGATGCGCTCGGGAATGTGCTCAAGATCTGGAACATGGGCGACATCCTTAGTGCAGCCATGATCGCAGGCGGGGATGATCCAACTCAGTTTGTTCATCCCTCGCCGATCGACTGGTTTCATAACAACGGAGTGGCTTACAATCGGGCAGATGACTCGTTAGTTATTTCCAGTCGGGAGAATTTTCTGATTTGCATCGATTACGAGACGAGCGCGATCAAATGGATTCTCGGCGACCCGACCAAGCACTGGCACGACTTCCCCTCTCTTGCCCAATACGCAATCACCCTGCCGCCAGGGAGCCTGCCTCAGATCGGTCAGCATTCGCCGTCTTTTACCTATGACCAGAGAATCCTGGTCATGGATAATGGGTTTCACAGCTTGTATCAAATGCCCCCAGGGGAAAATCGCACTTATACCAGTCCGCGCAAATATGCGGTCGACGTGGTGGCAAGAACAGCTACTGAGATTTGGAATTACGAGAATAACCAGGCCATTTTTAGTTCGATCTGTAGCAGCGCCTATGAAGATGGGCCACTGAATTACCTCGTGGACTATGCGATCATCGGCGGCTTAGGAACCGACGATGGTCTCGCCCAAATTCTTGGCTTAGATGGGAGCGGCGAACGCGTCTTTTATTATCAATATCCGGCGCTTGGCTGTGGCAAAGCTTATCGCTCACTCCCGCTCCACCTTGAAAACACGAGGTTTCCAACCGTCGGCCCACAAGTTCTGAATCTTTCGACGCGTGCCCTCATTTCGAATGGTGAGCAGGTGTTGATTGGAGGCTTCATCATCGGGGGCGAAGAAGACAAAACCGTTGCGCTACGCGTACTGGGACCCTCGCTTGCTCACGGTGGCATTGCTGGGGCGGCTCAAGATCCTTCTCTGTCTCTTTACGACAGCTCCGGCACAGAGATCGCGACTAACGACGACTGGGAGTCCGACCCGCGTGAGATGGAGCTTTCGGTGAATGGTCTTGCTCCTACCGATCCGTCTGAGGCTGCGACGGTGCAGACCCTTGCACCTGGGAGCTACACTGTAATCGCCAATGCCAAGGACAACACTTCCGGCGTTGGGTTGGTTGAAATCTATGATCTCTCCACGGAATCGAGCTCGCGGCTCGCGAACATTAGCAGTCGAGGAGTCATTGGGACCGGCGACAATGTGCTCATCGGCGGGTTTATCGTTGGTGACGTATCGAATGCAACAGTCATCATTCGTGCGCTTGGCCCCTCACTTGCTCCGAGCTTATCGGGGGAAACAGCGGTGAATCCTCAATTAAGTGTATTCGACAGCAACGGTGCAATCCTTGCCAGTAACGATAATTGGGCAGAGGACCTTAATGCCACAGATATTGAGCGGAACGGCCTGGCACCCAGCGATCCAGCCGAAGCAGCTATTGTCTTACATCCACCGGCCGGCGCCTATACCGCCGTTGTTACTGACCCCGGCGGGCCATCCGGTATTGGCCTGCTCGAGGTGTATGACCTGGACTAGATCCCGCGGGCAATAGCCTGTCGATTACGCCTCGCTTGTGGCGCCAGCTGCTTTGCGATAGTTCTCTCGCAATTTGACCGCGATTTCCCGTTCCGCCAATCGACGGGTCAGAAGCGAATCCGCAATCTGATGCAGAGTCATATCAAGCTCATTGCGCGACAATAATTCGCTCGTGAGTCCTGCCCCCAGGTCTGCCGTCAAACGTTCGAAGACGTGTGCTTCCGATTCACTCCCCGAGGTGTTGGAACGGTTGTGATGGACAGAAACGAGGGATAGATCGGGGAAGTATTGCTGCAAATGCCATTGAGCAAGCGCCATCCATTCTTCAAAGCGAGCGACCGTCCCGGCAATCTCGATCGAGTCGAGCCGGATAATAGCGGCCTCCAAATCGCGCTTGCTAGATACCGGTCTATGCCGGCCACTGCAGACAAGGACCTGAAAATTACAAAGCGCTGAAGGGGTAGCTTGCAGACGCCATTCCACATAGCGCTTGAAATCTAGTTCCTTTGCCTTGGTCGCACCCGGAGTATTCGCCTGTTGTGCCCGTTCGAAAGCGTAAATCGAACCGATCCGCGCGATCGGGTCACGAATCAGAATGCTTGTGATGACCTGACGACCGAGAATCCGCGGCGCTGGCGGCGTGGCCTGATGACTTGAAATGGCGTACAAGTCGGGTTCGCTTCTGACCAAACGGGCGACTTGCCGAGCGCTAATTACCCCGCGCGGGTCCGGCGAATCGAATTGGCGAAAACGCCTCCCAAAAGCCTGTTCCAACGCCCATTCGAACGAACTGCCGGCGTTCTTGAAAATGTGGTAATGGATAAGCAGCGGCACTTTCTTCCTCCTGCTGAGCTGCTTTACTTCGACCGAAAACCGGCTTTGCCGCAGCGCGACCCGAAAAGCATCCCGCGGCGATTGCAGGCGGAGAACTGCTCCAAGCAGCGCACGTGTGCTCGCGTGTCCATACATGAAAGCATGGCGCCCGACCGACGAAAGGTGTCCAAAAAGATGTGGAAGGTGATGAAGCATGCGCGGGGACACGCCGGCTGCCTTGGCAACCGAGCAGGCAGTTCATGCCTGAAACATCGGTCGCCGTCAACTATTTGTCAGAGCAAGCCCGCCTTAACCCTTGCAATTGCCAGGTGCGCGGAGAATAGGTCCCGGCCAGAGTTCTTGCCGTTATGTCACGGTCCAGCATTTCCGCCCGGCCTGTCTTCATCGTTGGTTCACCTCGCTCTGGCACTAGCGTTCTTACCTGGAGCTTGGGACAACATTCCAACATCCTTGTGCAGGAAGAATCGAGCTGGATGGGGCCGCTCACCTTGCAGTTGGAAATCGCCTATCGGGTCGGAACCGCTCGGGGCGAACGATCTCAGCTCAGCGCTCTCGGAGTTTCGCGAGAGGAATACTTCTCGAGCTTCGGGGAGGCGATCAACGGGATGATTCTTCGACATCGCGAAAAATTGGAAGAACGGGCTCGACACAGCGCAACTGCGGCAGCAATCGATCCGTCGATCCGTCCAAGAAGATCGTCGATCTTAGGCCGGTTCCAGATCGCCCGGCAGCAGTCGGACCCCAAAGGCCGTTGGGTCGACGGGACACCGGAATACTCCTTCTACGTTTACCCGCTGGCGAAGCTGTTTCCGCAGGCCAAATTCATTCATGTAGTCCGCGATGTCGCTGCGGTTGTCCGCTCGATGCTGAACTTCGAGCGAACTGGAGGTCCCCGCCTGGTCCAGAATGAACAAGCCGCCTACGATTACTGGCTTCGCACCGTGCGCGCCTGTCTCGCGGCGGAGCGCGCCCACGGCTCGGAGGTGGTGCGCCGACTGCGCTATTCCGATCTGATCGATCAGCCCGAATCTTCGCTGCGGCGCATCTTGGAGTTTATCGGAGAACCGTTCGAGCCGAGCTGCCTGGAACCGTTGCGAGAACGCATCAACAGTTCGGAAGTGACGGCGGAATTCGATCCGACCGATTCAAACACGGACGAATCGGTACGCGAGGCAGCTAGACAGCTGGATCGAAAGATCCTGGAACTACCGGCTGAGATCGCTCCGCAATCCAAGGCAATGACTGAAATCGAGAAACAGTTCTTGTTTCGCGCGGAAGAAATGGCTCAGCGCCTCGCCCGGCCAATCCCGAATCCGGCTTGAACTGTCCGGGACAGGATTAACGAACCAAGACCATAATCGATCACGGGAGCTGTTAGAGCCGAGCCCAACTCGCTGCCCACGAATCCCGGCGCTGTCTTCGATTTTAGACAGCGATGATCCGGACCTTAGATTGGCTCCATTTTCTTGACACTTAGAATGGCAACTCTAGGGTGAACTCGTCCGCTTCTGCGGCACCTTCTTGTGACCAATATCGCCGCTTTTCACCGCTCATCCGTCGGACGGAAAATGATCGTGGCGGCGACGGGTGTCGTTCTGATTCTTTTTGTCATCGGGCATCTGCTTGGGAATTTGCAGATTTTTCTCGGGCCGGAGTGGATCAACAGCTACGCCGAGCACTTGCGCGATTTGGGACCGCTTCTCTGGGTCATTCGGGCGATTTTGCTCGTCGTTGTTCTGGCCCACATCTATTACACAATCCGACTGGCAATCGAAAATCGGCGCGCTCGGCCTGAGCGCTATCGGCGTAAGGACACCGTGAAAGCAACGCTCGCCTCACGCACCATGGTGATGAGCGGCCTTATCCTGCTCGCATTCATTATTTACCACATTCTCCATTTCACCGTTCGCACAACCGATCCTCGTTTCCTGACGCTGCCGAAGGATCCCCTTGGGCGCTACGATGTATACTCCATGATGATCATGGGCTTCCAAAGCCCGCTCGTCTCCGGCTTTTACGTCCTCTCCATGTTTCTTCTTGCGTTCCATCTCAGTCATGGTTCGTCGAGCTTCTTCCAATCTTTGGGCCTGAATAACCAGAAACTGACGCCACGTCTGGCTTTGGCGGGTCGAATTTTCGCCTGGCTCCTCTTCATCGGCTACTGCTCGATTCCCGCCGCGGTCCTGCTTGGTTGGGTAACATTGCGAAATCACTCATGATCGGCACGCTTGAATCCAAGGTTCCGCCCGGCCCGTTGCCGGAAAAATGGCGCCGGCACCAGAATAATTCCCGTCTCGTTGCCCCGAACAATCGTCGCCGTTTCGAGATCATTATCGTCGGGACCGGTCTGGCCGGCGGAGCGGCCGCCGCCACGCTTGGCGAGCAGGGTTACAACATCAAATCGTTCTGTTACCAGGACAGCCCACGCCGCGCTCACAGCATCGCTGCTCAGGGCGGAATCAACGCGGCAAAGAATTACCCTAACGATGGCGACAGCGTTTATCGCCTTTTCTACGACACAATTAAGGGTGGCGATTTTCGTTCGCGGGAAGCGAACGTTTATCGCCTCGCCGAAGTCGCCAACGCCATCATCGATCAGTGCGTCGAGCAGGGCGTTCCGTTTGCGCGCGAATATGGCGGTCTCCTCGCCAACCGCTCCTTCGGCGGCGCCCAGGTCTCGCGTACGTTCTACGCCCGCGGCCAGACCGGGCAACAGTTATTGTTAGGCGCGTATCAGGCGCTTTGCCGACAAATCGCCGCCGGCACGGTCAAGATGTTTCCGCAGACGGAAATGCTCGACTTGGTCGTGATCGACGGACACGCCAAAGGCATCATCACGCGCAATCTGATCACCGGCGAGATTGTCAGGTATGCGGCCGACGCCGTCGTTCTCGCCACGGGAGGTTACGGCAACGCTTTTTATCTTTCGACCAATGCTCGCGGCTGCAACGTCACCGCCACCTATCGCGCTTACAAGAAAGGCGCGCTCTTCGCGAATCCCTGTTACACGCAAATTCACCCCACCTGCATTCCGGTCAGCGGAGATTATCAATCCAAACTCACCCTCATGTCTGAGTCGCTCCGCAATGACGGCCGCGTCTGGGTGCCGAAGCGCCGCGAGGATTGCGCAAAACCGCCTAACGACATCCCGGAGTCCGATCGCGACTTTTATCTGGAACGCAAGTATCCCAGCTACGGCAACCTCGCTCCGCGCGACATCTCTTCGCGCAGCGCCAAGGAAGTCTGCGACGAAGGCCGGGGAGTTGGGCCGGGCGGCCGCGGCGTTTATCTCGATTTCAAAGACGCGATCTCGCGCCTCGGCGAGGCCACTATTCGCGAACGCTACGGCAATCTCTTCGATATTTACGAAAAGATTACGGGCGACGATGCCTATCATTCACCCATGCGGATTTATCCCGCCGTCCACTACACGATGGGAGGGCTCTGGGTTGATTACAATCTGATGAGCAACGTGCCCGGACTTCACGTCATCGGCGAAGCCAACTTTTCCGATCACGGCGCCAACCGACTTGGAGCGAGCGCGCTCATGCAGGGTCTGGCTGATGGATATTTTGTTCTGCCCTACACGTTGCCTAACTATCTCGCGGGCCAGATCGGAAAGAGACCCTCGACTGATCATCCGGAATTCGAAAAAGCAGAGAACGACGTGCGCGCGCGAACCAAGCGAATGCTCGACGTGAATGGCAAGCGCTCGGTCGATTCCTTCCATCGCGAACTCGGACTTTTGCTCTGGGACAAATGCGGCATGGCGCGTAACGCCGCTGGACTTCAAGAAGCGCTCGCACGCATTCCGCAGGTGCGCGATGAATTCTGGGCGAACGTCACTGTTCCCGGACAGGGTGAAACTTATAACCAATCGCTCGAACGCGCCGGCCGGGTCGCGGACTTCCTCGAGTTTGGCGAATTGATGTGTCGCGACGCGCTCGCTCGTGACGAATCATGTGGAGGACACTTCCGCGAGGAACATCAAACGCCGGAAGGTGAAGCGAAGCGCGACGACGAAAACTTCGCCGACGTTTTTGCATGGGAATACAAAGGCGATGGCGCTCAGCCGGAACTGCACCGCGAACCGCTGGTTTTCGAGTCGGTTCACTTAGCTACAAGGAGTTATAAGTGAACTTCAAATTGCGAATTTGGCGCCAGGCTTCGCGCGATGCTCGAGGAAAGCTGACCAACTACGAGATAAAAGATATTTCCCCCGCTACATCGTTTCTCGAAATGCTCGATATCCTGAACGAGCAACTAACTGCGCGCGGTGAGGAACCGGTTGCGTTCGACTCCGATTGTCGGGAAGGAATTTGCGGAACATGTAGCCTAACGATAAATGGCGAGGCCCACGGGCCGTCGCATCCGGCAGCGGCTTGCCAGCTTTACATGCGGCAGTTCAACGACGGAGAGACGGTTACAATCGAGCCCTTCCGCGTTCGATCTTTTCCGATGGTGAAGGACTTGGTAGTCGATCGCTCGGCGCTCGATCGCATCGTGCAGGCCGGCGGATTCGTCAGCGCCCGCACCGGCTCGGCCCCTGAGGCTAATTCGATTCCCGTCCCGAAACACAACGCCGATCTAGCGATGGAAGCGGCTGCCTGCATCGGCTGCGGCGCCTGCGCGGCGGCGTGCCCAAATGCTTCCGCAATGCTTTTCACCTCGGCGAAGATTTCCCACCTTGCCCTGTTGCCTCAAGGCCAACCGGAACGCTCGCGTCGCGTCTTGCGAATGGTCAGGCAAATGGACCAGGAAGGATTCGGCAATTGCACCAACACCTACGAGTGTGAAGCAGTTTGTCCGGCCGAGGTTAGCGCGAGTTTCATCTCAAAGATGAATCGCGAATACGCTCTCGCGAGCTTGCGCGAGCGAGTGGGCGAGTAACCTCCGGCGTTGAGCGGCGCGCCTGACCAAGGGCGATGGCCGTCGTCGGGTGACTATGCCATCGGTTGGGCTGGTAGGCCTAAGTTATGCCACGATGCCGAGGCAATTGTTGGGGCACCGGTCGGCCGTCACCTGACCGAAAAGTAAGTCTAAATGCACCATTCGTCCGATGACCGACCGGCCGACCAGTGCTTACGTTCGTAGTGCTAAAGCGTCTTTAGCGTAGTTCTGCTCCATCTATGAAAAAACAATTGAAATATGGTTTCCACGCTGCAATCGCCCTGGTGTTGGGCAGCGGCGTTTTCACGGTCACGGCCTCGGCTGAAAACCGAGTCCAAGTCGTCCCCTCTTATCACAACGACGTCTCGCGTCCATTATGGCAAATGGCCGCCGAAGACGTTCCATTCGCCCACCAGGAACGCGAGGCCGCGGAGAATCCGAAGTTGCCGAACTTCCACAAGGACAGCCCTGACACGGTGGTGCAACGCTCGCTGCTTCACATGCTGGCGCCAAACATCCCGTCACCAATCCTCAACTTCGATGGCATCCCTTTCCCGGGAGTTGGTTGTAACTGTGCGCCACCGGATACGAATGGTGAAGTGGGTGCCACTCAGTTCGTGCAAATGGTTAATGAGGGTTACCAGGTGTTTAATAAAACGACCGGCACTTCTGTTCTCGGACCGGCCAGTATCACTTCACTCTGGAGCGGGTTTGGTGGCGTTTGCCAGACAAGTGGCTTCGGCGACCCAGTTGTTCTCTATGATCAGTTAGCTAACCGCTGGGTCATTACTCAATTTGCGGGCGGTGGCAGCGTTCCAACGGATGAATGCGTCGCAGTCTCGACCACGAGCGATGCGACCGGGACTTACAATCGTTATGGGTTTCATCTGGGCACCAACTTTTTCGACTATCCCAAGCTCGCGGTTTGGCCGGATGCCTACTACATGAGCATGAACGTCTTCAATTCCAGCGGGACCGCTTTCCTCGGGCCTCAGCCTTTCGCTCTTAATCGGACGGCGATGCTTGCTGGTTCGCCCGCAACTTTTATCGCTCCGGTTGGTGCGCTCGGGGCCTCGGTTGGCCCAATCCTGCCCGCTGACGTTGATGGCACTACCCTGCCAGCTTCCGGCGCGCCGGAAACCTTTGTTGGTTATCCGACTTCTGGTCATTACACGGTTTATCATTTCCACGTCGACTTTGCGGTGCCGTCAAATTCCACCTGGACGACCTTTGCCACACCGACAGCGGCTGGCTTCACCTCCCTCTGTCCGACAACACGCGCCTGCGTGCCCCAATCGGGGGTGACTTCTTCCAATAATGTCGATGGCATCGGCGACCGGCTGATGTTCCGCCTTCCTTATCGAAACTTCGGCGATCACGAATCGGTCGTAGGCAATTTCACCGTCAATTCAGGTGGCGTTGCTGGCATTCGCTGGTTCGAAATGCGCAATGTGACGTCAGGACCAGTTACCTTGTTCCAGGAAAGCACTTACCAGCCAGACAGTACGTGGCGCTGGATGGGAAGTATCGCGATGGACGCAGCCGGAAACATCGGTCTCGGGTTTAATGCCTCGAGCAGCTCGATCCATCCGCAGATTCGCTACACCGGACGGCTCGCGACTGACCCGATCAACACTATGACCCTTGGTGAGGGAACAATCATCAATGGCAACGGCAGTCAAAGCGGTACGTCCAATCGCTGGGGCGACTACAGTGCCATGACCGTCGATCCATCCGATGACACGACCCTATGGTTTACGGGTGAGTATTACAGCGCGACGTCGAGCTTTAACTGGCGGACACGCATCGCCAACTTCCAGCTCGCCGCTGGCGGTGGAACGCCGGACTACTCGCTCTCGATTAGTCCCGCGACGCAGACAATCGGCCGTAACGGGGGCACGCTCACCTATACAGTGACAGTTACGCCAGTGAATGGCTTTAATTCGCCAGTCACGCTCTCAATCAGCGGCTTGCCTTCGGGGACCACGGGAAACTTTGTTCCGAACCCGACGACCACCACTTCAACCCTTACCCTAACCGTAAATTCTTCGACCCGGAAAGGGACTTACCAGTTCACGGTCACCGGCGTGGGCGGAAGTCCGCCGCTGACGCATACCGCGACCGCGAAGTTCCAGAAGACTAACCGTTAGTCGTTAGGCTGCGGAAACGCGACCTTTCCTCGATGGCGTGCCTGGAGCCGAAAAGGCTTTGGGCACGCCGTCTTGCTTTTTGGACAAGAATTGAAAATGGCGAAGGCTTTCAAAGCCCCGCTGCCTAACGACCTAGAGAAAAAGTAAAATCACGCCCGTCACAGCAAGTGCGAGGGCCCAGGCGAAATCGATATTGAACCAGGCGCGCTTCAGGATTGTTAGGCCGAGTTTTTCGTAGAAGAGGAGCGCGACCAGGCCAGCCACGACTAGGTGGGCTAACGTGTGCACGATGACCGCCGCGGTCAGGATCAGCGGGCCGCCCAACGTTGGCAAATGTCCGGCGTGAGCGCCGGCTGAGGCATGATGATGCGCCGGCCCCTGCGCATCCGCCGACGACGCAGCGAGAAATACTGGCAACAACATTAACCCGGCGCCGTGCGCCGAAGCCATCAGGAAGGACCACATTATCAGGTCACGGAATCCGACCCGCATCCCGACCCAGCGCGGGTGACGGGCTCGGACGGCGCGAAAAGCGCCGTAGCCGATGAGCACGGACGCCGAGGCGTATTTCAACAGTTGCGGCTCCAGTGTAGCGCTCAGGACCGCTACGATGAAAACCACCAACCCGACCGAAAGGGCGTGACCAAGAGCGATTGGCGGAAGCGCCGCGAGCACCGCGGCTCGACGGCGTTCCTGCAAGCCAAGGCACAATGCAAAAAGCCAGCCCATGCCAGGATTGACCCCGTGCAGCGCGCCGAGGCCGAGCAGGGCCAGCCAGGGCCAAAGATGCGTCATTCGTTAGGCAGTTTCGCGCCTAGCTGAAACAATAGGAATCGGAGGAAGCGTCGCCGCCCTCGAGTCGCACCTGGTGAAGCCGGTAATCGTTCGTCTCGAAGAAGAACTTTGGATCCAGTTGAATCCCGCCCTGCGGCGCCACATCGAGCTTCACCATCCAATTACCGACACCGTCCGGGTAAAATTGTTCGTCCCAGGCGGCGTAAAGCGAGTTCGTGAAATAGACGCGCTTGCCGTCGCGGCTCACCTCCACCATCTGCGGGCCGCCGCTCAATTTGCGGTTTGGATCTTTCGGATGCGCCGCACGCCTAACGATCCCACCAATATGGACGGAACCGACCTGCTTCGGATGAAACGGATCGGACACATCGTATTGCAGCATTTGGCCCGTCCCGAAGCAGGAGACGTAGAGAAAACGGTCATCAACGGAGAGATCGATATCGGTTACCAGCGGTGGGACGGCTTTGAACGGCTTCAGCGCGGGCGGAAGCAGATCGGGATCGGCCGGTTCGGCCGGAATTTCGATCACTTTTTGCACGCCCCACTTTCCGTTAGGCCGATGCCAGAGCCAGACCGAAGCGGAAAGGTCCTTCACCGAGATAACGACTCCGACAAACCCATACGTCTTGCTCGGGTCGTGCGCTGGGCGCAATTCCAGGACCATTTGGTTCTCCTTCCCGAGATCGAGGCTCTCGACGACCTTCCGCGTCCGCAAATTCCAGACATGCAGCCGATGCCCATACTCTGAATTGAGGAGCAGATCCGGTTGG
>Ga0207697_10001351_pt1 | contig 13464 bp, 12 predicted proteins | sample KBSSwiS5withPhiX_FD_184293 | JGI IMG/M metagenome (GOLD analysis project Ga0207697, IMG submission 184293) | Switchgrass rhizosphere microbial communities from Kellogg Biological Station, Michigan, USA, with PhiX - S5 (SPAdes) (version 2) | ecosystem: Host-associated > Plants > Roots >... | reverse complement strand
CGATTTAGCGAATCGTAATACCCTCACAGATAGGGGCTTATATTATACCCTGTTGCGTTGGCATGCGGTTTGCATCAGGCTGCCGCTTCTTGCACCAGCCCACTACAACTATGCCTTCAATTCGCCTCTTCCTGCTCGCCACCCTCCTCTCCACGGCGTCGCTTCATGCCCAAAGTTCCGCACCCGCCGCGACGGTGGATCAATTGATCAACAAGAACATCGAAGCCAAGGGCGGCGCCGCTGCTCTCGACGCGATCAAGACCATCCGGTTTGAGGGCCGCCTGCTCGTCAATCAAGGTCAGATCGAATTCAAATACACCGAAGTAAAGAAGCGTGTTGGCAAAGTTCGCGCCGACGCCGCTCTGCAAGGAATGGCGGTTGTCACTGCCTATGATGGCGCCACCGCCTGGAAGATTTTTCCGTTCCGAGGCCGGAAAGATCCCGAGAAGATGTCGACCGACGAAGCGAAATCGCTCGTCGAGGAGGCCGAGATCGGTGGACCATTGGAAGATTGGAAAGCACAGGGCAAAACCATTAGCTATCTGGGAACCGAGGATGTTGAGGGCACTGCCGCGCATAAATTGAAAGTTGTGCGTAAGAACGGCGACATCAGTTATGTCTATCTCGATCCCGACCATTTTCTCGAGATCCGGGTGATCGATCAACGCATGGAACAAGGCGCGTTGGTGGAAGTCGAAACCGATCTTGGCGATTACGAGAAGGTCAATGGAGTCTACTTCCCCTTCGCTCAGGAGACCGGGGGAAAAGGGTCTACCGACAAACAAAAAACCATCATTGAAAAAGGCGAAGCCAACGTCGCCGCAGACGATTCGATGTTCGCCTTTCCTGCCAAAGCCACAAAGTAATTTTACCTAACGAACACCATGCGCCTCTCTAATATTCTCCTTCTCGCTTCAATCAGTTTTGCCGGCGTCGCGACCGGCCAGGAAACTCCTTACAGCTCGGCCACTATCTCCGGCCTTCCGGCTCGTAATATCGGTTCGGCCACAATGAGCGGTCGAGTTACTTCGATCGCCGCGAACCGTGAGCCGTCCGGCAAACTGACGATTTTCGTCGGCGCGGCCAGCGGCGGTATTTGGAAATCCGAAGACAGCGGCACCCATTACCGCCCGGTCTTCGATGAGCAGTCTGTGCAATCAATTGGCGCCATCGCGCTCGATCCAAAGAATTCAAAGAACGTCTGGGCTGGCTCGGGCGAATCCTGGGTGCGTAACAGCGTCTCGATCGGCGACGGCATTTATAAATCGACCGACGGCGGGGAGACCTGGAGTAACACAGGGTTGCCAAAATCGGAGCGTATCGCTCAAATCATTGTGAGCCCGAAGAGCAGCGACACGGTTTACGCCGCCGTGCCGGGTGCGCTTTGGAGCGATTCGTCCGATCGCGGACTCTACAAAACCACGGATGGCGGGAAGACGTGGAACCTGATTCTCAAAGGCGGGAACCTTTCCACTGGCGCAACGACCATTTCCATGGATCCAACCAATCCTAATGTCCTTTTCGCGGGCATGTGGGATTTCCGGCGAAAAGGCTGGATCTACCGTTCCGGCGGCGACACGCCTAACGACACCTCGAGCAGCGGGCTTTTCCGGACCAGCGACGGCGGCGCGACGTGGAAGGAAATTACTCCAGAAGCAAACAAGGGTTTTCCGAAGAAGCCCTACGGACGGCTCGCGGTGGCAATCGCCCCTTCCAATCCCAAGCGGGTTTACGCCTTTGTCGAATCGACCGATAGCGCGCTGTTCGTCTCCGACGATGGCGGCCAGACGTGGAATCAGCGCGATAAGAGCAGTTGGATGGTATGGCGTCCGTTTTATTTTGCGAACCTCATTGTCGATCCAAAAAACCCGGATCGCGTTTTCAAGACTGACGGAGCCCTTATCCTCAGCGAAGATGGCGGCAAGAGTTTCGCAACCGTCGGTGGATTCGCGGGCGCGCATGGCGACGTGCATGCGGTCTGGATCGATCCGGGTAACCCGCAAACCGTTATTTCCGGCGACGACGGCGGCATCTGGTACGCCTACGATGGCGGAAATCGCTGGTGGAAAGCCAACAACCTCCCTCTTTCGCAATTCTATCACGTGGCCGTCGACGATGCGGATCCCTATCAGGTCTATGGCGGGCTTCAGGATAACAGCTGCTGGGTAGGCCAATCGGAATATCCGGGCGGAATTACCAACGCGCAGTGGGAAAACGTCTTCAATGGTGACGGGTTCTACACCTTCCCTGATCCGGCCGATCCCGACTATGTTTACGCCGAGTATCAGGGCGGTTTCGCTGGTCGAATCAATCGTCATACTCTCGAAGCGCGGCTTATTCAGCCAAAGGCGAATTACAAGGAAAAGCTACGCTTCAACTGGAACACTCCGTTCGTCACTTCGCCTAACGAAAAAGGGACTATCTATATCGGCTCACAATTTCTTTTCCGCTCCCGTGATCACGGTCAGACCTGGGACCGCATCTCGCCCGACCTGACGACGAACGACCCCGAGAAACAAAAACAGGAACAATCGGGTGGCGTGACCATCGATAACTCTGCCGCCGAAATGCATACCTGCATTTTTTCCATCAGCGAATCGCCCAAGGACAAAAACCTCATCTGGGTCGGCACCGACGATGGCAATCTTCAAATCACCCGCGATGGAGGGAAGACCTGGACCAACACGATCGACAAGGTCCCGGGCATTCCGAAAGGTTCATGGGTCAACTGGGTTGAAGCGAGCAGATTCGATGCGGGCACAGCTTATGTAGCAATCGACCGCCACACTTTTGGCGATTTTAATCCCTATGTCTTTGTAACGACTGACTTTGGCAGCACCTGGAATCTGCTCACTCCGCAAACGAGCGGGGCGTCAACCCCGACGATTCGGGGCTATGCGCACGTTATCAAGGAAGACTTGCTCCAGCCAAATCTGCTCTTTCTCGGCACTGAATTCGGACTCTATGTTTCCATCGATCGCGGCGCAACCTGGGCGCAGTACAAAGGTAGCCGTTTCCCTGCTGTGGCCGTCCGCGACCTGGCCATTCAGCCACGCACCAATGATCTTGTCCTGGCGACTCACGGCCGCGGGATATGGATCATCGACGACATCACTCCATTGCGCTCGCTCACACCTGACCTCCTAACACAGGAAGCCGCTTTCGTTGCTGCGAAGCCAATCCAGCAACAACGCATCGAAAGTAACGGAGGCTGGCCAACCGGAGCTGCCACTTTTACCGGTGACAATCCGCCAGACGCCGCAGTTATTACCTATTATCAAAAGTCTCGGCACCTTTTTGGAAAGCTCAAAATCGATATCCTGGATGCTGCCGGCAAAGTGGTGGACAGCATTCCGGCGAGCAAGCGCCCCGGTCTTAACCGCGTTATCTGGAGCATGCACGAAAAGCCGCCGCGGGTGCCGCCCGCTGCTCAGCTTGCTAACTACGGAATCACCGGCCCGCGCGTTCTACCCGGTACTTACACGGTCAGAATGACGAAGAATGATAAGCCGTATGAAACCAAGCTGACCGTCGCGCTCGATCAACGGAGCAAGTTCAGCGAAACCGATCGCAAGGCGCAGCACGACGCAGCGCAACGGGTGAAAGAGTTATTCGCAGACGAAAGCGCCTTGATGGATCGCATCATGGCGTTGCGAATGGGCCTCGCCCAAAGCCAGCAAGCTGTTGCGTCCGACGAAGCCGCGCGTAAAGCCGTCGCGGATTTCGCAGGCAAGGTGGATGTGGTGCGTAAGGTAATCGTCGCAACGACTGAAGGCGGTGCGATCACCGGTGAAGAACGTTTGCGGGAACACACCGACCAGCTTTACGGCGCCATCCTGAGCTATGAAGGCAAACCGGCCGAGTACCAAGTTGCGCGGATCGATGCGCTTCGGCATGAACTTACGGATGCGGTCCAGGATTTCGACAAATTGTTAACGAACGAACTGCCGAAATTGAATGATACGCTGAAAGGCAAAGGCCAGCCTGCGATTGAACCACCACCCGCCAAGGTCGCGGTCAATGAACCCGAATACCTCGGTGGTGGCGGTCGGCTCTCAGGGTCCGGCGATCCCGATTCACCCGCGAGCGCCGTATCACTGCCGACAAACTTTCAGTTGCTTCGATAGCGCACCCTTTCGCCTAACAACCAAAAAGCTAACTCCAGCCGCGAGTCAGGTAATCGCTCAAAGCGAGCGCGAACATGATTCCGAGCCAGAAAAAGCCCGCGCCGGCGAAGACCCAGATGATTGGTTTGCTGTCGCGTAGGTGCATAAAGAACAGGAGAATTAGCACAGCTTTTGCCAGTGCGATCGACATCGCGGCGACGGTGTTGAAGGGACCTAGGTTTACGTAGGCTGCGGCGATGGTGAGCCCGAGAAATGCCAGCAACGCAAAGCCAGTGATCAGGTAGGTGCGCGCGTTCATGAATGGCGGTCCACCAGGTAGATGAGCGGAAAGAGAAAGACCCAGACGATATCGACAAAGTGCCAGTAGAGGCCCAGCAACTCGATCGGCGTGTCGTGATTCGCGAACGCATTTCGAAACCAGGCACGCAGGGCGAAGAAGGCGAGCAACAGGACACCGATACTGACGTGTAACGCGTGCACGCCGGTCATCAGCCAATACAAGTAGAAGAACATTTCGCTGCGCGCCGGATCGCTCGCTTCGATATGGAAACCGCCACCAGGAAGCAGGCGCTCGGAAATCTCTTGCGAATATTCGACTCCTTTGATGCCGAGAAACACAGCGCCCAGCAGAGCTGTCACGAGCAGCAGTAACGCCAGCGCACCGCTTCGATTCGCGCGCGCCGCGCGCACCGCAAAGGCCATTACGCAACTGCTGCTCAACAGAATCGCCGTGTTGATGGAACCGAAGACAACGAGAGTATGTCTGCTCGCTTCCGCAAAGGCCTGCGGATACGAAACGCGATAGATCGTGTACCCGAGGAACATTCCGCCGAACAACAAAACTTCCGTGGCAAGAAAGAGCCACATTCCCATCGTGGCCGCTTCACGTTGTTGTTCAGCCGTGTCGAACTGATGTTTAATCGGCGCGGCGATGACGACCTCAGGCATGTGCTTCCTCCAATTCCGCGGCCTGCGCGTCGTAGGAATAAGGTTCTTCCGATACGAGCGGAGTGATTGCAAAATTATCCTTCGATGGTGGCGAAGCCGTCGTCCATTCCAAGCCCGTCGCCTGCCACGGATTCGCCCCCGCCACTTTTCCGTAACGCCATGACCAAAGCAGATATCCCAGCGGCAGGAAGTAACCGATCGCCAGGATAGATGCGCCCGCAGTCGAAAGGACGTTAAGCACCTGAAATTCCGGTGCGTAGACATGATAACGCCGCGGCATTCCGAGATAGCCGAGGATGAATTGTGGAAAAAAGGTGAGATTAAACCCGGCGAAGATCGTGAGCGCAGATAGCTTCGCCAATCGCTCATGGTACATTCGGCCACTTATCTTGGGCCACCAAAAGTGAAGCCCGCCGAGATAGGCCATCACCATGCCGCCCACCATGATGTAATGGAAATGCGCGATCACGAAGTAGGTATCGTGGACATGCACGTCGACAGCGAGCGAGGCGAGAAACAAGCCCGTTAACCCACCGATCGTGAACAGCCCGATGAAGCCAAGCGCATATAACATCGGTGTCTGAAACGTGATCGAGCCCTTGTAGAGTGTAGCCGTCCAGTTGAAAACTTTGATGGCAGACGGCACCGCGACCAGGAAGCTGAGAATGGAGAAGACCATCCCCGCGTAGATTGACTGACTACTGACAAACATGTGATGACCCCAGACGAGAAAGCCAAGCACGCCGATCGCTATGCTGGCGTAGGCGACGAAGTGGTAGCCGAAAATTCGTTGGCGTGCGAAACAAGGAATGAGTTCGCTGACTACGCCCATTCCGGGCAAAATCATGATGTAAACCGCGGGATGTGAGTAGAACCAGAAGAGATGCTGAAAGAGCAGCGGATCGCCGCCTAACGCGGGGTTGAATATGCCGACCCCGAAGGCGCGTTCCAGCGCCATAAGCGCGAGGGTAATCGCGAGAACCGGAGTCGCGAGAACAAGGATTATACTGGTGGTGTAAAGCGACCAGACAAACAGCGGCAGCCGTGACCAAGTCATGCCTGGCGCGCGCATCTTATGCGTCGTGACAATGAAGTTTAGCCCGGTCGCGATCGAGCCGAACCCGGCGACGAAAATTCCTGTGGCCATGGCGATGACATGACCGTTCGCGTAAGTGCTGCTGTAAGGCGTGTAGAAGGTCCAGCCCGTATCGACTCCCCCACTCACGATGGAAAAAACGGCAAAGGCGCCGCCGGCGATGAAGAGATACCAGCTCGCCAGATTCAACTTCGGAAAAGCGACGTCGCGCGCGCCGATCATGAGGGGAAGAAGAAAGTTTCCTAAGACCGTCGGAATCGAAGGTATCAGGAAAAACCAAACCATAACCACGCCGTGAATGGTGAAGAGTTTGTTGTAAGTCTCTGAGGTAACGAGGTCGCCCTGCGGCGTAAGCAGTTCGAGCCGCATCATGGTTGCCGCCGCGCCACCGATCAGGAAAAAGAAAGTGATCGAGACCATGTAAAGAAGGGCAATCCGCTTGTGATCTGTGGTCAGGAGCCATGACGAAATCGTGGTGCTCTCGTTCAAATAGGTGCGTTTTGTGCGAGCGATTGGCTGGAGCGCCGCCTGTGGTGTGGCAGTCATCATGGCGCCTCCTTTTCGCCTAACGATTTTAGATAGGCGATGATTGCGTTCAGCTCTTCCTCGCTGATCTGGCCCTGAAAGGTCGGCATGATCGGCTGGTAACCAGCCGAGATTTGTTTGTTAGGCAGCAAGATTGAATCGCGTAAGTATTGTTCGTTTGCCGTAACTAGCGTGCTATCAGAGAGCGGAACTTGTTTGCCGTAAATGCCATCAAGGAGCGGTGCGCGAATCGCCGCGTTCGGCGCGTGGCAACCGCTGCAGCCGCGCGTGCGAAAAACGCGTTCACCGATGGAGACAAGTGAATCCGGCGCCGGCTGCTGCGCCAGCCAGCGAGCCTGCTCGGCGGGCTCCTGCACGTAAACCGTTCCCACCATTAGCGCATGGTTGGTTCCGCAATATTGCGAACAGAAAATGTGATACCGGCCCGGCTGCGTCGGTGTGAACCACTCCGTCGTGTAACGGCCCGGCACGACATCTTGCTTGGTGCGAAAGCCCGGAACAAAAAAATCGTGGATCACATCCTGTGAGGTCATGATCAGCTTGACCGGCTGGCCGACTGGCAGATGCAGCTCGTTGATCTCGCGCCGTCCGTCCGGGTGCTGGATTTTCCACATCCATTGCTTGCCCACCACGTAGATCTCAGTCGCGTCTGCCGGCGGGCGCGACATGCCAAAGAAAACTTCCGCCGCCCAAAAGAAGATTCCGATAAAAATAAAGAGCGGAATCGCTGTCCACGTGATCTCGAGCGGTATCGGTGATCCTTTCAGCGGCGTGCGATCCACCTTAGTCCCGCGTCGGTAACGAATGCAAAAGAAGGCCGCGACGAGAAAAATGAGAATCGCAACCGTCCCGCAAAGCGCTAGGAGCGCGAAGTAAATGTTGTCTACCTTCGGCGCCATGTTCGACGCCTGCGACGGAAAGATGGCGTGGAGCAAGCGCTGCATATCAATGCGCGAAGCGACGTTCCCGGCGCAACATCAACAAGATGTAACCGGCCAACCCCGCCACAGTCCCAAGGCCTGCGACCTGGATGACGTGGCCGATCAGCAGCCCGTATTTTCCGGTTGCGGGATTGTAGTGAAAACAGAGAAGAAAAATGCGATCTGCGAGCGAGCCAACGTGCTCCTGCGAAGCCTCCAGCAATGCCAAACGCACGTCGCGGGGCGGATATTCGATGCCGGGAAAATAACGCGCGATTTTTCCGGTCGGCGTCAGAATCATGATCGCACTGGGATGCGCGAACTGCTGCGTCGCTTCGTCATAGGCGAAGCGATAACCGACACTTTCCGCAACCCTATCAATCGCGTTTCTCTCGCCGGTTAGGAAATGCCAGCCGTCCGCGCTTCCCGGGCGTCCGTAGCGCTGTACGTAAATTTGCTTCTTTGCCGCCGCCAAGCCCGGTAGCTCTCGCGAGTCGAAACTGAGGACGACGATTTCGTATTCCTTCCCCGCATCGAACCGCAATTCCTGCGCAGTCTGCAAAACCCCATTCAAAACAAGCGTGCAAAGATTTGGGCACTCGTAATAGGCAAGCGCGAAAATGACCGGCTTGCCGTGAAAGACGCTGCGCAACGGAACGGTCCTGCCATGTTCATCACGAAAAGAGGTATCGAGAGGAACCTGCGCATTCAGTTTTTGTTCCAGCCCCGCGTGCGCTGCGATCTGTTGCTCCGATCCCTGTGCCGCCTCTCCTATAATCGTTAGGCAGACTGCCAGCAACGCGATGACTACGCTCGACTTCATGGCTTCGTCGCGGCCGCTTTCTGCGCCTGCATTTGCACTGGAGTTACGCCGCTCGCGTTTTGCGTGCCCGGGCCGCGTGTCGGCAATCCGCGTTGCGTAATCAAATCCATCGCACGTTCGATCGGGATGTGGATGATGCCAGCCTCCTTATCAATCCATCCGTAAGTATTGAGTTTCGCCTTCTCCGCAGCTTCGTATCGGGCCAAGTCCACGGTTTCATTCGTCTGCAACCGCGGCGGCGGAGCGATCATGTGCGGATGAAGCGCGATTCGCGAAGGCGCATCGGGCGAAGGATGAACCGATTCGAGAACCCGGTAGAAACCAATCACGACCAGAAAAATAACAACCGTTGACGCAACCAGTCCGACCGCAAACCAAGTCACCACCCGCACGCTGATGTCTCTGGTCTCGTAGCCGGGTTCAGTTCGGATCGCCTCAGCCATTTTTCGCACCCTCCAATAATTCGTGCGGCACCAGCGGTAGCCGTTGCAGAAAATGCAAAAAGAGCGCGAGCCAAAAGCCGCCCAGCGCGAGCCAAAGGGTTGCGTCCAGCCAGTGAACCCGAATTCCCTCCGGGCGAAACGACGGCGCGACCAGCCAGAAATTGTTTAGAACGTTCCCGAGCAGGATCAGTCCGCAGATAGCGAAAAGGCGTTGTCGATTTCGCTTCGCGGCGCGCGACAGCAAGAGCGCGAACGGGATGAGAAATTGACCGGCCACGAGCGCGATTGCGAACCACTGCCAACCGCCGCGACTCCGCTCTAGATACCAGGAGATTTCCTTCGGCAAATTGCCCGACCAGGTGATGAGGAGCTGCGAGAACGCAACGTAGGTCCAGAAGATGACGAAAGTGAGAAGCAGGCTCCCCAGGTCGTTGAACACCTTCGTCAGAATCGCGTCGCCTAACGATCGCGTTCCGCGCGCCAGGCATGCGGTGAGAAAAGCGAGCGCGGCGAGAAATTGTCCGGCGACAAAGATGATTACGAAAACCGTCGAATACCATTGCGGATCGAGCGACATGACCCAGTCGGTCGAGGCGAAATTCATGCAAAGAATGTAAGCGATGACGCCGCCAGCACTGAGCGCGCTAATCGGGGTGGGCACGACCTTGGGATTCGTTTGCCGGAGCGAGCGATTCCGCAAAAGCAACGCAATCGTGACCACGACGGCGAAGTAGAAAATCGAGCGTGCAGTGAAGAACGGAATGCTCAACCACTGCGCCTTGTGATGATAACCGCCGGTCTCACCGAGAACACCGTGCGTCCAAGGATAGATATCATGCATTCCCAGGAGCACCGGCAGAAAAAGGAGCGCCATGAGCGGCACGGTGGTGAGCGCGGCCAGCGCGAGATTGCGCAAGGCCAGTCCCCAGAGGCCGCCGGTAATAAATTGCATCATCAGGACGACGAGCGCGCCGAACGAAATTCCGCTCCAGAAAAGCCAGGCAAACAAATAGGAGTGGAAAAACTGTTCGCGGGAAATGAACGCTCCAACGACTGAGACCACCGCCGCCACGATGCCGAAAAGAAGAGCGCGCGTTTGCCAACGACTGAGTTGCGCGATGTTGTTCACGGTTGCAGCCCCTCCAGTTGTCGCGGATCGGCATCAGCGGGCGTCGCATGCTGACTCAATTGCAACGCGCGGATGTAAGCGGCAATTGCCCAGCGATCTTCCGGTGCGACCCGCGAGGCATAGGAATACATCACGCCGTAACCGTTCGTGATGACGTCGAAAAAATGCCCGATCGGCGCCCCGCGCAGCCGTTCGTCGTGGAAGGTGGGCGGTTTGGGAAAACCACGCTGCACGATCATTCCGTCACCATTTCCCGTGGGGCCATGACAGACCGCGCAGTAAATATCGAAGTGCTCGCGCCCGCGCATCAACGTCTGGCGTGTAACCGCTTCCGGAAAAGTAGCAGCCAACCGCTCGCCGATTTTCCCAGTGTAAAACTGTTCGTCTTCCCGCAGTTGTCCCCGCGCGACGGTATGCGCCGGCGGAACTCGCGAGGCCCGGCCGTCAGCAAAAAAATTCTCCTCCGCGAGCGGCTTGAGGTGTGCCTGGTCGACCATCCCGCGACGACAGCCGGCGGCGCAAAGGCAGATCGCAACGAGCATGTTCAGCGCCTTCATTTCTCCACCTCTAGAATTTTTTCCGGACCTAACGAGTGAAGGAAATCGCGCACCTGCTCTGCCTGGAACGTGCCATCGGTCGCTTCGATGCAGAGGAAGAAGCGCGTCTGGCTCGCAAGAATGAACTCGGGCGCATTGAAAACAGGATGATACGGTCGCGGCAATCCGTTTAACGCCAGCATGCCGATAACAGCAGAGACAGCCGCGAAGAGGACCGTTAGTTCAAACGTTATCGGAACGAATGATGGCCAGCTATGAAACGGACGCCCGCCGACATTGAGCGGATAACTGATAACCGCGGAATACCACTGCGTGCCGTACGCGACCAGAGCGCCGCAAATTCCGCCTAACAACACAATCAATGGCACGCGCGTCTTGCGAAAACCAATCGCCTCAGCGACGCCCTCAACCTCGTACGGGCTATAAGCGTCCATCCGACGATAACCAGCTGCGTAAGCCGCCCGCGCCGCACTCAAGAGCTCTTCCGGCTCCTGAAATTCCGCCATGATGCCGTAAAGATTCTCGCTCACCTTCCCTCCTTCGATTTCTTGTGAACGAGAAGGCGCATTTCGCTGATTGAGATCGCGGGCAGCACACGGAGGAAAATAAAGAGCAGCGTCGTGAATAATCCGAACGACCCGAGCAGCGTCATCCAATCCCAGCGCGTCCCGCTAAACGCGCCCCAGGCGGAAGGAAGAAAGTCACGCTGCAGACTGGTAACGACGATGACGTAGCGCTCCGTCCACATCCCGACGTTCACGACGAGCGCAATAACGAAGAGCGCAGCGATGTTTGTCCGAATGCGCTTGAACCAAAGCAGCTGCGGCGTCAGGACGTTACAAAAAATGAGCAGCCAATAGACCGGCGCAAACGGTCCCACGAGCCGGGCCAGCGTCATATAGATATCGAACTTGTCGTCGCTGTACCACGACATGAACGTTTCCGTGATGTAGCCGTGCGCCACCATCAGACCGGTCGCGAGCATCACTTTCGCGGAGTTCTCCAAATGCCGGATCGTAATGAAATCTTGAAGGCCGTAGAATTTGCGGATCGGAATCGCCAGCGTCAGAACCATGGCGAATCCCGAAAAAATCGCGCCGGCCACAAAGTAAGGCGGGAAAATCGTCGAATGCCAGCCGGGCACGATCGCGATGGCAAAGTCCAACGAGACGACACTGTGCACCGAAAGGACGAGCGGCGTCGCCAATCCGGCCAGGAGGAGATAAGCCATGTGAAAGCGTTTCCAATGACGCGCGGAACCGCGCCAGCCTAACGACATGATGCCGTAAATTCTTGCGACCCAACGGTGCGAAGCGCGGTCGCGCATGGTCGCGAGATCAGGCAGGAGGCCGACGTACCAAAAGAGGAGCGACACCGTGAAATAGGTGCCCACTGCGAAGACATCCCAGACGAGCGCGCTCCGCCATTGCGGCCACATTCCCATCGTGTCCGGATAAGGCAGCAACCAGTAGAAAACCCAGGGCCGGCCGAGATGGAGCAATGGAAATGTTCCCGCGCAAGCGACGGCGAACAGCGTCATCGCTTCCGCGAACCGATTGATTGAAGTCCGCCAGTCCTGATGCAGCAGAAGCAGGATCGCGGAGATCAACGTGCCGGCGTGACCGATGCCGATCCACCAAACGAAATTCGTAATCGCAAATCCCCACGCGACCGGAATGTTCACGCCCCAGATGCCGACTCCCTTAAGCAGGAGCCACGAGATCGCGAAGAGAAACAGCATGAGGAGGGCAAAGGCGATCGCGAACCCGACAAGCCAGCCGCGGTGCAGCGGACGGTTGAGGACAACATCGCTGATCTTTCTTGTGACCGACGCGTTGTCATATCCGGGCACAACAACTAATTCGTTAGGCGCGGAATTCATGTTTGGGGAGCGCACGCGCCTCGCGTGCTCCGTTTGGCGCCTCGCCGAACGGACGAAGGTTCGAAGGCGGTTTTGTAGTTCTCTTGAGCGCGCCACCGTGTTTGCGGCGAGGCGCCGCAAACAGCACGCGAGGCGCGTGCGCTCCCCGGCATTTCGTTCATCGCGCTCCTGTGTTTTCCATCTCCGGGTTGGGGTTGCGCAGTTTCGCGAGATAAGTGGTGCGCGGCCGCGTATTCAGCTCCGCAAGCAAGCGGTAATTCAACGGCGAGACGCGCAACTTCGCGACGCGGCTCGCCCGATCATTCAAATCACCGAAAACGATCGCGTCGCTCGGACAGGCCTGTGCGCACGCGGGCGTAATTTCGCCATCACGAATCCCGCGATTCGCTTTTTCGGCGTCGATTTTCACCGCATTGATTCGCTGGATGCAGTAAGTGCATTTTTCCATCAGACCGCGCGTGCGCACGCTCACGTTGGGATTGCGCATCAATTTGCGGGTAACCGGTTGCTCAAACTGGTTCGCGTCGTACTCGAGAAAATTGAAACGACGCACTTTGTAAGGGCAGTTGTTCGAGCAGTAGCGCGTGCCGACGCAGCGGTTGTACACCATCTGGTTGATCCCCTCGCTGCTGTGCACGGTGGCGGCGACCGGGCAGACCAATTCGCACGGCGCATTCTCGCAATGCATGCAGGGCACCGGCTGATGCAGAACGCGCAGCTGCGCGCCCTCGCCTTCGACGTAGCGATCGACGCGGATCCAATGCATCTCGCGATTCGCCGCCACCTGTTCTTTGCCGACGACTGGGATGTTGTTCTCCGCCTGACAGGCGATCGTGCAAACACCGCACCCAATGCAGGTGTTGAGATCGATCACCATGCCCCATGCGTGGCTTGTGTAGGCAACGGGAGGATAAAGCGTTTCGTCTGCGCGCGGCGGCGGCTCTTCCGATTTCGCGAGCGAACGCGGGTCTTTCTGGAACTCGGTTAACGTCC
>Ga0207697_10001350_pt1 | contig 13465 bp, 9 predicted proteins | sample KBSSwiS5withPhiX_FD_184293 | JGI IMG/M metagenome (GOLD analysis project Ga0207697, IMG submission 184293) | Switchgrass rhizosphere microbial communities from Kellogg Biological Station, Michigan, USA, with PhiX - S5 (SPAdes) (version 2) | ecosystem: Host-associated > Plants > Roots >... | reverse complement strand
CGATCGAGCCCGTCAGCAAGATGATCTTCGCCATTTTGTCGATGTGCTGGAGCGTGATGATGTCGTGCAATTTGAACAACGCGCGCGCCGGCAGCATCAACGTCAGCACCATGGCGAACCCACCGAAGATGGCGCCGGCGACGAAGTAGGGCGGGAAAATGGTGGTGTGCCAGGTCGGCAAAATGGAAGTAGCGAAATCGAACGAGACAACACTGTGCACTGACAGCACCAGCGGAGTGGAGAGGCCGGCTAACAAGAGATAAGCCATTTCGTAATGGCGCCAGTTGCGGTTCGATCCGCGCCAGCCGACCGCAAAAATGCCATAAAGGAATTTCTTGATTTTCGAGGTGGCGCGATCGCGCAACGTCGCCAGGTCGGGGATCAATCCAGTGTACCAGAACAACACCGAAACGGTGAAGTAGGTCGAGACCGCAAAGACGTCCCAGAGCAGCGGACTGCGGAAATTTGGCCAGATGCCGTAATTGTTCGGCAACGGCGCCAAATACCACGCCATCCAAACGCGCCCGACGTGCACGCCGGGGAAAATCGCGGCGCAAATCACTGCGAAGAGTGTCATCGCTTCCGCGGAACGATTGATCGAGGTGCGCCATTTCTGTCGCAACAGGTAAAGAATGGCCGAAATCAAAGTGCCGGCATGGCCGATACCGATCCAGAACACGAAATTAGTAATGTCCCAGGCCCATCCGACGGGATGGTTCAATCCCCAGGTCCCAACGCCGGTGGAAATCTGATAGCCCAGGCAGAAAAGACCGAAACCGGCAATTCCCGAAGTGAAGGCGAAGGCGACCCACCACCATCGCGGCGCGCGATTTTCCACCGCGCCGGAGATGCGCTCCGTAATCCAGCCGTAACTCCGCCGGTTCAATACCAGCGGCGGGCGAGCCAGCGGCTGCTCGGGAGAAGCGATCTCCTCGCTCTCAGTCAGTTCTGGTGCTGTGGTGGCGCCGTCCATATTCATTCGTCATCCCGAGCGCAGCCAAGGGATCCCGATGCAAAAGCTTTAAGGTATCGGCCACCAGACTCTCGAAAAACTGCCCTCACTGCCGCTTGCGCGCGCGTCTCTCCCAGTGGGAGAGAAAGGGCCAGGAGGCTGGTCCTTCGCAGGTCTCTGTCATTGCGCGAGACAGCAGTCCCTTCTCCCTGGGGGAGAAGGGTAGGATAAGGGCTTTTCAACAGTCTGTCCGGGATTCTTCGACTCCGCTTCGCTGCGCTCAGAATGACACTCATTCTTTCGGCTCCTCTTTCTCGTTAGGGCTGGCGATCCCAATTTTGTGCGCATCAGGCATTTTCGGATTCGGATTGCGAATGCGCGCGAGGTAACTGACGCGGGTATTCACGTTCAGATATTGAAGCAGGCGATAATTGCGATCCTGCAATTTCATTTTTGAAACCTTGCTCTCAGGATCGCGAATGTCTCCGAAAACGATGGCCTCGTTCGGGCAGGCCTGCGCGCACGCCGTAGTAAAGGAATCGCGCGGAATTCGAAGGTCATCCGCGGAAGCGCCCGCGCGGACGTGAGCGGCGATTTTCGCTTCCTCGATCCGTTGCACACAAAAGGTGCATTTCTCCATCACCCCGCGCATGCGCACGGTCACGTTCGGATTCTTCGAGAGCTTGATCGTATCAGGCGCGCCTTTTTCAGTAAACGGCGCGAAGTATTCCTTATAGATGTTGAGGGCGCCGGCGATTTTCTTTTTGCCGACCGGCCGCTGGTTGTAATCGAAAAAATTGAAACGCCGAACCTTGAACGGGCAATTGTTCGCGCAATAACGCGTGCCGACACAACGGTTGTAGGCCATAACGTTCAGCCCATCTTCGCTGTGAATGGTGGCGTTGACTGGGCAAACCGTCTCGCAAGGGGCGTTCTCACAGTGCTGACACATCATCGGTTCATGCACCATCTCGGGATCTTCCGGAAGCTCGCCCTTGTCCTGGTCGTAGCCATGCTCACTGGCGAAATAGCGATCGATCCGCAGCCAGTGCATCGCCCGGCCATGGGCGACCTCCAATTTGCCAACGACCGGGACATTGTTCTCCGCCTGGCATGCGATGACACAGGCGCTGCAACCGGTACAGGTATTCAAATCGATCGTCATTCCCCACTGCTGCGCCGCCTGCAACGGCGGATGACGGTAGATGCTCGGTAATTGTGGGGGCAGCTCGTCGTCACCCGCGATTTTTTTCGCGAACTCGTTGTCTTCGCGGTAGTGCTCAAGCGTCGCTTCGCGGACCAACCCGCGGCCTTCGATGCTGAAATGATCCTGCGTGATCGAAAGCGGATATTTTCTCCCCACTTTCTTGACCGCGATGCTGGCGATCGCTTTGCCGTCGGCAACAATGTAATGCGGATTACTTGCGGTGCGCAGCAAGTAGCCATTGAAGCCGCTGCTCTCGCCCACGCTGGTCAGACTAGCGCGGCCATAGCCGAGCGGAATAGTGATCGAGTTGTCCGCGTGTCCTGGCGAAATCAGCACTGCAATTTCCAGTTCCCGCGGCGTTGATGGGGGTGGCGGCGGCGCAGGTTTACCTTCCGCCGGTGGCGGAGTGACGCGGACGACATCGTTCACCGTGATTTTAATGAGATCGCCCGTCTCCACTCCGAGCGTTTTGGCATAGCGCGGACTGATCAGCGCCGCGTTATCCCAGGTCAATTTGGTGATCGGATCGGGCATCTCCTGCAACCAGGCGTTATTGATGTAACGGCCGTCGTCGATTGAGTAATCACGCACCAGCACGACCTCGGGTGATTCCGGTGTCGGCGCAGGCCCGGGCGGGCTCCAGAGATTATGCGCGATGCCACCGGCAGTGTTGCCATTGAATGCAGGCGGCTGGTCCCGCAGCAAAATGTGCGACGCAAAACCGTCATGCAAAAATTTCGACCAGGCGGTCGCAGGATCACCATTCGGCTTGCTTGCCCGGAAAGTTTCCTGAACTAATTCGGGGCCGTCGACTTTCGGTTTGCCCAGCACCGCGTTTAACAAATCAAGCTCGGAGAACCCGCCAAAAAGCGGGAGAATCATCGGTTGGATAGCCAGGTAATGCCCTTCTGAGCTGAGCGCATCGCCCCACGATTCGAGGAAATGTGATGCGGGCAGATTCCAACGAGAAAGCGCGGACGTTTCGTCTTCGTAATAGCCGAGCCGGATTACATCGGGCACCTTTTTTTGAAGTTCCGGCCAATCCACCCAGGTCTTGCTGGTTGAATCGTACGCCAACGAGCGCGGTGCGTTGAACACGGGATTCGCGCCGAGTATGAAAAGCTGTTTAATTCGGCCTCCAACGATGTCGCCCGCGAGTTGGAGAATGCTATTATCGCGCTGATTGCGATGACGCTCGCGCAGCAAAACCGTGCTGCCGACATTTTTCAGCGCGGAATTAATTCCATAGGCAAGCAACTGAACAACGACCGGTTGTTGCGGCCCGGCTAAAACCAGTCCGGCACCCGATTTCGAAACCAAATCGTTTGCCGCTTCATCTAACCATTGTTCGTCGAACTGCGCCGCCCCCGCGGGAACCTGCAAGGTGGCGAGGATCGAACCCAGGCCTGAGTCCTTTGTAGCGGTCGCGATCCTGGTTGCAATAGCGTGCGCGACCAGTGGAATTTGGCTCGCCGGTAAACGCAGCCGGTGATCCGCCATCGCCCCGGTAAGAGTATAGTGGTTCTCAACGACATAGAGCCGGTTCATCGAGTCTTTCCCCGAACTAACGCGACGCCGAAAACTGAAAGCGCGAGAGGATGCGATGTCGCCTTCGCCGCAATCGAGGAAATCGCTGTCGAGCGCCAGAATTACATCGGCGCGCTCAATCCGAGGAACGAGGCGTAAATTATCGCCGAAACTGATCTGGGTGGCGAAATTTTGCGCTTCGCTGCGCAAGGGATCGTAAACGCACCAGCGCATGCGTGGGAACATTTTCTCCAGTTCGCCGCGAATCCTTTCGCGTGTGGGCGAGTGCGTTTCTTCAACCAGAAACGCCAAACCGGCGCCGTCCCCGATTTTCGCGCGCAAATCGCCCAGATATTTTTCAAACGCGGCCGGGGTGGTGGTTTTGCCATTTTCGGCAATGCGCTTTGCTCGCAGCGGATTGTAAAGCTCGTTGATTGCGGCCTGGACGAAAACGTCGCTGGCACCGTTGCTCGTCGGATGCAACGGGTTGCCGTCGAGCTTGATCGGCCGGCCGTCAACGGTCGTAACCAGAAGCGGAATTGCCCCGTTTCGTCGCGGCATCGCCGTGCTGTAGTAGAGGAATTTGCCGGGAATGGTCCACTCGACCGTTTTAGTGAAGGGGACCAGATGCAGTTCCGGCCGGCGACAACTGCTTACGCCAAACCCAGCCAGCGCGACGGACGCACCCATCAGTTTCAAAAAGCTCCGGCGCGACCATTCGTCGCCATTCAGTTGCGCTGCGCTGGATGGAAATTCGCGCTCCAGCCATTCGCGGAACTCAGGCGTGTCGGCCAGCTCATCGGCGCTTCGCCAATAGCGTCGCCCGGAAGTAGGTGCAGGTGGATGTTGAAATACCCGCTTCATGGGAACATAGGCCTCCGGCCTGTGCGCCCAACAGGCGTTCCGCCTGTTGAGAATGAAGAAGCATTAGCGCACATGGTTTGATCGACAGCGGGCTGCAAGCCCGCTCGGCGCACAGGTTGAAAACCTGTGTTCCGCTGCGCGTCGCGTGGTGAAGCCCTCATCGGTGGCAAGACTGGCAATTTTCGCTCGGCTGAATGTTCCAATGCTCCTTTAAGGTCTGGCCAATTTCACGCTGGGTTAGCTTTTTCTTTTTCGACCAGTCCTCGTGTACGTCTTTCGGTTGGCCGTACTTGCCGACGAATTCGGCCGGATTCACATCCGAGGGTTTCCAATCCAAATTCGTGATCTGGTCTTCTGGCCGCAAAAAATTCTCCGGATGCCGGTGACATTCGAGACACCAGGCCATGCTGTGCGGCTTAGCCATATACACTACTGGCATGTGGTTCACGGCGCCGTGGCAACTGAAGCAGCTGATGCCCCGGTTCACGTGGGCCGCGTGATTGTAATAGACGTAATCGACCGTGCGATGGAGCCAGACCCACTCGATCGGCTTGCCCGTCTTCCAACTGTCCCGGACCGGCTCAAGCTTCGGATTATCTTTTTGCACCTGCTGATGACACGCCATGCAGGTCTGCGTGTTCGGCACGTTGGACTGCGCCGCAACATCGACAAAGCTGTGGCAATAACGGCAATCCATTCCCAGTTGGGAAACGTGAATGTCGTGGGGAAAAGGGACCGGCTGGATCGGCTCGTAACCGACCTTGGTATATTTCGGGGTGACGTAATACCAGGTGCCGGCGGTAAGACCGCAGACAATCACCACGCTGCAAATGGCCAGCTTGAGCGGCAACCAATTTGACCAGCGCGGGAAAAAGTTCGCCATAAAGTTAGCGGTCCCGTTTCAAATTGATCCGCCATCGCCAATTTTTCTCCACGATAAAATTCGCGAAAATTTGTGGCGGTTTCAGATGAGCAAATGGTTAAGGTTGCACGCGCTGCCGAAACAGTGTGCGCTGATTCTATAAACACGCCACCGCTTGGCAAAAGAATTTTCAGTCCGGGCCGGATTGGCATTTTCGCTAAGAATGACAGAGGAGTCCGGTTGATGCGAGCTGTCACTGCTATCCTGCTGTTTGTGAGCGGCGTTACGGCCGGCGCGGAAACTGCCGGGACAGTTTTCATTAACGGAAATATCTACACCGTTAACGACAAGCAGCCGTTCGCCCAGGCAATCGCGGTCAAGTGCGATCGCATCATTTTCGTTGGCGCAAATGCCGATGCCGAAAAACTCCGAAGCGACAAAACGCGCATCGTTGATCTGGCGGGCAAAACTGTTACCCCCGGTTTCACTGATTCGCATTGCCACATTTTTGAAATCGGCGAGCGCGAGATGACTTTGAATCTCGAGGGGACGAATACCCGCGAAGATTTTCTCGCGAAGGTCAAGGAGCGCGTCGCGCAAACAGAGCGCAACAAATGGATAACCGGCCGCGGCTGGATTGAAACGTTCTGGAAGCCGCCCCAATTTCCAACCCGCGCTGATCTCGACAAAATCGCGCCGGACAATCCCGTTTTCCTAACCCGGGCCGATGGTCACGCCGCAGTCGTCAACTCCGCCGCGCTGAAACTCGCCAATATCGACCATCACACCCCCGATCCATTCGGCGGACAAATCCTAAAAACCAACGGCGATCCAAATGGAATGTTGCTTGATAATGCGATGGATTTGGTCGCGAAAAATATTCCCAAGCCGACCGAAGCTGAGACCGAGCAGGCGTTACTCAAGGGCATCGATCGCGAAATCAAACTCGGCTGGTGTGAAATCCAAAACGCCGGCAGTGAGTTGTCGGATCAGGAAATCATCCGACGTGCCTATGCCGCCCGAAAAGTGAAACTGCGCATGATCAATGCCGCCTACGGTCCCGGTGAAGCCGCCAACGCATTGTTGAAAAATGGAGCGATTTTGAATGCATTTGATCACCGTTTCACGCAGCGCACGATCAAAGTTATTTTTGACGGTGCGCTCGGTTCGCGCGGCGCGGGCTTACTCGCACCTTATTCGGACAAAGCCGACACTTCCGGTTTCCTGACGCAAAAACCAGAAGAGCTGAGGCCGATGTTTGAAGAGGCGTTGCGCCGTGGCATTCAAGTCGAGACGCACGCGATCGGCGACCGCGCTAATCGACTAATTCTCGACCTTTACGAGCAGGCGTTTAAAGCCGTGCCACCTGGCGAACGAAAAATTCAGGAACCGCGTTGGCGGGTTGAGCACGCGCAGATTTTAACCGAGGAAGACCTTCCGCGTTTCGGCAAGCTCGGTGTCATCGCCTCGATGCAACCGTCGCATGCGATCAGCGATTTGTTTTTCGCGCCGGCGCGGCTTGGAATGGCGCGACTCGCCGGCGCGTACGCCTGGAATAGTCTGATTAAGTCTGGCGCAATCATTTGCGGCGGGTCCGACGCCCCGGTCGAGCGCGGCGAACCGATGATCGAATTCTACGCCGCGGTCGCACGCAAAAGTATCAAGGGCGAATCGGGTGAAGGTTGGCACGGCGAGCAAGCTGTCTCGCGCGAGCAAGCGCTGAGGATGTTCACTATCAATGCCGCTTACGCCGCCTTTGAAGAAAGCGACAAAGGCTCAATCGAAGTCGGCAAGCTCGCCGATTTCACCGTCCTGTCGGCCGACATCATGAAAATTGCCGCGCTGGAGATTTTAAAAACGCGCTGCGAAATGACAGTCATCGGCGGCGAGATTGTTTACGGAGATCGATAACCATTTTTTGTCATTCCGAGCGCAGCCGAGGAATCTCTAACCGTTCAGGAGAATATTTAGAGATTCGACTTCACTCGACATGACAAATAGGAACTGCGAGATGACGGTCATCGGCGGAGAAATCGTTTACCGGCGCAGCTAATTGGTGGGCTGCATACGATATCTTTAGTACTATGAAACTTCCTCTTTCAACCATTATTGCGGTCGCTCTATCCCTTGGTGTGGTCTGGGCGGAGGGGCCGGTCGAAAAAGCAGGCGACGTGGCCGAGAACGCGGTCGACACCGCCAAAAATGTCGGACACAAAGTAGTCAAAGGCACCAAAGAAGTCGTTCACAAAGTCGTCGGTGCGGTCACTCCCGATCCAGATGCGCGGCGCGTTGACGTCACGTTGTCGGACGACAAGATCGACATGCCGACGAGCGTGGAACCAGGCAAGACCGCGTTCGTGGTCAAGAATGCCGGAAACGAAAAACACAACTTCGTGGTTCGCGGCCAGGACGGAATCCACAAGTTTACGGTCGATCTGCAGCCGAATGAGACCAAAGTTCTGCACGTCCAACTCAAACACGGCACGTACACTGCGTATTGCCCTCTGGATGGACACCGGAAGAAAGGAATGGAAACGACGCTGACGGTGCACTCGTAGCCGAGCTTAATAAAGGAGGACACGTACCGCCTGGCCCGCGCCGGTCGAATGGGGTCGTGTCCCAAAGCTCAGAGCGCTGACAGCGCGGCGCCCTCCAAGATCACGATGACAAATACGCGCGAGTTGACCGTCGTCTATCATTCCAAGCGTCATTCCGAGCGGAGCCGGGGAATCTCTAACTTAAAAATAAAGATGAACGGTTAGAGATGTCTCGGTCCGAAGGGGACTGACGTCCCTTTGTCATGTCGAGCGAAGTCGAGGCATTTCTAACTATTCTTCCTTTTTTAAGTTAGAGATCCCTCGACTTCGCTCGGGATGACAAGACTGAAAGCGTGGCGGTTTACGAGTACAAATACTCGTCGTGATACTCCCGTTGTGGGGCGAACTGGACGTTTTCGTTTCCGGTCTCGGGATACTCGAAGATTTTTCCTTCGTAGTTTCGGATCACGATCTTCTCGTTGTCGTGATAGAGGATGTAGCCGGGATTGATCGGCACCTTGCCGCCGCCGCCGGGGGCGTCGATGACGTATTGTGGGACGGCGTAACCAGTGGTGTGACCGCGCAGTCCTTCAATGATCTCGATCCCTTTCGCGACAGAAGTGCGCAGGTGCGATGAACCGTTAATCAAGTCGCATTGGTAAAGGTAATACGGGCGCACACGGCACATCAGGAGTTTGTGCACGAGCGTCTTCATCGTCTCCAGATCGTCGTTCACCCCCGCGAGCAACACGCTTTGGTTGCCCAACGGGATGCCGGCATTTGCCAGCCGCTCCAGCGCCTCTTTCACTTCAATGGTGAGCTCGCGCGGATGATTAACGTGCACGCTCATCCAGAGCGGATGATACTTCGCCAGCATCGCGCAAAGCTCTGGCGTGATTCGTTGCGGAAGGAAAATCGGAACCCGTGTCCCGATGCGGAGGAATTCGATGTGCGGAATTGCCCGCAAACGACTAAGCAAATTCTCCAGTTTGCCGTCGCTAAAAAGGAGCGCGTCGCCTCCCGAAAGAAGCACGTCGCGGACTTCGGTATGCTGCTCCAAATAGCGAAAGGCTTCTTCGAAATCAGTGTGCAATTCCTGTTCCCCCACTCCACTGACGACGCGGCTGCGCGTGCAATAGCGGCAATAGGCAGCACAACGGTCCGTCACCAAAAATAGCACGCGATCCGGATATCGGTGGACCAACCCTGGCACCGGCATGTGCGAGTCTTCCCCGCATGGGTCCGCCATGTCGTGGGGCGAACCCCACGTTTCCTCGATCCGCGGAATCATCTGACGCCGGATCGGATCTTCCGGATTTTCGCGCGGGATCAGATTGAAAAAATGCGGGGTAATCGCGAGTGCGAGCTTGTCGCCGGAGAGCAAAACGCCGGCGCGTTCCTCTTCGCTCAGCGAAAGGTGTTCCTCCAGCCGGCCCAGCTTAGTGACGCGGTTTTGCAGCTGCCATTTCCAGTCTTTCCAAAGTTCCGGCGCAATACCCCCGTTGCCCGCCCAATACCCCGGCGCGTGAGAAAGGAACGCCCTTTCCTGCTCAATTCCATCGGTCAGATTCACCATTTTCGTATTTGTCTAGAAAAAACCTAACGTCGTTAACAATCGTGTCAACGCACCCTGTTTTAACTCCCTCCCCCTGAATGGATTCGTCTGACGCCGGCCCACTACGGTTATTCAATTTCGGGGGAGCACACGCCGCTGGCGTGGTGGCGATGACTGTCAGCCGTCGCGGACCTTTATAACAAACACGCGCCTGGCCGCCGAATGCAGAACCTCGGGGTCCGAGCCAAACAGGCTTAGTGTGCGCTTTCCAGAACGGGATTCGGCGCTCATAAAGCGCTGCTACAGAAGATCATTCGGCGGTTTCGTCATTCGAGCTTCGTCATTCGTCGCGGATTCGAGGCCGAAAACTTAGCTACGCGGCTTACGCCATCCACGCATCGGCCGGAATGCCAAGGCGTTTTTCCCCTTCCAAAACGTTTCCACTCATGAGATCGCGATAGTAATCGGTCCAACCGGCCGTCGGTGAGCGAAAATAACCATGTAATTCACCGCCATCGGCGTCGCGTTCGGGCATAACGTGACCACGCTGCGCGAAATGCGCACAAACGCCGTGCAACCACTCGTGCAGCCAAACTTCACCGCGCGCCTCGTTTGTCCATGCCGATGACGGCGCGTTAGCAATGGCGGCGTAGGTCGCGCCATTAGTCGATTCGCTCGCGCCCATCGCCAAACCCCAGGCATCACACGGAACCGCCGTGCCATTTTTCAAATCCCGCTGGGGCCAGAAAACGAAAATCGAATCGTATTTCCCAAACGGAGCTAACTCATCAAGGTCGGATCGAATGTCATCAGGCGATGGCCAGAAACGTGAGGACGATTCCCGGGTGAGAGAAGTAAGCGCGTGATCGAGCCGGACAATCTCGTACTCGATTACCGCTGCGCGGTTGGTTAATTTTCGCGCGAGTTGTGGAAAACCGCGAAATGAATCACTCGCGTCGGCCAGCTCACGCTCGGTCGCAACGTGGTGGAAATGTGCTGGCGCTTCGCTAGAACGAAGTCTGCGCGGCTCGACAGAGCCTCTCCCTACCGGCAAACAAACATCCAGCTCGCGATAAACGAGCAACAATGTTTTCCAAATCTTCATCAGCTAACGGCGACACTTGCACGAAGCCGATAATCCGGCACCGCCTGTAGCGCCGTCGTGTTCATCAACACCGGAAATTCAGCGGCCAATTCGCCCCTGATTTGATCGTGCGATGCTATGATGCGCGGACCGACAAACACGGAAGTAACTCCGGTGTCCTCGGCGGCGCGGCCCTGAAAGCGATCGACATCCTTGCTTTCCCGGGAGACGGCGCATTGGCACCCAACTAAAGTCTCGCGTTTACGCACCAGATAATATCCCGGTCCCGCGTTCCACGTCAGGTCGTTGGCAAAATGATAGTCATGAGTACCATCACCGCGAAGAGTGAATTGGCCATTGGCTTCTGCGAAAAAAATCTTGTAACGCAGGGAACTCTGCACGCCGAAAATCCCATCATACGAGCCGGTGCCAAGGGTGAGATCGTGCCCGTGGATTGCGTTCTCCGGCGCGCCCGGAATTTCCACTTCGTGAAATTCTTCCTCCAGCCGGCTGGAATTGCCCGTAGGAAATTTTAGCGCCGCCAGCGCGACGATTGAGCACGTGCAATCTGATTCGTGCTCGATTGCAACCGGATTTTTTCCTTCGATGTTGAATTCACGCCACGCGGTTGAAGCGAAATGCCAGAGCACGGCTTTGGCCAAAAACGAGACGTCGCCGGGGCCGCTCACGTTCCCTTCGTCGATGGCAAAGCCTTCTGGCCGCCGGAAATCGCGATAAATAAACGGCGCGTTAAATTGCAGAGCGAGGCGGTTGTTGATTTCATAGCCGACGACGAACTGCGTGATCGAACTATCCAATCGTTGCCCGGTGGGATTGGCAACTTCATGGTCGTCGAATTGCAGCGTGCCGAAATGGGTGAACTGCTCGGCGATCGCGGTGTAGAACCCGGTCAGGAAAACTTTCTCCTTCGGCATCGATTCCACCTGCGGGCTCTAGCAACCGCACAGATCGCAAGCGCGCGCGGCCAAAGGAAAAAACGTCAGTGCGACAACCAGCAGCCGACCCAACATCGAGTTTGCTCTACGCACGGGGACAGATCGCGTCAACTTGCAGGTGCTGATTGGCAATAGTGGCGCGCCTGCGAAGCGCGGTTACATTGAACAATCGTTGGTCCGATCCTGTCGAAATTCCAACTCATGCGATTTTTGTTTGTTCTTATTTTTTGTGGGGCGCTGAGCGCCTCGCCTCTTCTGGCGCAGGAATCTTCCTCTACCGTTCCGCCGGCCGCAGCGGAGTCCGGAAAGGATGTCGTTCACGCCCTGAACAATGCTTTCGCCAAGGTTTTCGAAATCGTCGCGCCCAGCGTCGTCATCATCGAGGTCTCGAAAAAGAACGACGGCAACGAAGGGTTTAACTTCGACGATTTGTTTTTCCAAGGACAGCCCGACGATAATTCACCGCGGCGCGGTCCGCGTAATCTACAACCGATTCAGAGCGAAGGCTCCGGATTCATTGTGCGGTCTGATGGATACATCCTTACCAATTTCCATGTGGTAGAGGGGGCGGACCATGTGGATGTTAAATTAAAAGACGGCCGCGAATTCCCTGCGAAAGTAGTTGGCACTGACGAGAAAACCGACATCGCGGTGATCAAAATCGACGCCAAAGACTTGCCGGTGGTGCAGATGGCCGACAGCGATGCGGTGCGGGTTGGGCAGTTTGCCTTCGCCATCGGCGCGCCATTTAAATTGGATTACACCTTCACTTACGGCGTGGTCAGCGGTAAAGGCCGGAGCAAATTGTTCACCAACGGCGGTTACAGTATTTCCGATTACATCCAGACCGATGCCTCGATAAACCCTGGGAACTCTGGCGGTCCGCTCTGCGACATCGACGGCAAGGTCATCGGCATGAACACGCTGATTAATGGATTGAACCGCGGCCTTGGCTTCGCTATTCCGAGCAACCTGGCCAACGAAATCGGCCAGCAACTGGTCGCCGGGAAGAAAATTGCGCGGCCTTGGCTTGGGATTCGGATCGAATCGGTCGGCGACAATCCGAACACGCGCGATTTGCTTAAGGGAATCGACAAAGGGGTGGTGGTGCGCACGATCGAAGCGGACGCGCCCGCGAACAAAAGTGACCTTCGGCCGTTCGATGTCATCACCAGGGTTGATGGCACGCCGGTGACGACCGACACGCAATTGCAGCGTGAGATTTTAAAGAAAAAGATTGGCCAGGCAGTCAAGCTGACAGTTTGGCGGAAAGGTCAGACGATTGAAATTCCGGTTACGACCGGCGAATTGCCAAATGAGATTGCGCGGGCGTCGAACGAGATTGCACCGCCGGAGCAAGGCCGCCCGGAAGATGTCGGAAAATTGGGGCTGCAGGTGCAGGATATTACGAAAGAAATATCGGAGCGTCTCCATCTGGGCGATGCGCGGGGGGTAGTCGTGACCGATGTCGCAGATAACAGCATCGCAGCCTCCCAAGGAATCGAGCGCGAGGATGTCATCACCGAAGTGGACGGAAAACCGGTCACAAATGTGCGGTCATTCCGCGAAGCCCTGGGCAAAGCTGATCCAAAGAGCGGCGTCCTGCTCTATCTCGACCGCCAGGGCAGCAAAACGTTCGCGGTCCTGAAAGCGAACGCGCCGTAGCTAGGTGGATCGAGCAGTGCCGGTCCGGCTCGGACCTCGATGTTAGATTTAGGCGGCGCAGCCGCAATTGTTTTGGCGTCGCCCGGCGGAGCGGTCGCTCCACCCGCAGCGCTTAGGCCTGTCGGCTTCCCACAACCACCAGCACAATCCCGCCGACTAGACAAAGCCCGCTCAAGATCGGCGGGAAATCAATCCCGTGCCTTTCCTGGTGCTTGATTTCAATGGGGCCGAGTTGCGCATCCTTTTTCTCGGTATT
>Ga0207697_10001346_pt1 | contig 13487 bp, 10 predicted proteins | sample KBSSwiS5withPhiX_FD_184293 | JGI IMG/M metagenome (GOLD analysis project Ga0207697, IMG submission 184293) | Switchgrass rhizosphere microbial communities from Kellogg Biological Station, Michigan, USA, with PhiX - S5 (SPAdes) (version 2) | ecosystem: Host-associated > Plants > Roots >... | reverse complement strand
CCGTCAGTTCATCGTGAGCTTCTACCAGTACGGGCTGTACAGCCGGCTGATGGAGTCCACGGACGCCACGATCGCCGCCATCTCTGCCAAGGCTGTCAAGGAAGTGGATTACCACCGCGACCACAGTGCCCAGTGGGTGCTGCGTCTTGCCGGTGGCACGGATGAGTCCCGCGCCCGCATCATCCAGGGCTTCAAGCTCGTATGGCCATACGTGGACGAACTCTTCGAAGACGACGAGCTCACCACCCGCCTGGCCGAGGCTGGCGTTACTGTTCAACCCTCAAGCCTTCGCGCTGAGTTTGATCGGCTCACCGGCGAGATCATGGCCGAAGCCGAACTGGACATCCCTGCCGTCCCGCAAGCATTGGGAGGTGGCCGCCGCGGCAAGCATTCGGAGTTCCTGGGCTACATCCTTGCTGAGATGCAGGTCCTGGCCCGCGAACACCCCGGCGCGAGCTGGTGACCACCATGGCAACACAGGTACGGACACAAGAGCAGCGGGCCTGGGACATCGCGTCCACGGTCTGCGATCCGGAGATTCCGGTCCTCACCATCGAGGACCTCGGCATTCTCCGCGGCGTACACGTCCTCGAGGCCCCGGACGCGCAGCAGCCCACGGACAAGGCGGACGACGGCGGCACCTCACGTACCGCCGTCGAGGTCACCATCACGCCCACGTACTCGGGCTGCCCGGCCATGGATGCGATTGGTGACGACCTGCGGACGGCGTTCCGGAACGCAGGCTACGCGAGCGTGCACATCAACCTGGTGCTCTCGCCAGCCTGGACCACCGACTGGATGACCGAATCCGGCAAGGCCAAGCTGCAGGAATACGGGATCGCGCCGCCCAGCGGCCGTGCTGCCGCCGGCGGCCACTCCGGTCCCGTTCGTTTGAACCTGGCTGTGAAATGCCCGCAGTGTTCTTCGCTGAACACCAAGGAGCTCACCCGCTTTGGTTCCACGTCCTGCAAGGCGTTGTTCGTCTGCCAGGACTGCAAGGAACCGTTCGACTACTTCAAAGTCCTCTAAGGAATTCCATGACCACCGAAACCCAGACGGCCAGCCGCCGTCGTGCGTCTTTCCATACCCTGACCGTCTCGGAAGTCCGGCGCCTTACGGACGACGCAATCGAGGTGACGTTCGCTGTTCCCGCCGAGCTGGCCGGTCAGTACGACTACCTGCCTGGACAGTACGTCGCGCTGCGCACCACGCTGCCGGATGAGAATGGTGAGCCGCACGAGATCCGCCGCAGCTACTCGATCTGCGCAGAGCCACGCACTTTCGCGGATGGCAGCAGCGAGATCCGGGTGGCCGTCAAAAAGGACCTTGGCGGTGTCTTCTCCACGTGGGCGAATGCCGAGCTGAAGGCCGGCGACGTCCTGGACGTCATGAGCCCGCAGGGCGCGTTCATTTCACGGCATGGCAAGGACGGCTCGTCGGTCCAGCACAACGTCATGAACTCCATGAACCACCCGGAGGAGTTGGCGGGGGAGCCCGGGAACTTCGTTGCGATCGCTGCGGGTTCAGGCATCACGCCCGTGATGGCGATTGCCCGGACGCTGCTGGCCGCCAATCCGGAGACCACCTTTGACCTGATCTATGCCAACAAAGCCGCCATGGACGTCATGTTCCTCGAGGAGCTGGCGGACCTGAAGGACAAGTACCCTTCGCGCCTGGCACTGCACCATGTTTTGTCCCGCGAGCAGCGGATCGCCCCGCTGATGACCGGCCGCATCGATTCGGAGAAGCTGCAGGCCTTGCTGAGCAGTGCAATCCATGCCGAGGATGTGGACGAATGGTTCCTCTGTGGGCCGTTCGAGCTGGTCCAACTGTGCCGCGACACCCTCGCTGCCCGTGGTGTGAAGCCCGAGCACGTGCGCTTCGAACTGTTCACCACTGGTCGTCCGGACCGTCCTGAGGGTAATGCCGGCCGTCCCGTTGTGGAGGACGAGTCGAAGGAAACCTACAAGATCACGTTCAAGCTGGATGGTTTGACCGGCGACGTCGCGAGTCCCACGCACGCCCGCGAGTCCATCCTCAACGCTGCCCTGCGTGTCCGCCCCGATGTGCCGTTCGCATGCGCAGGCGGGGTCTGCGGCACCTGCCGCGCCAAGCTTGTGACGGGTACGGTTTCCATGGATGAGAACTACGCCCTTGAGCAGGACGAGCTGGACAAGGGCTACGTCCTCACCTGCCAGTCCCACCCCACCAGCGAAGAAGTTACCGTCGACTTCGACGTCTAAGGAGTCCCATGATCGAGCTCTCCATTGCCAATGGCATTGCCGAAATTGTCCTCAATGCCCCCGAAAAGCTGAACTCGCTCAACGAGGACGCGCTTGCCGAACTGGATAAGGCGTACGACGACGCTGCTGCCGCCGCCTCGCGCGGTGAGGTGCGGGCGCTGCTGCTTCGCGGAGAGGGACGCGCCTTCTGCGCCGGCCGCGACATTGCTGGCGTTACCCCCGAAACCGACGACGCGCAGGCGTATCTCGGCGGGCTGGTGGAACCGCTGTTGAAGAAGATGGCCGCGTTCCCGGCGCCGACATTTGCTGCCGCACATGGAGCTTGCCTGGGCGTTGGTTTAGGGCTCTTGCTGGCCACGGACGTGGTGTACGTGGCGGAGAACGCCAAGTTCGGTTCGCCCTTTGCCAAGCTCGGCGCCACCCTGGACTCCGGCGGGCACTGGTACTTCACCGAGCGCTTGGGCATGCACCGCACACTGGACCTGATCTACACGGCCGATCTGATCTCTGGTTCGGAGGCCGTGGAGCGGGGAATGTTCAGCCGGGCGATGCCGGATGATGCGTTGCTTGCCATGACCCGGGCGATCGTCGAGCGCGTTGCTACCGGTGCCACTGAGGCTTTCACGGCCTCCAAGGAACTCGTGGCCCACATCCGCGATCAGCGGCTGGGCCTCTGGGCATCCATGGCCGAGGAGAACACCGAGCAGGCGCGTCTCTGCAAGACCGACGACTACGCCGAAGGTTTCCGTGCCTTCCAGGAGAAGCGGGCGCCGGTTTTCAAGGGGTGATCCCGAGCCCCTGTCATTGGACCAAATCCAGGACAGCGCGGACGATGCTGTCGGTGTCGATCCCGTGATAGCGGTAGACGTCCTCGAGGCCGCCCGCCTGGCCGAAGGTGTCAACGCCGAGGTTGCGGCTTTTGACTTGATGCACGCCGGCGAGGAACGCGAGTGTGTGGGGGTGGCCGTCGAGTACGGTGACCATGGGGACGGCGCGCCCCGAGGGCAGGATTTGATCCAGGATCCAGGACGGCGCGTCCGGGTTCTGTCCATTGCGGCCCTGCAAGGCGTCGTAGAGCAGGCCAGGACTCGTGACGCATATGACGTCCACATGGGTGCCTTGGGCGGCGAGTCGCTCGGAGGCTGCAAGCGCTTCCGGAACCATGGCGCCCATGGCCACGATCGTCGCGGACGGGGTCGCGGCAGCGCGCAGCATGTAGCCGCCAGCGATCACTTGGCGACGGCGACGCTCACGGGCGGCGGGGTCTTCCGGGATGGCGGCCAGTTGCTGATCGACGGGTTTTGTGGAGAGCCGCAGGTAGGCGGATTTGCCGTCTGGTCGTCCGAGTTGGGACATGGAGGCGAGCAGCGTCCACTCGACGTCGATGGCGAAGGCCGGTTCGTAGCTGGTGCAGCCGGGCTGTTCCAGGCCGATGGACGGCGTCTTGATGGACTGGTGCGCACCGCCTTCGGGTGCGAGCGTGACGCCCGACGGCGTGCCTACCAGGATCGACTGGCCGCCGGCGTAGATGCCGTAGGACCACGGTTCCAAGGCTCGCTCGACGAACGGGTCATAGAGCACTCCGATCGGGAACAACGGCTGGCCCCAGCGGCTCCAGGTTGCACCGAGCTCGCCCAGAAGACTGACAAGGTTGACCTCGGCTATGCCGAGTTCGATGTGCTGCCCGGTGGGCTTTTCACGCCAGTGCATGACGGTCTCGGTGTCGTCGCTGAACCAGTTGGGGCGCTCTTCCACTGACCATACGCCCACCTTGTTCAGCCAGCCGGCGAGGTTGGTGCTGGAACTCACGTCCGGACTGACAGTCACGAGTCGGCGGGCGACGGCGGGCGCCGCACGCGTGACGTCCAGCAGCGTGCGGCCCAGGGCTGCCTGTGTGGTTGCCGTGCCCGAGGGCGTCCTGCCGAAATCTGCCGGTACAGCAGGCGGGGCGACCGCCGGTTCGGTGGTGCGCCGGAGGGTTTCCGCTGTGCTCCGTACCAGCTGACCCTCGGTGCTTGCGGGATCGAATCGCGTCCACGGTGCGTCCGGGTTCTCGCCCATTGTGTCTGCGAGTTGGCGGTATTGATCGAGGGTCAGCAGCGAGGAGTGGTTCTGCGGATGGCCCTCGGTGGGCAGTCCGTTGCCCTTGACGGTGTAGGCGATGATGACCGTGGGACGGGTGTCATCGATCCGGGAGTAGGCCTCGCGCAACGCGGCAAGATCGTGCCCGCCCAGGTTCCTGATGGCCCGGGTCAGGGTCTGGTCCTCGACGCCGGCAATAAGTTCCGCGATGGCCGCACCCCCTGCGCCCTCACCAGGGAGCCTGCGGCGCAGCTCTTCGGCGGAGCAGCGCAGCAGCCGTTGGTATTCGGGATTGGACATCTCAACAATGCGCTTCCGGAGCGCATCGCCTCCTGTCCTGGCCATGAGGCTTTCCAAGAGATGGCCAAAGCGCACGGTGATGACCTGCCAGCCAACGGCCTCGAAGAGACGCTCGATCTTGCCTGCGGCAATGTTCGGCACCACCCGGTCAAGGGACTGCCTGTTCAGGTCAACGATCCAGACGATCTCACCAAGATCCGCGACGTTCGAGTCCAGCACTGCCTCCCAGATGGCGCCCTCGTCCAATTCGGCGTCGCCGACGAGCGAGTACTGGCGCCCACGGTTCGGTGTTCCGCTCACGGTCTCGACGTATCGCCGCGAAATGGCACCCCAAATTGGCGCGGTAGCACCGATGCCGACAGAGCCCGTGGAGTAGTCAACGGGATCCGGATCCTTGGAACGGCTGGGGTAGCTCTGCAGACCGCCGAACTCACGCAGCGTTGTGAGGTATTTTTCATCCAAGCTCCCCAGCAAGTAGTTGATGCTGTGGAGCACCGGCGAGGCGTGGGGCTTCACCGAAACACGGTCCTCGGCGCGAAGCTGCCCGAACCAGAGCGAGGTCATGATCGTGGCAATGGAGGCGCTCGAAGCCTGATGGCCGCCCACCTTGATGCCGGATGTGTTGGGCCGCACTCTGTTTGCGTGGTGGATGATGGACGTGGCAAGCCACAGAACGCGGCGTTCGATCGCAGCGAGTGCTTCCAGCTGGGGGTCGTCGAGGGTCGAGACGGTCTTCGCCGCCAGGTCATCGTTGACTGGGGTCAGGTTCATTGAATGCCTTAAAAGGTGTGTTGTGGTCGTAGGGGAGGCGCGAGAATTTATTGGGCGATCAGTAGTCCGCGCTTGAGGACTCCAAGCGGTGTTCCGAGAGTGCTGATGTCCTGCCGGGGGTCCGCCGCCGTGACGATGAGGTCGGCCCATAGCCCGGGCAGAATGCGGCCCACTTGCGTCTCCATCCCGAGCATGTCGGCGGCTTCAGACGTGGCAGACTTCAGCGCATGCTGTGCTGCCAGTCCGGCGTCGACATAGCGTTCCAACTCGCGGGCAAGGAGATCAAAGGTGACGTGGGCAGGGCCGGCGTCCGTTCCTGCCACGATCGACATGCCGGACTGGAGGAACTCGGTCACGTTGGTAAACCGCGATTCCAACCGGGCCACCACATTGCGGTCCTGGGGGTTGGATAGTACTGAGTGGCCTTCCCGCAACTGCCGGGAAACGATGTCCGCTGCGATGACTGTGGGCACAACGTGGATTCCGGCATCGGCCGCCCTGCGCAACAGCTCGCGATCCGGAGCGCACTGCTCATCGGGCCCCAGCATGGAGGCGTGCTCCAAGGAGTGCACGCGTGCCTCGATGCACGCCGCCATTGAGGAACTGGCATGGGCATGGGCTGCAGTCCTCATGCCGTAGGAGGCGGCGATGACCACCGCCTCACGGAGCAGGATGGGGTCGAATTCAAAGACGCTTGGACTGGTTCCGGGAGTAAATCCGCCGCCGCTGGCCATGACCTTGATCCAGGTGGCGCCGGCCGCGTGCTGTTCGGCGATGATCGCCTCGACGTCGTGACGGGTGCGTACCTCTCCGCCCATGTCGTGTCCATGCCCGCCCACGCGGCAGATCGGCGCACCGCAATGAACCACGGTGGCGACGTCGGACACCATACCCAGGGCTGCCCTCATGGGAGCAAGCAGGTGCCTGGGTGTCCCGCAGTCCCGCACCGTGGTTATCCCGGCACGAAGCGCAATCCGCGCATTCGCAACAACCTGCGCAACGATCTCGTCATCGCTGCTGCGCTGATAGGTTCCCTTCGGGTCATCACCACCATCGAAGGCCAGGTGAACATGGGCATCCATCAATCCGGGAGCCACAAATTTGCCCTTAAGGTCCAGGACGCTGCCCGTGCCCGGTTCACTGCCGGCAGGAACAATGCGGGAGATCTGCCCTGCCTGGAGCCATACATCGCTGAGGGAACCCGACGTGCCCGACTCGGGATCGACAACACGTGCATTGAGCAGCACTGTGACGTCGTCGCCTGTCCTGGCTGCGCGGCTGACGCTGTACGGTACGGGACGGTCCGTCACATCGAAGGTGATGGTCATTTAGTTGCTCCTTGTGCTTAGGTGCATCGAGTAGGTTTCGTCCAGCAATTCCCTGAGCGCGTCAGCGGCGAGGCGTACGTCTTCCGTGTCGACGTCCAGATGGGTGACGGCACGAATTGTGGACGGGCCAAAAGCGCCCATTCGGATCCCGCTCTCCTGCAGCAGGCGATCCACCAGCACTGCCGCGGTGACGGGGAAGTCGACCAGGTCAAAGAGGACAATATTTGTCTGGACTGTTAGCGGATCGATCGATATATGCGGGTTGACGGCAAGCAGTTCAGCCAGCAGGCGGGCATTCCCATGGTCATCTGCGAGTCTGTCCACGTTGTTGCGGAGGGCATACGTACCCGCTGCTGCCACGATGCCTGATTGACGCATGGAACCGCCCCAGCGTTGCTTGAGACGCCACGCTTCATTGATGAATTCAGCGTCTCCGGCCAGCACTGCTCCTATTGGGGCGCCCAGTCCTTTGCTGAGGTCAAGCCAGACTGAGTCGAACGGGGCACAAAAATCTTGGGCAGATACGCCGGTTGACACCACCGCATTGAGCAGGCGCGCGCCGTCCATGTGGGTTTTGATCTGGTGAGCCCGTGCCACATTCGTCACCGACGTGATGTCCTCCAGAGACCAGCACGTGCCGCCTCCGAGGTTGGACGGCTGCTCTATGGAGAGCAGCGCGTTCCGGGCGAATGATCTGCCCTCAGGGCGGAGGGCCGCTTCAAGCTGGGCTACCGAGAACACGCCACGGTCTGCTTTGATCGGCCTGTACAGGGCACCGGCCAACGCGGGCGCCCCGGTTTCCTCGTGGCACAGCGAATGTGCGGTCTCGTCAACAAGAATCGCGTCGCCGGGGCGGCAGTGCAGAGCATAGGCGATCTGGTTGCACATGGTCCCTGATGGCAGGAAGACAGCCTCCTCCTTGCCCAGAAGCTCCCGTGTGAGGGCAACCAGCTCGTTGGTGGAGGGGTCTTCACCCTTTTGTTCATCCCCAACCTCGGCGTTTGCCATGGCCCGCCGCATGGCCTCTGTTGGCCGGGTAATCGTGTCGCTGAACAGATCGATCCTGATGGGGTAACTTGACCCGACCGGAATCAATGTGTGGCCTTGGGCGCCGTGGCAGTCCGGGGCTGGAACAACTTGTAGCCGTCCCGTGGAATGCCCACGCGAACATGGGAGGAATCCGTGCGCTCGCGGGTTTCGACCACCAGGGCCTGCTCCCCGACGCCCACCGTGTACCGGAAATGATGGCCGTGATACGACCTCTCAAGGACGGGTCCATTAACAGTCATTTCGTAGCCTTCAGACGACGCATCGTCAGGCAACAACGCCAGGGCTTCCGGCCGAACGGCAACCACGACGCCGTCGGAAGCAATCGTGGATGGTACGTGGATCGCTTGGTCCAACCCGTCGATCTTGATCGTCAGGATTCCCTTTGAGCGGCCAATGACTGTTCCCTCCAGCAGGTTGCTGGTACCAACAAAATCAGCAACGAAGAGGTCGGCGGGATCGTTGTAGATCTGCTCCGGCGTACCAATTTGGCGTACGGTTCCAGCTGACATGACCGCAATCTTGTCGCTCATGGCCAGGGCTTCGTCTTGATCGTGGGTCACAAAAACCGTGGTGACGCCGATCTTGCGTTGTAACTGAAGCAACCAATCGCGGGTACGTTCGCGCAGCTTGGCATCAAGATTGGAAAACGGCTCGTCCAGGAGCAACAAGCGCGGAGGGAATGCCAACGCGCGTGCCAGCGCCACTCGTTGTTGCTGGCCGCCGGAGAGCTGATGCGGATAGCGGTCTGCCTGATCAGAGAGGTCAACCAGCTCAAGCACTTCATCGACGCGCCGGCGGAGTGCCTCGGACTTGTAGCGTCGGAGGCGCAGTGGATAGCCGACGTTGTCGCGGACCTTCATGTGCGGCCACACAGCATATGACTGGAAAACAACCCCGCAATCACGGCGCTCCGGCGGAAGGAAGGCGGAGGAGTCATGGTTGAACAAGGTTTGCTCGCCCACAACAATGCTGCCGCCGTCGGGCTTGAGGAGTCCTGCGATGGACCAGAGTGTTGTGGACTTGCCGCAGCCGCTTGGGCCAAGCAACGTCAGGATCTGCCCGTCGGAAGCTGTCACTGACACGTTGTCCAGGACCGTCAAACGGCCAAACTTCTTGGTGAGATTGGTGATGACCAGATCAGGCATGAGGGCGAACTCCAAACAGAATGCGTCCTGCGCCCAGGACAGCTGCGGTAATGACGAGTTGGATGACTCCGAGGGCGGCGACGGTGCCGCCGAGGCCATTTGCTGCAATTTGAAGCATGGCCAGTCCCAGAACCTGGGTTTCGGGGGTCACCAGGAAAACTGCGGCGTCGGCTTCATTGAGCATTGCTACAAACAGCAGGACAAATGAGATGCCCATGGCTGGCCTCAGCAGGCTGAGAATGATGGTGCGCATCGCCGTCCACCAATCCGCCCCGGCCAAGCGTGCGGCGCGGTCCAGGTCTGCACCCAGCGCGGCAAGCGATGGATAGAACGCGGCATAGCCCATGGCGAGTGCGCGGACCCCGAAGGCGATTCCCACCGCCCAAAGTGTGGCTCTGAAGGTTCCGGAGTGGTCCAGGATGGCAAACGTCCAGAAGAAGGCCATGCCGGTGATCAAGCCCGGGACGGCCCGGGGATACAGCACGATGTGCTCCAAGGATCCGCGCAACCGAAAATTGGAACGGTGGGCAACCAGTGCGATGACGGCGATACAGGCGGTCGCGATGGCGGCGCCAACTGTGGCAATCAGCAAGCTGTTGCCAATGGCTCCGGTGTAGAGCGGGTTGGTTAAGATCGCCGAGAAGTTCTCCAGTGTCAGCACGCTGAACGGGTTGATTGCCGGGGTCAGAAGGGCGGTGACAGAGGCGAGAACCACCCCGCTGAGCGGCACCAGGGTTGCACAGCCCAGAACAATTCCGATGACAGCGGACAGCAGCCAGCCGAAGGGGCCCAATTTAACAACGTTCGCCGGTCTGGATGACTTTCCACCGGTCGTCGTAAAGCGGGCGAGGTCGCCGGCCAGCCGGTTGCGCAGCAACAGCAGCAGAGTGACAGCGAGCAACAACATGACGGCTCCTGCAGGCAGAACTCCGCCACCGGCGTCGGCGCTTCCGGTCCACTGCCTGTACAGGTAGGTAGACATCATGTTGATGTTCTTTGACGTACCAAGGATGAGGGGGATCCCCAGCGTTTCCAGCGCCAACGCGAAGACCAGCAGCCCGGAGTTCAGCAGCGCCGGGCGGAGCAATGGCAGAGTCACCGAGAGCAAGGCGCGGAGGGGACCGGCGCCAGCGCAGCGTGCAGCTTCCTCGAGTGTCGAATCGCCGGACGACAGCGTCCCCCGGGCAAAAAGGTAGACCACCGGCGAGCCAAGGACCGTACCCATGACCACCATTCCTGCAACGCTGTAGAGGTCAAAGGGAACAGTGAACGGCGTGTACTCTTCCAGCAGATGGGTGGCATATCCGTTCTTTGACCACATCGACTGCCACCCGACGATGAGCACCAGCCCAGGCAGGACCAAGGGCAGGACAATCAGGGCTGAATAGATCCTCCGCAACGGGAGGTTGGTGCGGGCTACCAACAAGGCCACGGTGGTTCCAACCACAACTGAGCCGATCGTGGCGAAGAGTGCGAACTGCAGGCTGTTGGCGACGGCTGACCACCAGAGGGGATCAGTGGCCAGTTTGCCGAAGTTGTCCAGGGTGCCGTTGCCGCCGCTTTCATAGAGCGGGGTGGACCAGAGCGACGACCAGACGATCGGCACGATCGGGCCGAGGATCAGCAGGACAGCGAGGACCCAGACGCCGTAGTGGATGACTTTCTCCGGCAGCCATGCCCGCTTGATGTTGCCAAAGCCCGACGGCGGTGGCGGGGCTTTGGGGTCTGTGAGCGTGGAGCTGCTCATCGCCCGAATGCTTCTTTCCAGCGGTTCTTGAAGGCCGGTGCATCCGTAACCAGGGCCTGGTCCCACTTGGCAATGTTGATGTTCTCCGCACCCAATTGCTCTGTTACCTTCGCGAGGTTTACAGGGCAGTCCACCCCGTCGAGGTAGGGTGCGAATCCGCCGGCGCAACCGGCCGTCTGGCCGGCCTTGTCAATCAGGAAGTTCACAAACACTTTGGCCGCATTGGGTGACTTGCCCCCGGTGGTCGCTCCGGCACCGCGGGGCATGAAGGGTGTTCCGTCTGCGAAGAACTTATAGTTCAGCACCTTCGCGGCAGCGCCGGTGATGAGTGGCCGGGTAGCGCCGGACTGGAAGTAGGACATGGTGTACTCGCCCTGGAGGAGCTTGTTGTACATGGGGCCTGCGCTGGCTTCGACCTTGGTATTTGGTCCGAGTTGCTCAAGGATCTTCCATCCAGCCTCTCCCGCCTTGGCGATGTATGCGTGATTGACCGTGTAGCCAAATTCCGTAGTGCCGTCATAGGTGACGATCTTCCCTGTGAGTTTGGGGTCACTGGACATCTTGGCGAGTGATGCAAGGGAATCGGGTTGCTCGGATTCGGGCAGGAGGGTGGTGTTGATCAGAGCCATGACCGGGTTCAGTTCCATTGCGAAGACCCCTGGGGCGAGTTTCGCGAAATCGGGCAACGGCGCGGCGGCAGGTGGTGTGAAGTCCTGGATGTCACCACGCTTGACCAGATCCAGGAAGTTCGCGCCTTGGAGGCTGATGATGACGTCCGCGGTCTTGCCGCCAGTGGCCTTCTCGTTGAGGTACCTCTGGAAGCTTTCGGTTCCACCCAGGCTGATGTAGCTGGTTTTGATATCCGGATACTGGTTTTGGAAAGCAGTCAAGACCGGCTTCATCGACGCCTCATTCGCCTCGCCGTAAACCAGCAGCGAGCCTTCCTTGGCGGCGGCCTCGAGGATTGCCGGCTCCATCGCCGCTGCAGTCGGAATGTCCGTCTTGACGGCATAGGCATTGGGGGAATCATTCCCGGTGCTGCAGCCAGTCAGGGCCGCGAAGCCGCAAAGTGCAGCAACAGCGACTATTGCACGTCGTTTCATGGTGGACTCCTTTGTCACAGGACGGTGCATTGGTTAAGGGCGGTGCTTTGGTTTGCGGGAAGTGTTTCTCTGGGCCATAGCACCTGGTTGGCGTCCCGTAAGTGAATACGCATCGGCCGCCGGGATGCTCCGGCCGGTGCTCGCATTGCGGGGAACCTTCACGTTTCCCGCTACGGTGAGGCACTGCTACCTGGCCGCAACTGGCTTGTCCGTAAGTGAAGGGCAGTGTTGCGCAGGTTGTTCTTAAACTTTGGCACGTCGGGAGCTATTGCGCAATAAGTGAATCTGACTAATCTTAAGAACATGAATAAGTCCTCCACCGCCCCGGAGCGTGGCACCAGGCCGCGGAACCGTCGCGCGCTGATACTTGCTGCTGCGGGTGAGCTCTTCGCGCAGAAGGGATACGCGCAAGTCAGCATGACCGATGTGGCCAAAGCGATGGCCGTTCAGCCATCCGCCCTTTACCGACATTTCCCGAGCAAGGGCGAGCTGCTTCGCGAGACAGTTGTGGCCAGTCTCCAGCCCGTCTTGGATAGCGTTACCCAGACCCCGGACGGTGACCTCGAACAGTTGATCGCGGCGCTGGGCCGGGCGGTTATGGAACACCGGGAAAACGGCGTGCTGTGGGAGCGTGAATCCCGCCACCTCCCGCCTGCCACCCGGTTCGACATTGCCAGCGGCATCAAGTTCGCCATCAGCAGCAAACTGCAGTCCGGCAGCTATGCGTTGCCCGCTTCCGAGGCCGACCTGCGGGCTTGGGCCATGTTTGCTGTGATGATCAGTGTGTTGTTGAACCCTAACCGGCTCTCGCGGGTGGATGAAGAATTCCAGCTGGCCACGCTCGCCCGGGCAGTGCTGGTCATGCCCTTGCCCCCGATTGAAGCGTCCGGGAATCACAGGCGCGCGTCGATTGCCATGCCACGTAGCCGCCGTGAGGCACTGCTGGCTGCCTCAATCCGGCAGTTCGCCGCGTTTGGGTTTGACGCCGTGAGTCTTGACGACATCGGCGCCGAAGTTGGAGTGGCGGGTCCCAGCATTTACCGCCATTTCGACAGCAAGGCGGAAATGCTTGCCGCAGCCCTGCATCGTGCCAAAGAAGTGCGGTGGATGGACATGTGGCGCGCTCTCTCTGAAGCCGCTGATGCATCTGAGGCACTCCAGCGCATTCTTTCCTCGTACATTGCTTTCTCGTTGGGCAGCCCGGAATTCCTGCAATTGGCCGTGTCCGAACGTCCGCACCTTCCCGAGCGGGACTTGCAGAACTTGATGGAGGCGCAGGGCGACTACGTCACCGATCTGGCCTCGCTGGTGGAGGACGTTTACCCGGGGGCCGATCAAGAGGTGGTCAGGACCCGCGTGAAAGCGGCACTGCACGTGATCAGCAGCGTTGTCCGCACTCCATTCCTGCGGGATATCCGAGGCATCCAGGAAATTCTCGAACACATTGCAAGGGGCCTGATGGCACCCACAACCGACCACGGTGGGTTGTCATCGATCCCTCAAAAATGAGATCTTGCGCACAAAGCATCTCAGTAATAAGATAATGACCACTGAAGTAATCTGCATCACTTCAAAGCTCATTCTGAGACAGGTGCCTTAGGCAGCCCTGATCACCACGGTCCACGCACAGCGGGGCCGACTTTTCGCAAAATACCTGGAGGCACAATATGAGTGCAGTGGTCGCACAACCATCGGGCGCGAGTTCTCCGAGGAAGGTC
>Ga0207697_10001343_pt1 | contig 13500 bp, 8 predicted proteins | sample KBSSwiS5withPhiX_FD_184293 | JGI IMG/M metagenome (GOLD analysis project Ga0207697, IMG submission 184293) | Switchgrass rhizosphere microbial communities from Kellogg Biological Station, Michigan, USA, with PhiX - S5 (SPAdes) (version 2) | ecosystem: Host-associated > Plants > Roots >... | reverse complement strand
CTCCACGTCATGCTGGAGGCATATTTGCTCGACAAAGCCGTCTACGAAATCGGTTACGAACTAAACAATCGCCCAAACTGGGTGCTTATTCCGATTCGCGGTATTAAACACATTTTGCAAACAGCATGAAAATGATCCACAGGTTCCGCGAATCACCGATTGATAAAATCCCGATTGCAAAAATCTGTGTAAATCTGCGGAAGACAAAGTTTATGAATCAATATCTCGACAAAATCGATAATGACATTGCAGCGAAAAATCTGTTGAAACATCCGTTCTATCTCGCGTGGACGCGCGGGGAGCTGAGCAGAGAAGCCCTCGCGGATTATGCGCGGCAGTACTACAAGCACGTTGCGGCCTTCCCTACGTATCTCTCGGCGATTCACACAAACTGCGATGACCAATCGACACGCAAGGAGTTGCTCAAGAATTTGATCGACGAAGAGGCTGGCTCACCAAATCATCCAGAGCTTTGGCTCAACTTTGCGGAAGGTCTTGGCGTCTCGATGCGAGATGCCCAAAATGCAGAGAAATGGCCTGAAACAGACAATTTGGTGGACACGTTCCGATCAGTTTGCCGCGATGGATCAACCGCTGAAGGTCTGGCGGCGCTTTACGCATACGAAAGTCAGATCCCGCCGATTTGTGAGTCCAAAATTGACGGACTTAAAAAGTATTACGGGTTCGATGATCCGAAACGTTACGAATACTTCAGTGTGCACATCGCAGCAGACCGCGAACACTCTGCCGCTGAGCAAAGGCTGCTGGATGAACACGTCAGCGATGAGAATTTTGGATCCGTAAGAGCATCCGTGAATCGAGTTCTCGACGCGCTTTGGGAAATGCTCTCCGGAGTCTGCCGTCGCCACGCGATTGCGTGCTGACAGCGCTTTGCGCGCGTGAGCGCGTTAGGATGTGGTAGGGACATCGCGCTGCGATTCCGGACGCCGCAGCGCGGCGTCCCTACCAACTATTGCGGTCGCAAAACCAAAAACGAGCGCACCCGATGGCGGCAGACCGATAAAACTTGCGGCTGGTTCGGGTCGAGCGACGCAGCAATTTTCTTGTACTCGGAAACTGACGCAATAGGCTGTTGATTGATTTCTTCAATCACATCGCCTTTCTGCAGTTCGGCCATGCCGCTATCGGGATCAACGCCAGTGACCACAACGCCGTGCGCATTGTTTGGGAGATCCAGCTGACGGGCAATTTCCGGGGTCAACTCGTTAACGTCAATTGCCGACAGCGGATTGTCGATCTGGTCCTGATCGGTAGACTGCGCGGGGTTTTGGGACTGCGAGGGAGCTCCTTTCGGCGACACGCTTGAAGTTCGATAATCCTGGGGCTGTTCTTTGATCTGCGTGGTGACCTCGATCGGCTTCCCATCACGCAAAATTCCCAGTTCCACATTCTTGTCCAACTCGGCTTGTCCCACCATGTTCCTAAGCGCAACGATGTTGTTGACGTCGCGTCCGTTAAATTTTCGAATGATGTCGCCCGGCTGCAGTTGCGCCTGTGCAGCAGGCGATCCTGGCATTACTTCCTCCACCACCACTCCTTTGTTATCAGTCGTGGCCGGTTGACTCGACTGTACTGCGCGACTTGTAATTCCCAAATAGCCCCGAATGATACGACCGTGTTTCAAAAAACTCTCCAGCACCGTGCGAACGGTATTGGAAGGAATCGCAAAGCCGATTCCTTCTGAACCTCCGCTCCTGGAAACGATTTGTTCGTTGATACCGACAACTTCTCCTCGCACGTTGATCAAGGGGCCGCCGCTGTTTCCCGGATTGATTGCAGCGTTAGTCTGGAGCAGATCACCGCGGAAATCCGTGCTGTTCGGCTGTCCTTTCCAGCTGATAATTCCATCTGTCACCGTTTCCTGGAGACCAAACGGATTGCCGACTGCGAGAACAGAATCTCCCGGTTGCACGGTGTCGGAGTCAGCGAGCTTTAGCGGCGTTACGCCTGGAACATCAATCTTGAGCACCGCCAAATCGAGTTGTTCGTCGGCGCCCACCAAACGCGCTTTGGTCGTGCGGCCATCGCTCAATTGCACTTCAATTTCATCCACCTGATTGACTACATGAGTATTGGTTATGATGTGACCTTCTTTTGTCACAATCACGCCCGAACCGAGTGAATTCTGCACCCGCGCCTCGTCGCGCGGGCTGCGAAATCGTCGTGAGTTACCAAAGAAGAAATCGAAGGGATCAACGCCATAGTCCCGACGTATACCAATCCGTTTCGAGGTTTTTACTGCCACAACGGCGGGAATCACGCTTTTAACTAGCTCACGCCGCTCCCGACTCAACGCCTCCAGCGATGGTACTTGTTTGGCATCTACGCTCGGCTGTGATGCCAGCGTGTACTTTTCCGGTCGTCGGACCGAAGATATTTTTAAACCGCCGTGTTTGAGGCGGTAATCGTAAAGCAGCGAAATTCCTGCGCTTAACAGGAGCACAAAAAGCAAAAATTTTGCGAGGTTTTTCATTAACTAATGTGAGAGAAACTTTGTCCCTGTTGTTCGACAATTAAGCATCGGAAACGTTGATTCTCAGCCTGCTCCAGGCGCGGGTCCATTTCGAACATCGAAACGGCGGCCGCACGGGCGCGCCGCATCAATCCTGCGTCGCGTTTCAAATCGCCGATCTTCAACGCGGGTAAACCGCTTTGTGCCGTACCCAGTACATCACCCGGTCCGCGTAAATCCCAGTCTGCCTCGGCCACTTCGAACCCGTTCGTTGTTCCCTCCAAAACAGCGAGCTTCGCCGACGTCTCCTTCGTCGGATTGGAGCTGAGCAAAATGCAATACGATTTGTGTTCGCCGCGACCGATCCGGCCCCGAAGCTGGTGCAACTGCGCAAGACCGAATCGCTCGGCATTTTCAATCAGCATGATAGCTGCATTCGGCACATCAACGCCGACCTCGAGCACAGTTGTGCTGATCAGCGCGTTGGTGTCACCGCGACGAAATCGATCCATGATCTGCTGCTTTTCCCGCGCCGGAATCCGACCATGAAGCAACTCGCATCGGAACGGATGCAGACGTTCGCGCCACAGCTCGTATTCCGCCGCCGCGGCTTTCACGTCCAGCTTGTCGCTTTCATCGATTAACGGGTAGATCACATAAAGCTGACGTCCCTTTTCCAGCTGTGTTCGCAAAAAGCTAAGCACCTCGCCCAGCTTCGATGTGTCGCGCACTGCGGTGACAATCTTTCCGCGGTTTCCGGGCATCTCATCGATCGTCGAGACATCGAGGTCGCCATAGATAGTCATCGTTAGCGTGCGGGGGATGGGGGTCGCTGTCATCACCAGCACGTCTGGCGTCGGCTCGCGCGCAGTCAGCCGCGCGCGCTGCGCCACCCCGAACTTGTGCTGTTCATCAATCACCGCCAGCCCGAGATTCGAAAACGAAACACTTTCGTAAAGCAACGCATGCGTCCCGACGATGATTTGGGGGTCGGCAGCTTTGGAAAGCGTCTGGGCAGCGCACGGTTGCGGCGTGCTGGTCGCCCCATTTTGCGGCGACGAACTTCTGGAGGTGCGCATTTCGTCGTTCGCGGTCCAGATCCAAGGATAATCTTCATTTTGTTTGGCCACACCCGCATCCCAAGGATTTCGTAGGACATAGTGGAATTTTTCGGCCAGGTCGCGATCCGATCGAATGTAACGATCGAAGGATTCTTTCTCCCAAACCAACCTGCTTGTTTTTTGAAGCTTGTTAATCTCGTGCGCAGTGAATGATTTTATCGACTGCATGAGTTCCGCCACCGACCAAAAGACAGGGTTATCACTTCTGTCGAATTCTTTGGGCCACGGCTGCAGCAGAATGTGAGCGTGGTCTGGCATTACGCACGCAGCATAGAGTTCGTAGCGTTTATTGTGAAAGTGACGAATTGCATTGAGCACGATCGTTCGTGCCGCGGAAGTTAGTTTCTGGCGACGACGCGTGCTGATGGTGATCCCATAGATTCCCCAAGGTCTGTCGAAGTGCGGCAGATGGCGTTTGCCGTAGAGCGCTCCCTCGGATTGGGGAGCATACGCGTCTCGCGTGTTGGTCGTTGCGTCTCGCGACGACGAACTTTGATCATCGCACTGCGCACCCAGAAAAGTTCGTGCTGTCGAGACGACAGCACCAGCACCCGAGACGGGCGCGCTCCCCGGACTTTCATTCCCCGCAAACAGCGGCAGCGGACCGCTTTCTTCCTGCCTTGCTGCTGTTCGTAACGCGATGTGAACGCCTAGCGGCTCGAGCCAACGCCGGAGTACTTCATAATGTTGCTCGGCAAGAATTTGCGTCGGCGCCATGAACGCGGCCTGATATCCCCCTTCAACTGCTAGAAGCATCGCCGCAATCGCGACGACCGTTTTTCCCGAGCCGACATCGCCCTGTAACAGCCGGTTCATTGGATAACTCGCAGCCAAATCGCGCCGGATTTCCGAGATCACTTTTCCCTGCGCAGCAGTCAATTCGAACGGAAGTGCCTTTAGAAATTTGTCCAGCAGCGCGCCCGACCCGCAATGCGCGTGGCCGCTTCGGGCGGATGAGTTGAAACGCCGCGACGCAATCAGCATTTGCATGGCAAAAAATTCCGAGAGCACGAGATGCTCGCGCGCGGCGTCCCGCGCTTCCCAACTTTCGGGAAAATGTATCGCGCGAATCGCGTCCGATCTCTCGCTGCGAACCAAAGTGGTCGGTGCGATGGGTTCCCATCCCGCATCTGGGGACTCGTGCAAGACACGATAGACGATGCCGCGCAAGACGCGCTGCGAGAGACCTTCAGTCGCAGGATAGATCGGGGTGATGCGTCGAAAATGGATCGATATCTCTTCATCGTTTTCTATCACCTCAAACTCCGGATGATCGATGCAAATTCGTTTTCCACGCAGACGGGGCTTGCCGAAAACGACGATGCGCTGACCCGTGGCGATCATTTTCTGCACGTAATGCAGATTGAACCAGCGACAGACGAGCGGCTCACTCAGCGCATTCGCCTGCGATTCCTCCAGCGTCGCCTCAAAGATTTTTTTCCAGCCGCCAAACCGGCGCACCGATGTTTTGATCACCTCGCCACACAGACAGATGGGAACGTCGGTTTCTTCCCGAGGAAACTGCGGGAACTCAGTCCGATCCTCGTGACGGCGCGGAAAATGCGTTAGCAAATCTTCCGCCGTCTCGATCCCGAGCCGTCGCAGCGCGAGCAACCGCGGGCGGGGAATCCAACTTAAGTCCTCAAGGTTTGTTGAAACGGTGGTCATGTAAGTTCTGTCATTCCGAGCGAAGTCGAGGAATCCCGTGGCATTACCGAGCGTAACATAACGGGATCCTTCGACTCCGCTGTGCTACGCTCAGGATGACAATGAAGCGGAACGTAATTTGATCTCACGGCGGCTCGGCTGCGCGCAATCCTTCGATCCGCATGCCAACCAAAGTCTCACCGCCATATTCATCCGACCCAATGCGGAATGCGACGTCCCAAGGCGGTGCCGGAATTTCATTTGCCGCGCCGTCGAAATAGACGGCACGACGATCCCGTTGCCCCTGGCGTAACCGAAAAATTAGATGCTTTTCGTTTGAGACTCGCGGCTCTCCCACGGGTTCGACCGCGCGCGCAAAGAAAATTGGCTGCGGATTTCCGTTTCCGAACGGTTGCAAAAGTTCGTGCCAGCGGAGTAATTCGACATCGATTTTTGTGAACGGCAACTCGTGGTCCAGTCGCAGCGATCGTTGCAGAGCTTCTTCTGAAAGTAACTCGCGCGCGGTGCGGCAAAACGCTTCGGCAAACTCCGAAAAATTGTTTTCATGTAACGCCAGACCGGCTGCCATTTCATGCCCGCCGAACCTTTCGAGCGTAGCCGCGCACCGGGTCAGCGCGTCGACGAGATTCAGCCCGTCGATGCTTCGCCCGCTTCCCTTCCCGACGCCGTTCTCGTCAAAACCGATCACGATGGTGGGCCGATGATATTTTCGAGCGATCCGCGACGCCACGATGCCCAGGACACCCGGATGCCAGCCGCTCGCGCCCGCCACAATGGCGGCGTCACGTGCCGCGTCGAATTGTTTTTCGATTGTCACAATAACCGCAGCGAGGATTTCCTTCTCCACTTCCTGACGTGCTCGATTTTGATGATCGAGTTCGGTCGCCAAAGCCGCCGCTTCGTCTTCATCCGTTGTTAGCAATAGGCGCAAGGATTTCTCCGCCGTGCTCAACCGGCCCGCAGCGTTCAATCGTGGCCCCAAGCGGTAGCCAATGTCTTCGGGCGAAATCGGCAAACGCACGCCAGCGATTTGCATCAACTTCCGGAGACCGGGGCGCGATGTGCGGCCGATTTCGATTGCTCCCCGCTGCACTAACAGCCGGTTCTCTTCCACGAGAGGCACGATGTCAGCCACAGTGCCGAGCGCCACAAGATCGAGTTTTGATTTCAAATCAAAGTCAGGCAGCGGCCGTGTCTTTAACAGCGCATGGCAAAGCTTGAACACGATTCCTACGCTGCAGAGATAATGAAATGGGGAGGCTGAATCAGCTTTTGGGTTTACGATTGCGACGCAATCGGGCAGCTGTGATTTCGGTTCGTGGTGGTCGAGCACTATTACATCGATGGCGCGGTTCTTGAGTTCAGCAATCTCGTTCGCCGAAGCTGTGCCGCAATCAATGGCGATCAGCAATTGTGGATGATATTGCGCGAGGCAGCGCTCGACACTCTCAGGGCTTAGCCCATAGCCCTCCTCCATTCGCAAAGGTAAAAAGAGTTCCGGCGTTGCGCCGTAACCGCGCAGCATTTCCGCGAGTAACGCAAGGGATGTCACGCCATCGACATCGTAATCTCCAAACAAGACGATGCGTTCGCGCGAATCGAGCGCCCTCAGAATCCGAGCGACTGCTACGTCCATTTGCTGCAGCAAAAAAGGATCGCTCAGCGAGCTAAGGCGCGGCCGCAGAAAATTTTCAACTTCGTCCGTGCTCTGAAACCCTTTCCGAAAAAGGAGTCGCGCGATGCAATCGGACTCGCAAATTTCATTCCACGCAATCCCGCCACCATTTAGATTTTCGCATGGGGCTATAATCCATCGGTCGTGCACCGGCTCAGTTTAATTATTGCGCGGTGAGTGACAAGACGAGGAGGCAGATCACGTCAATAAATTGGTTATTTTGATTCCGCTCGCATCGTTTCAGGCGGCATTCTACAAAGCGGAAACTTAAGGCGGGATGACCCAGTAATCGGTTTGGTTCCTGGTTCCTTTGTATTTGAGCAGATGTCGTTGTGCTGCTGGGTAGTCGTCGTGAATTAACCAGAACAAGTCTTCCAACACCGGTCGCTCGAGAAACAGACGATGTTTTCTGAGAAAATCTTTTTTCGAAAACGAAACGTCGACCAGGTCGATCTTTCCCGGAAGCTGTTTCTCGTAGTAGAGGAACGTCTGAATTTCGTCCAAATTTGTGTCAGGCGAGAACTGTTCCGGCAAACCGATTGAATCGACGTTATATAAAAGTTTTCCGAGAAGCAGCACGTTATCATCAGACGCGACGTAAATCGTCAGCCTGTTTACCAGTGCTTGAAGCTCTGATTTAAAGTTCTGATTGAATTCTTCTCTATCGACGTTGGGAGCTAGAAATATTACGTGATCCAGTTTGAGCCTTTGGGCTTTCGGATTGTTGTACAACTGTTGCAACGCCAGGCAGACGAGCCGGCACCCGAGACTGTGTCCGATGATGATGATTTTGGCCGGCTTAACTTCGTTGTTTATCGTCTCCAGCAGATCGACAAGATGGTTTGTCGACTGAGGTATTTGCAGGACGTCCTGGTTATAGCCAAGGACCGATTCATTGCTGGCCCAATCGAATGTGAGAACATTCGCGTCGATATCCAGGTCCCGCGCTATCTCGGCGCAGTACGATGTGCTGACGGGAAATGAAAGCCGGTAACCATGAATCCAAATGACCAAAGGTTTTCCAGACTGGTCTCGAAGGAACTTGAGAAACGCCGGATACGGCATCGATTCGACTTTCTTGATCGCGCCAGGGTCGATCGGCGAGCCCGCTGGGTGGTGCTGCGGTACTTGCACCGTTATTAGACCGTACGAAAGCTGGCCCGCGTATTGCCCAAGATAAGTGACGTTTCCATCGACAGTAGGACCTGGTTTTCTGTCGGTGACGTAGCCGATTGTTTCGCTGAAGTTTCGTTTGACGGCAAACGGTCGAATTTTGCCTTGCAGCAGTTGTGTTACGACCGCGCCGAGATGTGCGGGAATCGGGAAATAAAGAGCCGTAATCAGTCCGAGTATGAAACAGAGAAGCGCCAGAAAAAGAACGAGGGCAGTTTTTCTTGGCACGACCTCGACATTTAGTTTTGTGGCGTGCCGGTGTGAAGCACGAACTCACTTCCATTCGCGTTAGCAGGCACAGCTCTTGCACGATCGGCGCGCCCAGCGGTCGCGGCCTACCAGCTAACTGGTTTGAGCTCGCTTGGATTAGCTGACTGCTGTCGTTTTCTCAGCGAATCCGAAAGCGACTTTTTCATCCTCGAGTTTCAGATACGTGGAAAAAGGTCGTCCGCGTTCGAGATGAAGCCCTCAAGAAGATCGGTTTTTCCCGTGGTCAGAAGTTTTTGTGCCTGTTCTTTGGATTCTCGCGTCCGAGGATCATTTTGCTCACGTAAGTGCGCAAAGCGCCGCTCTTAACGAGGCGGAAATTCAAATTTCGCTCTGTCTTTTTTCGGCGAGAGAACAAGATACGCGGAGAAGTTATTGCCGCGCTTCGAAACGAAATTTTCGATCAAAGGCGACTTTCCTCCGGACAGCAATTCCTTCACTTCGTCCGCCGTGATTTCGTGTTCGCAAAGTTTCTTGGTCAACTTAAACACTTGGCGATTGTCCTGTTCCGGCTTGCGCACGTAGTAGGCGTCCTCCAATTCCACAAGTTCGCCGTCGTGCATCTTGCTTTCGCCGATGACCTTTGCTTTTGAAAGGTCGGCTTTCGCGCGCACTTTCCGCGCGACCGGCTTGCCATCCTTGCCAACCTTCGCGGCGCGCGGGGGAAACTCCCAGCGGATCCTGGCGTCGTTGCGCACGAGGAAAGCGTCGAACGGTCGACCTTTCTTGGAAGTGAATCCTTTGATCAGATCGGTCTTTCCCTTTTCGATCAAATGCACCGCCTCTTCGCGTGAGATCTCTTTTTTGCACATCAGGCGGGGAACCCGGAAGGCTTGTTTCCATTCGCCGTTCTCGCGCTCACGCAGGACGTAGTTCGAACCGACCTCGCATAATTCCGCACCTGTCGCCGGGTCCTTCCAAAACGGTTCCACCGATCCGAGATCGACCTTGTCTCCGAAATCGTATTCGGCTTTCCACTTCCCGGTCTTCTCATCTTTCGCGAGCTTGAGCGTGGCGGCAAAGGTGGCGCGCGTTTTCGCGGAAACAAATCCATCAAGCGGTCCGACGAAGCCTTTGACGACGAGCTCGCGAATCTCGCTCTCTTCCATTTTCCGGCCGCCGATGACCTTGTAGATCATGAACTCGCCGTCCTGCGATTTGTAGCCGCGTAGAGTTTCGCGGAGCGGCTTGCGATCGGTCGGCGAAATGATATCCGTCTCGCGCGCGATCGAGTCGTCTTCCTCGAAATTTTTCACCCGCTCGACGATTCCCTTGGTCTCTTCGACGATCTCAGCCATGAATTTTTGCCGCGAGAATTTCCCGCGCGTCATCTCGCGCAACTGATATTCCCACTCACCGGTCATGGCCGGACTTGTCAGGTCGGAGGCCTCTACCGCTTCAAGAAACTCGATCAACTGCTCGGCTTTTGCGCTCGGCACCAGCTCACGCTGGTTGCGGTCCATGTACTTTTGATAAATGAGCCCGTCGATAATGTCGGCGCGCGTCGCGGGCGTGCCTAGTCCACGCTCTTTCATGGCGTCGGCGGCGTCTTCGTCCTCGACTAATTTTCCCGCCGTCTCCATCGCCGATAGCAGCGTCGCTTCCGTATAACGGGGTGGTGGTTTGGTTGCTTCCGCGACCAATTTCGCTTCCAATGTTTTCGCCTGGTTATTGTCGCTGGGCGATAAGGCCGGCAACGCTTTGTCGTCATCTACGGATCCTTTTCCGTAGACTTCCAGCCAGCCTGGCGCAGTCAGCACTTTGCCTTCGGTCTTGAATCGATGCGCCGCGATCTGGCTAAAACGCGTCGTGACATCAAATTCCGCCGCGGGAAAGAAGACGGCCACGAAGCGCCGCGCGACCATATCGAAAATTTTCGTTTCCGCTTCATCGAGATGCTTCGCTTCCGAGGTGGTCGGAATAATGGCGAAGTGATCGCTGATCTGCGTGTTGTTAAAAATTCGTTTGTTCGGCCGCACCCACTCATTCGTTAGGGCTTTTTGTGCGTGTGCGCCTAAGGAGCCGGAAAGATTTCCGAGAGTCTGTTTGGCCACCGGCAGATAATCTTCAGGCAGGGCGCGCGAATCAGTGCGCGGATAAGTTAGCATCTTGTGCTTCTCGTAAAGCGCCTGCGCAATCTGCAGAGTGCGTTTAGCCGGAAAACCGAAGCGGCCATTCGCTTCGCGCTGCAGTGTAGTCAGATCATAAAGGCGCGGCGCGATTTGCGAACTGGCTTTTTTCTCCTCACTAACATCGGCAATCGGATTTCCCCGACACGCGTGCGCGACTGCTTCCGCAGCGGCCTGATCCCAAACGCGATCAGCGCGGTCGTGTTGGTCGTTATTCTTTTTAAAATCGGGACGTTGATAGACGCCTTCGTATTCGCCTCGTTCGACTTCGAATCTCGCCGTGACGCGCCAGTAAGTTCGCGGTTTGAAATTACGGATTTCCAATTCTCGTTCGTAAACCATCGCGAGCGTCGGCGTCTGCACGCGGCCGACGGAGGCGACGTTGCCGGTGCGCGAACCGAACATGCGTTTCGTGATCGCGCGAGTGCCGTTGATCCCGATCAGCCAGTCGCTTTCGCTGCGCGAGCGGGCCGCCTCGGCCAGGCCATGCATTTCGGCCTCGTCGCGCAGATGACCGAAGCCATCACGAATGGCCTGCGGCGTCATGGATTGCAACCAAAGGCGCTTGACCGGGTGTTTGTTATTCGCGAGCCGGCAAAGATTATTGAAGATAAGCTCGCCTTCGCGCCCGGCGTCGCAGGCATTGATGAGAAGATCGATGTCTTTCCGCGCGATGAGTTTCTTCAGACTGGCGAAGACACCTTTCGACTTGTCGATCGGTTTGAGTTCGAATTTCGCCGGAATGATGGGGAGCGTTTCCAACCGCCAGAAGCCGTATTTCTTTTTGTCGATGTCCTCGGGCATCAGGAGCTCGGCGACGTGACCCACCGCGGATGAGATGACAAAGTCGTCGTTCTCGAAGTGGTTCCCCTTCTTCGGCACCTTGAGGACGCGCGCGATGTCCGTGGCGACACTGGGCTTCTCGGTAATGATGAGGGCCTTAGACATGGGGCAGGAATCGAACTCACTTACGGTGGCTTTGCAAGTCAGGCCAATTTGCGGTGCGCCGAGCGCCGCTGTAACTCTCTGGCTAGCCCAGCTTAACGAAGTATTTTCCGGGCAATTGCTTGACCAGACGTTTCAATTCTAGCTGTAAAAGTGTAGATGAGACGGCTGCGCTTGGCAATTCACTCCCGGCCGCAATATCGTCGATCGAGGTCTCGGTCGCGTGGATTGATTCATAGACTCGGCGCTCCTCGTCTGAAAGTGGAGGCAACGGCCGGACCGCGGTTTCGCGAGACGGCTTGGCCTCGGGCAATAAGATTTCCAAGTCTTCCAAAACGTCTGATGCATCCATGACCAGTTTTGCGCCCTGCTGAATCAGGCGGTTCGACCCCATCGCGCTCGGTGCGTTGATGTGGCCGGGCACGGCGTAGACCGCGCGGCCTTGTTCCAGCGCCTGGGCTGCGGTGATAAGTGCACCGCTGTTCAATCCTGCTTCCACGACGAGAATGCCGTGACTCCAGCCGGAAATGATGCGGTTGCGCATCGGGAATGTTTGTCGATCTGGTTCGATATCCATGGAGAACTCGGAAATAATTGCGCCGTTTCCGCTGCGGATCTTCTCGGCAAGCGGCCCGTTCTCCGGGGGATAAAGTTTGGCTAATCCGGAGCCGATCACCGCGATGGTGCGGCCTTTCGCCGCAAGCGCACCCTGGTGCGCAGCCGTATCAATGCCGCGTGCCAATCCGCTAATCACAGTGAGCCCCGCGTAAGCAAGTTGGTAGGCGAGCTTCTTAGCTGATTCCGTGCCGTAATGAGTTGTGCGCCGCGCGCCGATAACGCCGATAGCGTGATGATCGCGGTCGAGGAGCTCTCCCCAGACGTAAAGCACAATCGGTGGCGCATGGATCTCGCGGAGCGCCCGGGCATACGACGGCGATTCCTGCGTGATAACAGTCGCACCGAAATCGCGGATCCGTTGAAGCTCAGCCGGAAGATCAATCGTCGATTCCCAATTTGAGATTTGATCGGCGACCTCATTTCCGATCCCTTCCACCTTGCGAAGGTCGGTACGCTTAGCGGCAAGGATTTGTTGCGGTTCCTGAAAAACTTCGAGCAACTTGCGCAATCGCACGGGCCCAACCGTGGGCAGCATGTTGAGCGCGATGCAGGCTTCGGTCGCGTTCATTCCAAATTGCGGAATGGGTAGCGGCGATTGACCACAATGGCCTGGTGGCGGTTCGTTGAACCGCCGCCACCATTCAAAACGGAATCTCGTCTTCGTCCGGTTCGGAAGACGCCGATTTCTTAGGCGGAGCGCTGGTTTGTCTGCTATCTCCAGGCGGTTCGGCCCCGCCAGGAGGTCGGCCACCGAGAAGTTGCATATTATCGGCCACAACTCGCAGGCGCGTTCGCTTCTGTCCGGTTTGCTTGTCGTCCCAAGTATCCATTTGGAGCCGCCCTTCGACGAAAACCGGTCTGCCTTTTTTTAAATACTCGCTGGCAACCTCTGCTGTTCGTCCCCAAAGCGTGACGTCGACGAACGTGACTTCTTCGCGCTTTTCGCCGCTGTCAGTCGTGTAAGACCGATTTACCGCGACGCCGAGATCACAGACAGCGCTGCCTTTAGGCGTATAACGCACTTCCGGATCACGTGTGACATTTCCTAGCAAAAGAACTTTGTTGAGGTTCGCCATGTCGCGCTTATAGCGAAATCACTTTGACTTTGCCACTTTTTTTGGCGCTTTCTCCTTGTTCTCCTCGAGCCGCTGGTAATGCTGCCGGTAAACGTCAGGATCCAGTTTGAATTTGGTCCGCAGGCGTACGATCGACTGGGGATCGGTGTGCAGGATAAAGTTCACGTAATAACCGGAATCCAGCGACCCGGCCATGTACGAGAAGTGACGCTTGTCCATCTTTTGGACCTGTTCGACCTTGGCGCCTTCCTTCTCAAACTCGGATTCCAAGCGCTCGATCATTTCTTTTACGTTTTCATCTTTGGCCTGCGTGTTTAGCACCAGGAGAGCTTCATAACGACGATTCATATTTCTT
>Ga0207697_10001342_pt1 | contig 13503 bp, 10 predicted proteins | sample KBSSwiS5withPhiX_FD_184293 | JGI IMG/M metagenome (GOLD analysis project Ga0207697, IMG submission 184293) | Switchgrass rhizosphere microbial communities from Kellogg Biological Station, Michigan, USA, with PhiX - S5 (SPAdes) (version 2) | ecosystem: Host-associated > Plants > Roots >... | reverse complement strand
GGTCGGGACGGGTGAGTCGATCACAGGCGCGTTGAGCCGGGCGCAGCCCGGCTCGGAGGTCGTCGTGGAGCCGGGTGAGTATCGGGAACAGGTCACGCTCGACAACGGCATTCGCCTCGTCAGTCGCGTACCGCGCGGCGCGATTATTCGACTGCCAGCGACCGCTTCCGACTCGCAGCCGGAGCCGGCCGTGATTGCCAGAGGCTCGGCACGCGGCGAGCTGATCGGATTCATGGTTGCGGGCGACGCCCGCACACCACTTGGCGTTGGCATTCTTGTCGAGGGAGCCAGTGTCGCGCTGACAGATGTCGAGGTGTCCGGCGCAGCGATGGCCGCCATCTCATTCGCGAACGGCAGCGCCGCCACGCTCACCGGGAGCGACATTCACGACAATCCTGGCGCTGCGCTCGTGATCGAGGCTGGCGCGACTCCACGAGTCACGCACAACGTGTTCATGCGCAATGGCACCTCTCAGCACATTCCTGCGACGTTCGCGATCGAAAAGGGTGCCGCGCCGGTCTTCCAACAGAACGTTCTCCTCGGCGTGCGTCCCGACGTGTTCGGCAACCTGGACGAGGCGATGCGCCTCAACGTGCAACGTGAGAACTGGTTCCTGCCTCACGGCGCGCCGGTCCCCGGTTCCTCGCAAACCAAACCATGAGCACCGTCTTCCATCGGCTCGGCCCCTACGAGGTCCTGAGTGAGATCGGTCGCGGTGGCATGGCGCTGGTTCTCCTCGCCACCGATACGCGCACGGGACGAAACGTCGCGCTCAAACTCGTTCAGCGAGCGACCGAGGGTGAGGCGCGCGAAATTTTCGAGGCCGAGGAGTCGGGCGCGGAGCTGCAGCGCCAATTCAGCCAGGTCAGCCGGCACGTCCCGACTGTGTACGAGCACCTGCCCAACGAATCAGGCTACTTCGTCGTCGCGATGGAATACCTCGACGGCGAGAACCTGTCCGATGTCATCTCTCGCGGCGCGCTTCCGATAGAGCGCGCGGTGAGCATCGCGATCGAGCTGTGCACGTTCCTCGAGGCGGCGCACGGCTTCGAAGCGGTGATCGGCGATCGACAACTGCGGTCGTTGGTTCATGGAGATCTCAAGCCGCAGAACGTACGCATGACGTCTGACGGCAGCGTCAAGGTCCTCGACTTCGGAATTGCCAAGGCGCTGTCACTCAGCCGGAAAGTCACACGCAACGACTTCGGCACCACGCCGTATCTCTCGCCGGAGCGGCTCGATGGTGATGTCGACGAGTTCGCCGACCTGTGGGCCGTCGGTGTGATGCTGCACGAGATGATTCGCGGCAAGCGTCCGTTCGATGCGCCCGATACGCGGCGGCTCGAACGTCTCATTCGTTCCCGTGTTCCGCCGCAGACGCTGACCGGCGGGTGTCCGGCAGGTGTCGAGGCGATTGTCGGAAGGCTGCTGGGCCCGACTGCCGGCGTGCGTTATCAGAACGCGCGTGAGGTGCGAGAGGACCTGGAGCGTTTCACAGCCGGGCAGCGAACGACGGCGGAGGAACAGGGCTGGCCGAATCGCATCGCCGATCAGGAGCCGACGCGACGAACGCAGCCGGTCTCAATTGACGACGAAGAGCGCACCCGACGGACGCGTCCGGCGCCGGTAAACGTCGCCGGCCATCCGACAATGCCCGCACACCGCGCGAGTTGGCTGACTGCACGTCAACGCAAGCTGGCGCTGTTGAGTCTCTCGTCCGTTCTCGTCCTGGGTCTCACGCTCAACGAATGCTCGGTGGCCAGCGATGCACAGAAGGTCGCGGCGAACGTATCCACCCGCGAGTGGGATCAACTCGGCGGGCCGTGGAAGCAGTACGAGAGCCTGGCCGGTCGAAGCTATCTGCGGTTCGGCGCGCTGCCGCTGGAGCGTTCGCTGATCGAGCGGACGTTGACGCTTGCCGATCGCGTCATCGGCAATTACCGGATGGCCTTGCCGACAGTTCGGGAAGCGCAGTGGCAGGCGGCTCGCGATGGGCTGGCGCGGGCAATGCTGGTCGCGCCCGGCGACCGGAAGCTTCGTGGTGCCTTCCGCTATTGCGAGGGGCACCTGCACCGGATCAACGGGGAGGCGGACAAGGCGCGCAACCAGGACGCTGCGGCACAACGTGAATTCACCGAGGCCGTTGCCGCGTTTCGAGAGGCGGCCGACCTCCGGCCGGAGTGGCCCGATCCGTTCCTCGGTCTGGCGCGCACGTTCATCTACGGCCTCGAGGATATCGATCGCGGCGCCGACGCGGTCAGTCAGGCGCAGCGTCGTGGGTATGCGACGACGGACCGCGAGAGCGGTCAGCTGGCGGACGGTTATCGCGCACGTGGCAACAGCCTCACACGCAGCGCGAGAGAACTCTCCGGGATGCCTCAGGAAAGCGACTACCTGACGCGGGCGATCGAGGGGTATCAACGCGCGCTCGCCCTCTACACTCAGGCCAGCAGCCTGCCCAACTCCCCGTCAAACATCAAGCTGACGCAGCGTGCGCTCGATCAAGCGCAGCGGCGACTCGGCGCAATCACGCCGCTCGCTGCCGAACCAGCTGCGCCAGCCGCCGCAGGCCCGATCACGCCGTTACCCGAATCTCGCCTGAGCGAGTCGGCGCAGTTGCAGGATCCCGCCTCATGCCCGTGACGTACGTCTCTGCGGCGGAGCGCGACGACAGGCTGGCAGCTATCGCCGCGCGACGACTGGACGCGCGTCACCTGATGTTGGCAGCGGCCTCGATCGTCGCTGTTCTCGCGATTGTGTTGGCCTATCGGGGCCGCCTCACGGCAGACGTTGTCCGCGACACGTCCGCGCCCGCGGTCGTCACCAATCTCAACGCGCTCGAGAATCCGTCCGAGCTCGACCCGCTGCTGCGGTCTGTCTTCACCGAACCGGGCGAACGCCGTACTGCGCTCACGAATCTGTATACGTTCATAGCCTCGCGGCGCGAAGCAGGAGATCGCCTGCCCAACGTGGGCGCTCTTCGCCCGCTCCTCACTCGTGAACAACTGGCGACGCTGAAGCCGTCCGCGGTCGTTCGCACGCGTGCGACGCACTCGCGCGAGGTTGTCATCTGGGGAAGCGTCTATCTCGCCAGCGTCTGGCTTGTTGCGCTGATCTGGTGGATGACCGGCATTCGCGGTGATTTCGTCCTGCTGTCAGCGGCTCACCTCCTCACGGCATTGGGCTTTGCGGCGCTTCTCAGCCGCCAGGATCCGTTGCGCGATACCGAGCTCTTCATTCGCTATACCCAGCTGACATCGCTGGGACTTTTGCTTTTTGGTTCCTTATCTGCACTCGATTTTCGGAAATTCGCGCGGTCAGGCCTCACCTATCTGCCACTTGCCGGTGCGCTCGTGCTGTCCGCCTTCGTGATCCTGTTCGGAGATGGACCCGGAGGCAGCAACGCGAAAGTGAACTTCGGGCCCGTGCAGCCGATCGAGTTCATTCGCCTGCTGTTGGCACTGTTCCTCGCCGGGTACTTCGCCCGCCGGTGGGAAGTGCTCCGGGACGTGCGGGGCCAGACGGTCCGTACGATTCGACTCCCGGATTGGCTCAACCTCCCGCGCCTCGATTACGTGCTGCCTGTCGTCGCGGGAGTGGCGGCAGCGCTCTTGTTCTTCTTCCTGCAGAAAGACCTTGGGCCAGCCCTTTTTCTCTCGTGTGTCTTCCTGATCACGTATGCGATTGCCAGAAATCGCATCGGGCTGGCGCTCGTGGGGTTTGCCACTCTCGTTGCCGGCTTTTATGTCGGCTACACACTGAACATCTCGTCGACGCTCGCGGAGCGCGTGGCGATGTGGCAATCGCCATGGGACAACAGCGTGCGAGGGGGCGAGCAGGTTGCGCAGGCCATCTGGAGTCTTTCCAGTGGTGGCCCATTTGGAACCGGCCTTGGGCTGGGCGACACCGGTTATGTGCCCGCCGGGTTCACGGATTTGATGCTGGCCGCGATCGGCGAGGAACTCGGCTTCGCGGGCCTGCTCGGGGTGACTGCCCTGTTTGCGACGATTGCCGCGCGTGGTTTCGGTGCGGCGCTACGCGCGGCAGATGACTACGGGTTCTTTCTCGCGATGGTGCTGACGTTGTTCCTCGTTCTTCCCGTCCTCGTCATGGGTGCGGGAATGCTCGGCCTCATTCCTCTGACTGGAATCGTGACGCCGTTCCTCAGTTTCGGTGGGTCGGCGATGCTCGCGAACTTCGCTGCGCTGGGCGTTCTCACCTCGATTCGCATGCAGGCGAGCGGCAAGTCGGCGGATGATGTGACCGAGCCGTTTCGTGTCGGCGTCACTCGCCTCATCGCAGGGCTGAGCGTCGCGGCGGCAGTGCTCATTGCGGCACTCTTCAACGTTCAGGTGCTACGAGCAGACACATACGTGGTCAGGCCGCACCTCGGCCTCCAGGCAGACGGTCATCGTCGATATCAATACAACCCGCGGATCGCCGATGTCCTTGCCACCATTCCGCGAGGCACTGTCTACGACCGCAGCGGGCTGCCGCTCGCGACGAGCGATCTGGCGGTTGCCAGTCGAGCACGCGAGGCATACCGGGACGCCGGTATCGAAGACGCTGGTTGCGCCGATTCGATCGCAGGCCGATGCTATCCGCTACGAGGGGCAGCGTTTCATCTGCTCGGGGATGTCCGCGATCGCTCCAATTGGACCGCGACCAACACGGCGTATCTCGAACGTGACGCCCAGGACGATCTTCGCGGGTTCGACGATCACGCCACCAGTGTCACCGTGACTGACACCGGTGGACGGCCGGTTGCCGCGCTCCGGCGTGACTATCGGGAGCTGCTCCCGCTCCTGCGCCATCGGCGTACGCCGCAACATCCGGACGTGCAGGCATTCCTGAATCGATCGCGCGATGTGGCGATCACGATCGATGCGCCATTCCAGGCGTCGGTCGCCAGGATCCTGTCGAAGTACGCCGCGCGCTCAGCGACGGGTCATGCTGCCGCGGCGGTGATCGATCCCGATACCGGCGACATCCTCGCCATCGGCAGCTATCCCTTCCCACATATCGACACCGATGGTGATGGCGGCGGGGAGGATGAGGCGGAGCGTCTGATCGATCGCGCGCGATTCGGTCTGTATCCACCGGGATCGACGTTCAAGCTCGTGACAGCCTCGGCTGCGCTGCGTCGCGATCCGAGCCTCAGCACCGCGACCTTCATGTGTGCGCTACAACCCAGGGGGCGAGTAGGCGCCAGGGTCGGGCGCTGGGGAGTCATTCGGGATGACGTGCTGGATAGACATGCACACGGGACGATCGACATGCACGACGGCCTCGTACATTCGTGCAACGCGTACTTCGCGCAACTGGCGGTGCAGCTTGGCCCGCAGCCGATCTTCGAGACCGCGAACCTGCTCGGTATTTCCGTCGCGCGCGATGATTCGGTGAATCGACTCCGCGCCACGCTGGCGCACGCCGGCTACGGCCAGGGCGACGTCGTCGCCACGCCGCTGCGAATGGCGCGCGTCGCGGCGGCAATCGCGAGCAACGGCATCCTCCGCGACACCGGAGTCCAGGCACGGCCGATCGAACCTGGCCGACGGTTTCTCACGCCGCAAGCAGCGACGCTGCTCGGACAGGATCTTCGCGACGCGGTTCTGAGCGGAACCGGCCGGAGCCTGCGCGATCATCCGTGGCGCATCGCCGGCAAGACTGGAACCGCGGAAGTCAATGGCGCGCAGTCGCATGCGTGGTTTGTCGGCTACGCACCGTACGGCGCTGCCGAGAAGCGCGTCGCGTTCGCCGTCATCATCGAGAACGCCGGGTACGGCGGTCTTGCCGCGGCGCCTGCGGCGGGCGAGATCGTCAGCGCCGCGGCAGCGAATGGACTGATCCGCTAACGACGTATGCACATTCTGAAGAACGCTCTGGGGAAAGTACGGAAGCTGGAGTCGACGCTCACGCGGTCTGTCGATCGCGCGGCACGGCAGTGGTCCGGGTCGGGGCCGCGCGGCCCGCTCGAGGTCCTGCACGCGATCCTCGCCGCCGTGGAAGAACGGCTCGAACCGGCGGGGCGTGGAGCGCACGTGTTCCCGTTCAACAGGATCAAGGTGTCGATCCTGGCTCCCACGCGAGACATCCGCGCGCGCTTTTCGACGGTGCTCGCTGAAGACCCGCCACTGCCGGAACGAATCTCGAATCGGCTGCACCAACTGGGATGCGAGGTCCCTGGGCTACACGTCCGGATGGCGTACGTCTCGGAGCCGTCGCCAGATTGGCTGACGCCCGAGTTTCACATCGACTTCGGCCGCGCCTCGTTGGCCGGCGGTCCCGTGCCTCTGGTATCGCCGGCGCGTGAGCTCAAACTGACGATTACCAGCGGATCGGCTGATAAGCCTTCCTATGTGCTGACGCTCGAACGGATCAATCTCGGGCGGTGCGCGGAACTGCGCGACAGCCGGAATCGTCTGATTCGAACCAACCACGTTGTCTTCAAGGATGGCGCGGGCGCGACCAATGACACGGTCTCCCGCCGCCACGCTCATATCGACTACGACGAAAGTACGAAATCCTTTCGCATCGCCGATGACAGGAGCGCTCACGGCACCGCCCTTGTCCGGAATGGGAGGACGATTGGCGTGCCTGCTGGATCGCGCGGCGTCCGGCTCCAGTCGGGTGATGAGGTGATGCTGGGAGAAGCGCGCCTGCGGGTGAGAATCGCAGATCCCAGCTAGGCTGGCGGCGTAATGGACATCGCCGTTTCGAGCTCCAGCCGACGGGGTAGGGACCATGCGGCTGAAAGCTGTATGGCAATTGTTTTGGTCAGTCGCGCTCGGTGGCGTTCTGGCCGGGTCACTGCAAGCTCCGAGCGACCCCCATGCGGAGCGCGCCAAGGAATCGAGCTAGACTGGAGCACAGGACACTCGATGGCCCCAGGTCTGCAACGAATCGTGCGCCTCATCTCGTTTGCCGACGAAGAGCGGACGCGGCCGGCTTTGCGCTACTGGTTATCGCGCCCTCCGATGGAGCGGGTTGCCGCGGTCGAATACCTGCGGAGACAAATCGATGGATCTGGCGCCCGACTTCGACGAGTTTATCGGGTCCTTGACTGCCCATGGGGTTGAATTCATTGTTGTCGGCGCGTACGCGCTTGCCTTCCACGGTGCTCCCCGCTTCACCGGCGACCTCGATATCCTCGTTCGGCCAACACTCGACAACGCGACGCGGCTGCTGACAGCCCTCGAGGCATTCGGCTTCCCCGTTCAAGAGCTGACGCCCGAGACGATCGTGGATCGTCGGCGGATGCTGCAGATGGGCGTACCGCCGGTCCAGATCCACGTGATGAGCACCATCACCGGGGTCGAATGGGACGAGGCATGGTCGGATCGCGTCGAAGGCGTCCTTGGGAGCCACGGCGTGCATTTCCTTGGCCGCAGAACGTTTCTGCGCAACAAGCGCGCGGCTGGTCGTCCCAAGGATCTCGCCGACATCGATGCGCTCGAGCTCGGTCAGGACGAGTAGTGTCACACGCGGCGCCGTGGCGAGTGGGTCACGAGATATCGTGGTCGCGCCGGGGCCGCGTGGATCACACGGCTGTCACGATTGTCTACTTCACGTAATACCGAAAGAAGTCGCAGGAGAAAAGAATGCGAGCCTTCACTCTCGCGCTGCTCACAATGGCTGCGGTCGTCACAACCACTTGCAACCAAAGCACGCCGCGCGCGAGCGCGCCCGTTGCCGAGGCACCGGTATCCCAACCGGCCACTTCGGTGGATCCGTTGCCGTCCTGGAACGAGAGCGCGGCAAGGAAGGCCATCATCGACTTCGTCGAGCGAACGACGAAGCAGGGCGCGCCCGACTTCGTACCGCCCGCCGAGCGTATAGCCGTCTTCGACAACGACGGCACGCTCTGGGCCGAGCAGCCGATGTACGCGCAGCTCGCGTTCGCCGTGGATCGCATCAAGGCGCTCGCCCCGACGCATCCCGAGTGGAAGACGAAGCAGCCGTTCAAGGGCGTCCTCGATGGTGACATCAAGGCTGTTCTCGCGACCGGAGCGGGCGGGACGATGCAGGTCGTCGCAGCCAGCCACGCGAACACGACGACGGAAGAATTCGAAGCGATCGTGACCGAATGGATCGCGTCAGCGCGGCATCCGGGCACCGGCCGCCGCTACGACGAGATGGTCTATCAGCCAATGCTCGACGTGCTGACCTACCTGCGGGCGAACGGCTACAAGACGTTCATCGTGTCGGGCGGTGGCGTCGAGTTCATGCGCCCCTGGACCGAGCGCTTATACGGCATCCCGCCAGAGCAAGTGGTTGGAAGTCGCGTGAAGGTGAAGTACGAGGTCAAAGAGGGCGTGCCCGCGCTCCTCCGGCTCCCGGACATCGACCTCATCGATGACAAGGCAGGCAAGCCGGTCGGCATCAATCAGGTCATCGGCCGCCGGCCGACAATTGCGTTCGGCAACTCCGACGGCGACTTCGAGATGCTCGAGTGGACGACGAGCGCGAAGGGGCCGCGGCTTGGCGTCATCGTCCATCACACCGATGCCGAACGCGAGTGGGCCTACGATCGCGAATCGCACGTTGGACAACTGGTCCGCGGGCTGGATGAAGGCCCGAAGCGGGGCTGGGTCATCGTCGACATGAAAAACGACTGGAAGGCCATTTATCCGGAGCAGCACTGATTTGATGGAGTGAGGAACGTAGTGTCCGGTTTTAGCCGGACCGGGGTGGAGAAGAGTGGCGCGTCAAAGCAGTAAGCTCAAAACGTGAGAGCAATGGTCCTGAGCCAGAAGAGGCTCGGGCGGGTCGGCTCAGTCGAGATCCCGAAGCCAACGCCCGGACCGTCTGAAGTGCTCGTCAGAATCCTCGCGTGCGGAGTCTGTCGAACGGACCTCCACGTCGTCGATGGCGAATTACCGGATGGTCCGATTCCGATTGTTCCCGGGCACGAGATCGTCGGCCGCGTCGAGTCGGTTGGTCGAGATGTCACCGCGCATGCGCCCGGGGATCGCGTAGGCATGCCGTGGCTCGGCTGGTCGTGCGGCATCTGCGAGTTCTGTCGCAGCGGGCGCGAGAATCTTTGTCCGTACGCGCGCTACACCGGCTATCAACTCAACGGAGGCTACGCCGAATACACGGTCGCTGACGCGTCTTTCTGTTTTCCGATTCCAGACAAGTACGACGACGTACACGCTGCGCCGCTGCTGTGCGCCGGGCTGATCGGATACCGCGCATATCGATTGGCCGGACCGGCTCCGCGGTTGGGCATCTACGGTTTCGGCGCGGCGGCGCACATCATCGCGCAGGTCGCGCGGTACCAGGGTCGTGACGTCTACGCCTTTGTCTCGCCGGGCGATCATCAGGCCGTAAGTTTTGCGCAGGACGTCGGGGTCACGTGGGCGGGATTCTCGAATCAGAAGCCACCTGATTCACTCGACGCCGCGATCATCTTTGCGCCCGTCGGCGCTCTCGTACCCGAGGCGTTGTCGCGCGTCGTTCCTGGCGGCGTCGTCGTGTGTGCTGGCATCCACATGAGCGATATACCGTCGTTTCCGTATCGACTGTTGTGGCAGGAGCGGATCGTTCGATCCGTCGCCAATCTGACACGTGAGGACGGCCGGGAATTCATGAAGGTCGCTGCGGAAGTTCCGTTGAAAACGCACGTCCGCGAATACGCACTGCAGGATGCGAACCAGGCGCTCGACGACTTGCGCGCGGGGCGCTTGTCTGGAGCAGCCGTCCTGGTTCCGTAGAACACGACAACTCCCAACTCCCAACTCCCAACAGAGTTGTTAGCCGATCAGTAATGCGCCCGCCCGCTTCGCAAGTGCAGTTGTGGTGTGTTGGCCGGTCCGCGACGACACGATCGTGGACGCGCGGACACGGGGAAGCCCGGGGCCGTTGGCGTCCGCACGACCACGTGATTCCTCTAACGCTCGCCGAGCGAGAGCCTTAGCGCCCTCGTCGCTACTCGGTCGTCTCGGCAGCCCGATTGCCCTGATCGGATCGCATGAGACTTTCAACTCGTTGGGTCGGTCCGGCTGAAGCCGGACACTACGTACTCTTTCTCGTCATCTGCGCCCTGCTGACGCCACTCGAAGCAGCGGCACAAGTGGACCGGCCTGCGGCTGACAAGACACTTTCTCCGTTCTTCTTCGTCGAGGATGGCGATCCCGCGATCGACCGCCTTCCGCTGAAGGACACGCGTGTCGATGTGGCCATCACCGGCGTGATCGCGGACGTAACGGTCCGGCAGGTGTACGAGAACCACGGTGCGCGGCCGATTCATGCCCGCTACGTCTTTCCGGCGTCGACGCGAGCGGCCGTGTACGGGATGACGATGACGGTTGGAGACGTGCGAATCGTCGCGAAGATTCGAGAGCGCGAGCAAGCGACACGCGAGTTCGAAGCCGCGAAGGCTGAAGGGAAGAGCGCGTCGCTCCTCGAGCAGAGCCGTCCCAACGTGTTCACGATGAAGGTCGCCAATGTGCTTCCCGGCGATACGATCGTGGTCGAGCTCAAATACACGGAACTGCTCGTATCCACCGACGACGTCTACGAGTTCAGCTACCCGACGGTCGTTGGACCCCGATACTCCGAGAAACGCGAGAGCCAGGCTTCACCGGGAGACGAGTTCCTCGCCACGCCTTACACGCATCAGGGAGAAGCGCTGCGCAGTGCGTTTCATCTCATGGGCACCGTGTCGACCGGTGTGCCGATTCAGGATCTGAAATCCATCTCCCACCAGGTGATGGTTCGCTCGATCGACCAGGGGCGCGCCGAGGTGACGCTCCTCGATTCTGAACAGTGGTCCGGCAATCGCGACTTCATCCTTCGTTATCGCCTCGCTGGTCAGACGATCAGCTCGGGGCTGATGCTGTATCGGTGTCAGGCAGTGAATCGTGAATCCTGCGAGAACTTCTTCCTGCTCATGGCGGAGCCACCGCAGATCGTTACCCTCGACGAGGTTCCGCCGCGTGAGTACGTGTTCGTCGTCGACGTCTCGGGGTCGATGAACGGCTTCCCGCTGGACACTGCCAAGAAGCTGATGGGCGATCTCGTGAACGTGCTGCGTCCCTCGGACACGTTCAACATCGTCGTCTTTGCTGATGGCTTCGAAACGTTCTCGCCGGTATCGGTGCCGGCGACGCGTCCAAACCTCACGCGCGCGTTGCGGTTCCTCGGGCGCAAGGACGGCGGTGGTGGTACCAGGCTGCAGGCGGCGCTCGAACGAGCGGTGGCCATCCCGCGACAGCCTTCGGTTTCGCGCAGCATCGTCCTGCTGACCGATGGCTACGTCGAAGCAGAGGCCGAGGTCTTCGACTACGTTCGCAATCAACTCGGCGATGCGAACTTCTTCGCGTTCGGGATCGGCAGCAGCGTGAACCGTTTCCTGATTGAAGGTGTCGCGCGCGCCGGGCTCGGCGAGCCCTTCATCGTCACAGATCCATCTGAGGCGACGGAAGCGGCCGGACGGCTGCGTCGCTACATCGACTCACCGGTGCTCACCGGCATCGACGTGCGATTTCTGGGACTGGACGCGTATGACGTGGAGCCAAAGAAGATCCCGGATCTGTTCGCGAGTCGTCCGATTGTCGTCTTCGGAAAGTGGCGCGGGAGCGCCGGTGGCTCGATCGAAATCTCCGGCAACACAGGCCGCGGCCTCTTTCAGACATCGATTCCGGTTACGCCACAGACGGTTGACACGAGACACAGCGCACTCCGGCATCTGTGGGCCAGGACCCGTATCGCGGAGCTGTCTGACTTCGGCCCTGCCGCTCCCGATCGGGAGCGTGTTGCCGAGATCACCTCGTTGGGGCTGACCTACGGCTTGCTGACGCGGTACACGTCCTTCGTCGCAGTGCAGGAAATCGTGCGCACCGCGCAGAGCGGAGACCATGTCGACCAGCCGTTGCCGCTTCCCGCGGGAGTTTCGGATCTCGCGGTTGGCGTGACGAGAGGACCGGAGCCAGAGCTTGTGTGGGTCTGTGCGATCGCGCTGGCATTGTTTGCCGGCATGAGCGCCTTGCGCACGCGCCGGCAGCGGGGAGCCATGTCGTGAAGACGAAACTGGTCGCAGTGACCGTCGTGGCGCTGACCGTGTGGGGCCTCAAGCGTCACTACAGCGACGCCGGGGCTGATGACCTCCGCTGGATGTTGAGTCCAACGGCGTGGCTGGTGAGTACGGCAACCGGAACCGCGTTCACGATGGCACCTGGAGAAGGATATGTCTCGCACGAACGTCTGTTTGTGATCGAGAAAACATGCGCTGGAGTCAATTTCCTGGCGGCGGCGTTCGGCATGGTCGCGTTTGGCTTCATGCATCGAGTGCGGTCGACCGTTTCGTGCGTGAGCGTACTTGGCGCGAGCCTGATCGCCGGCTATGGCGCAGCCGTTGTGGTGAATGCCGTGCGCATTGTGATCGCCATGTGGCTCGCCATCCATCCGATCACACTGTTTACGGTGACAGCGGGTGAGGTCCATCGGTTCGAAGGGATTGCCGTGTACTTTGGCGGCCTGGTCGTGTTGGCTGAACTCGCGCGGCGAATCGATCGCAGCGCGTTTCTCGCCAGGTGCGGACGATGAACCTCGGTATACGAGCGGCGATCGTCCGCGCCTTCCGGCGGGCGGCGCTGCCGCTTGCCTCGTACTACGCCGTGACGCTTGCGCTGCCCCTCGCCAACGGTGCTGCGCGGCCGGGAACCGCGTTCGTGGAGCATGCGCTGGTCGTTCTCGTCGTGCCACCGTTTCTGATCGTGCTGGCATGCATGACCCGCGGAATAGCGCGAGGGCTCCTGTGCGCATGCCGCCAGATCTCGTACTGAATCAACGAATCTCTGAATCGATATTCCTCGTGCAAGGCATGCCGATTGCTCTTACACTCCCTCTTGTTGCTGGATTGCCCACCCCCAAGAGGACATTCGTGATCGAGAGTCGACGTCCGCGTGTGTTGTTAGCCGACGACAACGCGGGCATTCTCCTGGCGTTCGATCGATTGCTGAGGTCGTCGTGCGATGTGGTGGGTCGGGTCAGCGATGGCGATGCATTGATCGACGCCATCACCACTCTTCAACCCGACATCGTCATTCTCGATCTCTTCATGCCCGAGATCGAGGGACTGGAGACCTATTCGCGCATCCTTCAAGTGGCTCCGCAGACGAAGATCGTCGTCGTGACGGCTGCTGATGACGAGTCGATCAAAGAACAGGTTCTCAGCGCGGGCGCGTCGGCGTTTGTAACGAAGCCCCGCGTCGTCGACGACCTCCTGCCTGCTATTCAGCGCGTGCTAGCAAAGTCCGGTTCGACGGTTTGATTCGTAAAGCGGGTCCACAGAACAGGACCCGCCCTACGCTTGAGACTAGTGACCTGGCGTGACTTGTGGCGTCCTCGCCTAACGCGAAGAGTTCACTTTCGGTGTCAAATGGATCAGCGCGCCCGCATTCGCGTCTTCCAGCAGCCACAGTGAGCCATCGGGTGCTTCGGCGACATCGCGGATACGCTTTTCCATATCCCAGCGTTCGGCGAGTTTGGCACCGCCCT
>Ga0207697_10001338_pt1 | contig 13511 bp, 12 predicted proteins | sample KBSSwiS5withPhiX_FD_184293 | JGI IMG/M metagenome (GOLD analysis project Ga0207697, IMG submission 184293) | Switchgrass rhizosphere microbial communities from Kellogg Biological Station, Michigan, USA, with PhiX - S5 (SPAdes) (version 2) | ecosystem: Host-associated > Plants > Roots >... | reverse complement strand
AATAAGCCCTTTGTTGATGGCGTTACGGAGCGAGACATCGGGAAAGTCGTGCGAGTTGGGAAAGCCGCTACCAAGGTCGCGCACGCTGGTAAAGCCGGCTTCAATCGTGGCGCGGGCGTTCGGAATCATTTCGAGCGCGAGCTGAGAGATGTTTTCGTCCAGCATTTTGAGGCGCAGCTCGTTGTAGTTGCCGGAATAATCGAAGGTCACATGCGTATGCGCGTCCATGAAGCCGGGCGAGAGGGTGGCGTCGCCCAGGTCGACGATCTGGGCATCGTCCGGGATGGGAATGTTGCTCCCGGCGGCGGTAATGGTGTTGCCTTCGATCACGACCACCCCGTCAGGCAGGAGCGTTTTCGATTTTCCGTCGAAGAGACGCGCGGCCTTGAGAGCGATCGGCTGTGCTGGTGTGGCTGATGGAGCCGGCGTCTGCGCGCCTAACGAATTGGTGAAAATAAAGAGAGCCAGAGTGCAAAGACAAGAAAGGCGAAGAAGCGAATGCATGGCGCCGATATAGGTATCGCGGGCGGAGATTGCAAGTGGCGTCCTGCTGGAACTGTGCTTTCCGCCCGGCAATCTGCACGAACGTCGATCGGGTTCGAAATTCCAGAATTGCCGCTAGAGTGAAAACGTGATCGCGACCCAACGCCCTAACGATTAATGGCCGGCCAATGGATTGAATCCTACGTGCCGGCGCGGCTCGATCGGTTGCCGTGGAGCCGGCAACATTGGCTCATTGTGATCGCGCTCGGCGCGACCTGGATTCTCGATGGGCTGGAGGTCACGCTGGCCGGATCGGTCGGCGCCATCCTCACGCATCGTGCGACACTCCACTTGAGCGATGCCCAAGTTGGAGCGACCGCCACCTTCTATCTGATTGGCGCTGTTGTGGGTGCACTGGTGTTTGGCTACGCCGCCGATCGTCTCGGCCGTAAACGGCTCTTCTTTGTCACGGTGGCGGTCTATCTGGTCGCGACGGCGGCCACGGCGACCTCTTGGAATTTCGCCAGTTACGCCTTTTTTCGGGCCCTAACCGGGGCGGGCATTGGTGGTGAGTACGCTGCGATCAACTCCGCCATCGACGAGCTTATTCCGGCGCGGGTTCGCGGCCGGGTCGATCTCATGATCAACGGCTCTTACTGGATCGGCGCGGCTCTGGGGGCGGGTGCGACCCTTTGGCTGCTCGATCCGCGCTATCTTCCGGTGTCGTTAGGCTGGCGCTTCGCCTTTGGGATCGGCGCCGTGCTCGGCTTGCTCGTGATGTTTTTCCGCCAGTGGATCCCGGAAAGTCCGCGTTGGCTTATGATTCACGGCCGCGAAAAAGAAGCGGAGCGGATTGTCGACGAGATGGAAAGCAAGGTCGATGTCCATACTCTTCCGCCACACAAAGAATCACCGACGCGCATTCGCACTCGCACCCATACCCCCTGGCGCCAGATTTGGAATGCGATCGTGCACGAACATCGACGCCGCTCAGTCCTCGGTTTCGTCCTCATGCTGACGCAGGCATTTTTCTACAACGCGATCTTTTTCACCTATCCGCTTGTCCTGATGCGCTTCTATGACGTTCCAGCCGAAAAAGCGGGACTTTACTTGCTCCCGTTTGCGCTCGGCAATGTGCTCGGCCCGCTCGTCATCGGACATCTCTTCGACACAATCGGTCGCAAGCCGATGATCACCGCGACCTACATCATCTCCGGCCTGCTCCTCGCCATTACTGGCTGGCTTTTCCACGCGGGATTGTTGACCGCCCAAACCCAGACGATAGCCTGGATGGTGATTTTCTTTATTGCATCCGCTGCGGCCAGCTCGGCATATCTGACGGTGAGTGAAATCTTCCCGCTCGAAATCCGTGCGTTCGCGATCGCAATTTTCTACGCGGTCGGAACGCTGGCCGGTGGGGTGGGCGCGCCGATTCTCTTTGGGTGGATGATCGGCACCGGCTCGAAGACTGCCTTACTCGTGGGCTATCTCGTCGGCGCAGTGCTTATGATCATCGGCGGTCTGACCGAAGCCTGGCTCGGCGTGCGCGCGGAGCGGCGCCCGCTCGAAAGTGTGGCCGCACCGCTCTCGAGCCGCAGCTAAGAACTGTTAAACCTAGATGTTTGCAGCGAAACACTGGTTCTTACCCTGATCAATAGTACCAGCGCGAATCCGATCGCCGGCACGTTTAGCGATCTCGCGGAAGGCCAGGTTGTAACGATTGGGGGAGTAACTTCAGGCGAGTTAAAGCGGAGGCGACGGTAACGATCTTGCTCTGACCTTTGTTCCTTAGGGCGCTACAGCCTTCGCTTTAATCGTTAGCTCGGTGTGATGGGTGGAGCCGCTCGGCAAGAGATGGCTCGATTTCAAGTAGAAGCCGTCGATCGGAACTAAGCCGCCATCGAATTCTTCCTTCGAGTGAAGAAAGGGACGGAGTGCTTGGGCGGAAACGTTCTGACAGCGCGCCAGGGTAACATGCGGACGCCATGGCCGGAGATCCGCCTCAATGCCGGCGGCCAGCGCGGCGTCTGTGACTCGTTTGTGCAGCTGAAAGAGATGGGGATGTCCGCGCCCCACGCCTATCCAAATGATCTTTGGCCGGCCGCTCGCCGGAAAGCTCCCCAGACCGTGCAGTGGCAGGAAGAAGGAGGTAAACTGAATCGCGCGAAGATTGACGCTCAATTTCTCCTCTGCCGCGGCGGCAACATTACCGAGAAAGGCCAGCGTGAGATGAATCTGATCCACGGCGAGCCACCGGACACCGGGAACGCTCGGATTCAGCCTAACGAGCATTTGGGCGACAGATTCCGGCAGGTCAAGACTAACGAAAAGGCGCTTTGCTTGCACCGCGGTGAATCACCCTTCGTTTTTGCGGGCGATGGCCGCATCGCCCAAACGAGTCAGCCAACCGGGAGCCCGCTGCTCCGTCTGCGCTTCGCGCCCGGATTTCAATTCGTCCCCTTCGACGCCGACCGGTTTAGGCAGAAGGCGGTTGACCAGTTTCATGATCTCGCCCGTCAGGCTGGGCAGAATGGCGTTACCGACGATCGCGATCCGCGCCGGCAGCCCAATGATCAGGGAGGACTGGCCGCGCCGGCAGGCAGCGACGATTTTTGCCGCGGCGCGATCGGCATCGACCGCGGCAAACGGAAGCGCGGTCGAGAGAGAAAACCAGGTAAACTCGGCGCCGTGATCGACTTTGAAGGTGGCATTGACCTGCGAGCCAGTGCGCATCATCCCTGGAGTAACAGTCGTGATGCAAATCCCATCGCGCGCGAGCTCAGCCCGGAAGGCATCGGAGAGACCGACGAGCGCGAACTTGCTCGCGCTGTAGGGCGCGAGATGGGGCACGGCCACTTTCCCGCCGATCGACGAGATGTTGACGATGCGCCCTCCGCCGGCGCGGCGCATGTGCGGAACGGCTTGCCGGATCAAATTGAACGGAGCCCAAAAATGGACCTGCATCGATTTCTCAAAATCGTGGCGGCGCATGTTCTCGAGCGGTCCGACTTCGATGATGCCGGCGTTATTGATCAAAACATCAAGGGCTCCGAAGTGATCGACGACCGTCTCGATCGCGCCTAACGATTGACCCCGATCGAGTAGATCGCAGGGCACGGCGAGAGCATCGCCTCCGAGTTTGCGCAGCGTCTGGCAGGCGCGCGCCAATTCGTCTTCGTCCCGCGCAAGGAGCGCAACGCGTCCGCCCTCCGTCGCAATTTTGCGGGCAATGGCAAAGCCAAGTCCGCGCGAGCCGCCCGTGATAAGGACCACTTTTCCGGCGAATGAAAAATCGCTGCGGACAGAACGCGAGATTGCCCAGGTCGCAAAGCCGAGCCCGCCGAGAGTAAGTAAAATTGAGGAGCGTTTCATTTTTTAATCTATCAGCAAAAGGAAGAAAACGTTCAACGTTGGACGTTCCAATCCGCGCCGCGAGGATCCGCGCTAAACATCCGCTTCAACGGGAGCGGGCGTCGGAACCTTATCGGCGAGCGGTTTGCGGACGCTGAAGGCGAGTGCGAACGCCACCAGGAGAATCGCCGCTCCGGCGAAGAACGGCGTGCGCGCATAACGAGTGAGCGGCTGGTCGAGATCAAACATGAGCAGCCAACCGCCAAGCAGCGGCCCAACGAGCCGACCGACGCTTCCGGCTGACTGCATAAGTCCGAGCGCGCGTCCCTGCCAGCTCCGATCGATCATTTGCGAGGCGAGTCCGTTGAGCGTCGGGTTCACAAGACCGTTGGCAATCGCGAGCGCCGCGCAGACAGCGAGCAACATTGGCAGTGTGGGCACCAGCGGCAGGAGTGCGAGTGCGGCCGCCAGGAGGAACAGACCGGTGCGAGCAAGCGTAGTTTCGCCGAAGATCTTGATGAGTCGTCCAATCAATCCGCCCTGCAGAATCACGCTAATGATCCCGATAAATCCAAACAGGTAACCGGTCTTGCGCGCGTCGAAGCCGAAGTGCTTTTCCGTAAAGAGTGCAAAGAGAGTCGTCATGATGGCGAAACCGGTGATCGTGAAAAAATAGGTCGCGACGATCGTGCCAAACATGCGGGCGTGGCCGTGCTGAAAAACTTCCGCCAGCCGGGTCCGCTCGTGTGGTTGCGAGCGGTACTCCGGAGAAAGACTTTCCGGCAGGATGAAGTAGAGAAGGACGACATTCACGGCGGCGAGGGCCGCGGCGAAATAAAAAGGCGCACCGTAGGAGATGTGGCTCATGATCCCACCGATCATCGGTCCAAAGGTGAACCCGAGGCCAAATGCCGCACCGATCACGCCCATGGAACGCGAGCGATTTTCCGGGGTGCTGATGTCGGCTATGTAAGCTTGCGCGGTCGAGATATTGCCGCCGGTCGCGCCGTCGATGACGCGTGCGGCGAACAACAGTGGGAGCGAGGTTGCCCAGCCCATGATCAGAAATCCAACCGCGGTGCCGGTCAGACTAACGATCAGCACCGGGCGCCGGCCGAAGCGGTCGGAAAGCCGGCCCAAGATCGGCATAAAAATAATCTGCATCCCGGAATAAATGCCAGTGAGCCAGCCAATCTCCATGGGTGTGGCGTGGAAATGCTCCGCGTAAAGAGGAAGCACCGGGATGACGATGCCGAACCCCACCATATCGATGAAGACTGTGAGGAAGATGACGAAGAGTGGAGACATGGGTTTCGGAACGGAACTCGTGAATCGTGAATCGTGGGAAAGCAAGCGCGACGTACACTCCGCGCGTTGCCACCCGATTCACGATTCTGGATTTAACAGCCCACGAGCTCCTTTCACCCGTGCTTGCGGTTGAAGCGCGCCACTTCCCGCGCTGTCTCTCGATCGGTCGCCCGCTTTTTCAAGTCGAGCCGTTTGTCGCGTGCCTCCTTGCCCTGCCCCACTCCGATCTCGGCTTTGATTCGCCCGTTTTTCCAATAGAGCTTCAGGATGACGAGCGTCCGGCCCGCGATGTTCGTCATGCCATGGAGTTTGTCGATCTCGCGGCGGTGGAGGAGGAGCTTGCGCACGCGCTTCGGTGCGGGAACTTCGTGGCTCGCGCGCTCATAGGGCTGGATGTCGGCGCCGTAGAGAAAGGCTTCGCCTTTTTCGATTCGGGCGAAGGCGTCGCCGATATTGGCTTTGCCAGCGCGGATCGATTTGACCTCGCTGCCTTTCAGTTCGACCCCGGCCTCGTAGCGCTCGAGGATGTGAAAATCGCGGAGCGCCTTGCGATTGAAAACGGTCTCAGCGGGCATGGTCGGCGCGGACCGGCGCGCGAGACGCAATTACGCCTCGGCGGGCGCGTCTTTAAGCTCCTCGTAGGTGAGCTTGCCGGCGATGATTTCCTTTAAAGCAATATCGGTGAGGGAGGACTTGGGAGTGGCTTCGACAAGTGGGCGATGACCGATGCCCAGTTGCCGCACGCGCTTGGAAACGACGTTAATCAGCAGTTGCTGGTTCGGGATCACTTTGGCTGCTTCTTGCAGGAGTTGAGCGGTCATATTTCTCAAGGAACGGGCGGTACGACTTGGCCCCGATGGGAATTGCAAGATCGTCGGCGCGTCAGTCGTTAGGGCTGAAGAGGTGGAAATCGAAGCAAGCATCGTCGCCGCAAGCGGATTCGGATAATCCGTGCCGCAGTTGGATTGTCAACGGATTTTCTCTCCGCCACTTGAATCACTTGCCAGCGGGAGCGAAGTGCGCGAAGTAGGGGCGCTGCGCGACGACCGGTTCGGTGACGGGCGGATGCGTCGCGAGAAAATTCGGGCTGTGGCTCAGCTTGGTAGAGCGCTGCGTTCGGGACGCAGAGGCCGTGGGTTCAAATCCCACCAGCCCGACGTTCTTCATCGCGGTGGAGCGTGGTTTATTAAATCCACTGATGGAAACGGATACCGCCACGGAGGCGAAGCAACGCCGCGTTTTCCAAAAACGGGTCGGAAGACCAGGCGTTATTCATCCGCCTAAATCCGTGTTTATCCCTGGTCCAATTTGATGAACAATTCCGTTCTCACCACGATCGCCATTACCGGGTTTGGGATCGCGTTTTTTCACGCGGCGATTCCAACCCATTGGCTACCCTTCGTGCTCACCGCCCGGGCGCAACGTTGGAACCGTTCCAAGACCCTCATTATTACCGCGATGGCGGCAACCGGACACGCTTGTTTTACCGCGACTCTCGGCCTGATTGTGGCCTGGCTTGGGATCGCGCTGAGCGATCGGATTGGAGCGCTCTTCCCGTGGATCGCCGGTGGAGCGCTCATCTCGTTTGGGCTTTTCTACATCATCCGCCAGCTGACCGGCCGTCCACACACTCACCTTCACCTCGGGCACGAAGGACATTCGCATGACCATGCGCACAGCCACCCCGAGAACCGGATATCGTTTTCGAAATCCGATTTCGCCGCCATCTCCAGCCTTTTGGCCCTTCTTACCTTCTCGCCCTGCGAGGCGTTTGTGCCGGTCTACGTCTCCGGCGTTCGTTACGGCTGGCATGGGTTCGCCTTGCTCACGATCATTCTGACCGTGGCGACAATCGCCGGCATGGTCGCCTTCACTGGCCTCGCCCTCATCGGAATCGAACAGGTCAAACTGCGCTCCTTTGAAAAATATGAAGCCGGCGTGATGGGCGCCTTGTTGTGCGCGGTCGGGCTGTTCATTATCCTCTTTGAACAATGACCGCTGAGCTTGCGCAACCAAATGCCGGCGATCCCGCGCCCGGCTTCACCGCCACCGCCGTCGGTGGAAAATATGGAACCGGCCAGGTCGTTAGGCTGGAGGATTTCCGCGGCCGCCCGGTCGTCCTCTATTTCTATCCGAAAGACGACACGCCGGGATGCACCGCGCAAGCGTGCGGATTGCGCGACGCCTGGAGCGAATTCGACGGGCGCGCGGAGATTTTCGGGGTGAGCATCGATTCCACCGCGAGCCACGAAAAGTTTATCGCGAAGTATGATCTCCCCTTTCCGCTGCTCTCGGATCGCGAGAAAAAAATCGTAAGCGCCTATGGCGTCTGGGTCGAAAAAAGCATGTACGGCAGGAAATACATGGGGGCCGAGCGGACGACTTTCATCATCGATGCTCGTGGCCGGATCGCCAAGATCCTGCGCAAGGTAAAACCGACCGAACACGTCGCGGAACTGCGCATCGCGTTAGGCGCCGCGAAATGAGTTGCCAAGCGCACCATTCAATTTACCTTCGCTGCTCGTGACTGGATTCGGTCACGTTTTGGTTTCAGATGCTGATCTTCGGCACTCCGAAATCCGCAGATTGAAATCTTTCCTATGGGCTCGCTGAAAAAACGACGAAAAGCAAAAATCTCCAAGCACAAGCGCCGCAAGCGGATGAAAGAAAACCGCCACAAGAAGCGCCTGCGTTACAAGTCGTAATTCGGTGCGACCAACTCCGCTGGAACGGCCATCCCACGGTTGGGACCGAATCCGTGCGAAGTCAGTTGCTTGGTCGGTTGCAAAGAAGAGTCCGATCGACAGCTACGGGCATCGAGTTGTTTCATTTCAACACGCTCGTCGTGCAGTTGGCCCCGTACCCGAGCCCAAGCCATCCTCAACCATTGAAGCGAATCAGAGGCTCGGCTGGAGGTAACCCGAAAGACTCAGAAATTGCCGTCTCTTCTGGCACTCGATTTCTTTGAAGGTTTTAGCTCGTTGCGGACCTGCGCTCACCCTCGACTCAAAGTCCCTTCGGCGGTTTCGAGACCGGCCTGGAAACAGCTATGACTCTGACGGGCGATCATCGTCGATGCGAAACGCAGAATCCCCACTGCCAACTTGCATTCCATGACCATGTGCAACTGGGTCTGGCGATGCGCCACGTCAACCGGCGTCTACGGGAGAATCACAAAGCCGAATACGTGGCCGCGCGCAGCTAGCCGTCCGCTCCTGGATTGATTTTACCAGAATGACTGGCACGGCAGGCTGACTCCGGATCGGATGGTGTGATACCCCGATTCGGACACGGGAAATAGAGTCATAGTCAATTTAGGTCTCAACCTTACCAGACGCCGGAAAAGGCCACAGGGCACGGTTTGCACCAACTCTGCCCCGCCATTACCATTCGCTCAATGAGACGCCGGCTACGCCCCCTCCTTCTTTCTCGTTGGTGGATCGCCGCTAGCTGCTGCCTCTGTCTGTCGGTCGCTGCCGCGCGGACATCAGACGAGAGCCGCCCTTCCCCCTCCCCGCACTCGGCGCTGCCGAAAAGCTCCGGCCAGGATGACGCGCTCATTTTGCATGCGCCCAAGGACCTCGCCCTGAAACCCGAAGGCGAGCGCAAGGTGCGGGCGCTGCTCGATTACATTGAGGCACTCAACTTGCAGGAGAATGGGGAAAGCGAAAAGGCGCTGGAGGCCTTCGAGAGGGTGTTGAACATCGATCCGGGCGAGATCGATCTCGCCACGCGGGTTGCGTTTTTGCTCACGCAGCAGGGCGATTACCCGCGCGCGATCGACATCCTGAAGGATGCGGTCAAGGCCGAGCCGAAGGAACCCGGCCCTTATCTCCAGCTGGCTTACATCTACGCCAAGTATCTCAAGAAGACGGAGCCAGCGATTCGTTATGCGGAGCAGGCGGTGACGCTCGCGCCTAACGAGATTGAAGGTTATCAACGCCTCGCCGAGGTGCAACTGACGGCCGGCAATCGCAAAGGCGCGCTGCAAACACTCGACCGCGCGGCGAAGGTCGAAACCAACGCCCCGTCTTTCTGGACTCAACTGGGCAAGCTTTACCTCGCGCTCATCGCGCAACCGGACAAGAACCCCAAGGCGGAAGAGCTGGAGAAGGTCAATGGCGTCTTTCACAAAGCGCTCGCGCTCGCCCCGGGTGACGCATCGGTTTTGACCGCGGCCGCTGATTATTTCGCCGCCTCGCAACAAATACAGGAAGCGATCCCGCTCTATCTTCGCGTCTTGGAACTTCAGCCTAACGATTCCAACGCGCGCGAGAAACTGGCCACCGGCTTCATGCTGACCAACCAGCGCGGCAAGGCGATCGAAATGCTTCAGGAAATCATTCAGCAGCACCCGGAAAAGTATCAGCCTTACGAGCTTCTCGGACGCGTCCTCGAGGAGGATGCCAAGGCACTGGCGCAGGCGGACAAGACGGACGAAGCCAAAGCCGAGTATTCCAAGGCGGCGGCCAGCTTCGAACAAAGTCTGCTCATCAACCCCGCGCAGCCGGACAGCTACGTCCACCTGGGTGAGCTGCTTCTCACCCGGCTTCGCGAGAACGACCGCGCGGTGCGCGTGATGCAGGAGGCGCGCCGCCATTTTCCAAACGCACCGCAGATTACGTATCTCCTCGCCGTCGCCCTGCGGGAGGCAAAGCACAGCCAGGAGGCGGTGACCGCCTTCGAGGAAGCCTTGCACGAGAGCGAAGCCGGGGGCCAGGAGATGCTCAACGACCGCTTCTTTTTCGAGTATGGAGCCGCCGCGGAACGGGCCGGGCTCTACGATAAAGCCACTGAGCTTTTTAAACGAGCGATCGAACTCGACCCGGCGGACGCGGCCCAGGCGTACAACTATCTCGGCTTCATGTGGGCCGACCAAAACATCCACCTCGACGAAGCCGAAGACTACATCAAACGTGCTCTCGCGGCCGAACCCGAAAACGGCGCCTATCTCGATAGCCTCGGCTGGCTCCATTATCGCCAGGGAAAATACGAACAGGCGCTCGCCGAGCTGCTCAGCGCAGCAGCGGAGCTCAAGGAAGAAGATCCCACCGTCTTCGAACACATCGGTGATACCTATTCGATGGAGAAGCAAACGGCCAAGGCACTGGAGTATTGGCAGAAGTCGCTTGCACTTGATCCGGATAACACAAGGCTGGCGGGGAAGATTGCGGACGCGAAAGCCAGGTTGAGCAAAGGCGAATCGACCGGTGCGACTCCGATCAAATGAAGAAATATCCGACGCCCTGGCAGCACAAGATGATGTGGGCTTCGCTCAGCGCGTTCTTTGTTGTCGTCCTCTTTCTTATTGTCGGTACCGTCGTCTTTCTCAGTGCAAATCTAATCGCGTTCCTCCAGCCTATCCTTATCCCGGTGGCGATCGCGGCCATCCTGGCTTACTTGCTCGACCCGGTCGTAACCCATCTGGCGGCGCGCGGCTTTGGAAGGACCAAGGCAGTGCTGACGATTTTCGCGATCGCCTTTCTCGGCATCGTCGCCCTCTGCGCCTGGATCGTACCTCTCATTTCCGTGCAAAGCGCGAGCCTGGCCCGAAAGTTACCCGCTTTTACCGAGCAGACGCGCGACCGCGTCGTCGATTTGATCTATCGCTATGAACACACATTCGGTCTGAGTTCCGAAGGAAGCGCGACCGGTCTTATTAACTGGCTCCTCGCGGGACCGACGCCGGTTCCCGCGCCAAGCGCCACACCGATGGCCGCGCCCGGCCCGCCGTCCGCCAGCGGAGAAGTGATCGCTCCCGCACCGGCCAAACTGACCTCCGCCGATCGGCAGCGAATCCAGGATTGGGTGCAAAAGCAACTGCCCGCGATCGAGAAACAACTGCCCGATCTCATTGCCAAGCTTTGGTTACTGTTCAAGACCAGCATTGGCGGGTTCCTCGGCGTCACCGGATTTCTCCTTAGCCTGGTAATGGTGCCGATCTATTCTTTCTTTTTGCTCAAGGAACGCCCGGCGATCCAGCGCCGCTGGCGCGAATATCTGCCGCTCCGCAATTCCCCCTTCAAAGACGAAGTCGCGACCACTCTTTCGCAAATCAACAGCTACGTCATCGCCTACTTTCGCGGCCAGCTTCTTGTTTGCGTGGTCGACGGCGTCCTGATCGGCACCGCTCTAACGATCTATGGCCTGAATTTCGCACCGCTCATCGGGTTGATCGTAATTCCCCTAACGATGATCCCCTACCTCGGCATCGTCATTTGCTGGATCCCGGCCGTCATCATCGCGGCCGCGCAGTGGGGCGACTGGTGGCATCCGTTCTGGGTCACGATCATTTTTATCGGAGTGCAAAATCTCGAAGGTCTTTTCTATGCCCCGCGCATCGTGGGCAATTCCGTCGGTTTGCATCCGATGACGGTGATCGTCTCAATTTTCATCTGGGGTTTGCTCATTGGCGGTCTGCTCGGTCCGTTGCTGGCCATCCCGCTCACCGCGACGCTCAAAGTGCTGCTTGCCCGCTACGTCTGGGGTGCGCGCCTGCGCGAGGAAGTGATGGATAATATCGAATCCGTGCCGGTGGTAGAGGCCGCGCGAGAATCCGAGGTGGCGCAATAGGTAGCCGCGGCTTCACCCCCACCGTGGTTGCCAAGCAGCCCGGGGCAATCTAGGGAACCAGACGATGTCTGCCAAGCCCACGCGGATCCGTCGCAAACGCCGCAGCCGGCGTTCATGGCGGCGTAGTTTTCAGGTCCGAAGCGGTCTGGTCATCTCACTCTTCGTCATCCTTGGTTTTGGCGCCGGCCTGTTCGGATTCGCTTCGGTCCACAAAGGCTGGAACCGCTGGCGCAAAGCGCGTCTACTCACAGAGGCTAAGGATCGTCTCGATCATAACAATCTGAATGAAGCCGAGGTTAGCGCGCGCCGGGCACTCGCCATCGATCCGAAGTCCCTCGTTGCTACCCGCATCCTCGCCGAGACCACCGAAAAACAAAATCGCCCCGAGACGGTAGTCTGGCGCGCACAAATCGCACGGCTCGATCCCGGCCTCGAAAGCGAACTGAACCTGGCGTCAGCCGCCTTGCGTTTCGGCCAGTTCGATCTCGCTCGCGCCGCAGTCGAGCGGGTTGCTCCGGAGGATCGCGAGAAAGCTGCCTACCATATCGTCGCCGGCTGGCTTTCCCGCGCGCAGGGCAACGTCGCGGAGGAAGAGCGCCATTTTGCCGCCGCCGTCGCCCAGGAGCCGACGAACGACGTTTACCAATTCAATCTCGCGGTGTTGCAGATCCTGTCCCCCGATCCGGAGAAGAGCGCCGCCGCCCACAACCAGCTCGAGCGCTTGAGCAAAGTCCCGCAGTTCCGCACCGAAGCTCTGCGCGCTTTGCTCGACAACGCGCTTCGCCAAAATCAAACCGGCGTGGCTAACGAACTCGCGCAGGCATTGCAAATGAGTCCACAAGTCACCTTCGCCGATTACCTTCTTTGCCTCGAGCTTTACCGAAAACTGGATCCAAAAAAATTCGACGCTTTGCTCGACAAGGTAAAACCGGTCGCCGCCCGCGAAGGTCACGACGTCGCGCAGCTACTCAGCTGGATGAACAAGAACGGTCTGGCGATTGCAGCACTGAAGTGGAGCGAAAAGCTACCGGTCGACCGGACGAACCGGCCACCCGTCGCCATCGCGGTCGCAGAAGCACTGGCTCAAACAAAAAACTGGTCCCGCCTGAAGCGCTGGAGCCGAAACGGCTCATGGGGCGATGACGACTATCTGCGCCTCGCCTACCAGGCGTATGCCGTCCGTCGGTCGCGTCGAACCGCCGAGTCGGAAGCCGAGTTCGACGCGCTTTGGAACTCGGCAGTCGCCGCTGCCGCAGCGCAGCCGGAACACATGCTGGCCCTGGCGCGTCTCGCTTCTACCTGGAACCTCACGCCCGACGCCGAGCAGCTCTGGCTAAATGTGGCAAAAGTTCCATCCGCGCGGCGCGAAGCGCTCGACGCCCTCTACGCGCTTTATCGCGAGACAAACGATTTGCCGAATCTTCGACTCACCGCGGAGCGGCTACACGAAGCCTCGCCCGAAGAGGTCGGGCTGGCCGCCAATGCTGCGCGTTTTGCCCTGCTTCTTGATCACAACGCCGCGGCCAGCCGCGCCCTCGCGAAGCAAGCCTTCGATAGAGCGCCTAACGATCCTGCGGTTGCGGTTACCTACGCCTTCGCCCTCTACGGCATCGGTCGAACGGCAGAAGGCATCAAGATCCTGGAAACACTTCCGCCCGACCAGCTCAACGATCCGCACGCCGCTGTCTACGCGGCACTTCTCTACGACGACGAAAACCAACTTGACGCAGCCAACAATTACCTCGCTCTGGCCCGCAACGGCCCCATCTTTCCGGAAGAAAAGCAGCTCCTCGAGG